>Ga0316580_10000047_pt1 | contig 18857 bp, 19 predicted proteins | sample S0NA_2_FD_204519 | JGI IMG/M metagenome (GOLD analysis project Ga0316580, IMG submission 204519) | Rhizosphere microbial communities from salt marsh grasses in Alabama, United States - S0-2_160517rDrB | ecosystem: Host-associated > Plants > Roots > Rhizosphere | place: USA: Alabama | collected... | reverse complement strand
CAGCACCGGCATCCGGCTGTGTAGACGTAGTCGGCGCAGCTGCGGCAACGCCGCGAGGCGTGTGATCAGTTCAGCGAGGACGGCATCGTCAAGCATCAGCGGATCGCCGCCGCTCAGGATCACTTCGTCGACGTCGGCGGATTGGGAGATGCAGTCCAAGGCCGCCTCCCAGCCGGCAGGTCCACGCTGGACGTCGGCGTTGTTTGCGCGTGACCGGACGCAGGCCGGGCGGTGGCGGCGGAAGCAGTAGCGGCAATGGCCGGCGCACTTCGCAGTCGTCAGCAGCAACGCCCGCCCATGGTATTTGCGCAGAAGGCTGGGCGCCCTCTCGGCCATCGCATCGCCGACGGGGTCGGCGTTGAAACCGGGGACCACCTCCATCTCCGCGCCGCTCGGAAGGAATTGCCGGAGCAGCGGGTCGTCTGGATTGCCGTGCTCCATCAATGCCGCGAAGCCCCGTGGCACGCGCATCGTGAAACTGCGCCGCGCTTGCTCGCGTGCCGCCCCCAGCGAGCTCGGTAAGCCGAGATGGACGAGGAGCTCACTGGGATCGGTGAATGCCTGGCTCAGCTCGCGCTGCCAGGCAGGGGTCTGCCATCGGCGAGCCATTCGCGCTAACATTTAGAATTTTTTCGCAGGCTTGGGAGAAAGACCATGGCAAGCTATAAGACCAACGAATTCAAGGGTGGACTCAAGATCATGCTGGATGGTGACCCGTACAGCATCGTCGAGAACGAGTTCGTCAAGCCTGGAAAGGGGCAGGCGTTCAATCGGGTCAAGGTCAAGAACCTGAAGACCGGCCGGGTCGTCGAGCGCACGTTCAGGTCCGGGGATTCGGTGGAGGCAGCGGATGTCCATGATACCGAGCTTCAGTATCTGTACAACGATGGCGAGCTGTGGCACTTCATGGATCCGAGCACATTCGAGCAGCTGACCGCCGACGCCGCCGCGGTCGGTGACACTGCCAAATGGATCAAGGAGCAGGACATGTGCGCCGTAACCCTCTACAACGGCGCGCCGCTCACGGTTGATCCGCCGAATTTCGTCGTCCTCGAGATCACCGAGACCGACCCGGGCCTGAAGGGCGACACCTCGGGTGGCGGCGGCAAGCCCGCGACCCTCGAGACCGGTGCTGTGGTGAACGTGCCGCTGTTCGTTCAGATCGGTGAGCTGATCAAGGTGGATACACGGACGGGTGCCTACGTATCGCGAGCCAGGGACGAATAAGCGGGAAGCGGGCGCGATTGCATCGATCGCAAGATCGCCAGGAGTGCCAGGATGTGTTGGGCACGGCGAGGGGGTGCCCGGATCGCGCCTGACGGCGTGGGAAGGCGCCGCTCGATGAGCTTCCAAGGATGACCTCAGTGCCGCCGTCGGCCCAACCGTCCTGGGCGCCGACAGCAAGCTGGGCTGCCCTCCGCGCCCGTGCGGAGATGCTGCGTCGGCTACGGGCCTTCTTCGACGCGCGCGGCGTGCTCGAGGTCGAAACGCCCGTGCTGTCCAAGGCCGCGACGACCGATCCAGCCCTGGTTAGCCTGCATACACGGCTGGGTGGCGCGTCGTCGAATCCGTTTTTCCTGCACACCTCGCCCGAGCTCCCGATGAAACGGCTGCTGGCCGCCGGCGGCGGGCCGATCTACCAGGTCTGCAAGGTCTTTCGCGACGGCGAGCGGGGCCGACTGCACCACCCCGAGTTCTCGCTGTTGGAATGGTATCGGCCCGGGTGGGCGCTGGACCAGCTGATGGACGAGGTGGCCGAGTTGGTGCGCTCGCTGCTGGATCAGCCGGGGCTGCCGGCGGAGCAGCTGCGCTACCGCGACCTGTTCCTGCACCGGCTCGGCATCGACCCCCTGGAGGCTGCGGCTGCCGAGCTCGAGAGGCTAGCCAGGGATCGGCTCATCACCGGTGCGGATGATATGCACTTGGATCGGGATGGCTGGCTCGACCTGCTGCTGACCCATTGCCTCGAAGCCGACCTTGGTCGGGGTCAGATGAGCTTCCTGCGCGACTATCCGCCGAGTCAGGCCGCGCTGGCGCGGATCAGTGGTGATCCTCCGATTGCCGAGCGCTTCGAGCTGTACCTGAACGGCGTCGAGATTGCGAACGGCTTCTTTGAGCTGACCGATGCCGACGAGCAACGGGCGCGTTTCCTGGCAGATAATCGCAAACGGGCCGAGCGCGGCCTGACCCCCGTGCCCGTCGATCAGCACCTGCTATCGGCCCTTGCCGCCGGCCTGCCCGCTTGCAGTGGGGTTGCGCTGGGGCTCGACCGGTTGCTCATGCAGGCCATCGGTGTCGATCGGATCGATGCCGTGCTCGCCTTTCCCATCGAGCGGGCCTGATCCCCGCGCCGTCCCTCAGGCCTGATTCTCTGGCTCCGGCTCTCGCTCGGCGTGAGCGGGGTCCAAGTCCATGCCGAGCTCCTTGATCTTGCGCGTCAGGGTGTTGCGACCCCAGCCGAGCAGTCGCGCCGCCTCCTGGCGCCGTCCACCGGTGTACTCGAGTGCGCACTGGATCAGGATCTGCTCGAACGTCGGCCCGGCACGGTCGAGGATGCCCGATTCCCCTTGACGCAGCATGCGACGGGTCCAGGCGCGCAGGGCGCTCTCCCAGTGCTCGTCCGCACTGGGCTCAGGGCTTGACACGCTGAGATCCGGTGGCAGGTCGGCGGCATGGACCTCTTTGGTCGCGGTCATGACCGTGAGCCAGCGAGCGGTGTTCTCCAGCTGACGGACGTTACCCGGCCAGTCGAGCTTCTCCAGCTGCTCGAGGGCATCGGCCGCCAGCAGCTTGGGCTCGCAGCCCAGCTCCCCGGCGACCTTGGCCAGAAAGTAGCGCATCAGAAGCCCGATGTCCTCGCGCCGTTCGCGCAGGGGCGGCAGATGGATGCGGATGACGTTGAGGCGGTGGAACAAGTCGTCACGGAAGCTGCCGCGGCGCACCAGCTCCTGCAGGTCCTGGTGAGTGGCGGCGATGATGCGCACGTCGACCTTGATCGGCGTCAGGCCGCCGACACGGTAGAACTCGCCATCGGCCAGCACCCGCAGCAGGCGCGTCTGCAGCTCCGCCGGCATGTCGCCGATCTCGTCGAGGAACAGTGTGCCGCCATCGGCCTGCTCGAAGCGCCCCTCGCGGCGGGTCAGGGCACCGGTGAAGGCGCCCCGCTCGTGGCCGAAGAGCTCCGACTCCATCAGGTCGCGGGGGATCGCGGCCATGTTCAGCGCGATGAAGGGCGCGGCCGAGCGCGGGCTATGCCGGTGCAGTGCGCGGGCCACGAGCTCCTTGCCGGTGCCGGACTCGCCGTTGATCAGTACATTGATGTGGGAGCGTGCCAGCCGGCCGATGGCGCGAAACACCTCCTGCATCGAAGGGGCCTCGCCGATGATGTCCGGACTTTGGCCCAGCGGCTCGACGTCGGCGCTGGCCGTGTCCTGGTGGCGGCAGGCGCGGCGGACTTGCGCGACCGCCTCGTCGATATCGAATGGCTTCGGCAGGTACTCGAAGGCCCCGTCGTGGAATGCCGACACGGCGCTGTCGAGGTCCGAGTGCGCGGTCATGATGATCACCGGCAGCCCAGGATATTTGTGCGTGATCTGACGCAGCAGGTCGAGGCCGTTAACGCCGGGCATGCGGATGTCGGAGATGATGACGTCGGGGCGCTCGCGCTCCAGGGCATCCATCACACCGACGCCGTTCGAGAAGCTGGTGACGTCCATCCGTTCCTGGCGCAACGCGCGCTCCAGGACCCAGCGGATGGAGCGATCGTCATCGATGACCCAGATCCTTGGCACTCTGCTCATCTTGGCACTCCAGTGGAAGGAAGACGAAGAAAACGGTCTGGCCTGGGCGGCTCTCGTATTCGATCAGGCCGCCATGCTGGTTGATCAGCTCCTGGGCGATCGGCAGCCCTAGACCGGTGCCGCTGGGCCGCCCCGAGACCATCGGATAGAAGAGACGGTCCTTCAACAGCTCGGGAATCCCGGGTCCGTTGTCCTCGATCTCGACACAGAGCACCAGGCGGTGGTGCGTGCTGCCGATGGTGAACTGCCGCATGACCCGGGTGCGCAGGATGATTTGGCCGCCGGCACCGATCTCGTCGGCCGCGTGGGCGGCATTGCGGGCGATGTTGAGTAGGGCCTGGATCAGTCGATCAGGGTCGGCCTCGAACGACGGGATGCTAGGGTCGTAATCGCGGATGATCGCCGGTCCGTCAGGCAGCTCGGCCTGGAGCAGCTGGCGCACGTGCTCGACGATATGGTGGATATTGGCCTCACGCCGTTGCGGCAGCTGATTGGGGCCGAGCATCCGGTTCAGCAGCGCCTGCAGCCGGTCGGCCTCGTCGATGATGATGCGGGTGTATTCGTGTAAGGCAGGGTCCGGCAGTTCCCGTTCGAGCAGCTGTGCCGCGCCGCGCAGTCCCCCGAGGGGATTCTTGATCTCGTGGGCGAGGCCCCGGAGCAGGGCCTGGGTCGCCTGATGCTGGGTGATCAGATGCTCCTCACGGGTGATGCGCAGCTGGCGGTCTACCTGATTGAGCTCCATCAACAGCTCGTCGTTGGCACCCAGCGTCAGCAATGGCAGCACGGTGCAGTTGACGCGGATCGGCTGGCCATCAGGGCGGAGCAGCTCGACCTCGCGCTCGGTAAAGGGCTGTCGGGTCTGAAGCGCTTCGCGCAAACGTTCTTCCATCGCATCCGCAGGACATGGAACGAGCAGCCCGGCACGAATCCCGAGCACCACCTTGGCGCTGACGGCAAGCAGGTACTCACCGCCGGGATTGATATAGGTTAAACGCAGCTCATGGTCGAACAGCAGCACGGCCGTGTTCAAATTATCGAGAACACGCCACGCGATGCTGTCGTCGCCGCGAATCTCTGTCATGACGATGCTGCTCAGCTGGTCTCCAGACGGGTTCGTCAGTCCAAAGCAAGATATACACCAGCATGGTTGCCAGGTCTTTGCACCGTGATCGTGCGTTGCGCACGCGCGCTGTTGGGGCAGGGGGTCGCTAAAGGCTTGCACCAATATGGTGCTGGCGCATTTCCTCGAAGCAGACCTGTCGCTCAGGATCCGGCTGTGGTCGGGCGTCAATGCCAGTGCTCATCATTTCAGCACCGACGAAAAACGCCCCTTGCGGGGCGTCTCGTCACTATCCGAGCGCCAGTCCGTGGCGGCACGGGACATGGCGCCTCTACTACCCTAGAGGCTATAGTACATGTCGAACTCGACCGGGTGCGTCGTCATGCGCACGCGGGTCACCTCGTCCATCTTCAGCCCGATGTAGCCGTCGATGACGTCGTCGGTGAAGACGCCGCCGGCGGTCAGGAACTCGCGATCCTTGTCCAACTCGTCAAGGGCCTGGTCGAGGGCATAGCAGACTTGCGGGATCGCCTTCTCCTCCTCCGGCGGCAGATCGTAGAGGTCCTTGTCCATGGCGTCGCCCGGATGGATCTTGTTCATGATGCCGTCGAGGCCCGCCATCATCATGGCGGCGAACGAAAGGTAGGGGTTGCCGGTAGAGTCGGGGAAGCGGACCTCGATGCGCCGGGCCTTCGGGCTGGGGTCGTGCGGGATCCGGACCGAGGCGGAGCGATTACGCGCCGAGTAGGCGAGCATGACCGGGGCCTCGAAGCCGGGCACCAGCCGCTTGTAGGAGTTGGTCGAGGCGTTGGTGAAGGCGTTCAGGGCACGGGCGTGCTTGATGATGCCGCCGATGTAGTAGAGCGCGGTCTCGGACAGGCCGCCGTACTTGTCGCCGGAGAAGATGTTGTTGCCGTCTTTTCCCAGGGACTGATGGACGTGCATACCGTTGCCGTTGTCGCCGACCAGTGGCTTGGGCATGAAGGTCGCGGTCTTGCCATAGGCGGCGGCGACGTTCTGGACGCAGTACTTGAGGATCTGATTCCAGTCGGCGCGCTGCACCAGGGTGCTGAAGCGGGTACCGATCTCGCACTGGCCGGCGGTGGCGACCTCGTGGTGGTGCACCTCGACCGGCACGCCCATCTCCTCCATCGCCAGACACATGGCCGAGCGCAGGTCCATCAGCGAATCGACCGGCGGGACGGGGAAGTAGCCGCCTTTGACGCCCGGGCGGTGACCCATGTTGCCGTCCTCGAAGACGCGCTCGGAGTTCCACTGCGCCTCGTCGGAGTCGACCTTATAGAAGGCGCCGCTCATGTCGGCACCCCAGCGCACGTCATCGAGGACGAAGAACTCCGGCTCCGGGCCGAAGTACGCCGTGTCGGCGATGCCGGTGGACTTCAGATAGGCCTCGGCGCGCTTGGCCACCGAGCGCGGGTCGCGCTCGTAGCCCTGCATGGTCGAGGGCTCGAGGATGTCGCAGCGCACGATCAGGGTGTTCTCGTCGGAGAACGGGTCCATGACGGCGGTGTCGGCCTCGGGCATCAGCACCATGTCCGACTCTTCGATGCCCTTCCAGCCGGCGATCGAGGAGCCGTCGAACATCTTGCCGTCGGTGAATAGTGCCTCGTCGACGATGGTGGCGGGCAGGGACACATGCTGCTCCTTACCGCGGGTATCCGTGAAGCGAAGATCCACGAACTTCACTTCCTCGTCTTTGATCATCTTCATCACGTCTGCAGACATGTGGTTCTCCCAGTAGTGGTCGAGGTGAGATAAGGATGAAGGGGCCGATCGGGTCTTGATAACGGCCTTTCAGACCTGGCGTGTGCCGGTGCTCCCCGGCGCAAAGCACAGTTTATGCCATCGCGCGAGCCGGGCGGGCTTCGACGCAGGCCGGCGTCGAGCCGAGCTCGGTGATTCGTCAATAGTTCGGCGGGGTTGTCGCGCATCACCCTGGCTCAGAGCCCTGAGAGCGAGAGCGGCATCGCCGCCACCGGCCCTCCGATCGCGCCGCTTGCGATCGGCCGGCCTCGCCCGTCTGCACCAATCCGGTGCGCGATGCGGAATGATGGTGCGAGTTGGTGCGAGCGGGGCCGGTAACAGCGGCCGTGATCCTCGCCCGGATCGCCCGCCCCGGTGCGGCTGGTATCCACGCTTGTCACCAACCTCGGATACCTGAGGGGTCGATCGTGCCTGTGTAACGGTAAGGGATGGGGATGACGCCGGCAACCGTGGCGGTTCCGGCAATGCGGTAGGACCAAGGTCCGTCGCTCAAGGCGAGCGACGGCAGCATGCGGGCCAGCGCCGCGGCGTTCGCGTCGAGCGATACCTCGGCCTCTGCCTCCCCGAAGGCAGGGATCTGACGCTCCAACTTACCGCCGCCGGCGGCCAGCTCGACACCCTGCAACGACAGTTGGTAGCTCATGGCCTTGATCGGCAATGTCCGGTCGTTAGGGTTCCTGAGCCGCAGGCCAATGCTCAGCGTCTGACGCTCGAGGCCGATCTGCTGCGGCACGATGGACGTGACGACGACCTCAGGCGCCTGCCAGGGGTCGGTCAAGCCGGCGCAGCCGCTGAGCACGAGGGTGGCAATGAGTACCCCAGACAAGGGTGATCGTCGCATCTGGAGGTTGGGTGTCATGGGTGTGATCGTGGAGGCGTCCCGATGGATCGCTTGATCGCGATCCTGACGGAGCGATCAGGATACCGCGGCTGCCATCGATGCGTATCCGGCACATCCCCGTAATCAAACGGTTTGCGTTGTCGTCGGCTTGAGGCACAATAGACCGTCGACCAGGACCTGTACAGTCGGGAGCGAGTTCTGGCGATAAGGCCATCCCTGGGGCCTGAAGTAGGGAGCCCCACCGCGACGACGCTATATGACGCGGCCTCACTGACGAATCCGACTGCTCGTCTAAGCCAGAGGTCGTCCTGACGCGGTGGGCATACGGTGGCTTGTCGTTGACGACGGCACGCTGGGGCGGAGAGCCACCGGCAAAACTATCGCTATCGGAAGGTCGATAGAAATAATAAATTGCGAATTTAATGAAGTGCTAATATTATATGCACTGTTGGCGCTGGCAACGCGCCTTCGCTTGCTACACCAGAAACCGCTTGGAGATCACAAGATGAAAAAGCTCGCTACTGCCGCGGCCGTCGCCGCTCTGCTGGGTGCCTCTGCTTCTGCTTCCGCTTGGTGGGGTGGTGGTCCTGGCTACGGGTCTGGCCTCGGTGATTGGTGGAACGACATGTTCGGTGACGGCTACGGCGACTTCAACATGAGCATGTCCGGCGGTGGCCGTGGCTATGGTCGTGGTCGCGGTTACGGCCGTTACTACGACTACTATGGCTACCCCGGCTACTGGGGCGGCGGTCCGTATGGCTGGGGCGGCGGCTACCCTGGCTACGGCTACGGCGGCTACCCGGGCTACGGCTACGGCGCTCCCTACGCCGCCCCGGTTGCCCCTGCCGCTCCGGCTCAGACCGAAGCCAAGTAAGTCAGCTGGCGATCTCGTATCGCTCAACTGATCCAGCTGGCGGATTTGCAGTACCGTCAGCACCAGGAGTAGTCGCAGCACATGGACGTGTGCCCCTTCCCTTTTCTTCCCGCCGACTTCTGAGTGCCTGGTGCAACAGCGACCGTTGCGGTCTCGGCTGTTAGCCGTCCGGCGCATGTCGCTTTGCTTGTTCCATCATTACAGATCTCGGCTAGGCTCCGGGCGGTTCCGCCGGCAGAGATGACCGGATCACGAGGACCGGCTCCTCGGACGAGTGGATGACGGCATCCGTAACGCTGCCAAGCAGCCAGCGGCCGACCCCGTGGCGGCCATGGGTGCACATCGCGGTGATGCTGTTCGGCGTGTCCAGTGCGAATTGGGTGATCTGCTCGGCGGGGATGCCTCGCAGGACCTTGTAGGATACCGTGGTCAGCCCCTGATCCCGCAGCTGCTGGGTGATGCGCTGCAGATAGTGCTCGGCGGCATCGTGGACGATCTTCGACACCTCCTGCATCCTGACCGTCGAGCCGGGAAAGCTCGGATTGAAGGCGCGCACCAGGATGACCTCCATATCCAGCGCCAGGCTCAGCTGCCGCACATGCGGGAGGATTTGCTCGGCCAGCTCGGAGCCGTCCAGCGGGACGATGACGCGTTCCAGCTCCACCGGTCCGCCGCTCGGACTGGTGGCGCCGCTCGGTAACAGCAGCACGGGGCAGTCGACGACCTGCACCACCTTGTGCGCAACACTGCCGAGGAGCCAGCGCTGCATCCCCGAGTAGCCATGCGTGGCCATGGTGATCAGAGTGTCCGGCAGGCGCTCGGCCTCGTCCACGATCACCTGGGCCGGATGACCGTGGACGCAGTGGACCACTGGCTTCAGCGACTCGGCCAGACCATTGGCGACGCGCCGCAGACAGGCCTTCCGGGATTGCTCCAGCTCGGCGATCGCCTCCGCCGGAAGGTCCTCGTCGTCGACCGCGCAGATCAGCTCGACGCTGCACTGAAACAGCTGCGCGATCGTCACCGCATAGGGGATGACCTGCTCGGACAGTGGTGATCCGTCGAGGGGAATCAGGACGCGATTGAACATCGGTACGCTCCCGGGGCTCCGGAGCCCCGAATGGTGTGCTGGAATGGATTGGGCGGGACCCCGGCGCGGCTCGACCTTGGCTCAGGCACTCGGCAGCACCCAGATCCACATCCCCAGCAGGTAACAGATGAGGCTCGAGCTGATGGCGAACAGGATGCTCCAGCGCATGAACTCGCGCACGCCGACCTTGCGGCCCTCTTCGCGCTCGCAGATGTTTAGCGCGACGTAGAGGGCCGGTGCGCCTGCAATGGTGAGGTTGCTGCCGAGCGTGCCAGACCAGACCAGCATCCACCACAACGGCCAGGGATCGATGCCTTGGGTGCCCAGGTCGCGGATCATGTAAAGAAAGGTCAGGATGTAGGCGTCGTGCTCGACGACCCCGACGATCGGCACCGTGATCCAGTAGAGCAGCGTGGCGCCGACGGCGAGGTTGTCCCGGAATAGCGGCTCCAGCGCCTGGGCCAGCTGTTCGAGGATGCCAGTGCGCTCGAAGCCGCCGACCAGCGCGAACAGGCCGACGTAAAAGAACACCGCCCGCCAGTCCAGCTCCTGGAGGACTTCTTCGAATGGCGGCTTTTTGATCTGATGTGCGATCAGCTCCAGGTGCAGCACGAGGCCCATGGCGCCGGTCAGGGCGATGAAGCCGAGGTACTTTTCGAGGTATTCGCGTAGCGACATCGCGACGATGGTAAAGACGAACCAGCCGAGCACGATGCGGGCAAAGCGCCGATCGGGGATGCGGGTATCGAACGGCAGCTCGCCACCGGAGCTCCCGCCACCGGCGGCGCTGGTGCGGAACCCGTAGAGATACATGATCGCCAGCGTCAGCACGAAGGTGACCATCAGGATCGGGAACGACGACGGCCGTCCGTCCTGCCAGATGAACTCGAGGAACTCGGCCCCGGAGACGCTGTGCAGCATCTGTGGCGGCAGGTCGCCGAGCAGCAGCGCCGTGCCCATGAAGTTCGAGCTGAAGCCGATCATCAGGATCACCGGTGTCAGCGGCATCTTCAGATGCCGGACGATGGGGATCGCCACCGGTGCCAGCATCAGGATGACGACGACGTTGTCCACCACCAGCGAGATGATTCCCGAGAGCAACGACAGGATCATCACCAGCAACCCGCCGTGTCCGCCCGAGATGCGCAGGGCCTGGCCGGAGAGCCACTCGGGAATCCCGCTCTTGCCGAGATAGCCGGCGATGATCCAGATGCTGAGCAGGATGGCGATGACGTTCCAGTCCACCGCCTTGAAGGCATCCAGCTCGCTGAAGGTTCCGGTCCAGACCATCGCCAGAACGCCGAGCAGCGCGGCCACCGAGCTGTCGATGGTCCCCTTGACCACCGCATAGATGGTCACCGCGAAGATGGCAATGGTCGACCAGAACTGCAGATCGGACATCTCGGTCATAGGGCATGCCTCCTGCCGGCGGCTGTTTCAGTTCAGTCCCGGGGGCATCCGGCTCCGAGGAGGGCCGAGTGCATCGGTCGCGTCGCTCGTCGACGACGCTTGTCTGCAGCAGCTAAATCGCTGGTATCAGCCGGCGAGGACGGCCCCGTCGGGTACAGCGGCCATGCGCGCTTCGTAAAGCCGTGTCGCAGCCAGTCCGATCAGGCGCGTCACCAGCGTCATCGACAGCGCACCCGCGGGCACCCAATAGAGCGGGCTCAGATTGAGGCGTGCCACCAGCGTCGGTGCCGTGGCGCCGAGGCCGGTCGCGGCCACGACGGCGACCATCTCCAGGACGCGGGCGCTGTCGTCGATGTCCTCGCCATAAACGGCGGCAATCTCCAGGATCAGATACAGATGCATGCGCGTCAGCATCGAGCCGGCGCCGACGACACCCAGCAGCTTCAACCCCTGACCAAGGCCCGGCAGCATTTGCGGTAGGTAGAGGAGGCCGCCGCCGATGGCGGCAAGGCCGGTCTTGGCATCGACCAGCCGCCTTGCCAGCTGTCTTGGCGAGTCATCGGGATAGCGCTCGCGCAGTACGCGGGCCACGCGTCTGACCTCGTTCTTACGCAGGCGCAGGAAAAAGTAAAAGAACTCTTCTGTCGCCAGCGTCTGTGGGCGACCGATTTGTGAGTCCGTGGAGGATACGTCGTTCATCAAGTGCGACAATGTGGCAGCGGTTGAGATCGAAGGATAGACCATCGTTGGCCAGGCGTCTGCCATGCATCGCCGGGACCAGACAGCGGAAAGGCACAGCGGTGAGCCGGCATGACCCGCCGGTCAGCCTGTCCCGGCGTGTATTTGTCCCCGGGGGCTGCCCTGTCCTATGCTCACGGCAAGATTGATCCAGCGAGGCACGACATGTCGCACCGAATCCAGACCGGCCTGCCTGAGCAGGCCATGACGGAGCTGCGCCGATCCTACCGACAGCTCGAGCACCCGTCGTTCGCTGCCCGGCTCAGCGATGTGCTTGCCTCGCCGTTCGAAGAGGCCCTGGCGCTGCTGCCGGTCAACTGGCGTCGGCGCCTGGACTACAGTGTTGAATCCAGTCTTCATGGTGCGCTGGCGCTGGCTGTCGGTTCGATGCGGCGCGAGCCGTTCGCGCCGAGCAGGCGGATCATTCACCAGGCCGCTTGCATGGGAACCGGCGCCGTCGGCGGCTTCTTCGGCCCACTGACGACCCTGGCGGAGCTGCCGTTCACCACGGGATTAATGCTGCGCGCCATTGCCGACGTCGCCCGCAGTCAGGGCGAGGACCTCCGCACCAGCTGCGAGTCGCGGGTCGCCTGCTTACAGGTATTCGCCCTTGGCGGGCGCACCAAGGACGACGAGGACGCCGAGATGGGCTACTACGGGATGCGCATCACCCTCGGCCTCCATTTCGACAGTATCCTCGAGTTCACCGGAAAGTCGGATGGGTTGCATATTCCCGCGATCATCGACTTCGTCAGAGCGATCGCCGCCCGCTTCGGCGTCGTCGTCTCCGATAAGGCGGCCGCGCAGATGATCCCGATTGCGGGGGCGCTCAGCGGTGCGACGTTGAACCTGTTGTTTATGCGCCACTATCAAGATGTCGCCCAAGGCCACTTCACACTGCGCCGGCTCGAGCGCGAGCACGGAGCGGAGCGCATCCGCGACGTCTATGAACAGCTGCGGCTTGAAGAGGACAGGACGCTGCAGAGCCACTACAGCCCGGTGGAGGGCTGGTAGCTCGTCGCACTGCCGTGCGGCGCTAGATCTTGGCCTGCACCTTCTTCGGCAGCGACTTGACGATCAGGCCAGTAGCGACGGAGAAGGCGAGCGTGACGGCGGCGATCTTGGCCAGCTCCTCCGGTGGCGGCATGCGCAGCTTGAACGAGCCCTCGGCCTTGGCGATGCCCATATTGTAGTGGATCAGGGCCTCGGTCATGAACACGCCGAAGGTGACACCAGTGATGATGATATTGCCCATGGCGACGCAGCGCTCCTCGATTGGGTCGGGATCGCGGGCCGGAAACGCCCGCCAGCCCTTAGAAACTTAGCACAGCCCCGGCGGTTTACTCGCCCGCGTCCCCGGTCGGCTCACTGTCGGTCTCGTCCAGCGTATCCAGATAGCGCTCGATGCGCATCCCGGCGACCCAGTCGACGAGATAGAGCGCCATGGTCACGACCGGGGCCAAGAGCTGGCCCTTGAGCAGCTGCTGGATCGACAGCGCGGTCATGATCAGGAAGACGATGGTGCGCATGTCGTTCAGCGTGACATGGTGCGGGCTCGGCTCGACCACCCCCAACGCGCGCTCTTCCTCTCGCTCCAGCGCAAGCAGGCCGCTGCGCTCCAAGGTCGCCGGCAGCTCATCGGCGTGCTGCTCGTCGAATAGGACCAGGATACCTGCCGTGACCGGGTTCATCGTGACCTCGCCGATGACTGGCTCCTGGCGCAGCTGCTCGTACAGCGCCAGGAAGTAGTCCAGATCGCGTCGGCGGCTCGGCACGCGAAGCCGGATGCGGCCATGGCTTCGATGGACCAGATAGGCCGTCGGCGCCATCAGCCCCGATCGCCGAGGTTGTGCTCGCGCTCGGCGATGATGCCTGAGCGCTCGGACTCGGCCTGTCCGGCGGCGCGCTCGCGCTCGACCCGCAGGTCTTCACGCACCTCGGCGACCAGATCGTCCATGGACTCCCCGAGCTCGGCCAGGACCTCGCGGCCCTTCTCGATGGCGATCAGGCCGCCCTTGATCGCGGAACGGGCGAGCGGTCTGACATAGGGCGCCAGCTTGACGATCGCGATCGGGACCAGCACGGCAACGCCGATTCCGATCGCGGTGTTGCGGACCTTCGGGTTCTTGAGCATCTGTGTCTCCTCGGCGCCGTTGGTGTCAGACGGTTGGTTCGGCGAGCCGGATGGGGGCCGGGCTTGTGACGGACAACGCGGACAGTCTAACCGAAAGCACGGGCGCCTTGGCGCCTGGCCCGGGCGTGCAAGGTGTTTGGCAGTCGGTATCCGCCGCGGGCATACTCCCGGCTCCGAGCTCAGATTGAGCCCAGTGACCCCGGAGGCGTCCATGTCAAACAGCCAAACCGACAGCCCCGAGGCGCTCGTTCGTCGGACGCTTGCGGACCACTCGGACGTCATCGAGGCGCTGCACGCCCTTGTCGGGCCGATCACCGAGCTGGCCGAGCGCGCATTCCGCTGCCTGTCCGCCGGCGGGCGGGTGTTCTGGATGGGCAACGGGGGCAGTGCCGCGGACAGTCAACATCTGGCGGCGGAGCTGGTTGGGCGCTTTCAGCGCGAGCGCCCCGGACTGGCCTCGATCGCACTGACCACCGACAGCTCGATCCTGACCTCGATCGGTAACGACTACGGCTTCGATCATGTCTTCGCCCGGCAGGTTGAGGCATTGTGCCGGCCTGGGGACCTGCTGGTCGGCTTGTCCACATCGGGCAACAGCGCCAATGTGCTACGGGCGATGGAGGTCGCCCGTGCCCTCGGCGTCGAGCGGGCCGGGCTCACCGGCGGCACCGGTGGGCGCCTGTGCGGGCTGGTCGACTGCTGCCTCGTGGTTCCGTCCCAAAGCACCGCTCGCATCCAGGAGGCGCATGTCCTGATCGGCCATCTCCTCTGCGATCTGGTCGAGCGCCGGGCCGTCGCCGCGAGGCGCTACGAGTCGACGCGCTGAGCGTCGGCGTCGGGCCGTCGTCGTGACAAACAGACCGCCGATGCTGCCGTGCCTGCGAGGACCCGCTCGCCAGGCATGCTGAGTGGAGACCCCAGATGTTTAAAGATCTCGACCAAGTGATCGACAGCGTCCGCGCCGGCTTCGGCGCCAGGCGGGTGCTGGTCGTGGGTGACCTGATGCTCGATCGCTATCTCTGGGGGAGCGTGCGCCGGATCTCGCCCGAGGCGCCGGTCCCGGTGCTGCGACTGGCCCGCGAGTCCGAGGTCGCCGGCGGTGCGGCCAATGTCGCTCGTAACCTGGTCGGGCTCGGTTTGCGGGTGGCCATCGGTGGCGTTGTCGGAACCGATGCGGCCGGCGAGCGGCTGCGGACAGTGCTGGCGGCTAGCGGTGTCGAGACGGCGGCCGTGGTCGAGGCAGCAGATCGGCCGACGACGTGCAAGACCCGGGTCGTCGGCAATCATCAGCAGATGCTGCGGATCGACGCCGAGGTGACCGATCCGATCGGCGTCGAGGTCCAGGACCGTCTGTTTGCCGCCGTCGCCGCGGAGCTGGAGCAGGCCAGGATGCTGGTGCTGTCGGACTATGCGAAGGGCGTGCTTGACGGCGCGCTCTGCGGCCGGCTGATCGCTGCCGCCCGCGCCCGCGGCATCCCGGTGCTGGTGGACCCCAAGGGGGCCGACTTCGACCGCTACCGGGGCGCGACGTTGATCACGCCGAACCGAGCCGAGCTGGCGCTGGCGACCGGCCGTCCCGTGGATGACTTGGACGGGCTGCTGGCGGCCGCGGTCGAGGAGCGCGAGCTGCTCGGCCTTGAATCGCTGGTGCTGACCCTGGGGGAGCTTGGCATGGTGCTCGTCGGTGCGGGCGACGAGGTCGCCGCGGTTCGGCGCATCCCCGCCGTGGCGCGCGAGGTGTTCGATGTCTCCGGTGCCGGCGATACGGTGATCGCGACCTTTGCCGCGGCAATGAGCGTCGGCCTCGAACCGCTGGATGCGGCGCACTTGGCCAACCTGGCGGCCGGCGTCGTCGTTGGTCGCGTCGGCACCGCGGCCGTCACCGCCGCCGACCTACAGGCCGCCATCGGCGACGAGCGTGCGCTGGAACAGGCGGCCAAGGTCTGCGGACTCGATGCCGCCCTGGCCCTGCTCGCCGAGTGGCGCGCCCGTGGCGAGCGCGTGGTCTTCACCAACGGCTGCTTCGACCTGCTCCATGTGGGGCATGTCACCTATCTGGAGCGGGCCAGGCGCTACGGCCATCGGCTGGTGGTCGGTCTCAACACCGACCGTTCCGTGCGCGAGCTGAAAGGACCGGATCGGCCGGTGATCGGGGAGGCGGACCGGGCTCGCGTACTGGCCGCGCTGGCCGCGGTGGACGCGGTGGTGCTGTTCGATGAGCCGACCCCGCTCGAGCTGATCAAGGCCCTGCGTCCGGACGTGCTGGTCAAGGGGGCCGACTATCGTCCCGACCAGGTCGTGGGTGCCGCCGAGGTGCGGGGCTGGGGTGGCCAACTGGTGCTGGTCGATCTCGTCGAAGATCGCAGCACCAGCGCAATCCTCGACCGCCTGAAGCCCGAGACCGATCGATAGTCCGATCATGCTGCTGGCAACCTGCCGGGCCGGCTGACCGCGCCGGCGCCCGCCGCAGTCGCTGTACCCGCGGTGCTGCCCGTCTGATCGCGCCGCACAGTCGCCCTGCCAGGTCAAGTGACCGACATCAGTCTCCGAGCGAAAAAGACCATGGCGTGATCATGGTATGCTTGCGTTTGTCTGTGCATGTCCTAACCTCCCTACTCGTGAGGGGCAGACACCGAAGAGACGTCGATAGTTTTCGACCCGGCTGTCCATGTTCTGTCCATCCACGCGACTCAAACCAACCTACGCGAGGATTCGACCGATGACCAAGCAGAACTTCCGCAGCATGAACAACCGCGTCGTCGCCCTGGGCCTGGTGATGGCCCTAGGCCCACTGACGGCGCTGTCCTTCGGCACCAAATATGCCGACGAGGAGACCTGGGAGCGCGCCCAGGCGGCGCTGGAGACGGCACAGCCGCGAGACGACTTCTCGGTCTACGGCTCGCCCGACGGGACGCCGGCCTACGCCGCGGACAAGTCGTTGACCGACGTCCTCTCCGGCGCCGGCATCTTCAGCAAGTTCGAAAGCGCCTTGGAGGCCGCGAAGCTAACTGCCGAGCTTGACGGTACTGGCTCTTACACCGTGCTCGTGCCGACCAACGACGCCTTCGCCAAGCTGCCGCAGGAACAGCTCGAGGCAATCATGTCCGACCCCGAGGCCCTGGCCAAGCTCGTTTCGAACCACGTGATACCCAGCCGCATCACGGCAACCGAGATGATCCAAGCTGCCACATCGCCGGTCCGCGACCTGAATGATCGCAAGATTGCCATCGACAACCGCGGCCATCTTGCCGTCAACGGTGCCGAGATCGTTCGTCCGAACATCTTCACCCGTAACGGGGTCGTGCATGTCGTCGACCGTGTGATCTTGTAGCCCCGTTCCGACCCGTATCCGCGACGGTTACGGTAATCCGCGGGGATAGCAACGATAGGGGTTGGGGCTTCAGCGCCCCAACCCCTTTTTTTCGTGCTGCTTCTTCAGCATTGCCGTACCGGCACGGCATTGAAATTGTTGCCACGTCTGCTAACGTTGCCTCGTCCCGCACCGACCGGAGCACAGGTACGCAGCCATGGGTAACTGCCGTCTCATCTACCGCAGCACCTGCGCCGGTGGCTTCATCAGCAACGAGGCCCTGCGCAAGCTCGTGGACCAGAGTATCGAGAACAATCGCGCCGCTGCCATCACCGGCCTACTGTTGCTCTCGGGCGATCAATTCCTGCAGGTCCTCGAGGGGCCGGCGGACGCGGTCAACCGACTGTACGGCCGGATCGTCCAGGACCCGCGGCATGAAAATGTCTGTCTGGTGTCGTTCGAGCCCATAGGGCCGGCCTACTTCGACGATTGGAACATGTACCTGCTGGACCTGTTCGATCTGACGAAGCATCCGCGCGAGTTCCTGGCCCATAAATACGGCTCGGCCGATGGCGCCATCGCGATCCCCGAGCGGCTGCACGAGATCTTCTCGCTGCTGCTCGATGCCAGGTCGATCTGCCGCGGTCGGCCCTGGGAACGCGCGTGTGCGCCGGATATCGAGGGGAGGCCGACCTGATGGATGCCGGCTCTGGCTCGGCGGTCTTTCTCGTCCCGCTGACCATCGGGATCACCGCGCTGGGGCTGCTGCTCGCGGGCCTGGTCTGGGTGGCTCGGCGCAATCGGGCCGTTAACGACCACCCGATCCTTTGGAACGGACGCGACTATCGCTGTCCCCGCTGCGCCCAGCCGATGCAGCAGGGTTGGGTCATGCTCGGCAAGGGCGCGATCTGGACAGATCGTGGGGCTGGCCGTCCGGGCCTGTTCGCCCATATCGGCAGCGCCCTGCCCAACACCATCAGCCTGCACCTGCGGCCCGCCGCCAACATGGCCTGGCGCTGCGCCCCCTGCCAGCTGCTGCTGGTCGATCACGAAAAGCTCGTGCACTGAGCGACCTGCCCTCAGGGCTGCTTGGTGGCATCGTCGAGATAGAGATAGAACGACGGCTCCAAGCGCAGACCGTCCACCCTTGTGCGTGCGACCAGGTTCTGTCGCCAACTGCCGATCACGACCCAGGGGGCGTCCGCATGCACCAGCCGGGCCAAGCTGCGGTAATGTTGTGCGCGTAGGGCCCGATCGGTCGCCCGACGCGCCTGCTCGATCAGCGTGTCGACCGCCGGGTTGCAATAGTAGCCGGAGTTGAAGCCGCCCTGCTCGGGGCTTGCCGCGCAGCGCAGCGCGAGATAGGGCAGCGTGTCCGGGTCGTTGGTCATCCAGGCCATCGCTGCCAGATCCGCGCGGCCGGCCAGGCCATCGTTGACCTGCGCCAGGTAGCTGTTCCACTCGAAGCTCTCGATCCGCGCCCGAAGACCGACGTCGGCCAGATCGGCCTGGATCGCGGTCGCCATCGCCAGCGGTGCCAGCATCCCGGAGCCGCCACGGGGCACCAGGAAGTGCAGCTCGGTGTCATCGCCGATGCCGGCCTCGGCGAGCAGGGCGCGGGCACGCGCGGGGTCATGGGGATCAGGGGCAAGCGCTGGGTCTGCCGCCCAGGCAAACGCTCGCGGAATCGGGCCAGCGGCGGGCACGGCGGTGTCGCGCAGCACGGAGTGCAGCAACGCCTCTCGATCGATGGCCAGGCTCGCGGCTCGGCGCGCCCGCGGGTCGGAGAACGGTCGTTCCCGGCAGTTCAGGATC
>Ga0316580_10000046_pt1 | contig 18876 bp, 17 predicted proteins | sample S0NA_2_FD_204519 | JGI IMG/M metagenome (GOLD analysis project Ga0316580, IMG submission 204519) | Rhizosphere microbial communities from salt marsh grasses in Alabama, United States - S0-2_160517rDrB | ecosystem: Host-associated > Plants > Roots > Rhizosphere | place: USA: Alabama | collected... | reverse complement strand
AGCAGCAGGATCAGCAGCAACAGCAGCAGGATCAGCAGCAACAGCAGCAGGATCAGCAGCAACAGCAGCAGGATCAGCAGCAGCAGGATCAGCAGCAGTCCGGCCAACCCCAGGAGCAGAGCTCCGAGGGCGAACCGAGCGAGGAATCCCAATCCCAAGAGGGTGAGGCGGCACAGGACTCCGAGTCGGAGCAGACCAAGGAGGGCGAGCGCCGAGAAGGCGAGCAGACCGGTGCTTCCGAGACCGAGCCCACGGAATCCGAGAAGGGCCAGAAGGACCAGGAGGAGGAGACCAAGGGCGGCGGCGCACAGGAAGAGACCCGGGACACCGACTCAGGCGACCAGTCCGAGGAGGAGCGGCCGGAGTCCGAGTCTGGCCAGGAGAAGCCGGAGGACCAGGCACCGGGAGCCGGCGACGAGGAGCAGCGCGATCAGGCCAAGGGTGACCAGGAGCAGGAGTCCGAGGACCAGGCGGGCGAGCGGCCGGATGCGCAGCAGACGGAAGACGAGCAGGCCGGTGGCAAGGAGCAGGAGCAGCCGGAGGCCAAGGAAGGGGGCAAGCCGGACGAGCCTCAGGAGCCCTCGGCCGGGGAGTCCGGGGAGCAGAGCGAGACGCCCCGCGAAGAGCCCGGGGAGAAACCTGAGGACCGCGCCGGAAAGGGCGAAGAGTCGGAGCAGCCCGAGGGCGAACCCAAGGAGCAGCCCGAGCCCACCTCGGAGCCGGAGCAGGAAGGGGGTGCCGAGGAACGCCCGGGGGAGGGTACGCAGCCGGACGAGGGCAAGGAGCGCGCGGGCGAGTCCGAGGAGACCAAGGACCTGAGCAAGGCCCCGCCGACCGAGGCCCAAGAAGAGCCCGCGACCGAGGAGCCGGACCGTTCCGGTAAGGAGCCGAGTGAGGCCCAAGGGGCGCGGCGCAGCGGCGCGGCCGACATGACCCCCCCGGATCAGCTACCCTCCGAGGGGGCGGCCGATGCGGTGGACCGCTTCGACCAATTCGGGCAACAACCCATGACCGACGTCCCACCCGACGCGGCCCAGGGGGAGGTCCCGGCCCTCGGTGGCCCCATGGCCATGGGCCCCGGAATGGCCTTGATCGAGCAGCGCCTGCGACGGGTGGAGGGCGACCCCACCCTGCTGATCAACAACCAGTTCAAGCTAGAGGAAATGCGACTGATGCAAGGGGCACGGGGCCCGCTGCGGGAGAGCCGGCCATGGTAAGCGCCCGCGACCAACGCCGGCCGGGGCGCGCAGCCCGAATGCTCGCCATCCTCGGCGCGACCCTGGCCTGGGGATCCGCGCTCGCCTGGACCTATCCGCCGATGGGTCCCTATGGTGCGCCGGCTCAAGGGCCTTACCAGGGCGCACCCCAAACCCCTTACCAGGGAATGCCCCAGGCCCCCTATCAGGGGCCGGCCCAGCCACCCTACGGCCAGGGGCCCTACCAGGCGCCGCCCCAGGGCGGCTACCAGCTTGCCCCCCAGATGCCCTATGGGGGGGGCATGCCCTATCAGTTCAGGCCCAGCCAACCGGAGAACGCCCGGGGGACACCCCCCGTCTATCAGCCGCCGCCGGCCCAGGCCCCAGCCTACCAGCCCCCGGTGGGTCAGTCGCCGGGCTATCAACCGGCCTACCAGGGTAGCTGGCCCGGCGCCTATGGTCAGCGGGCGCCCGCCGCAAGGCAGTCCACTCCACCACGCCTCGAATGGACGCTGGAGGAGACCCGGCCCTACGTGCAGCAGAACCTGCTGCTGCGCCTTCGGCTCATCAGCTCCGACGCGCTCACCACCGCGGATCCGGAGCTATCCGCCAACGGGGACGTGCTGCTCCAGAGGCTCGCCGGCCCCACGTCGAGCACCCGGGCAACCGGGGGCAACGGCAGCCGGGAGGTCGTCACGGAGTTCGTGCTCACCCTGACCCCGCTGCGCTCCGGGAACCTGGAGCTTCCGGCCCTCAAGGTGACGGGGACCAAACCCGGTAACTACGGGTCCAGCGAGCGCTACGAGGCGGTGGCGACCAAGCCAATACGGCTCCAGGTCCGCCCGGTCATGGCCTCCGTGCGCCCCTGGCTGCCCCTGCGCTCACTCACACTCAACGCCTCCTTCGACCACGGCGACGAGGTACGACCCGGACAGCCGGTCACCCTGGCCCTCGAGCTCGACGCGGTGGGTGCCCACGCAGCCCAGCTCCCGAACCTGGAAGACCAGCTCACGAGCCCGGACTTCCGGGTCTATCGGGAGCAGAGCCTCACCGACACGAGCCTGTCCACCGATGGCCGCCAGATCCTCGGCAAGCGCACCGAGTACTACACCCTGGTGCCCCAATCCGGGGGTACCCTGCGGCTGCCGCAGATCGAGGTTCCCTGGTGGAACGTCGACTCGGGGATGCGGGAGGTCGCCACCCTGCCGATCCGGACCCTCAGCGTCGCGGGCGGGAGCGGACCCTTCAGCCTGCCGGCCTCCCTCACCGGCTCCGGGTCCGGCTGGGGCAAGGTCTGGCTGCCCCTGGGTGCCGTGATGCTGGTCCTGGCCGGTTATTGGGCAGGCGTGATCTACCGTGGCCGTCCGGCCCCTGGCGAGCCCGGCCGCAAACTCGCCGCCCGGCTTCGCGGCACCGCCGAGGAGGCGGGGCGACTCGCGCGCGCCTGGACCCGGCGGATCCTCGATCGGCTCCACCCGGCCCCGGTCGCCGCGAGCCTGCACGGGGTGGCCCTCGGTCTCCTACCCGAGAGCAGCCGACTCCTCATGGTGGCGCGCGATGCCAGTCAAACGGACAGCCCGAGCGCCTGGTGCGAGCGTTTCGAGCAGGGTGCCCGCCGCCACCTGCGCGCCTGCAGCACCGGCAGCCTGCCCAACATGACCGAGCGCATCCTGGCCATGCGGCCCCGGGCGGACCGGGCCAAGCTCACCCGGCTGATGGAGCAGCTCGACGCGGCCCTCTACGGCCGCCAGGACATCGACTTCCCCCGCTGGAAGCGGGAGTTCATGCGCCAGATCGGACGCGCCCCCGCCCTCCTCCGGGCCCGCCGCCCCGAGAGCCGCATCCGCCGCGCCCACCTGCCCGCCCTCAATCCGACGGCCGCTTGAAGCCAACGCGGTCGTCCCAAGGTCCGTCCCAGAGCCGGGGCTCGACCAGGGGCCTGCAATCGAGACTGGGAAAGAATTCCGCGTAGGTTGGCTAAGGCAAGAAGCCCAACAAGCAGGCCAATGTAACGGCTTGGTTGTTGGGCCTCCTTCGTCGGCCCAACCTGCAGATAAGCGGTCGATTTCGGATTCCGGCGTAATACTTGCCCAGTCTGAATCGCTGGATCCAGGCGACCAGTCGGGTCCAGGCCAAGTCGGGGCGCAGACAGCGGCCGGTGAACCGGCCTCACCCTCGGACCTCTGGAGACCCCATGCCCTGGGACGCGGATCAATACCTTCGCTTTGGCGATGAGCGCACACGAGCGGCCGCGGATCTGGTGGCGCGGATCGACCTGCCGCAGCCCGAGTCGATAGTCGACCTGGGCTGCGGACCCGGCAACAGCACCCGGCTGCTTCGCGCACGCTGGCCACGGGCCCGGGTCCTCGGTCTCGACAGCTCCCCGGAGATGATCGCCTCGGCTCGCGCCGCGGATCCCGACAGCGACCGGATCGCGGCAGACATCGGCACCTGGAGGCCCGAGCGGTCCTTCGACCTCGTCTTCTCCAATGCGGCCTTGCAGTGGCTTCCGGACCACGCCGCGCTCATGGGCCGGCTATTCGCGATGGTCTCGCCCGGCGGTGCCCTGGCGTTTCAGATCCCGAGCGACGCCCGCTCGCCCGTGCGTACCTCCATCCGGGAGATCTCGGAGGATCCCGCCTGGAACACGCGCATGGCCGCCGCCCGGGGCGCGCTGACCATGGAGACGCCTGCCGTCTACTACGACGCGCTGGCCGTCTCGGCCCGCGCCCTGGACATCTGGGAGACGGAATACAGGCACGTGGTGGAGGGCCCCCGGGCAATCCTGGACTGGGTAGCGGGCACCGGCCTGCGTCCGTTCCTCGACCGGCTCGAGGCGAATGAGCAAGCGGAATTCATGGATCGGCTCGGGGCACGCGTGGCGGCCGACTACCCGCGAAGGGTGGACGGGCGCGTCCTGTTTCCGTTCCGCAGGCTGTTCGTGATCGCCTACGCCTAGCCGAAGGCTCCCGGCCGGTCTCAGCGCACGAATCCGTGCTCCGCCAGGAACTCCAGGGTGAGACCCCTGGACCTGGGCTCGGCCGCCCGGTCGCCAAGCAGCAGGCGCTCCAGATAGCGGGCGATGAGATCCACCTCCAGGTTGACCCGGGTGCCGGGCTGGTAGTGGACGATGACGGTCTCCTCCAGGGTGTGGGGGACGATGTTGAGGTCGAAGCAGGGACCGTCCACGACATTGACCGTGAGGCTCACCCCGTCCACGCAGATGGAGCCCTTGTGGGCGATGTAGCGGGCCAGCTCTGCCGGGGCCTCGATACGCAGGCGCCAGGAGCGGGCATCCTCCCGCCGCTCCAGGACCCGCCCCACCCCGTCCACATGACCGCTGACCAGGTGTCCGCCCAGCGGCGTGGAGAGGGTCAGGGCCTTCTCCAGGTTGACCGGGCTGCCCGGGACCAGGTCCCCAAGGGTGGTGAGCGAGAGGGTCTCCCGGGAGCAATCGGCGGAGAACTCGTCCGGACCCAGGGCCACGGCGGTGAGGCAGACCCCGTTGACGGCAATGCTGTCTCCCAGGGCGACGCCCGCCATGGGGAGCTTGCCGGTGGCGATGCCGAGTCGCACATCGCCCCCGCGGGGCTCGAGTCGGCGGACGGTGCCGACGGATTGGATGATGCCGGTGAACATTTTCTTTGTAGTTGCTAGTTGCTAGTTGCTAGCGGCTAGTGGCTAAGTGCGAGTGGCTAGTGGCGCGGCGGTCAGACCCGGCCGGGGCGGAGACGCAGACGCAGGTCGGGGCCGATGCGGCGCACCTCCTCGATGACCAGGGGGATGCGGTGCTCCATGCGCTCCAGACCGGGGAGCTGGAAGAGCCCGCGGGCCCCGTCGCCCATCAGATGGGGCGCCGTGTAGAGGACCAGCTCGTCGATGAGGCCGCTGGTGAGGGCGGTCCCCGCCAGGGTGGGGCCGGCCTCCAGCAGGACCTCGTTGACCTCCTGATCGGCGAGGCGGCGCAGCAGGGACTCCAGATGCACCCGGCCCCGGTCCTCTGGAAGCTCCTCCACCCGGGCGCCCGCCGCGCGCAGCTCCATCGCCCGGGCGGGGTCGGCCCCGGCCACGCACGCGATCAGGGTACCCCCCGGCAGTGCCAGCATGCGGGCGCTCGCCGGGGTGCGCAGCCGGCTGTCCACCACCACGCGCAGGGGCTGACGGACGGGCTCTCCGGACCCCAGCCCGGGCAGGTCCGTGGTGGCGAGGCGCACCGTCATGGAGGGATCGTCGGCGAGTAGCGTGCCCACGCCGGTGACGATCGCGGAGCTGCGGGCGCGCAGCCGGTGCACGTCCCGCCGGGAAGCCTCGGAGCTGATCCACTGGCTCTCGCCGCTGGCCATGGCCGTTCGCCCGTCCAGGCTGGCCGCGAGCTTGCAGCGGCAGTAGGGCAGGCCCTGGACCATGCGCTTGATGAAGCCGGGATTGAGGGCCGCCGCCTCCGACTCGAGCAGGCCCGATTCGGTCTGGACACCGGCGTCCCGCAGCCGCGCAAGCCCCTCGCCCGAGACCAGGGGATTGGGGTCCACCATCGCGGCCACCACGCGCTTCACGCCCGCGGCCAGCAGGGCCTCGGTGCAGGGCGGCGTACGACCCTGGTGGCAGCAGGGCTCCAGGGTCACATAGGCGGTGGCACCCCGGGCCCGATCCCCGGCGGCGGCGAGCGCGATGCGCTCCGCGTGCGGCTCCCCGGCCCAACGGTGCCAGCCCTCGCCGACGATCTCACCGTCCCGCGCCAGGACGCAGCCCACCCGAGGGTTGGGGTCGGTCGTGTAGAGCCCCAGGCGGGCGAGCCGGATGGCCCTTGCCATGTGGGCATGGTCGGCAGCATTCACTTGGACTTCGGCTCCAGGTCGGACAGGAGGTCGAGCTGATGGCGCTTCGCCTCCGGCGTGGGCTGGCGTTCCAGGCGCTCGATCTCCTCCCGGAAGGCGGCCACGTCCTCGAACTTGCGGTAGACGCTGGCGAAGCGCACATAGGCGACCTGGTCGAGCTGGCGCAGCTCGTCCATCACCAGCTCCCCGATCCGCCGGGAGGGCACCTCCGCCTCACCGCTCTGCATGAGCTTGCGCTGGATATGCGCCACGGCGGCGTCCACCTGCTCGGTGCCCACCGGACGCTTCTCCAACGCGCGCATCATGCCGCTGAGGAGCTTGCGCCCGTCGTAGGGCACCCGGCTGCCGTCCCGCTTGATGATCCGGGGCAGATTGAGCTCGGCGGTCTCGAAGGTGGTGAAGCGCTCCCGGCACACCACGCACTTGCGCCGCCGCCGCACCCGGTCGCCGTCTCCCGCCAGGCGGGAGTCGATCACCTTGGTATCCTCGGCGCCGCAGAAGGGGCAACGCATAGCCTTGAGCCGTCGATTAGCTTCGCGCAGGTCGGGGTTGAGGGCGCCCCACGAAGCGCAGGGTCAATGCACCGAAGCCTGCCGCGCCGCGATCCGACGGCCGGCTCAACGCTGGTACACCGGGAAGCTGGCGCACAGGTCGAGGACCTTGGCACGCACCGACTCGATCACGGCACCGTCGCCCCGGGCGTCTATCAGGTCGCACATCCAGCCGGCCAGGTCCCGGGCCTCGGCGAGCCCGCAGCCCCGGGTGGTCATGGCCGGGGTGCCGACCCTGATCCCGCTAGTGACGAAGGGGGATTGGGGATCGTTGGGGACGGCGTTCTTGTTCACCGTGATGTTGGCCGCCCCGAGCCAGGCGTCCACGTCCTTGCCGGTGAGACCCTGACCGATGAAGCTCACCAGGAACAGGTGGTCGTCCGTTCCGCCGGAGACCACCTCGTAGCCCCGCGCGAGGAAGACCTCCGCCATGGCCTGGGCGTTGTGCACCACCTGGCGCTGGTACTCCTTGAAGCCGGGCTCCAGGGCCTCCTTGAAGGCCACCGCCTTGGCGGCGATCACGTGCATCAGGGGGCCGCCCTGGATGCCCGGGAAGACCAGGGAGTTGAGCTTCTTCTCGATCTCCGGGTTGGACTTGGCCAGGATCAGGCCGCCGCGGGGACCCCGCAGGGTCTTGTGGGTGGTGGTGGTGGTCACATCCGCGATCTGCACCGGACTCGGGTAGACCCCGGCCGCCACCAGGCCGGCCACATGGGCCATGTCCACGAAGAGATAGGCGCCCACCGCATCGGCGATGGACCGGAAGCGCTTCCAGTCCACCACCCGGGAGTAGGCGGAGAAGCCGGCGATGATCATGCGGGGGTTGTGCTCCCGGGCCAGGCGCTCGACCTCCTCGTAATCGATCTCTCCCGTGGCGGGGTCGAGTCCGTACTGGATCGCGTTGTAGAGCTTGCCGGAGAAGTTGGGCTTGGCCCCATGGGTCAGGTGTCCCCCGTGGGCCAGGCTCATCCCGAGGATGGTGTCCCCCGGGTTGCACAGGGCCATGTAGACGGCGGCGTTGGCCTGGGACCCCGAGTGGGGCTGGACATTGGCATAGTCGGCGCCGAAGAGCTGTTTGGCCCGATCGATGGCGAGCTGCTCGGCCACGTCGACGTACTCGCAGCCCCCGTAGTAGCGCTTGCCCGGGTAACCCTCCGCGTACTTGTTGGTCATGACCCCGCCCTGGGCCTCCATGACCCGTGGACTCGCGTAGTTCTCGGAGGCGATGAGCTCCATGTGCTCCTCCTGGCGGCGCTCCTCGGCCTGGATGGCCCCCCAGAGCTCCGGGTCGTAGTCACGGATCTGCATGGTCTTTTCGAACATCTGAAATCACCCGGTCGTCCAAAGCCATAAAGTTTAGTCGGTTTGTGCCGGGGGTGCTCGCGTCCGCCGTGCTCGGCGGTCGCGGGAACCCGGAGCCCCCGTCGCTCGAGCCCTTGCGGCACAACCCGAGAGCCGGTTCGCGTTTCTGATGAAACACCCGCCTGGCTCATGGGCAGCCCGGCAGGCGCGTCGGACAGGGAAGGGCTCAAGGGAGGCCCGCCTCGATATAGAATGCGTGCGCCCGCAGCTTGGGAGATGCTGATCGAATGCCATCCTTGGCCCGGACGGGAAACCCAATAGCTGAGCTTCCCCCCTTGGTCGGACAGGACAGCGAGACCCTCAGACCATGACCCAGACACATCCCTCTCACGCAAGCCCTCAACATGCGGCCCACGGCGATCACCCCAACGTCGATCCACGGGAGATCGGCAAGTTCGAGGAGCTGGCCGCCCGCTGGTGGGACCCGGAGAGCGAGTTCAAGCCACTTCACGACATCAACCCCCTGCGCCTGGACTACGTGGACCGGGCCGCGGGGCTCGCGGGCAAGGAGGTGCTGGACGTGGGCTGCGGCGGGGGGATCCTCTCCGAGAGCATGGCCCTGCGCGGGGCCCGGGTCACCGGGATCGACCTGGGGGAGATGCCCCTGCGGGTCGCGGAGCTCCACACCCTGGAGAGCGGGGTCTCGGTGGACTACCGGCGGGTGTCCGTGGAGGCCCTGGCCGCCGAGCGCCCCGGATCCTTCGACGTCGTCACCTGCATGGAGATGCTGGAGCACGTGCCCAACCCGGCCTCCGTGGTGGCCGCCTGCGCGCGTCTGGTGAGGCCCGGGGGCCTGGTGTTCTTCTCGACCCTGAACCGCAACCCCAAGTCCTATCTCTTCGCCGTCATCGGGGCCGAGTACATCCTGGGTCTTCTGCCCAAGGGGACCCATGACTTCGCCCGCTTCATCCGCCCCTCGGAGCTGGGCCGCTGGATCCGCGGGGCCGGACTCACGACCACGGACATGACGGGCATGACCTACAACCCCTTTACCCGGGCCTACCGGCTGGACAAGGACGACCTGGGGGTGAACTACCTGGTCACCTGCAGACGGGACCCGGACAGCTGATGCCACGCCTGCCCCATGACCGATGACCGGTCGCAGGACTGGGGCTTCCCCAATCCGGCGACTCCGCCGGGCTCCTCCGCCTACTACAGCCTGAGACTGGCCCCGGCCGACCTGCGGGACGACCTGGCGGCGCTGCACGGCTGGCGCCACCAGGTGCGCGCCGTCCTCGACCAGGTCTCGGACCCGGGTGTCGCGGCGGCAAAGCTCGGCTGGTGGCGCGAGGAGCTGCAACGGGTCTTTTCCGGTGCCCCCACCCACCCCCTGGGCAGGCGCCTCGCCCCGCTGGTCGGCCGCCTGGGCTCGGGTCCCAAGCCCTTCCTCGACATCGCCTGGAGCACGGAGGCCGTCCTGACCCGGCATTGGCCGAAGGACATCGGGGAGCTGGGCGCCTGCGCATCCCAGGACCTGGGCGCCCTGTTCGAGCTGGTGCTGCGGCTGCAATCCGAGGACGGGGGCGGACCCGACCCGCGCCGGATCGCACGGGTACGGCGGCTGGGGGCCTACGGATCCCTCGTCTATCAGATCCGGGACAGCGGCTGGCTGCTGCGCCGCGGCCGGCTCGGCTTCATCCCGGCGGATCGGCTGGGATCCCTGGGGCTGACGCCGGAGCACCTGGGCCAGCCCGCGGGCCGGCACCAGCTGCCCCGGCTCCTGGGCGAGCTGGCGCAGGAGGCGCGCGGGCTGCGCGGCGACAACGACGACCTCGCGGACCTGCCGTTGACGCTGCGCATCCACGTCCGGATCCTGGACCTGCTGCTGGCCGAGCTGGCGGCGGCGGGATTCGACCTGGCGGACCGGAGGGTCGGGCTCACGCCGATCCGCAAGCTGTGGCACGCCTGGCGGGAGAGCCGCCGGCGCTGAGACGCCCTGCAACCTTGGCCTGCAACCTTGAGAGGAACACCGATGGGAGATGCATCCAGAGATCGGCCGCTGCGGGACCGCATCGTCCTGGTGACCGGGGCGGCGGAGGGCCTGGGCCGGGCGGTGGCCCTGGGCGCCGCGGCGCGGGGCGCCACCCTGGTCCTGTGCGACCGCCGCCAGCTGGACCTGGAGCCGCTCTATGACGCCATCGAGTCCGCCGGCGGCGCGGAGCCGGCCATCCTGCCCCTGGACCTGGAGTCGACCGACCCCGATGGATTCGGCACCGCGGCGGATCTGGTGGGGGACCACTTCGGCCGCCTGGACGGTCTGGTCCACTGCGCCGCCTTCGCCCCCTTTCTCAGCCGCATCGACGACTACGACGCGGGGGAGTGGGAGCGGGTGCTGCGCATCAACCTCACCGCCCCCTTCCTCCTGACCCAGGCGTGCCTGCCCCTGCTGCGGGCCTCCCCGGACGCGGCGCTCGTCTTCACCTCCGATCGGGTGGGCCGCACGGGACGGGCCTACTGGGGCGCCTTCGCCGCGGCCAAGTTCGGCATCGAGGGGCTGGCCCAGGTCCTCGCCGAGGAACTCGGCGGCAGCAGCGCCATCCGAGTGGCCTGTATCGATCCGGGCGTCCTGCGCACGGGGCTGCGGGCACGGCTCTACCCGGGGGAGGACCCCATGAGTCTGCCGACGCCCGAGTCGGCGGTCCCCCGTTATCTGGAGCTGCTGACGCCCCAGGGTTCCTGAGCCGGGACCCCGGGGCGGGTCGGGCGCCCGGCCGCGCCAGGGAGTCAGTCGCTCTTGAATCCCGCGGCCTTGTGGCTGCCGTCGCAGAAGGGCTTGTTCTTGGACTCGCCACAGCGGCACAGCCAGGTCTTTCCGCCCTCCCAGGCCACGCGTCCGCTGGAGGCCCGGATGCTCAGGTTGCCCTCCAGCATCAGGGGACCGTCCGCGATGGGCTTGACCTTGATGGGACCGCCTCGGGCGCTGAGCCCGTCGCCCCGCTCGCCAACGGCACCCGAGTCCTCGAAACCGGCCGCGGCATGGCTGTTGTCGCAGAAGGGCTTGTTCTTCGATTGACCGCAGCGGCACAGGGCGACACGGAAACCGAGGCCAGGCATGTCCTCGGGGGCCCCCTCGATCGCCAGCTCCCCATGGAGGAACAGGGGGCCGTTGTAGCTCACGGTCAGGGTGTTCTCGCCCGGGGCCGACTCCGGCCTGCCGTCCTTGTCGGTGTAGGTCAGGGCGCCGCTCGGGCAGCGCTCGCAGATCTCGCGCACCTCCGCCTTGGTGGCCGTATCCGGGACGCACCAGGGGTCGCGTCCGGCCACGAACAGCTCGCCCGCGGCCCCGCCGCACTCACCGATGTGGATACAGAGCCGTCCGTCCCATCGGACGTCGATCTCGGCTCCGGGAAAGTCGAACACCTGCTTCTCGCTCATGCGCCGCTCCTCGCTTGGGTTTGATTCATCTCGCTCGCGCCAGGAGATTGTCCCGCGGGCCGCGGATTCAACCGCGCCCGCGGCCCACGGCGAGCCATCGCTGCTCGCTCGTCACTCCTCGGCACTCGCTACGCGTTGCCCGCAACGGGCTCAGGGCAGATCGAACACCAGGACCTCGGCGGAGCCCCCCGCCTCGATCCGCACCTCGGGCTCGCCCCGGACGCGGACCGCGTCCCCGGCCTCGAGCGCCGTCCCGTTGACCCGGGCATCGCCCCGGGCCAGGTGCACATAGGCCTGCCGGCCGCCCTCGACCCGGTGGACGACGGACTCGCCCTCCTCGAGCAGGGTCGCGTACAGGAGCCCGTCCTGGTGCGTGGCGATGGAGCCATCGCGACCGTCGGGAGAGGCCAGCAGGGCGAGGCGCCCGCGCCGCTCCTCCGCGCCGAAGTGACGCTGGTCGTAACGGGGCGTGACCCCCAGCCGGTTGGGCATGAGCCAGATCTGGAGCAGGTGCACCGTCTCGGAGTCCGAGGCGTTATACTCGCTATGGCGCACCCCGGTCCCGGCGCTCATGTACTGGACGTCGCCCGGTCGGATCACCGAGCCATTGCCCATGCTGTCCTTGTGCTCCAGGGCACCCTCAAGGACATAGGTCAGGATCTCCATGTCCTTGTGGCCGTGGGTGGGGAAGCCCCCCGCGGGTGCGATCCAGTCCTCGTTGATCACCCGCAGATTGGACACGCCCATGTGGCGCGGGTCGTAGTAGTCCCCGAAGGAGAAGCTGTGGTAGCTGTTCAGCCAGTCGAACCGCGCATGTCCGCGCTCGTCCGAACGTCTCAGGTTCATCATGGTCGGTCTCCCCTGAATGATGTTGGATGGGGGAAACCTGGTGTCTTGGTCGGCGGAAGACCAGCGGGAGGCCGGTCGAAACAGCCGTGCGCCGACCGCAAGAATCCCACCGCCTGCCCCGGCGTCGGGCAGGCTGCGGATCAAGCGCCGTCCTGGCGCCCGGCCGGCTCGCGTCCCGAGACGCGCGAGCCTCGGGACGCGAGCTGTTCAGAGGCCCGAGGCCCGCGAGCCTGTCGGGCCTTGCCTGGGCCGGAGGGCAAGCGCTATCAGGCAGCGCTCCCTAGACCTGGGCCTCGATGAAGGCGCGCAGACTCTGTTCCTCATCCTTGGTGAGAGAGGTCTGGATCACCTTGCCCTTGCCCCGGAACTCCTCAAGCTTCTCCAGGACCTTGTCCGCCGTGACCTTCTTGACCAGGATGAAGATAGCCGAGCAGCCGGGCTTGAAGCTGTCGGCCAGGTCCTTCATGAACTGGTCGTTGATCCCCAGGTCCGTGAAACGGCCGGACAGGGCCCCGGCCCCCGCACCCACGGCGGCGCCCAGCAGGGGGTTGAGAAAGATCATGCCGATCAGCATGCCCCAGAAGCCGCCGCCCACCGCGCCCATCGCGGTCAGGTTGGTGGCCTGATGGAGCTTGATCTTGCCCTGGTCGTCCTTGGTGACGACAACCACGTCTTCCATGTCGATCAAATACTCCTTCTGCAGCTTGGCCAGGGCGGCCCGCATCTCGAAGGCCAGCTGCTCCTCGGGGAACGAGATCGCGATTAGGGTGCTCATTGGAAGCTCCTCAATTGGGCTGTTGGAAAGGTTTGGGGTTGGAGCGCCGAAAAGGCGCCGGGTGGTCAGGCCCCCAGGGGGCCCAGGGATGGAGTCGCGCTCTGATCTAACCCACGGGGCGTTGCTTCAGTCGGCGATCTCCGAGACGACGCCATTGACCACGACCACCTCGGCCAGACCCTCGGGCCGCACGGGACACAGGTAATTGACGACCGAGACACGGGTAACCGCGCCTCCGGTGAAGTTGGGAGACTGGGGGACCGGATCGTAGCCCTGGGACTGCGCCGAGAAGCAGCCGCAGCGCGCCAGCTGGTCCGTGTCCATGCCGCGCTCGAGGACACAGCCACCGGCTTCGGGCAACCCGCGGGCACTGCCGCAACCGCCGACCACGAGGAACGCCGCCAACAGCCCGGCCCCGAGAGCCATCCGTGCCGACGCCGGTCGGCGACTGGAGAGGCGCCGCGTCAAGTCGCTGCCCGCCCCACCCGGGAGACGCCCGCTTGGATCGGGGGCCCCGGGCCCTTGGAGATGGCGGCGACCGAGACTCGCGCGTCCTGGGAGGCGAGTCGAGGCAACGCCGGGACGGCATCCGATCGGCATCTCCCTGGATTCCGGCCCGGGTCCTCGCGCGGGCGCGCCCTATTCCGCCTCCACCTTTGCCAGGGCCTCCCGCAGGGCCTGGAGGATCAGGCCCCGGGCGGCCTTTTCGTCCAGCTCCGGGACCTCCCAGCCCATGATCCGGCAGTACTTCTTCACCAGGTGCTTAACGTCGTCGTCCAGCTCGGCGCGGTAGCGCGCCATCTCGATCTGCTCGATGCTCGCCATTTGCCACTCCTCGGGTCGAAATTTGGTGTCGGTTATGGTGTACCACCGGGATGCCGGAACGGAAGACCCCGCTTGGCGGCGGCGCCGCTGACCGGTCCAACCTCCCTCGCGGCAAGGGTGGGGTCCGCTGCTCGCCCTTTCCAGTGATCACGGGCCCATGGCGTCGAGGTCGAAGGCGCGGGCAGGGCGCGCCGCCGAGCCGGCATCCGCGAGTGTAATCGGAGCTGAACGGGCCGGCGCTTCGCTCGGGGGCGGGATCAGCCGCGGCCCTGGGTGTGTCGAAAAAGGGCCAGGACGGCCTATCCGGCGCTTGCGAAGACCTAGCTTACTGAAAATTAAGGGGTCGTTAAGCCGACCGAAACGCTGGTGCTCCCATACTGGGTGCCAGCGGGAGGTTGCGGCGACGCCGTCGACCGTCCCGACCTTCATTCGACCACCACTGAATCACCCGAGACAGCCATGAGCGAAAAGACCAAGCCGCAAACGCGCATCCTGACCCAGCGCCGCACCCTGATCGCCGCCTCCGTTGCCCTGGCACTGGCGGCGGGTGGTGCCGTTGTCGCCCAATCCCAGACCCAGCCCCCCCCGGTGACGTCGCCCTCGGCCGCGGTCCTGCAGCCGGTCATGCCAAGCTTCGCGGACGTGGCCGAGCGGGTCTCGCCCGCGGTCGTGAACGTGACCGTGGTCTCCGAGAGCTCCCCCCGCACCTCCCTGCGGGTCCATCCCGGCCTGCCCGAGGAGGGTCCCATGGGCGAGCTGTTCAAGCACTTCTTCGAGCAGCCCGGCACCACGATGCCCCATCACAAGGTGCAGGGGGCCGGCTCCGGGTTCATCATCGATCCCGAGGGCCACATCGTCACCAATAACCATGTGATCGATGGCGCCGAAGAGGTCACCGTCACCCTGAACGACGGCACCAAGCTGGAGGCCCGGGTCCTGGGCCGGGACGACAAGACCGATCTGGCCATTCTGCAGGTCGATGCCGGGCGTCCCCTGCCCTACGTGGACCTGGGCGACTCGGCGGCCACCCGCGTCGGTGACTGGGTGCTGGCCGTGGGCAACCCCTTCGGCCTCGGCGGGTCCGTCAACGCGGGGATCGTCTCCGCCCGGGGGCGCGACATCAACACCGGTCCCTACGACGACTACATCCAGATCGATGCACCCATCAACCGCGGCAACTCGGGCGGGCCCCTGTTCGACGCCTACGGCCGCGTGATCGGCGTCAACACCGCCATCTACTCCCCCACCGGCGGCAACGTGGGCATCGGCTTCGCCATCCCCGCGGAGACCGTGCGTGGCGTGGTGGCACAGCTGCGCGACCATGGCCGGGTGGAGCGCGGCTGGCTGGGGGTCCAGATCCAGCCGGTCACCGAGGAGCTCGCCGGCGCGCTCGGGCTGCAGGGCACCGAGGGGGTCCTGGTGGCGGATGTGCTTCCGGACGGTCCGGCCGCCGGCACCGACCTCAAGGCCGGGGACGTGATCCTCAAGGCCGGCGGGCAGCCCATCGCGGACTACAAGGACCTTCCGAAGCTGATCGCCGCCACCGAGGCCGGCACCGTCATGAGCCTGGACCTGGTCCGCGGCGGCAAGCCCATGACGCTCAGCGTGACCATCGGACGGATGCCCGGCGATGAGACCCTGGCCCAGTCGGACACCCCGACCAGCGGGGACTCGGGCCAGCCGCGCCTCGGCCTCTATCTCGCGCCGGTGACCCCGCAGCTGCGCAAGGAGAAGGGACTGGACCCGGATTCCGAGGGCGTCTTCGTGGCCCGGGTGGAGCCCGATAGCCCCGCGGCCCAGGCCGGGATCCGGGCGGGCAGCCTGATCTCCATGGTGGGCGGGGAGCCCGTCACCTCGCCCGACCAGGTGGTCGCGGCGGTGCGTCAGGCGGCCCAGGACAAGCGCCCCGCGGTGCTCCTGCGAGTCGAGACCGACGGCAAGCCCATGTTCGTCGCCGTGCCCTTCGAGGCCTGATGGACTCTATCGCCGACCTTGCGCCCGGGAGAGCCGCCGCCCCGGCCCTCCAGGCGCGCCCACTCGCCCATCGCCCGGGAGAGGCCACGGATGGCCGCGCTTTCCCGTATTATTCGTCCATGCGTGTCCTCTTGATCGAAGACGACCGCCAGATGGCGGAGTACCTGCGCAAGGCCTTGACCGAGGTCGGGGCGGTGGCCGATCACGCGGCAGACGGCCGTGGGGGTCTGCTGCAGGCGGCCAGCGGCGAGTACGACGTGCTCATCGTGGACCGCATGCTCCCCGGTCTGGACGGGCTCGCCATCATCCGCACCCTTCGGGCCTCGGGCAACCAGACCCCGGTGCTGATCCTCTCCGCCCTCGGGGAGGTGGACGACCGGGTCGAGGGGCTGCGCGCCGGGGGTGACGACTATTTGGTCAAGCCCTTCGCCTTCTCCGAGCTGCACGCGCGCCTCGAGGTGCTCCTGCGGCGCGGGGCGGCCGAGGTGCCCGAGACCCGGCTGCGCGTCGGCGACCTGGAGATGGATCTGCTCAAGCGCGAGGTCGTCCGCGCCGGGCGCCCCATCCAGCTCCAGCCCCGGGAGTTCCGGCTCCTGGAGTACCTGATGCGCCACGCGGGTCAGGTGGTGACGCGGACCATGCTCCTGGAGCAGGTCTGGGACTACCACTTCGACCCCCAGACCAATGTCATCGACGTCCATATCAGCCGCCTTCGCGGCAAGATCGACAGAGACTTCGACACCCCCCTGCTCCACACGGTGCGCGGCGCCGGCTACATGATCCGGGCCCGATGAGGCCAGGCCCCTCCGCCGACGGCCTCGGCAGCCCGCCCCCGGGCCTTCCCAGCGTCCCCGGCGAACGTTCCACCGCGCTTGTCGGGCCACCACGGCCGAGAGCGAGCCGCCCCCGCGGTCCCGCCGATGACCTCTGGGTGTGGGCGGGCCGGGTCCTGGGCAGCTCCAGCTTCCGCCTGGCCGTGCTCTACATGCTGCTGCTGACGGTCTCGGTGGCGATCCTGCTCGGCTTCATCTACTGGTCCACCGCGGGCTACATGGACCGCCAGCTCGACGCCACCATCGCGGCGGAGACCCAGGGCCTCGCGGAACAGTACCGCCGACGCGGACTGCGGGGGCTCACCAGCCTGATCAAGGAGCGGGTCGCCCGCGATCCCACCGGGGCCGGAATCTATCTCCTGGTGGACAAGAACCTCGAGCCCCTGGTAGGCAACCTGGACCGCTGGCCCGGGGGCTTCCCGAACGCCGACGGTTGGATCCACTTCCGGCTGCGCGAGCGCGGCCCGGACCGCACCGAGGAGCACGACGCCCGTGCCCAGGTGTTCCGGCTCCAGGGGGATTTGAGGCTCCTGGTGGGCCGCGACGTGCGGGACCTGGAGGCGACCCGCGGACTCATCCTGGATGCGCTCACCTGGGGGCTGGCCCTGACCGCCGGGCTCGCCCTGGTCGGGGGCTGGCTCATGACCAGCCGGGTGGTCCGGCGGATCGAGGCCATCAACCAGACCAGCCGCGACATCATGGAGGGTGATCTCTCCCGGCGCATCCCCCTGGGCGGCAGCGGCGACGACTTCGACCAGCTCGCCGACGGGCTCAACCGCATGCTGGCCCGAATCGAGAACCTGATGTCCGGGGTGCGCCAGGTCTCAGACAACATCGCCCACGACCTGCGCACCCCGCTGACGCGACTGCGCACCAAGCTCGAGGTCCTGCGCGCCGAGCTGGAGTCGGCCCTGGGGGACGGTCATCCCGCCAGCGCCTCGGTGGAGGAGACCATCGCCGACGCCGACGTCATGCTCACCACCTTCAACGCCCTGCTGCGCATCGCCCGCATCGAGTCGGGCAGCCAGCGTGCCGGCTTCGCCGAGGTGAACCTGGCCCCACTGGCCGAGGACGTCGCGGAGCTCTACGAGCCGGTAGCGGCCGACAAGGATCAGACCCTGATGGTGGAGGTGCCCCGATCCGCCCGGGTGATCGGGGATCGGGACCTGTTGTTTCAGGCCCTGGGCAACCTGGTCGACAACGCGGTCAAGTACACCCCCGAGGGGGGCCGGGTCACCCTGCGAATCCGGCCCTTGGCGGAGTCCATCGCCGTCGAGGTGACCGACAGCGGCCCCGGCATCCCGCCGGAGCTGCGCGACGAGGTCTTCCGGCGCTTCTTCCGCGCCGACCACAGCCGCTCCACCCCCGGCAGCGGCCTGGGCCTCAGCCTGGTGCAGGCGGTGATCCAGCTCCATGGGGCCAGCATCGAGCTGGGCGACAACGGCCCGGGACTGCGCGTCACCGTGCGCGTGCCTCGCCCCAGACCCTCCGCCCAGGCCAACGCCCAGGCGCCCGTCACGACCTGATCCCCCGATTCCCCGGACAGCGTTGGCTCTTCCAGTATCAGGAGATGTGCTTCACGCCGTTTCCCCACCTTCGCCTTCTCCCGCGACACGGGTGCGCGACAACTCCTTCTGCGCACCTACGGCCGTGGCCCGGACCACGGGACCCAGTGTCATCCCCTGGACCAGGATCGAAAAGACCACGATGACATAGGTGACGGTCACCAGGAGGTCACGCGGCTCACCCTCCGGCAGCGAAAGCGCCATGGCAACCGAAATGCCGCCGCGCAGGCCGCCCCAGGTGAGGATCGTCACGACACCCGGCGAAAAGCTGCGGAACCGGCGCATGATGCCGATCGGCAGCCCGACGCTGATCACCCGCGCGATCAATACCAATGGGATCGCCAGCAGCCCAGCGGCCAGGTAGTCACCCGCCAGAGAGATCACCATCACCTCCAGGCCGATGATCACGAAGAGGACGGCATTGAGGAACTCGTCCACGAGCTCCCAGAAGCTGTCCAGGTGTTCGATGGTTTTGTCGGACATGGCCCGCTCGCGCCCCGTGTTGCCAATCAGCAGCCCGGCGACGACCACTGCGATGGGCGCGGAGAGGTGCAGGTGCTCGGCCAAGGCATAGCCGCCTCCGGCGAGAGCCAGGGTGATGAGCACCTCGACCTGGTAGTTGTCAACCCGCCTGAGCATCTGGAGCGCGACCCAACCGGCCGACAGACCGAAGACTAGTCCGCCAACGGCCTCGTGGAGGAACAGTTCCAGGATGCCCAAGGGACTGACGTGCTCA
>Ga0316580_10000044_pt1 | contig 19289 bp, 14 predicted proteins | sample S0NA_2_FD_204519 | JGI IMG/M metagenome (GOLD analysis project Ga0316580, IMG submission 204519) | Rhizosphere microbial communities from salt marsh grasses in Alabama, United States - S0-2_160517rDrB | ecosystem: Host-associated > Plants > Roots > Rhizosphere | place: USA: Alabama | collected... | reverse complement strand
TGGTAGAAAATGGGAAATCAAACTAACACGCCCAACCCTTCGCAAAGTCTTTCCTCCCCCGATCTAAATGAGCGGCGGAAAGCCGACCACATCAGAATCAATATTGAAGAAGATGTTAGTTTTAAGCGTCTGACAACCGGTTTTGAAAACTACACCTTCATGCATGAGGCATTACCGGAAATTGATCTCGATGAAGTCAATACTGGAAGCACGCTGTTCGGCAAGCCGCTCAAGACACCGCTGCTGATCTCCTCAATGACCGGCGGAACGGCCGAAGCACTTGCCATCAACCTCCAGTTAGCCGAAGCTGCCCAGGAGACCGGTATGGCAATGGGCTTAGGGTCCATGCGTGCAGCCATTGAAGACAGCTCTCTTGAATATACCTATGATGTGCGCAGTGTCGCCCCGGACATTCTATTATTCGCTAATTTAGGTGCAGTACAGTTGAATTACGGCTATGGCCTCTCGGAATGTCGCAAAGCTGTTGAGATGATTGAGGCGGACGCGTTGATTTTGCATTTCAATGCGCTCCAGGAAGCAGTGCAGCCGGAAGGAGACGGCAATTTTTCCGGTCTCCTGGCTAAAATCGAACAAATTTGCCGCGACTTACCTGTTCCCATCATTGCCAAAGAAGTTGGCTGGGGGTTTTCGGAAGCCACTGCCAGCCGACTTGTTTCCGCCGGTGTCGCGGCAATAGACGTGGCTGGCGCGGGAGGAACCTCCTGGAGCCAGGTAGAAATGTATCGTGCGCCAACAGAGCGGCTGGCCCGCGTTGCCGGCGCTTTTATTGATTGGGGTATTCCTACAAGCAACTCCATTCAATATTGTCGCCAGGCTGCCCCCGATCTGCCCATTATTGCCAGCGGCGGCATTAAGAACGGCATTGAAGTAGCCAAGGCCGTTGCCCTGGGTGCTCAGCTCGCCGGAATCGCCGGCGATTTTCTGCGCGCAGTCAACAAGAGCGGCGTGAGCGGGGCTGTAGAACTGGCCGAGACGATCACCGATGAATTACGGGTTGCCATGTTTGCCTGCGGCGCGGTCGATATCGCTGCTTTGGCACAGACACCACTGTACAACACTTATTCTTAAGAGACTCACCAAAGAAGATATTCATCATTGGAGCACATAGAAGCATGAACAAAGAATTGTCGGCAATGGCTCAACTAATGCTGCCGGAACTCGATAAAGAAATGCAAGATGTCTTACAGTTTACCGGTTCGACATCCGGACCCTTTTTGGGCATGATGCATTATCAAATGGGTTGGGTTGATGAATCCCTCCACCCAATTGATCCCATTCGTGGGAAACAAATCCGCCCCCTTATCGCCATGATAACAAATGACGCCGCGGGAGGAAACTGGCGGCAGGTGGTACCGGCTGCGGCAGGGATTGAAATCCTGCATAATTTCTCGCTGGTTCATGATGATATAGAAGATGTCAGTCCAACCAGACGAGGACGGCCGACAATCTGGAAGCTGTGGGGGGAAGCGATGGCCATCAACTGCGGGGATGCGATGTTTACTCTCGCCCATGAGGGCGTAGGCCGCTTGTTGGAAACCGGAACTCCACCCGCTGTAGTGGTCCATGCGCTGAAACGTTTTGACGACACTTGTTTTCAGCTTACCTCAGGCCAATATGCTGACATGGAATTCGAAACCCGTGATAACGTATCCGTAGAGGAATACCTGGCTATGATCAAGGGCAAAACGGGCGTTTTATTAGCCTACAGCGCCGAAGTCGGCGCTCTGGTTGCCGGCGCAGAACAGGACATCGTCCAGCATTATGCCCAACTGGGCTTGAATCTTGGTCTGGCATTTCAAGTCATCGACGATATATTGGGAATTTGGGGAAACGAATCAAAGACAGGGAAATCGGCCGCAACAGATATTATTACCAAGAAGAAAACACTCCCGGTCCTCTTTGGACTTGAGAATTGTAAGCCGCTGCGAGACCTTTATCGCGATCAAACTCCTGACGATAAATTTGTTACCCAGGCCGTGCAATTGCTAGAAGAGAGCGGCGCCAGAGAATTCGCGGAAGAACAGGCTAAGATCTATTCGAACGCAGCGCTTAATTACCTGGAGGCTGCCTCACCTGATGGGGCTTCTGGGAAAGCGATCCGCCAATTAACGAACATGCTCTTAATGCGTGACGCGTAAACACACTGCGATTATATGAACAAAAAAGCCCGCTTTGCTTGAAAGCGGGCTTTTTTATTTTCAATACTTGCAGTACTTAAAGTGCTGCAAGCTTAATCAGCATCTGCCTCTGCTTCAATAACGCCTTCGTCGAAATCTTCGTCATCTATTTCAAGTTCGGCACCAGCGGCAAGCTGCTGCGCTTCAAAGCTCTCACTATCTTCGCTATCATCTTCCCCTTCGGCACCACCAGCTTGGGAACCGGAATCCATCATACCGGCCACGCGCATCAACTCTTCGTCCAGATCGTCGGGATCGATTGAATCCCCATCTATCTCTGAAGCAGCGAATTTGGCAGCCTCTAAGAGTTCTGTTTCCTTCCTGACGCGTGATGATTCCGCCGCAGCAGCAATCATGGCTTCTAACACACTATCATCGGTGTTGTCATCAATCAACAAGCTGGTCGTGACGGTCGCCAAATCGATTTCCGGTTTCTCCGCCTCAAGGCGTGCCTGCTCCTCTCGCAGCAGACGCGCTTCATAGCCGGTGCCGGCCGGGATCAATTTACCAATAATGACGTTTTCCTTCAGACCGACCAGATTATCAGCTTTCCCGGCAATCGCCGCCCCGGCCAGAACCTTAATCGTGTGCTGGAAGGAGCTTGCCGATAAGAAACTATCCGTATTCAAAGAAGCTTTGGTAATACCAAGCAATATCGGTTCAGCCTCAGCGGGTTGGCCACCTTCAGCTACGATTTGCTCGTTGGTTTCTTGGAATTCGGGACGCTCGATCAAATCGCCGGGCAGGAATTCCGTATCCCCAGAAGCGGTAACGACTACCTTGCTGAGCATCTTGCGAATAATGACCTCGAAATGCTTGTCATGAATGTTCTGCCCTTGCGGACGATAAACCTGCTGTACTTCGTGTAAAAGATATTGGGTTACCGCATCAGGGCCAAGAATTTCCAGGATACGGTGCGGATTCTGGGAACCTTCCGTCAACTGTTGACCGGCGGTTACAAAATCACCATCTTTGACAAGCAGACGCACACCGGCGGGTATCTCGTAATCCTGTTCCTCAACGCTTTCCCAAACGACCCGCAAGCCGCTTTCATCTACCAGCGCACGGCCGTCATGGCGAGCAATGATCTCTTCGTCTTCGAACTCGGCGATCTTATCACCTGTTTCGACTGAATCTTGATTCTCAACCCGAATGGTCCAACCATCCGGCACATCGTAGACATCATCGACCATCCTGCGATCGGTAACAACCACGTGACGGACGCTGTCAACCAGATGAGTATCAACGATACCACCGATTTCAGTGATAGTCGCTTCACCCTTCGGTCGTTGGCGCGCTTCGAACAACTCTTCCACACGAGGCAAACCCTGGGTGATGTCACCACCCGACGAGGCTGTACCACCGGTGTGGAAAGTCCGCAGTGTAAGCTGAGTGCCCGGTTCACCAATCGATTGCGCGGCCACAATACCTACGGCCACACCCATTTCAACCGGTTTACCGCGTGCCAGGTCTAAGCCATAACATTTTTGGCAAATGCCCTGGCGAAGTTCACAGGTCATGGGCGAAAATACATAGATATCGTCCAGTCCAAGCTTATCCACCTTCTCGGCAATTTCATCGGTGAAGAAATCGCCTTCGGCAATGATTACCTCACCGGACTCGGGGTGAACGATCGTATCCGCGGCAACACGCCCGGCAATACGCTCGGCGAGTGTCTGCTTACCAAAGTTATCAGCGCGTTTCACCCAGATACCTTTATCCGTGCCACAGTCTTCAGAGGTGATGATCAAGTCCTGCGCGACATCAACTAACCGCCGTGTCAGGTAACCTGCATCGGCCGTTCGTAGAGCCGTATCCGCCAGACCCTTTCGAGCACCGTGGGTGGAAATGAAGTACTCAAGTGCTTCCAGGCCTTGTCGGAAGTTTGAAAGAATCGGCACAGGGATGATTCGACCTTGAGGATCAGCCATTAAACCGCGCATACCGGCCAGCTGAGTAATCGGGCCGAAACCACCCTTTCCAGCGCCGGAGAGGGCCATGATGGCCATTGGGCCATCCGGGTCCAGGGAGTCACGCACGGCGTCGGCTACATTATCTTTGGCCTCATTCCAGGTCTCAACAGTGCGCTGATACTGCTCTTCCGGAGTAAGCAGACCGCGGCGATACTGGCGGTCGATCTCATCAACCCGGGTACGCGCCTGCTCAAGAATCGTATCGCGCTCCGCGGGCACCGTCAGGTCGGCAACGGCAACTGTTGTCCCGGAGACGGTCGCAAATTTAAAGCCGATATCCTTGATGGCATCAACCATATTGATCGTCTTTTCATCACCAACCAGGCGATAAATAGTGTTGATCAAGCGGTTCACACCACCCTTATCGATTAATCTATTAACAAAACGCCCTTCTTCCGGAAGCGCCATATTAAAGAGCACACGTCCTGGCGATGTTTCAATCAAGCGCTGTCGCGGCTTATTGTCAGCATAGCGCTCACCATTCTCGTCGTAATAGGTTTCGGTATAAACCTTGATCTTGGCATGAATATCAACAAAGCCAAGCTCATAAGCCATCTCAACTTCATCCATATTGCTGAAGATACGGCCTTCGCCCGGCAGTCCATCACGCATGATCGTAATGTAATAAACGCCGAGAACCATATCCTTGGAGGGTCCAACAATTGGTTGGCCGTCGGCAGGCTTTAACAAGTTGCGAGTCGCCAGCATCATATCCTTGGCTTCACGCACGGCCGCTTGAGAAAGCGGTACATGGACAGCCATCTGGTCGCCGTCAAAATCAGCGTTGAAGGCTGCACATACCAAAGGATGCAGCTGAATAGCTTTGCCTTCTACCAATTTGGGCATGAAGGCCTGGATGCCCAAACGGTGAAGCGTCGGCGCACGATTTAAAAGGATGGGGCGTCCCTGAATGACTTCCTCAAGAACTTCCCAAACTTCCGGCGGCTGCCGTTCGATAAATCTCTTAGCGCCTTTGACATTGCTCACATGCCCATATTGAATCAGCTTGCTGATCACAAAAGGCCGGAACAGTTCCAAAGCCATAATCTTGGGCAGACCACATTCACCCATCTTGAGTTTAGGGCCAACCACGATCACCGAACGGCCGGAATAGTCTACACGCTTACCAAGCAGATTGCGGCGGAAACGTCCTTTCTTGCCTTTCAGCATATCGGAAAGGGATTTGAGTTCACGACGGCCGCGGCGGCTTAATGCTTTACCACGCTGGCTGTTATCGATCAGACTGTCCACAGCCTCTTGCAGCATACGTTTTTCGTTGCGCACGATGACATCAGGTGCGCCAAGGTCGAGCAGACGCTTGAGACGGTTATTGCGGTTAATCACGCGGCGATAGAGATCATTGAGGTCGGACGTGGCGAAACGGCCGCCATCCAACTGCACCATCGGTCTCAAATCAGGAGGTATAACCGGCAGTACGGTGAGGATCATCCATTCAGGCCGGTTACCACTCTTGCGCAAGGATTCCACGACCTGTAACCGCTTCGTCGCGCGCTTGGCCGCCTGCTTGGATCGGGTGGTACGAACCTCACGCCATAAATCACGCGAAAGTTGATCGAGATCCATATTTTTCAGGATCTCATGGAGCGCTTCCGCACCCATACCGGCGCGGAATACGTTACCAAATTTACTCTTTAATTCGCGATACTCGTTTTCATTGAGAAATGACATCTGCTCAATGGACTCTAGCTGTTCGCGATTGGTTTGAGCTTGCTGCCGCAAACGGATTAGCTTCTGGTCATTTTGATCGCGTAGTTCTTCAGAGGCGGCGTCAACTTCCGCGCGGAGCTCTGTCAGTTCGCGCTGCATGTCGGCAAGCTGCAATTGATGTTTTTCTTCAAAGGCTTGCTGGACATTCGTAAGCTGTTCGCTGGCAATATCCTGGACCATGACGATGTGTTCACGGCCGACTTTTTCTTTGGCCGCGGCAATAACCTCATCACCGAAAGTAATATCTTCTTTCGTTTGCGATCCTTGAAGATTTTCCAATCTCGTTTGTACGAGTTGGGCCTCTTTCATGAAGGCATCGGTTTCGGCAGCCAGGCGATCGTCGAAGGTGATGTTCAACTCCTCCAACTCTTCTTCGAGCGCGGCAATACGCGTGCTAACCTCAACCGTCATCTCAGCGACTTGTTCTTGAAGTTTTACATCTAACTGAAGTTCTGCTTCAACCAACTCCTCGTCAAGACGGGTAAGAGCACGTTCACGGGCATCCTCATCGACGCTGGTGACAACGTATTGGGCGAAATAAAGAACGCGATCGAGATTACGGCGGGATACATTTAATAATAAGCCCATGTAACTGGGAACACGTCGTGTGTACCAGACATGAGCAACCGGCGCAGCTAATTCAATGTGACCAAGACGTTCACGCCGCACCGAAGAACGAGTAATTTCCACGCCACATTTATCACAAACAATTCCCTTGTAGCGAACGTTCTTGTACTTACCACAATAACACTGCCAATCGCGAGTGGGACCAAAGATGGCCTCGCAAAACAAACCATCCTTTTCAGGACGTAAGCGGCGGTAATTTATGGTCTCCGGCTTTGTCACCTCACCATAAGACCAAGAACGGATTTGCTCAGGAGATGCAAGACTAATACGCAATGAACGAAATTCTGTCGATTCCACCTATTCGACCTCCAAATATTTAAGGCGCTGCTGCTATCAGACAACCTTACTAAGAGCCAGCCTCATTTTAATCTGTTGCACAGTCGCATAAACTAGTGCTGGACCTACTTCGATACCCGGTTCAGCAAACGGGTTAACTAGGTATGCCCCCGTGCATACCAAAGAGGAAAATTCTGTACAAACACGAAAAGAGCGTTCGGCGAATAACCGACGCTCTTACTGCTATTTTGCTCATTTAGCATCAAGCTTAAGTATATGAATAAGTGACTATATGTCAACTTTTCTAACCAAATTTATACGCAATTGTACGAATTTTTAATTTTAGCACACTTTATGAGTTCTGTAAACTATCACCTACCGAAGCGCGAAGATATTCCTCCATAAATGGATCTAAACGGCCGTCTAATACCGCCTGCGTATTTCCGGTCTCGTAACCTGTTCTTAAGTCCTTGACCATTTTGTAAGGATGCAGGACATAGGATCGAATTTGGTTGCCCCAACCGGCATCAACCGACTCGCCTTTGAGATCGGCGATTTCAGCTTCCTGCTTTTGCTGTTCCAACTCGTAAAGCTGCGATTTGAGTACGCCCATCGCTACTTGAATATTCTGGGTCAGGGACCGTTGGTTCTGGCAGGAAACGACGAAACCGGTCGGCAGATGGGTAATGCGCACGGCCGTTTCATTTTTCTGGACATGCTGCCCTCCCGCACCACTGGCCCGGAAACGATCGATGCGCAAATCCCTCTCGTCGATATCAACCTCAATTTCATCGGCGATATCAGGCCATAATTCTAACTTAGCGAAGGAGGTATGACGCCGGCTTGAGGCGTCATAAGGCGAAATACGGACAAGCCGGTGAACGCCGCGTTCGGACCGTAGGCGTCCATAGACGTAATCTCCACGGATAGACAACATCACACTCTTGATGCCCGCCTCATCACCGGTGCTGATATCCAATATCTCGACCGCGTAGCCATGTGATTCAGCCCAGCGCGTATACATGCGCAGCAGCATATCGGCCCAATCTTGTGCTTCGGTTCCCCCCGCCCCGGCGTGAATGGTGACGATGGCGTCCTCGTCATCGTATTGGCGGCTGAAGAGGGTTCTAAACTCCAGGTCAGCGACCTCCTCCTCGAGCTGCGCCACTTCCAGCGTTAAATCTTCCTCTAAAGCTTCATCTTCCAGAGAAGCCAATTCCAGGGTGTCATCCAGGTGCTTGCGCAGTCGGTTCCAGATACCAACTTCGTTTTGTAACTTTGTGATATCACGCATTACTCCCTGAGCTTTTTCCTGGTCATCCCAGAAGCCGGGTTCGGCCGCCGCCATTTGCAGGCTGGCTAGTTTTTCACTCTTGGCATCTAAGTCAAAGCCGCCTCCGCAGCTGGGTAATTGTACTTTCGAGTTCTTCAAGTCGGGCAACAAGTTCGTTCATCGTTCTTTGGTTCCTAAATAAATATAGATAATTTGATAATCAACTCAAGCTGTCACCTGGTCATTATTTCAATCTAAATTGGTCCAATTTTAAATATCTATATCCCTAATCATTTAATGATTGAAATTGGACCAATCTCGAGATATTTAAGACAGCAATTTGGGTTCTTTATTCAAAGAGGGCATCAACAAACAGGTCAGGGTCAAAAGGAGCCAAGTCCTCAATCTTTTCCCCTGTCCCAACAAATCTGACCGGTAAACCGAGTTCGCGATAGATGGCAAAGACCATGCCGCCCTTAGCCGTGCTGTCCAGTTTTGTCAGGACCACACCTGTCGCGTTAACGGACTCTTTAAATTTTTGCGCCTGGACAAGGGCATTCTGTCCGGTCGGCGCATCTAAAACAAGCAGTACCTCATGCGGCGCCTGGTGAACACTCTTTTTACAAACGCCATATACTTTCTCAAGTTCGCGCATCAAGTTGTACTTTGTATGCAAGCGGCCGGCTGTGTCGATAAAGAGCAGATCGAAACCACGAGCGCGGGAAGCGCGAATTCCGTCATAAGCGGTTGCGCCGGGATCTCCACCCGGCTGCCCGGCGATAACCGGGACGCCGGCCCGATCACCCCAAATCTGAACCTGGTCAATAGCGGCTGCCCGGTAAGTATCCGCAGCGGCGATCATGACTTTACGGCCGTCTTCCTTGTAGTAATGAGCCAGTTTGCCAATGCTGGTCGTCTTTCCGGAGCCATTAACGCCGACAACCATCACAACCGTCAACAAACGCGGCTCTTCCAAAGCGAATACTTCCGGCTGTTGTAAAATTCCGCGAAGCTCTTGCTTAAGCGCCTGAACAAGCTGATCCGCCTGGAAAATTCCTTCAGAGGAGACGCGCTCGCGAAGGCGATCAACCAGATACATAGTCGTGGGAACTCCGATGTCGGCCTGGATTAGTAAGGCTTCCAAATCATCCCACGTCTCGTCCGTGATATCACCGGCTCCTAAGACGCCGGCAATCTGGCCAAATATAGACTGCCTGGTACGGGTTAACGATTCCCTTAAATTCTTAAACACTGTATTTCCCTTCGGGCAAAGTTAAAGATACCTGAACAACCAGTATCCGACATTCTCCCCTTTTTTACTTCTCGATTTCGGAAAAGCTAATCATCTGGCGAAGGAGAAATATCGATAATTTCCCCATCGGCCGTTAGCTGTTCAACCTTGAGCGAAGCCTGTTCTAATAAGCTGTTGCAGTAAGCAGCAAGTTCCTGGCCATGCTGGAACAATTCTAAAGATTCCTCCAAAGGCAGTTTTCCTGCTTCCAATTGTTCAACTGTTTTCTGCAGGGCGAGCAAAGCCTCTTCAAAGGTAAGGTCATCTATTTTTTCATTCATAATCTTTCAGGTCGTTTAAGAAAGGTTAACACCCACAGCCCCATCAAAAAAGCCAGCCCCGTCAATACGGGGAACGCCAGGCGAATCCAGGTCGATGGTGAAGTTCCCACCGCGTTCTCGGGATGCAGCACCAACGGCGTTCGCGGCAGTACCCACAGGATATAACCGGCAATGGCGGTATAAAGCAACCCGCGTACACGAATCCAGGGTATCCATTCATTTACGAGCAGAATGATGACAATAACGGCCGTGATTGTCATACTCATACGCACTCGCGGTTCGGCGAAGGGTACACCACCCCAACTTGCCTGCTGCGCAAAAACGCTAAAGAGCCCGCCTAAGACAAATAGACCAAAAGAAACCCAGGCGGCGGTCTGGGTCCAGGACTGAATTTTCGCGTTATTTGTCAGGGCAATAATGATGCCTGACATTCCGCAAAGATAAAAGCCGACCATTCCGGCACGGGTAAATGCCGCATGGATGTAGACCAGCCGTATCGTCTCCCCCAGGGTTTTCTCCAGGGGAGCCATATACACAACGGCAACAAAAAGCGCCAGCAGCAATGCCAAAACCAGCCAGCGCAAGAATGAATACTTTTGATTAAACATCTACAGAATAGTACCTTCCGTGATTAACGACGGCAAGTTTCGAGCGATCAAGATTTAGCAGGTTATGGTAAAATCATTAATCGAAGTTTGAACAACACAACAAGACAAGATTTTCAGGTATTACTAAAAAATATGCACGCTCAAATAATCAATGGAGAAAACGTTTTTACACAGCTTGAAGAGGAATGGGACGAACTTGCAGCCAGGAGCATGACGGACACACCTTTTCAGAAACTCTCTTATCAAAAATCCTGGTGGAATAATTTAAGCCCCGTAGACGGCACTTTATGGAGTGTTGTTGTGCGAGATGATGCGGACCGACTAACGGCCGTTGGCTGCTTCCTACATACCGAAGACGGCAAACTGCGATTTAACGGCTGTATCGAGGAAACCGACTATCTCGATCTCATCACCACCGCCCAAGATGCCCATGAGAGCTGGCAACTCATATTTCCGCTGCTTCTCAGCGATCAATTCCCTTCGTGGCACCAGGTCGATTTCTGTAATGTACCCAACAATTCGCCAACCCGTACGATCCTACCGGAGGTTGCCGCGCAGTATGATCTGACCGTTGTCGAATCGATTGTAGAGGTCTGCCCAACTATCGCCCTTCCCGATAATTTTGAATCCTACCTGGAGAGTTTGGACAGCAAACAACGACGAGAAGTCAGGCGCAAACTTCGGCGGGCGGACGGCGCGGAAGCTCAGCTCCATGTCGTCGGTGAGGCGGACGATCTGACAGCGGAAGTCGAAGATTTCCTAACCTTGCTGCAAAAAAGCACTTTCGAAAAACGGGATTGGTTAAACGATGGCCGGCGCGCCCTTTTCCAGGAAGTTGCAAAGGCCGCACAAGAGGATGGGACTTTACAGTTACTCTTTCTGGAAGTGAATGAACAGAAGGCGGCCGGCTTATTTAATTTCGATTATGGAGATCGAATTTGGGTCTATAATTCCGGTCTGGACCCCGAGCTCTTTTCAGCGCTCAGTCCCGGTGTTGTCATCACCGCCAAGGCGATTGAGCTGGCGATCGAAAACGGTCGTGACGAATTTGACTTTCTGCGCGGGGATGAAGAGTATAAATATCGCTTCGGAGCCGAGGATCACGAAATTTATCGCTTGCAAATTGTGAAATGATCTAAGATGGTGGAAACAGTATGTCCAACCTAAGCTCACTAGACAAACAGCACCCAAGACGCATTGCCATATTAAGCATGCACACCTGTCCCTTAGCCATGTTAGGGGGCAAGAAGTCAGGGGGCATGAATGTTTATGTGCGTGATTTAAGCAGGGAATTGGCCCGGCGCGGCATTCAAATAGATGTTTTTACGCGCTCCCAGGATCCCTATATACCGATGATCAGCCAGGGCCTGGGTTACGGGGCTCGTGTCATTCATGTGAAAGCGGGTCCGGAGCAGCCGCTTCCGATTAATGATGTTTACTTGTATGTGGATGAATTCGCCCAGGCGATATACGAATTTGCGGCCGAGGAAAACGTCACTTACGACCTGATCCACACCCATTATTGGCTTTCAGGCCTGGCCGCCGGCCAGCTCAGAGAGAAATGGCCTTCCATTCCCATTGTGCATATGTTCCACACACTGGGCCGAATGAAAAATCGCGTGGCTACAACCGACCGCGAATTAGCGCCGCCGGAACGTATTGAAGGGGAACAAAAAGTCATTGAAATCGCCGATCGCATCGTTGTGGCGACGCCGGCCGAACAGGCACAACTACATTGGCTTTACGGAAATCGATCTAAGAAGGAAGTCGTCGTTCCCCCCGGCGTCGATCTGGATAAGTTCAAGCCATTACCAAGAGAAGCAGCCAAAGCGCATGTCGGTATTCCTGTTCATGATCGGAGTATCCTCTTTGTCGGCCGTATCGAGCCGTTAAAAGGCGTCGATACCCTGCTGCAAGCGATGGCTTTAATTCAGGAGCGTTATCCATCGGCCGTTAAGAAAGTCACCGTAACGATTATCGGCGGAGACCCCTGGGCGCACGATCCAGACCTGGAGATGAAGCGGCTGCAAGCGATGCGCGAACAACTCGGCATTCGCGATATCGTCACCTTCATCGGCGCGCGCGACCAGAATGAACTTCCCTATTATTATGCGGCCGCTGAGATCGTGGTGATGCCTTCCCACTATGAAAGTTTCGGAATGGTCGCCCTGGAGGCTATGGCTTCAGGCACGCCGGTCATTGCTTCTGAAGTCGGCGGGCTGGCCTTTCTTGTGCAAGATGGTGAAAATGGGTTCCATGTCCCCTCCCGAGATCCGGAAACCCTGGCCGAACGTATCTATGAATTATTAGTCAACGACTCGTGCAGAGAACGACTCGGCCGTAATGCGCGTGAACATGCCAGGAAATATGCCTGGTCCAATATCGCGGAAAAGATGCTTGAGGTTTACGACAAATTACTCATGCCGGCTGAAGAAAAGGAATCATCCCGCAGCCGGCATGTTGAAAACCCACTCTAATATAATCCTGAATCCGGTTTAAATACAGTCCGTTCTTAACCGATTACCTCCCGGCCGCCCATATAGGGCTGCAAGGCTTTGGGAACCCTGATCGTTCCATCTTCTTGCTGATAATTTTCCATGATGGCGATCATGATCCGCGGCAATGCCAAACCGCTGGCGTTCAGAGTGTGGACATATTGGGTTTTTCCACCATCTGCAGGCCTGTACTTGACGTTAGCGCGTCTTGCCTGGAAGGATTCGGTGTTGCTGGCCGAGCTCACTTCCAGCCATTCAGCACAGCCGGCCGCCCACACTTCGATATCGAATTTTTTCGACGCTGCAAAACCAAGGTCGCCGGTAGCCATCTCAACAATCCGGTAAGGAAGTTCTAAAGCCTTACAGATATCGGTCGCATTCTCAACAAGCTCATCCAGCGCCTGGTAACTGGCCTCCGGTGTGGTGAATTTGTACATCTCCACTTTGTCAAATTGATGGCCGCGTTTGATGCCTCTCACATCACGGCCGGCGCTCATCTTCTCACGGCGGAAACAAGCTGTATAGGCGACATAATTGAGCGGCAGGTCTTCCTCATTCAGAATCTCATCGCGATGGATGTTGGTCAGGGCGATTTCGGCCGTTCCCAGAAACATATAATCCTCTTCAGCATCGCGATAAATATTGTCCGCGAACTTCGGCAGCTGCCCCGCCCCTACAAACATCTCCGAACGAACCATATAAGGAAGCTGTACTTCCGTATAGCCATGCTTGTATACGTGATAATCGAGCATGAACTGGATCAGAGCCCGCTGCAAGTGAGCGCCTTCCCCGGTCATGATGTAAAAACGGCTGCCGCTAAGCTTAACCCCACGCTCAAAATCGAGGATTCCCAGCTCAGGTCCCAAATCCCAATGAGCCTTGGGCTCGAAATCAAACTCCGGCAAGGGAGCACCTTGGGGTTCATAAATGATATTGTAGCTGTCATCAGGACCGTCAGGCACGCTCTCGTGGGGAATATTAGGAACCCAGAGCATGTTTTCCTGAAGATCATCTTCAACCTGCCGTAGTTCTTCATCCAGAGCCGTGATTTGATTGCCAATTTCTCGCGTCTCGTCCTTGGCCTCGTCGACATTAGCCTGCATACTGGAAACCTGGGTGCGCAGCATTTCTGCCTTTTGGCCGACATCCTGCCCGGCCTCGGCCGCGCGCAAATCAGCTTCCATCTTTTTTAGACTGCCCATCCAACGGCCGATTTGCTTGGAGCTTTCATTCCGTTTTCCGCGCAGTTCTTCAACTTCTTGAAGAATTTCACGCCGGCGCAAATCCAGGGCGACGATCTCATCAATAGGCGCGGTATCGTTCAATCGAGCGATTTGTTCTTTGACCCATTCAGGCTTTTGTCGAATTAAGTTGATGTCAATCATGATTCTGTTTTCCTCAATCTACTACGAGAGCAAACTACTTTCGCCTAATTTTCACGAATTTTATTTGCCCATCCTTCCAGGTTGCGACAATTAGAACCTCTTATTCGTCCTCATTGGTTTGCCGTAACTCTAGAATTCACAACACAATAAAAAAACCCCCGCGTCATTCCAGGACGAGGGGGCCCGTGGTGCCACCTGGTTTTGCCGCTTTGCCAGTTCAGGTTTAGCGACCTCATTAACGCGTTAACGGGCGTACCCGACCTATCTTAATACTCAGTAGAGGTTCGACAGGCAACTCAGGAGTGGATTTCCACGCTGAATGCCATTGGCTTACAACAACCGCCAACTTTCTGGGAGACACCTCAGCGGTACTTATCTCCGTCAATGTTGATCTTTATCAATCTGGCTGCATTATAGTCACTGACTGAATGGCAGTCAAACACCATTACAGACAATCAATATAAGAATTTCATTTGATCGGTTAAATGCGCTTGACATTCATTCCGATATCTTTATAATACAAGTATATTGAATTCAATATTATTTAATTGGAGAAGAGTCATGAAGAAAGGGTTTGACAATTTCTGGTCTGAGTGGGATGACGCCGATGAAGGGCCAGACCCACGCCGCGGACGGCGCGGACGCCATCGCGGTGAGCGCGCGCAGCAGTGGCGCGAAAACTTTAACGAGCATATGGGCACCTACCCTGAGGATCACTGGTTGTTTAGCGGGCGGCGGTTTCGGCCGTGGCACCGCGGGCGACCGGACTTTAATCCCTTCGTTGCCAATTTGATGAGCCTAGGCGGCGGCTTGCTGCCGGTCCTGGTCCTGCAGTTAATCGCTGAAGAGCCTCGTTACGGCAATGAAGTTATGAAACTCATCCGCCAGCGGACTGCACGGCAGTGGGTTGCCAATCCCGGCGCCATCTACCCCCTGCTCACTGAGCTCGAGGAACAGGGACTCATTGAAGGTGAATGGGACGATGTAAGGAAGCGAACAATGCGCATCTATCAGATCACGCCCGCGGGTGAAGAGGAATTAATCCTTCTGAAAGAAATCATCAAACCGAAACTTTCGGAAGCGATCGAAGTTCTGCAAGAGTTCGAAAGAGAATTGAACGGAACGATTTAACAAGCGGTATTTACTAACTGAAAGCCGGTGGCATAGGGCTGCCGGCCGCATACGGAAAGGAGATGAAATAAATATGAATGAAAAAGAAATAGAAAACTTGAAAAATATGGAGAAAAATAACACAAACAATATGGACGAAAAAGTACATTACGAGATTAAATTCGTAGAAACTGAAGACGGATATCGCCTGGAAGCTAGCGGCGATAAAAAAGCATTAAAGCGGTTAGGGATTAGCCCCAGTATGGTAGGCAGAAAACGTTGGTCGGGCCGTCGGGCATGCGAACTGCGCAAGGTTAATCGCCGGCGGAGAATGCTGGCTGCGAAGGCAAAACGTCTGGAAAGAGCAGACCATCCATGGGCGGCTGCTGAATTCGACCGCCCAGGACACCCCGGACCAGACTTCGGACCTCGTGAGCCCATGCAGCGTGGAGGCGAATTCGGCCGTCACCAAGGACGTCGCGGACCAGGCTTCAGACCGCGTGAATACATGCGCAGCGAAGGCGGACACGGTCGTCACCAAGGCCGCCGTGGACCAGACTTCGGACCTCGTGAGCCTATGCATCGTGGAGGCGAATTCGGCCGTCACCAAGGACACCAAGGACCCGGTTTCAGACCTCAGGAACGCAACTTTGGCGAGGGCGAACATGGTCAACGCTCACGACATGGCCGGCCGCGATTCGAAGGACGGATGGGCAACGAGACCTGGGATTGGTAACCAGCTCACCTTCGACTAATACACCAAAACTAACTATTTAGATGAAAAACCGCTTCCTACTTCAAGGGAGCGGTTTTTGTTTTTAGAAACATGGTAAAATGAAATTGTCAGGTAAGATGTTCGGCATGGCAGTTCGAGGAGGGGATCATGACTCGTTCAGAAAATTCAACCCGTAATCAACCAGCAACCATCTTTACAGTTGTCTTGACAATGATATTAGGCATTCAGATGATTCGAAGCCTACTGCCCTTCTTCCAGTCCTTGCTAATCGAACGTCTTGACTGGAACACGATCCAGGTTGGACTGTTCGCACTGGCAGTCTTTTTATGTGCATTTTTAGCCGGCCCTTTAAATCGATTCCTCGGCGGGGGCTTAATGATCCTGATCACGAGCTTTGTAATTGGATTAAGCCGTTTAGCAGCGCAATTATGGACAGGAGATCCTATCGGTCAGATGATATTCACGCTAACCGGTAGTATCGCCTTCATTCTTTTTTTGCCGACGGCCGTTGGCTTTGCGGCTGGCTCAACAAGACAATCCGGCGCTAATTTAGCCCTGGGTCTACTGGCCGGTCTGGCATTGGATATGGCTCTCAACGGCATGTTCTTTACTTATGATCTTATCTGGCAAGATGGACTGTGGCCCACATTAACCGTCGCGCTACTGGTACTTGCTCAATGGTGGTCTGTTTTCAACCTGATGAGGCAGGAAAACATGGCCAGTGCGGCCGACGTTCGATTCAGCAAAGCGCTATCCTGGATGGTTATTGGCCCATTTTTATTCTTAGAGCTGCTAGTTTTTTCCAACATCGCCTGGGCTACAACCAGTACCGGCTTGCCCTTCCCAGCTGCTTTTATGTGGCTCTTGCTAGCACATTTGCTGGGTCTTGCAATGTGGATATTGTCATGGAGCCTGAACCGCATATTTCTTGTCCTGGCCTGGATCGCAACATTTGCTGCACTTGCTTTGATCTTAACAGGTCAATCAAGTTCCATCCTTATGGCATTATTTCTATTAAGCGGTCAAATTGCTCTGGCCGGTACACTGGTTGCTGTGTTAAGGTATCTGGGCGGTGCCGGATCAATGGATGGACTGCGCAACATAGGCATCGCCGGGGGAACCAGCATGCTCATCATGGTTTTCTTTCTCTTTACTTACTATGCTGTATATGATCTACCCCTTCATTTCAACAATCAGCTTTTACTCATGATCGCCTTTTTGCTTATTTTCGCAGTTAGTTTCGCAGCGCTACTAAATCTCTGGAAAGAAGGGATACCACTGGAGCAGTCCGTAGTCCGGCTCCTAACGGCTGCCGTCTTGGTAATGCTTCTCATCCCATCAATCATCTGGTTCACACAAGGAAAATCTGATTCAGTAGAATTAGGGAATGCACCACTGCGGGTTATGACCTACAACATTCATTTTGGGACAAGCCCGGAAGGACAGCTCGATCTCGAATCGTTGGCCCAGGTGATCGAAGCCGAACAACCTGACGTGGTAAGCTTACAAGAAGTCTCCCGAGGCTGGGTCATCAATGGGTCTATGGATATGCTGGTCTGGCTTGCAAATCGGTTACAAATGGATCTATTTTTTGGCCCGGCGAGCGACGCACAATGGGGCAATGGCGTCCTTACGCGTGTTCCAATCCTTGAACAATCCTACCATGCCCTGCCCACGGAAGATTTATTACTAAAACGGGGATTTATACATACGCGTTTGGTTGGACCCAATTATCAGGAAATCGATCTGATCAACACCCATTACCATCATTTAGATGACGGCGGCGACATTCGCGAATTTCAAAGCCAGGCCATCCTGGATTATGCGAAAGGCCTATCACCATCAATCATAATGGGTGACCTAAACGCCGAGCACGGCATGAAGGAAATCGATATGCTGGTCGACAGCGGATATGGGGATGTGTTAAACCTGGAAGGGGTGGAACCCGGCAATACAAATCCGGTTCCCGATCCATTCCGCCGGATTGACTATATTTTTATCACACCCGATTTGATGCCAAGTTTGGCCGTTGTCCCTTATTCCGAGGCTTCAGACCACCTGCCCATTGCAGTCACAGTGAACTCAGGCAGTTAATCAACCTTCTGGTAATAGGCGATATTGCTAAATTCTACGCCATCCGCGGTTTCGCCGGATTGGGTGACACGCATTCTACAGCCGTTTTTGATCAACTCTCTACAGGCATACGCGATACGCCTGCCACCTTTGAAGGACTCTGAATCCAGGGTCAGTTCATCAACCCGGGTCAATGAAACAGCCTCAGCTACCTGAGAATTTTCATAAGGATACTGTTCGCCATCGGGAGTGCCAAGATAACCAGTTTCAAACTGCTGCCCTTCGGTCATAGTCCAGGCAATATCAAATTTATACCCTTCACCGTAGCGGCTTATACGGTATACGCCTTCTGCCGGAGCCTGGCCGAAGGCATAATCGCTTAAGTTCGGCTGCAGCTGCCAGGTTCCTAAGAATGCATCATCGGCGTTAATTTTGTTCATTTTGTTCTCCTACTCAAATTTTTTGGCAGCAATAATCGCCTGACCAAGGGCTAGCCCCCCATCATTCGGCGGAACTTTGCTATGGGTTAACGCCTCAAATCCCTCATTTTCAAGACGTCGTACAGTCAATTCCAGCAGCGTCACATTTTGGAAAACACCGCCGCTCAAGGCGACCTGGCTAATTGAAGTTCGCTCACATAGATCAATACTGACTTGCAGGATAAGGTCGGCAACAGCTTGATGGAATCGAGCGCCGATAATCGCCGGGTTGACGCCATTTAGGGCATCCTCAACAACATTTTGAATAACCGGAGCCGCATCAAATTCTTGGCCATTGTAGGCAAACTGGTAACTACCTGTTGAATCGCTCGCGGTAAGAGCCTCCAGCTCGATGGCCGCCTGCCCTTCATAGGTAATTGTCTGGCGCACACCGGCTATGGCGGCGACCGCATCAAAAAGGCGGCCCATGCTGCTTGTCGGCACCGTATTGATTTCATTTTCCAACTGCTTCAGCAAAATTGCCTGCTCTACTTCCGGGCAAGCTTTAACAGGAGGTAGACGGCCGTCCCACTCTACACCGGCAGCCCAAAGATGCGCTAAAGCCAGGCGATACGGCCGTTTTATCGCCGCGTCCCCTCCGGGCAGCGGGATATATTTAAGAAATGCCGCACGCCCAAACTGCTCATAATCAGCGATCAAGACTTCCCCACCCCAAATCGCACCATCGGTGCCGTAACCTGTACCGTCAAAACTGAAACCGATCACGGGCTTGTCTCCGCTCAAGCCGTGTTCGGC
>Ga0316580_10000041_pt1 | contig 19547 bp, 15 predicted proteins | sample S0NA_2_FD_204519 | JGI IMG/M metagenome (GOLD analysis project Ga0316580, IMG submission 204519) | Rhizosphere microbial communities from salt marsh grasses in Alabama, United States - S0-2_160517rDrB | ecosystem: Host-associated > Plants > Roots > Rhizosphere | place: USA: Alabama | collected... | reverse complement strand
CTCGTACCCCATGGCCCGCCAGGCGAAGGTGGCCTCACCCCAGTCGAAGCGGTAACCCACCCCCAGGAGCGCCTGCCAGGTCAGGTCGGAAGACCCTGTCCCGATGTCCGCGTAGAAGGGCATGAACCAGGGTGTATTCCCGAGCCGGATCTGCCCGCGGGCGCCGACGATCCCGTCCCAATAGTCCTCGTCCATGGAGACCGTCAGGGATCGCAGGTAGCGGCCTGCGTGAGTGACGAGAACGCCAATGCCGACAACGCGTCCAGTCCGGCGGCCAAATGCCTGCGTCTCACGTTCATCGGCGTACTCCAGTCAGGACTCAGTGGAATAGGCGCCGCGTACGGGCCCAACCCCTAGTTGCGCGGCCGCGGCCCGCCGCCACAACGGGCTTGTCCCGTGCAGCGCGGTCTGCCAATGTTAGGTTCCCGACTGGGCTCCTGCTTGACATCTCGCGACATGCGCCGGAGGTCCCCCGGTCCCGAAGCACGACAACCACGGCCACCACGGAGGTCACGATCATGAGAGGAATCTGCTGCCTGCTACTGCTCCTTGGCTCGCCCATGGCGCTCGGTCAGGACACCTCGCCGCCACCGCAGCTCGCGGACCCGGCGTCCTTCGAGACCAAGCGGGCCTGTCTTGCCGAATGCGAGGGCGTCTTCGCCGATTGCCGGGCGGAGTGCGAGGACGCCGTGGCGCGAGCCCGCGCGCCTCACTACGAGTCTCCCGACCTCCCAGTGGGCGAATGCATCGATACCTGTCAGCGGGATCTGGGGCTGTGCAAGCAGGATTGCTGACCCGGGGACGGTCTCATTTGCTGGCCGGCCGCTCCCCCAGCAGGGCCCCGTCGGGACCCTCGCGCCGACCGTAGTAGTCGAATTTGCCGCCGTGGAGCTCCTTGGTCGTTGCGGCCAGATCGCCCTGGTAGCGGGGATCCTGCGGCCGCTCATGGCTGTTGATGAAGGCCGCGAGGTCCCAGGACTCCTGATCGCTCAACGACTCGGCCAACCCGAGGGGCATGTTGTGCTTGATGAAGGCCGCGGCCGTATCGATCCTGTGCATGCCGGCCCCCCAGTTGAAGGACTCGGCGCCCCACAGGGGCGGGAATAGCGTGCGTCCGTCCGGGAGTGCGACGCCGGCGCCATCCTCGCCATGACAGAGGGCGCACTTCGCGGCATAGAGCGCGCCGCCGCGTTCCGGATCGAAGCCCTGGTCCGTCTCCGGCAGGCGGGGGAAGCCGCGCCCGGGCATGGTGTCATCGCCGGTCGGCGCGCCCTTCGCCAGCCAGTAGCTGTAGGCGACCAGGGAGACCATGGCGGTGCTGTCCGCCGCGGGCGGGCGACCGGCCGCGGAGGCCGGGGCGTTCATGGAATATTCGAAACAGCCCTGAACGCGCTCGATATAGGTGTTGACCTTCTTGTTCTTGGTGCGATAGGCGGGATAGGCGACCCAGGCCGCCCATAGGGGCGCGGAGGCGGCCAGGCGGCCCGCATCGAGGTGACAGTTCCCACAGGCCTGACCGTTGCCCACGTACTCGGAAGACACCGGATGCGCGTTGGTGTCGGCGAAGATGGCCTCGCCCTCACGAATGACGTCGCCAAAGACCCCGTCCGGAACCGCATCCCGCGCGGGTGGCTGAAAGTACCCCTCGGGTCCCGTCGCACGACCCGCGGGCGGGGCGCCATGGTCCGGCACCACGCCGGGCCGGGCCTCGGTCGCGGACGCCCGGGCCTCTTCGGTGGCGGCCGGTGCTTTGCCCGCCGCAGCCGGCGCGGCCCCGGGTTGGGCCGCGTAGTAGGCCGCCACCGCATCGACCTCGGCCTCCGTCAGCCGATCGGCCACGGACTTCATGAGACCCAGGGGATCGTTGGCCCGGGTACCTGCCTTCCAAGCCCGAAGCTGGGCCTTGATGTAGCTTGCGTGCTGACCGGCGATGCCGGGGAAGCTGGAGCCGACGCCGTTGCCCCCGGGTGCGTGGCATTGCCCGCAGGCCGGCAGGCCCCGCCCGGTCCAATCACCCCACCGCACCAGGTCGCTGGCGATCTTGGCCGCCGGATCCACCGGGGGCTCCGCCGCGGCGGCCGGCACCGGCAGGGCCGCGTAGTGGGCCGAAACCGCCGCCATCTCCTCCTCGGTCAGGCCCTTCGCCATCGGCATCATCGTGGGGTTGTTGCGTTTGCCCGAGCGAAAGTCGCCGAGCTGCTTCACCATGTAGCCCGCGTCCAGCCCGGCGATACGCGGATAGCCGGCGGCCGCCATGCCGCCGCCGTCGACCCCGTGACAGGCCATGCAGGGCGCGACCCCGTTGGACGTGCCCTGGAGGGCGATCCGGGCACCGAGCTCCGAGCCGCTGTCGCCCATTGCGGCGACCGGGACGAGTAGCGAGGCAACCAAGGCGTAGGCGTGGACGATCCTGGGCATCTTCTGAATTCCGGCGCTTGTTCTGAACGGGGGGATTATCCCGAGAGTCTCCCGGAACCGAAAGGGCGCGCGCCCCCACCCGCTAGCCGGATGGCCAAGCCCAGAGTCAGGACCTCGCGGGGGAATGACCCGGGATCGAGGTCGTATCATCACCTCATTTCACCGTCATCAGGTTGCTCCCATGTCCTACCTAGACGACCCCCGTGTCCTCTTCGCCACCGAGCGTACCCTGCTCGCCTGGAACCGCACCGCCATCGCCCTGATGGGCTTCGGGTTCCTGGTGGAGCGCTTCGGACTGTTCCTGCACGTGGTGCTCAACCGGGAAACCGAGCCCCTGCATCGAAGCTCGTCGCTCGTCATCGGGGTGGCCTTCATCCTGCTCGGCGTAGCGGTGCTGCTGCTGTCCGTGCGCCAATATCGGAAGGTCGTGTCCACCCTGGGCGCCGGTGAGATCCCAAGCGGTTATTGGGTCAACGCGCCCATGCTGACCAACCTGGCCATGGCCCTGCTGGGTCTGGTGCTGGCCGCCTACGTGGCCCTGGTCTGAAGCGCCTCCCCCGGAACCTTGACCCTGTATCGGCAAAAGAGGGATCGAACCGGACCCGCGTCCCTCGGGAAGTGCTGATCTGTTGTGCTTCCGGTACGGGCCCAGGATGGCCGGCTGACCGAATGCCAGGATGCCATTTGATGAGCATCGCCCAAGGTGCCGGGTCAGATTGAGCCGATCGGTTCGGATCGAGCCGACCGGACCGCTCCCGACCGCCATCCGCATCGCCTCTTTTTCTGGCATTTCTCAATAAAAACATAAGGTCGCGAACCTGGCCCGCCTTGTGCGTTGTCCAGGGTGCCACCGAATCTCCGGACCACATCGCACTCTGGCCGGTGAATCAGGGAGGCTCCTTTCGGCACACAACTCCAGGAGAGCACCATGGGCAACTTCCACCTAGGACACGAAACACGAAACGGCTGTCAAGGCGCGCCCGCCAGGAACCCGATCGAGCGCGGCTCGACAACGCGGCGCACGCCTCGTCCAATAGCCAATTCCCGGACCTCGAGTCCTTCGGGTCTCACCGGCCAGCGGTCTCCACTCGCACGCTTCCCGCTCGCCTCAGGCGGCACACCGACGCTGGCGGACCAGAGTTGCTTCGGGCCCCGAGGCTCCTTCGGAGCCGGGCCAACTGCACTGAGCGTCGCCACGGCCGCCGGCAGGCGGGGCATTCCGGGCCTCCGGCGCCTCACCCTGGCCTGCGCGGTATGGCTCTCCCTCGCAGCCACGTCACCCGAGATCGCCCAGGCCTCCGACCCCTTGGTCTGTGAGGACGTGGCCGGTGGCAGCGGCTACTGCGACATCGTCATCACGCCCACGATCGTCTTCCGGGCGCCCGCCGCAAGCATCGTTTTCGCGCCCGACCGCCAGAGCTTCGATATCGACGATGACGTGACCCTGACGACCCCAGTGGGCGACCTCACCCTGATCGGTCAATTCCACTTCGCCTACACAGGAGCGGGGGCCGAATTCCCGCTCGAGGTCACGGGCAGCGTGAGGGCACCGCTTGCCGATCTCCCGCTGTTTGCCGATGCCACGTTCCGCTTCGAGCCGCTCGCTTCGATCGGCATCGTGTCGCGAGACAGGGTTCGGCAGTTGTTGGAGGGCGGGGGCGAGCGCCTGCCCCTGGCGGAGAACTATGAGCTGAACGAGAACGGCGAATGGCAGCTGATGGAGCCGGCCTACGTGTTCTTTCACTTCGAGAGCGGGCTCGAACTCGACATGCCCCTGGGCACCATGCTCGGCCTCAGCGCGGATGCGGAAGATCCCTTCCAGTTCTCGGTGCCGGGGGACAAGACGGTCACCTTCATACTCGACCCCGCGGATCCCTACTTCTACTTCACACCTGACGGGCAGAAGGCGAACAAGGTGGACAAGGAGCTGCTCGCCCTGCAGCTTCGCGTCGCCGACGAGCTCGACGCCATGCTCGCCAGCGGCCAGATCGCCGATCCAGCGCGCTTCGAAGAAGCGCTTGCGAACATCCTGCTGTTGGACGAAGGGCAGCTCGCCGGCCTCGCGATGGACATGATCAGCAACGCGGGGCCGGATGTGGATCCGCAGGTCATGACCCGCGTCGAGGCGCTCAGCGCCGAGACCCGGGTGCTTTATCAACAGCGAAAGGATCCGGACGCGCTGGCGTACGACCAGGCGAATCCCGACCAACCGCCTACCGACGTGCCCGACAATGCGGCCGATTTCGCCGTGCCCAACATCGATCGCGGCAAGCTAGCCGACATCCAGAAGGCCGCCGACGAGATGCGCGGAAAGAAGACCCAGTCGGGCGAGCAGGAGGCCGGCCTCGGGCTTCCCGAGATCAACGCGCTGGCCTTCTCCTGGCTCGGCGGCATCCCCTTCGTCCCCGAGACGACTTGGGGCCTGCCCGAGGGTATCGGCGGCTTCCGTGGACAGATGCTGCTCTCCTCCACCATGCCGCTCTCTCCCGTCGTGGAGCTCGAGGGGACGGTCGTCTCCTACGTCGGCCAAGAGGGCGTGGAGCTTGGCGGCAACGGATTCGTCTCCGTGTCAGTCGATCTGATCCCGGGCTTCCTGTCCTTCGGCTTTCCCCTGGGCAGCGCCAGCGCCGGCGTGCGTCTGCTGGCCGACGAGCAGGCCAGCTACTTCAGCGGAATCAATCACCCCGACCTCTCCTTCCTGCCCCCGCAGATCCCCTTCGTTCCCGCACAGACCTCGAAGGTGGCCGGCTATGTCAGCACGCTGTACCCCGAGGAGTCGTTCATCGCCGCCTCTGGCGCCTTCGGCTACGACCTCTCCGGCCTGCGCGAGGCGACAGGCCTGCCACTGAACGATCTGGACCTGGCGAAGGTGCAGATGCGCATCGACCGCAATGGCGTGTTCGCCCGCGGCCTGAGCGATGTGAGTCTGCATCCGTCCCTCAAGACGGCCGGATCCGCGGAGGTTGAGACCCTGGTCGGCATCGAACGGCCCGAAGACACCTACGTCCGCATGAGTGGGAACCTGCAGGTGGCTGGTGTCGGTCTCAGCCCCGCCATGGCCGAGGTCGACGGCAACGGCCTGTTCGTCAGCGGGGACTTCAAGACGCCCCTGTCGTTGATCCGCCTCACCGGGAACGTCACGAGCCGAGGGCCCGAGCTCACCGGCACGGCGGCCATCGACTTCCCCCTCGGCGCCATTACGGCAGCGGCCGACAAGGCACACCAGCAGGTGCTGAAGGCCCAGCAGGATCTCGCGGCGATCGACCAGGAAATCGCCCGACAACGCGGCATCGTGCAGGCGGAGCGGGATCGCGACGCCCAGGCCGTGGCGGGTGCCGAGGCCGCCGTGCGCGAGGCGCAGGCGACGGTCGATTCGCTGAAGAGCGCGATCGCCCGCGAGCAAGGCAACATTCGGACCTGGAAGAGCCAGATCAGCAGCAAGTACAGCTGGTACAATCGCCAGCCCTGGTACAAGAAGGCCAGCGCCTACGCGAGCTACCTTGCCTACGCCGCGAGCAAGAACGCGAGCATCGCGGCTGCCTATACAAGAATCGCCGCCTACGAAACCTCCCTCGCGGCCGCGAACCTGGCCCTCTCGGGCGCTCAGCAGGCGCTGGCAGTCACTCGGCAGGCGATCGTCACCATCCCGGTCGACGCGGACCCCCGGGTCGCCGGGCTCTTCGCCGCACGCGAGACGGCCGAGCTGGCGTTGCGGGCGGCAGAGGCGGCCCTGGCAGCCGTCCCGCGGATCGACGGTGACCTCGAGGCGCAGATCGCGGTCACCCTCGATCAAGCCGGACTCAGCGGTCGGGTGTTCGCCAGGCTCAACGGTCAGACGCTGCAGGAGGGAACCGTGACCTTCGGCGCCCATCCGAAGGCCTGCATACAGCTCGCCGAGGTCGGTGAGGTCTGTACGGCCTTTTAGATGCCGACGTGCCCAAGGTGCTGATCAACCGCCATCCTGGCACTTGATCAGCTCGCTAGGCAGCCAGGACTCTGGCATGAGGGGGCGGCACGCGGGTGCCGCCCCTACGCATTTGAATAGCGATCAGAGCCCAAACTCCGCGATGCGGCGCTTCAGGGTCGAGAGCGGCATATCCAGCGCCCGGGCAGCCGCGGCCTTGTTGTTGCCATTGCGTGCCAGCGCATCTTGGATCATCTGACGCTCGAGCATCTTGAGCTGAGCCGAAGACGAGGAGGCGGGCTCGGTCGCCGCCGCTTGCGCCTTTGGTTGTGGGGCATCCCGTCTTGCCGCGCTCAGGAGCAAGTGCTCCGGTCGGATCTCACCGCCCTGACAGAGCACCGTTGCGCGCTCCAGCACGTTCCGCAGCTCCCGAGCGTTTCCTGGCCAGGCGTGGCGCTGTAATTCGGACAGCGCATCCGGCGTTATCCGGCACCCCAGATTCAGCCTGCGCGCGAAGTTCTGCACCAGCAGTGGGATATCGTCCAGGATCTCCCTGAGCGGCGGCACCCGCATGGTAATGACGGATAATCGGTAGTAAAGATCCGCACGAAACGTCCCAGCCTCGACCATGGCCTCGAGATCGCGATGGGTTGCGGCGATGACCCGCACATCGACCGGATGCGGCCGGTCGGAACCCACGGGAACGACCTCCCGGCTCTCCAGAACCCGGAGAAGCTTCGGCTGGAGATCGAGCGGCAGCTCGCCGATTTCATCGATGAAGAGCGTTCCTCCGTCCGCTCGCCGGAAGGCGCCATCCCGGGGGGCCGTTGCACCCGTGAACGCGCCCTTTACATGACCAAAGAGGTCATTCCGCATCATCTCGGTATCGGTGACCGAGGCATCGAATACGGTCAGCCTTCCGGGCCTTCCGGAGAGCTCATGCAGTGTGGCCGCAACCATTTCCTTACCCGAGCCGGATTCACCCGTGACGAGCACCGTCATGGAAGTAGGCGCGACCGCCTTGATCATGCCGTACAATTCGCGCATCGGCGCGCTTCCACCGACCAGGGCGCCGAGACGGTCTTCCAACCCGACCTCGTACTGCCGCTCCTCGGTTTCCTGCTTGATCGCGATCTCCGAATCCCCAAGAAAGCAGGTGTCGCCTGGCTGCAGATACGCTTCGACGACCCTCCCCCCCTGCAAATAGATTCCATTCGTCGAGCCCAGGTCCCGAATCAACAGTCCATCCGGCGTCCCACGCAGCTGTGCGTGATGTCGCGACACGGTTCGATCCGTCAGCACGACATCATTGTCCGACGCGGTCCCGATCGCAACGATCGACAGGGGCAGACGACGCTTCAATCCAGCGTCAGATCCTGAGACAACCTCCAGCTCGATGCACTCCAGTCGAATCTCTCGGAGTCGCCGGGTCGGCATGGAAATCGTCTGTGCCGTGGTGGAGTCGGATTCGGACATCACGATTAGACGATCGTATTCACGATCCACTTGACCAAGCTCGCAACGGGAACTTGGGTGAGTACCACCGCGACCAAGGGCAGCCCCGCGGCCAGCAGCAGTTGCAGTGTGGAGGTAAGGTCCAAGGGTACGAAGCGCAGCCGCTGCACGGTCTCGACGATCGCGTTAAGGTCCGCTGCCGACGACGGATCATTCGACCCCAGCAGCTCTTCTCCGCCTTTTTCGGATCCGAACCACTTGCGGTGGAATGCCAGATAGTGCCGACTGGCCAATCGGCCGTATTCTACCAACGCCTTTTCCCGCATCTGGTAGAGCTGCGGAGCGAATACCAGCAAAGGGCCGACCACGAGCATCACGCAGAGCCCAACCCAGACGGCAAGGGCAAGCCAGACCGTCGGGGCGCTATGGTGCTCAAGTCCGATATCTTTCACCATGGCCGAGGCGATCACGGCGCTCAGGGCGAAAATGAATCCGTTGAAGATGCTCGGGTAGATGGTGAGGAATCCAAGCCCCCCCGAGCGATCCGGGTGCAGGGGCATCAGCTGCAAGGGCAGGCGGGAGATGTTGTGCAACAAGGCGGTCCAGACCCCGAAGCGCCAGATCCAACGAAACACCAGAAAGAGAAACAAGGGCGTACTGAGAAGTCGCGCGGCCTCCCCGGCCCAAGACAGTACGATTGCCCCCTCCACCGCCCTGCCCTCCCAGTTCGCACCCGTGAGATCCACCACGATCGACGTGCTCAGGCCAGACCCCACCAGAACCAGCGCTAGGATCAACCCCTCGGCAACGGTCGAGCTGGAGCGACGGTCGGCAACCGCGAGCGCTGAGCTGAAGGCTGGTTGGTCGGCGTCCGAGAGGATCTGCGCCTCCCGAAAGTGACGCGCTAGTAGGATCAGGCGCCCATCGGCGTAACGCTCGGTCGCCACCATGACCCATACGGCAACCAGGTAGCGCGTATAGACCATCCAGTCCGTGAAGTACCCCCAGCCCGAGTAATCCTTGTCCAGAACCGACTGCGCTACGGCGAGGAGCGCGGGAGGGAGCCATGCCAGCATTGCCAGGCCGAAGGCGGCACGGGCAGTAGGAAGCCGGTCCGCCCCGGTCATCCGAAGCCAGCGCAGTAGATCCGAGAAGGGACCGCCAACAACCAGCGAGAAGCGATCGTCTGGTCCCCAAGAGCCGGACTGGGTCAATGCACGCTCCCGATCGCGCAGGGGTCAGGCCCCGAGTCCGAGGCCGCGCACGCGGCTTGTCCGGGTGGCCCTTCGACCATTTCCATCTTCTCTTTCGGCGACCAGACCCGAGAACGTCATCGAATTTATCAATCCCGTGCTCGGCATACAAACACAACCAGACAGCGAAAAGGGCAATTGCCCCTGATTCGCCACACTCGTCCCAGGGCATCCGCCTCCGAGGCCTTTGGCTTCGCGCCACCAAGGCGCGGATCACGAAGCACAGAGCGCCTCGTCAGGTCCCACCCAGGCCGGGACCCGAACGGGGGGACCAAGACATCGACGTACCGGCTTTGTGCCATTATTGAGGGCGTCGGGCCAGCCCGCCCCGACATTCACCACAGATGCAAAGGTCATATCGCGATGGTGCCAATGCTTCCCATGCGAGTCGCGCGAGCGCTTGTCGCCCTGCTACTGCTCGCGCTCCTAGCAGGCCCTTGGGCAGAGGCAGCGGCGGGCCTACCGGCCGCCGACACATCCGTTCACGCCGAGGACCATCACCTGACCCATCGCCTGCTCAAGGACATCGAAAAGGCCGTCGCCCGGGTCGAGCCCTGGCTTCAACGCTACGGCTATGGCGCCGTGTTCGTCCTCGTCGGGGTCGAAGGGTTCGGAATACCCGCCCCCGGACAGACCATCCTGGAGGCGGGGGCCGCGGCCTCGGCTTCCGCGGGCTCGCGGCTGCGCATCCAATGGGTGGTAACAACGGCCTTCCTGGCGGCCTCCCTCGGTGCGGTTCTCGGGTACCTCATTGGCCGCACGGGCGGGCGACGCTTGCTCGCGCGCCTGCGCATCCCGGAGCGACACCTGGATCGGGTGGAGTCGGCCTTCGACCGCTATGGGGTCTGGCTCGTCGTCTTCGCCCGCTTCTTCGACGGTACCCGGCAGCTGCACGGCATCGCGGCCGGTGTGCTCGGCATGCCCTGGGGACGCTTCCTGGGCTTCACCCTGGTAGGCGCCGCCCTGTGGGCCTGCTTCTGGGGACTGCTGGTCTATTACCTCGACCTCCACCTCGACCAGCTCGTAGGCCTGATCCGACGCCTCAACCCCTGGGTGGCCGCCGCCACACTGGCGGGGCTCGCCTCCCTTGCCGCCTCTCTCTGGCTCCGGGCTTCCCGCGCCAAGCATCGCCAACCTTGAGCAGCCATCACACTGGGTGGCATGCCGCCGCGGAGCCCGGACCTGGTCATGGAGTTTTAGGAAAGCGCAGACTTATTGCGCTTCCCGTCCGGGCGAGGGATCGCCCGGCAGTTTCAGTGGCGATAAGCCACTGAAAATGGGGCGCTTCGAGAGTCGCGCCTCTCGAAGCGCGAGCTGATCGAATGCCAGGATGGCATTTGATCAGTACCTCCTCAGTGCAGCTTCAGCACCGCTGGAGCGATGGTGTGGACAATGACGTTGGTGACGCCCGTCAGGACGAACTGGATCCCGATAGAGGCAACCAGGAGTCCCAGGATGCGTGTCAAGATGGTCAGGCCCACGTCGCCCAACAGGCGCCGCAGGGGCCGGCCGGAGAGCAGAATCAGGAAGGCTACCACCGCGACACCCACCGTGACGATCACCAGGCCCAAATCCAGGGCCGGATCCTTCGCGGCCCTCGCCTCCCCGGCATAGAGGATCAGATTCGCAATGACACCGGGGCCCACCAGCAAGGGCATGGCAAACGGGACCACGATCTGGCGGTAGACGGACTTGGCCTCGCCGAGATCGCTCGTTTGGGCCTGCACCACCAGATCCTTCGCCTCCCGACCCCCGCCACCCGTCACAATGCTGATGCCCATCAGGAGCAACAGGATGCCGCCCGCGATTCGGAAGGAATCAAGCGTGATCCCGAAGAAGTCGATGATGGCGTTCCCGGTCAGCAGGAAAAGCAAGGTCAGGCCCAAGACCGTCAGTGACACCAAGAACGCCAGCCAGGCCTGGACCCCTCCTCTCAGTTTGCCCGTGTAGCCAACGAAGACCGGGAGCATCCCCAAGGGGTTGAGCAGGGCGAAGGAGGTCGCCGCGAAGGTGCTCAGCATGGTTGACGTGCTCATATTCGACTCCTGATATGATGCGCGAGCGGCTCGCGCCCAGCACTCGGCCCGCTCATGGCTAGTCGGTTGCCCCGGTACTCAGCTCAGGACGAGACCGCCCCCCTGTCCACCTCTCCACCAGGGGCCGGCCCGGGCCCGGGACCTTGCCCCGCTCCCTGCCCTGGCTCGTAGATCCCCGGGATCGACTCCGCCAGGATGCCCGCGTGGATCGTGAAGACGGCGACGGGCACCCCGAGCAGCAGGCCCCAGATACCGAAGAGGTGCTCGCCCACCACCAGGACGACCAGCACGAGGACTGGATGCAGATGGAGAAATTTGCCCACGATCTTCGGCGACAGGATCATCGACTCGATCGCATGGATGACGCCGATGCCGAGCAGGGCGTAAAGGGCCATCTCCAGGGAACCGTCCGGCTGCAGCAGGGCCTGGAGGGTGATAGGGATGGCCGAGAGGAGGATGCCCAGCACCGGAATGAAGCTGGCGATGAAAACCACCAAACTCAGCAGGAGCTCGTTCTGCAGACCGAGCAGCCGCATCAGGGCGAACGTCAGCAGGGTATTGAAGATTGCGATGACCCCCTGGGCGGCGAATGATCGGCCGATGAGCCTGGCCACCGCCGCCAAGTTGGGCACGGCCCTGGCGTAGAGCCAGGCGAGCCGGCCCTCGCGCAGCCGCCGGGCCCCCCGCTTGAGTCCCAGCATGTCGAAGCTGATCAGGATCGTCAGGAGCAGTGCGGTGCCGACCTGGGCCGGTATGGCGATCAGCCCCCGGACGGCCGAGGCAAGACGATCGGCGACGGCCGAGGCGACCTCTGCCGCGTCCCGTTGCAGGTGCTCGCGCAGGCTGGCGGCCATGGGGCTCGCGGCCCACCACTGGCGGGCCAGGTCGAGCTCCTTGGCCCGCTGGAAATCGATCTGCTCCAGGTCAGCCCCGGGGGGCGTTTGGGCCACCCGCTCGCGATACGCCTGTTTGAAGGCATCCATCCCCTCCGCGTAGGCCTCGCGCAGCGCCAGATAGGTCGCCGCGTCGTATGGGACCTCTGATCCCATGCCGTGGGGACCATCGAACCAGGCCGTGAATGCCTTCCGATACTCGGTCGAGTCCCTAAGCTGCCGCCAGGCCTGTTTCACTTGCGCCTGCTCCCACTCCGCCACCAGACGCGTGCGCTGGGCCGGATCTCGATCGAGATCCTCCAGGGCCAGCTCGGCCAGGCGCCCCTCCAGCTGCCCGGTGTCCATGGAGATTCCCTCCCGCTCAGCGGGGGGCAATCGGGCCAGATAGGACGCTCGGCGCTCCGCGACCAGGACCGGCGCCTTGACGGTCAGGAACCATTGGTCGAACCGCGGCCCGGGGTCCCCACCGACGCCCACTTGCTGGCTCAGGCGGGCCTTCGCCGCGGTCTCATACGCGATCTCGAAACCGGCCTGTGTCCGCGCCTGCACATGGGCGAAGCTCGCGAAGGCACCCTCCCCCCCTTGTCCCTCGCCAACGTAGGCCTGGAGACCGGCCTGGTAGCGTGGGTCCCCCGGCGCCCCGTAGCCCCGGCGAAAGAGATAGGCCCCGACGGTCCGCGCCAGTGCGTGGTCGAGCACCTCCTGGGGCCGCAGACCCTCTGCATGGGCCGCCAGCAGCCGCCCCTGGAGCACGAGCTGGGGGACCATGAGGGTGGCCAGGCCCCAGAGCAGGACGACGATCCCGGCGAAGGCGCCGAGGGTCAGCCAGCGCTCCAGCCAGGGTCGCTCAGCTTGCGGACTGATCCGGCGCGCCAGCGGGACCACGATCGCGCGCACGAGATAGGTAAGGAGGAAGGTGATAAAGACGATGGGGAAGACGTCGTGCAGGGCGTAGATGGCCAGGAAGAGCCCAGCCCAGATGAGCAGGCTCTCCCAGGGGAGGCCACCAATGGCCTCTCCCGCGCCCTTCAAGCCCGGAGCCTCCTTGGCCCCCTCAAGACCCCGCCGCACTCGCGATCCGGCCCTTGGCATAGATCCACACCGCGACCACCGCCAACGGGATCATCACCGCAAAGAGCGAGAGTTGGTCCAGGTAGCCCAGGCCAACCGCCGCCGCCGCCAGCACCGCGCCGAGGAGCAGGTAGGACCCGTTGAAATGGACCCCCGCGAGGTAACAGGAAAGGGCAAGGACCAGCAGCGTGTAATCCGACGCCGCTCCCCGCGACGCCACATCGGCCGACTCGAACCAAAGCACGACATTGATGGCCACCAGGGTCCCCAGCCAGTGCAGCACCTGGGCGCGGATCATGGACCAGATCGGCCGGCCTTGGGCCTTGGCCCCCTGCCAGGCGCGCACCACGCTGATAGCTGCATAGACCAGGACCAGGAAGAGCCAATAGAGCTTGCCACCGGCGTGCTCGACCTGCGTCACCCCCACGCCGATGAGGGCCAGGACGAGCATGATGATCAGGAGCCAAAGGTCCAGGTTGATTCCGGGCCTATCACTGTCGCGGGTCGAGGAAACGGCCCTGGGATTGTCGGTCGGTGCCATGGTGTGCCTCCAGCGTCTATCGTTCTGTTCCGGGCCGCTCTCACGACCGGTCGTTGTGCGGATCATAGACCGTCATCTGGCGGGCCATGGAGTCCCCCAGAGTCCAAAGGACCGACGGGCAGACCGCGGCCTCAGCGCTGCTGCGGGATGTAGGCGTAGGCCTTGGGGACGTTCATCCCCTTGATCTCGAACGCCTGGCTCTGCCAGAAGCTGCCGAGGGAGGCGGTTTCACCCGCCGGGAAGCTACCCACCCTCACCTCGTTGGCGGTGACCTCGTAGCTGCCCGATCCCGGCGGCATCTTGAGATAGACCTGGCAGGGACTGGATTCGCAGTTGCCCGTGTCCCCCGGGGCCAGGGTGATCTGATCGAAGCCGCTGATACTATTGTCACCCGTCGAGGCACAGGCCGAGAGCAGACCCCCGACCAGGATGGTCGCGATCGAATAGGCGAGAGCGCGGGTGCGCACGCGGTGAGACTGCGGTTTCATTTCAGTGTCTCCTCGGTCGTGATTGGCAAGGGCTCGGGATCCCGAAACGGATCGATTCGCCCCCTTGGGACCGACGTGGTCGACCCCCGCGGCCCTTCGACCCTGGGGCAAAGGTCCCCGCGGCGCCCAACCCACGTCATGCCCGCACGGTTCCCAGCTCGCCAGACAGGGCGGAGCGCGTCGTCGTGGCGCGAACGGCCACCGGGATCAGGGGATAGGTTGCCGGTATGCACAAGGGCATGTTCGCGGAGTCCACAAAGCTGAAGCTCAATGGGCGGTCGTGTCCTACCTCAGGCTCAAGGGTAGCAGCTGCGAGGCCGCAGAGGGCCGCCGCAGTTTCGAAGGATACGGGGCGGACCAGCAGGCAGCTTGACATCTCACGACAGCATCGAGTCCGCGGGGCGCGCATGCCCGCGGTTTGGCTCGATCCGGCATCCCGCCCCGAGCCCGAATCCTGTCCCGCGATGCACAACGCCGCCTTCAGGGCCTGGCTCGCGCGTGCAACAATGGCGCGCGCTCAACCCGGTGCGGAGCGAGCGCCCGCCCCGAACCGGCGGCCTATTCAACCAACGAGGACGCGAAATGAATCGGAGCAGCCTTGTAGTCAGGGCCCTCGCCCTGTTGCTTACCCTGGGGCTGGGGGCCTGCGGCGATGAAGTGGTCGTCCAGGGGGTCGACGTCGAGAAGGGCACACTGGTGGGGGGCGAGGCCGCAGAGGTGGATGACCTGGGCGACGGGACGAGCAACGAGGGGGGACCGCCGGACGTCGAGGCGGATCTGCACGAGGCGGCGGAGACCGAGGAAGCGAACCTGGGCCCCAACGCCCCGGGCTATATCCCCTGAAAGTAGGGCGCGGACGCGGGCGGATCGGCATCGCCGACCGGGGTGAGCCGCCGTACGGCCTGCGTCAGTCCCCTGCCGACACGCCGGACTCCGGCGTGCGCTCCGAGCCGCTCGGAGAACACGCCGAATAACACGGTTATTCTTGTGGAGAATCGAGCCCCTGCACCAGTTGCTCGACCATCGGGTTGCCCGGCACCAGCTCTCGAAGCACCTGCCCGTAGTGCCGTGCCTCCTTCGGGTGCCCTGCATCACGATTGAAGGTCACCAGGGCGACGAGGGTGTCGACATCGCCGGGATGCCGGCGGTGGGCATCCTCCAACACCGCGATGGCCTGGTCCAGCTTGCCTGACGACTGTAAGGCCACCGCGTAGACGTAACCATAGCGGGCATTCTCCGGGGCCAGCTCGGCGGCCTTGGCGAGGGCGGTGGTCGCCTCGTCCAGCCGCTTCTGCCGGACCAGCGAGAGGCCCAGGGCATGCTCAAGATCGGCACTCTTCGGATTGAGATCGAGTCCCGATCTGAGGAAGCCCTCCGCGTCCCGCTCACGCTGCAGGCCACTGAGCAGGTGAGCCATGTTCACGTAGGAGGGGATGAAATTGGGTTGGAGCTCGATGGCCTTGCGGTAAGCCAGCTCGGCATCCTGGCTCCGCCCCTGGTCCGCGTACAGGGTACCCAGACTGACCTGGGCCTCGGGACGCTCGGCATTGAATTCCTGCACGGCGATGTACTCATCGATCCCTTGCGCGAGCTTCCCCCGGACCTGCTCCGGCAGCCGGTCAGGTGGGATGACCGCCAGCAGCCGGGCCGCCTCGATGCGCACCGCCCTGAGATCGTCCCAGAGCAGGGACGCGGCCAGGACCCGCTGCGCGGGCCCAAGGGACTCCAGGGCATCCAAGGCACCGAGCCGCTCCAGCGGGTCCTCCGCGGCGAGACCCTGTTGGACCTGGCTCAGCATCGCCTGGTCTGGGTAAGCGGCGAGCTCCTGCAGAGCGGTTGCCCGAGCGATCGGCGGCTGCCCCGCGTCCGCGGCGATCTCCCGCAGAAGCTCGCCCGCCCCCGGGAGGTGGGCACGGGCCGCATGCATTGCCGGGGCATAGTGTTGGTACCCGTCCGGCGATTTGCCGTACCAGGTCTCGACCTGCGCCGCCGCCCACTGGGGCGTCTTGTCCGCATGGCACTTGTTGCAGGCATTCGGGGTGCCCATGGCGACCGACTGGTCGGGGCGCGGGATACGGAAGCTGTGATCGTGTCGGGCGTCCACCACCATGTAGTTGGTGGGCGGCATGTGGCACTCCACGCAGCTCGCGCCCACCGTCCCCTCTTCATGGAAGTGGTGCTTCTTGGTCGCGTAGGGGTCGGGCAAGTGGCATTGAAAGCAGACGGTGTCGCCCGGCAGCCGGACGGTGGCGGCATGGGGATCATGGCAATCCGAGCAGGTGATGCCCGCCTCATACATCTTGCTCTGCATGAGGGATCCCCACACGTAGACCTCGTCCTGGATCTGGCCGTCCGGGTAATAGAGCCCCTCGGTGAGGAGGGCCGGGCGGAAGGCGTCGAGATAGGGCTGCCCGGCGAATGCCTCGTCTGTCATCTGGCTGCGTCGGCTGTGGCAGCGGGCGCAGACCTGGATCTCCCTGGTCGTCCTGCGCGGCACGCTGCGTCGGGCCTTGCCGGTGGCGGGGTCGATCTGCCAGGCCACCCCCGCACGCTCGTCGAGCAGGGCCGTCAGGCCCATGTCCGGGATGTCCGGGACCTCGCCCTTCTCCTTCGCCTGCGCCCACGCCACGTGCTGCGAGCCGGGGCCATGGCACGCCTCGCAGGAGACGTCGATCTCCGACCAGGTGGTGTGGTAGTTGTCGCTGCGCGCGTCGTAGCCCTTCCGCAGGTTGGTGGAGTGGCAGTCGGCGCACATGTAGTTCCAGTTGAGATTCTGCCCGGTCCAGAACAGCACGTCATCGTGACGCACCGGATCGGCGGGGTGGAGATGGATCCACTGCTGGCCGCCCTCCTCCCTGGGACGGCTGTCCCAGCCGATATCGAGGGCCTGCAGGCGCCCGCCCGGAAACTCGATCAGATACTGCTGCAGCGGGTAGACGCCGAAGGTGTACTTGATCGGATAGTCCTGAAGCGCGCCGTCGGGGCCCTCGGTGCGGACCATGAACTTGCCGTCCTGGCGGTAGAAGCGGGAGACGACGCCGAACTGCTCGAAAGCGACGGCGTTGAACTCCCCGAGCACGGTCTCGTCGGTGGCCTCCTGCATGGCGAGATCGTGGTGGGAGCCCTTCCAGCGGGCGACCTCCTCCGCATGACAGGGGGCGCACTGGTCACGCCCGACGTACTGGGGCGTCGCCGCCTCGGCGCCTGCCGCCAGGCTCCAGACGCAAGCCGACAATGCAACCAACAGCTTACCCAACCTCATGGGACTCTTCTCGAAAAGAAGGGCACTACGAAGAATCCAAGTGATTCGTCGAGCCTGGTGGGCATCGGTCCTGATCCTTCTTGTCCCCCGCGGGACGGCAAGTCAGTGGGACCCGCCTGGTCAGCCCGCGCGGAGCCAATCGAGTGGGACCATCGATGACACCTGGGCGCCCGGGGTCGGAGCACCGGGCGACCGGTGTGCTCGAGCATGATCGAATCAGCCAGCCGCCGGGGAGGTGGCGGTGCTGTCCGTGGCCCGGGCCTTGCGGGCGGCAAGCGCGACAAAGACATAGGACCAACCGTTAAGGATGAGCTCGATGGCCACGAACAAGCCAATCACCCATAGCCCGGATACCGGCCATTGCAGCAGGATCATACCGCCGAGCAGAATGGACACGATGCCCGAAAGCACTGACCAGTACCACCCCGCCACGACGTTGCGTTGCTGAATCCCCATCATGATACGAATCACCCCGACGGCGATCAGGATCCCGGCCAACGCCAGGGTCAGAACGCTGGACGCGAGCACGGGATCGACGATGATCAGAATGCCGGCCGCGCAATAGAGCAGCGCGATGAGCACATGCCCAAGCACGCTCTTCCAGCCCTTGCAGGAGAAGGCCTGGATCAATTGTAACAGGCCACCCACGAGTATAAGCGCCCCGAAGAACAGGACGCTCGCGAGGGTCAAGGCAAAGGTCATATAGAGACCAATCGTGCCAAGCACGATGGACACAATCCCTAGGGCCAGAAGCCAGCCCCAGTGCTTCTTCAACGCGCCGAAAACGGCAGCAACAGCGGTCGCATCGCTTGCGGACATGGTAACTTCCTCTCTGAATCACCGTGGGTCTGGTAGCTGTACCGGGCCGCCGCCTGAGGAGGACCATCCTTGGCCCGAGCGGGAGGCCCGAGGCGACCCGCCTCCCCTACATCTTCGCCACGAGCTTCGCCCACTCGGCCTTGACCTTCTGCCAGAAGGACTCCTTGGGCGCCTTCTTGCACTCCTCCAACACGAAGGGGGTCAGGGTCTCGATGCCGTCGACCTCCGCGGCCTCCGCCTCGGGCTGACCCTTGCTCCCATAGGCCACCGCCCAGTAGACCGCCTTCGGCTGGAAGCTCTCCTCCATGCCCACGAAGTCCTCGCAGGTCATCTTGGCCAGCGGCTTCTTGGCGGCCGCATGCGAGGCCGGCTTGTGGGCGCCGCCAACCTTGAGCTTCTGGCCCGGCTTCAGCTCGTTCGAGGCCAGTTTGTTGTGCGCCTTGAGGGCGTCGATTGGGACCTCGAATCGCTCGCTGATGGCGAAGAGATCGTCGCCCTCCACGACCACATAAGTGGCGGTGACGGTGTCGTACTTGCCTTGTGCATGGGCCCTCGGACCCTTGTCAGCGGCCAGTGCGACGCCCGCGGCGAGCATCGCGGCCAAGGCCGCGGCGGCCGCTGCCCGCCCGGAGTACAAAGCCGATAAGGGGTTCTTTCTTGGATGACGTCGCATGGAGTTTTCCTCGTTGGGGTTGAAAAAAAAGTCATCGATCGATCTCTGGCTTCTACAGCGCCGATACCATGCGCGTGCTGTCACGGCATGAAGGCACGAAGGCCCGTGAGCGCGAACTGGACGCCCATGGAGAGGACGATGAGCCCCATGAGCCGCGATATGGTGTCCCGCAGGAACCCACTGCCCTTTCGCTCGCCGGCGAGACCCGCGGCCAACAGCATGACCAGCCAGGTCGTAGCGGTGGCAACGCCGATGGCAACCAGTGCCGTTGTCGGGAGGCCCAATCGCGTGTGTGCGGCCGCGATCGTGATCACGCCCGTGATGGTTCCCGGGCTGGCGGCGAATAGGATCAAAGGGGTGAGTGATGGATCTGTACTCGGTCCCCCCGTGGAGGGCGCCGATGGCGACACCGCGCCCCTCAGCATGGAGAATCCCATCCACCCCAGCACGCCGCCTCCGGCCACCATGAAGGCGTCAAGGGACACGCCGAACAGATGCAGCACCTGGGTCCCGGCGAGGGCCGCGCCCGCCAGGATCACCAGGATGGCCAAGGCGGCCTTGGTGGCGTCGACCAGCTGGCTGCCGCGTGAGCGGCCGCTCTCGGCCCGAGCAAACAGCATCCCGCAGATCGCTGGATTCACCAGGGACAGCACCGTTGCGATTGCCTGGACTTCCTCGGTCAACTGAAGGCCCCTCTCTGCGCGCCACCCGCTGGCGCCTTCTTGATCAGACGA
>Ga0316580_10000038_pt1 | contig 20640 bp, 17 predicted proteins | sample S0NA_2_FD_204519 | JGI IMG/M metagenome (GOLD analysis project Ga0316580, IMG submission 204519) | Rhizosphere microbial communities from salt marsh grasses in Alabama, United States - S0-2_160517rDrB | ecosystem: Host-associated > Plants > Roots > Rhizosphere | place: USA: Alabama | collected... | reverse complement strand
TGGTCAGGCAGATCCAGAACTTCGGCCTGCGCGAGCAGTCCGCCATCCTGGACTACACGTCCCGCCTGCCGCCTCCCTACCAGAAGGTGGCCGCGCCCGGCTGGACCAATCCCCACTTTCCCTCATTTGTGCGTCAGCCCATGACTCCGGAGATGCCGCTGCAGCCTCCGGTAATGCCAGCTCCCCCGCCGCCCCCGGCCCCGCCCGCGATGGGCCAGCCGCCCGGGCTCCCCGCGGCCGCTCCCGGCGGGGCCGGTAAGGCGGGCGATCAGTAGGGCGGCGCCTCGGGGGGGCGTTGGCTCCCCGGCCCGTGCAGCGGGGCACGGCGCCCCGCTGTCGCTCAGGGGTTGGATGCCCGCGGGTGCGGGCGATGTCCGACTCGGGGGCGCGACCCGCTGGCCAGGCTCGCGGTGTCGCCCCGGCCCATGATGCGGTAGATCATGGGCACGAGCAGGAGTGAGACCAGGGTGGAGAAGGAGAGGCCGGCGACGATGGTCACCGCCAGCGGCTGAAGCATCTCCGACCCCTCCCCGATGGCCATCGCCAGGGGTACCAAACCCACCACGGTCGTGAGCGTGGTCATCAGGATCGGCCGCAGGCGCAGGCGCGCGGCCGAGAGGATGGCCTCCTGGACCCCGAGTCCGCGCCGGCGCTCGATCTCGATGAACTCCACGAGCACGATGGCGTTGTTGACCACGATCCCCGCCAGCATGATAAGTCCGAGCCAGACCGGCATGGAGACCGGCAATCCGGTCCATTGGAGGCCCAGCACCACGCCCGTCAGGGCGAAGGGGACGGAGAGCAGGATGACCAGGGGGTTGCGTATCGACTCGTACTGGACCGCCATGGCCACCAGGACGAGGAACAGGGCCAAGGCCAACAGGAGGGTTCCCATCTCGCGGCCTTGCTTCAGAGTCTCGAGGCTGCCGGCCTCGTAGAGGGTGTAGCCGGGGGGCACGGGGATCTCGCGGGCCGCCTCCAGGGCGGCGCGCACCGCCTGCTCCACGGAGAGCCCCCCGCCGGCGGAGGCCGTGATCTCCACGACCCGCTGCTGGCTGTCCCGCTGGATGCTGGCGGGCTGGGGCGCCAGCGTCACCTGCGCCAGGTCGCCCAGCCGGAGGGGGCGGCGAGGTCCGGTGCGGCTGAAGATGATGATGGACTCCAGATCGCCCGGCGCGGCGATGTCCAGACGGTCGAGGCGCAGCCGGATGTCCACCGCCCGATCCCCGTCGATTAGCTCGGTGACCACGCGGCCCTCCATGCCGTAGCGCAGCAGCGCCCCCACGTCCTCGACGCTGAGCCCGAAGGCCGCGGCCCGCTCCCGGTCCAGCCGGATGCTGATCTCCTGGATCACCGTCTCGTAGCCGTGGGTGAGGTTCGTGAGCCCCGGGACCTGCTTGAGACGCGCCACGACCTGGTCGCCCAGCCGGGCGAGGGTCTCCAGATTCTCCCCCCTGATGCGCAGGCTCACGTCGTCCTCGGCGTTGTTGAAGCGGATGCCGCGGATCCCGCGGGTATAGGCGGTCACCTTGAGCCCAGGGATCTGGCGTTGGGCGATCAGCCCCTTGACCCGGTCCCCCCAGGCGTCGCTGTCGATGCCGCCGCGCTCCTCCAGGGGCTTGAGCACCACCTGGATGCTCGCCCGGTTGGCGCTCTCGAAGGAGGAGCGCCCGAACACGAAGCCGCCCACGGTGGTGAAGATCGCCGCCACCTCGGGCTGGTCCGCGACGATGGATTCGATCTCCGTCACCTGGGCGTCCATCTCGTCGAGGGACAGGCCCTCGTCGGCGGTCAGGGTGATCTGGACGTTGCCCTCGTCCATCTTGGGCAGGAACTCCTGCTGCGACTCCAAGAGCCACGGGACCGTGAGGGCAAGTCCGGTGATGAAGGCCGCGATGACCAGCCAGCGAACGCGCAGCAGGAGCCCGAGAAGCCCCGAATAGCCCTCCTGGAGCCAAGTCAGGGTCCGATCCACCAGGCATCGGAGGGGGCCCTCGTGGCGGGCCGGGACGCGACCGGCCAGGGCCGGGACCAGGGTCAGGGACACGACCATGGAGACCAGGATGGCCGCGGAGATGGTGAAGATCAGTTCCCGGAACAGGAGCCCGACGAGTCCGCCGATGAACAGGAACGGCAGGACCGCCGCCAGGTTCGTGGACGTGGAGGCGACGATGGCCCCGGTCACCTCCCGGCTGGCCGCGTCCGCCGCGGGGACCCGCGACTCCCCGAGCCGCTGGTGACGGTAGATATTCTCCAGCATGACGATGGCGCTGTCCACCAGCATGCCGACGCCCAGGGCCAGGCCCCCGAGGGTCATGATGTTGAAGGAGAGCCCGGCGCCGGCCATCAGGATGAAGGTGGCGAGGACCGCGATCGGGATGGCGCTGCCGATGATCAGGGTGCGGCGAACGCTCCCGAGGAAGATGTAGACGACCGCCATGGCCAGCAGGGCGCCGCCCGCGGCGGCCGTGATGGCGTTGTTCAGCGAGTGGCGGATGTAGCGGGCCTGATCGTCCACCCGCTGGATCTGGACATCCTCGGGGATCTGGCCGGTCTCGGCGAGGCGCTCCAGCTCCTGCTCCACGCGCTCCACCACGGTCACGGTGTTGGCCTGGGGCTGCTTCTGAACCGAGAGCTTGATCCCCGGCTCGCCGTTGAGGCGGATGCGCAGGCGCTCTTCCGCCGCGCCGTCGACGACCTGGCCCAGTTCCCCCAGCCGCAGCAGGGACAGGGGGCTGCGGTCCCGCTCGCGCAGGGTGGAGCCGCTGGTGGCGGGGTCCAGCAGGGGAAGCTCGGCGATCCCCTGTACGTCCGCGAAGCGGCCCTGGGCGCGGCCGGTGATCTCCCCCTGGGACATGCGCAGACGCCCAGCGGAGACGTCCTGGTTGGCCTGGCGCAGCCGCTGCTCGATGTCGAGGACGTCGAGCCCCAGGCCCGCCAGACGGTACTGGTCCGCCACCACCAGGATCTCCCGCTCGAGCCCGCCGCCCACCTCCGCGGCGGCCACGCCGGGCAGGTTGATCAGCTGGCGGCTGAGCCCGTAGTCCACGTAGGCGCGAAGCTCCAGGGGATCGCGCAGGCTGGAGCCGATGACATACTCGGCGACCGGGAGCTGGAAGGGGTCCCGCTTGTAGATGATGGGGGGGTCGTCGGTGTCCGGGAGGAAGCGCTTGGCCCGGTCGAGGCGCGCGCTCGCGTCGCGCATGGCGAGATCGATGTCCTCTCCATAGCGGAAGGAGAGGTCGATGGCGCTGCGGCCCTCGCTGGTGCGGGACTGGATGGCGATGGCCCCCTCGGTGATGGCGAGCTGCTCCTCCAGCTGCCGGGTGACCTCGTCCTCCATGATCCTCGCCGGCACCCCGGGGTCCTGGATCCGCACCAAGACCTCGGGGTAGATGATCTGGGGCAGCAGGTCGATGCTGAGCCGGGAGAGGGAGAAGGCGCCGAGCACCATCACCGCCAGGGTCAAGGCGACGACCCCGATGGGATGGCGGACGGACCAGGTGGAAACGCCGGTGAGCATGGGTCCTAGAGTCTATGGAAATACTGATCAAATGCCATCCTGGCATTTGATCAGCTCGCGTCCCGAGACGCGCGAGTCTCGGGACGCTCCATTTTCAAGGGCTAAAAGCCCTTGAAAATGGCGGGCCGTCGGTGGCCCGCACGGGAAGCGCAAGAAATCAGCGCTTCCCCGTCCGGGCACGGCCTGTTTGTTCGGTCCGATTGGACCCGCCCGGGACTTGGCGCCGAGGGGATGACGCCGGCCGCCCCTCGCCCTTGCTATGATCCCCGGGCGGCGGCCGCTTCTCACGGCCCGGGTCGATCGGAGTCATGAATATGCGCATTCTGGTGGGCGACATCGGCGGCACCAAGACCGGCCTGGCATTGGCGGAGGTGGTCGGCAACGAGGTGACCCTGGGGGCGGAGCGCCGCTACCCGAGCGCCGGGTTCGAGTCCCTGGAGGCGATCGTGGCTCGCTATCTGGCGGAGACGGACGCGACCGGGGGCGCGGGGTGCTCCCGCGGGGCCTTCGCCGTCGCGGGGCCGGTCCAGGGGCGGCGTAGCAGGACCACGAATCTGCCCTGGGAGATCGATGCGGACCACCTCGAGCGGGCCCTCGGCCTCGAGCGCGTAGGGCTTCTCAACGATCTGGAGGCGGTGGCCTGGGGGATCGCCGCCCTGGGTCCCGCGGATCTGGTCGAGCTCCATCCCGGAGAGCCGGGGGGGCAGGGGAATGCCTGCGTGGTCGCCGCCGGCACCGGACTCGGCGAGGCGGGGCTCTATTGGGACGGGGAGCGCCACCGCCCCTTTGCCACCGAGGGCGGCCACGCGGACTTCGCCCCCGTCGATGAGCGCGAATTCGCCCTGCTCCGGCACCTGCAGGGGCGCTACGGTCGGGTGAGCTGGGAGCGGGTGGCCTCCGGGATGGGGATCATCAACAGCTACGAGTTCCTGCTGGAGTGGCGCGGGGCCGAGACCCCCGGTTGGCTCGCCGCGGAGATGGCGGAGGGGGATGCCGCCGCGGCGGTCGCACGGGCGGCGGGCGCGGGGAGCTGCCCCATCTGCGCCGAGACCATGGAGCTCTTCTTCAGCACCTACGGTCGCGAGGCGGGCAACATGGGACTGAAGCACATGGCCCTCGGGGGTGTCTATCTGGGGGGCGGCATCGCCCCGAAGCATCTCGACGCCCTCGTACAGGGCCCCTTTCTCGAGGGCTTCTTCGCCAAGGGGCGCATGGAGGACCTGATGCGGCGGATGCCGGTGCGGGTCATCCTGAGCGGGGGGACGCCCCTGTTGGGATGCGCCCGCTTCATGGCGGCCGGGTCTTGACGAGACTCGCGCGTCTCGGGACGCCCCATTGTCCGCGCGGTAATCACAACAGGTCAGTGTTTCCCCAAGGAGCCTTGCGGGATATCGATGACCTTCGATTCGAGGAGCGCAAACCCAGATGATCGAGATTCAAGTGACAGGCATGAGCTGCCAGCATTGCGTGGCTGCCGTGACACACGCCCTGGAGGCGGTTCCGGGCGTTACTGGCGTGGGGGTCGACCTGGACAGCGGGCTCGCCCGGGTTCAGGGCGAGGCGGAGGCGGCCGCCCTCGAGCGGGCGGTGATCGACGCCGGTTACGGAGTCGGTGGCTCGACGGGCGATGCGGTCTAGAGCCGGCGAGCGGATCTTTCGTACCGATGGGCCGAGAATCGGACCCTCGTACCGGATCTCGGGGATCACGGGGCTATGCTTCCCTTTCATCCGTGTCGTCTTGCTTGAGACGGCGACTTGTGTATCCGCAAGCGCTGCCCAGACCCCCACTCCCATGGGTCTCCACGGGTGGACGTTGTGGACAGGGACGGAGATCGGAAGTGAGCAGACTCCCCGTCGTCGGAGACCTGATCCAAGTCTACGGCATCTGTTGCGAAGGCTGTGGTCGCTTCCACGGTCAGTTTCGGGTCCGCGCGGTGGTCGAGAGACCCGAGGTCTACATCCTCTTCGAGCCGCTCGAGGTCCAGAGCGAGGGTGCGATCAAGCACGGCAGCTTCAGCCCCACAAGGGTGCGTTGGCGCCGCGACCTCGAGTGCTGGCTCACCGACTGCGGCCACCACGACGTCGTGGTCCACATCCCGGACGAGTACTACGGGCCGAGCTTGAAGGCCGCCTGAACCTCCCCCGCGAGCAGATCTTCGTCGACGGGCGCCGCGCCGGTTCCCGCGTCCTTGCCCCCTTGTTGGACCCTCGCTCCGGTCCTCGCCGTCAGGGCACGGGTCCCTGCGCGGTGCCGGGAGTCCGGTGTCGACTGAGGCGGTACCGGAGACTTCTCCTTAGATCGCTGATATAACGCCATGATGCAGAAGTGCCCCTTCGCCTCCGCCCTGATTACGGGCCTTGCCTTGTGCCGGCACGCGGAACAGGTGGTGCGGCGCGGTGGGTCGGAGTACGACTGCCGCTCGGCCCAGGACCACGCGGCCTGCATCGGGCTCTTCGATCGGCTCAAGGCCGCCGCGCTTCCGGCGTTCGGGGTAGAGGACGATCTCGGCTCCATGCCCCATAGCGTACTGGTGAAGGTCCAGTGCGGTGGACTCCGGGGATTGGCCCGGCTAAGCGGTCAGGAGGCGGAACCCATCGCGGACATCGCAGCACTGCGCGACCAGTCGCTACGCGGATCCGGCGGTCTGGACGGCTTGCCCACGGCGGATCTGGTGCCGGACATGACCGCGTTTCGCACCGAGCGGCGGGGGCGACGACGCTAGGGAGACGGCGACCTACTGCGTTTCCGGTCCGGGCGGTACCGCCTCCCGATGCCAGGTGCCCGGCCTGTGGACCAGCACCTCGCCCCCGTGCCCATGCCACTCCGCGAGCACCGCGCGGTGGGCGGAACGCCCGAGCACCTCGAGCGGATGCTCCCCGGGGCGGTGGGTGTGCCCGTGCACGAGCCGGGTGGCCCGGAAGCGTTCCAGGTAGCGGACTACGGTCTCCTGATTCACGTCCATGATCTCCGGCGGCTTCTCGGCGGTGGCCGCACCGCTCTTGCGTCGGTACTCGGCGGCCAGGCGGCGCCGGGCCTCTAGGCCCTTCCACAGGAACAGCCGCCTGACCAACGGGTTGCGCACACGGCGTCGAAAGCGTTGGTAGGCGACATCGTCGGTGCAGAGGAGGTCCCCGTGCATCAGTAGGACCTGCTCGCCGTCCAGGCTGATCCGGGTGGGATCCCGCAGCAACGTGCAGCCCGTATCCCGGCAGAAGGGGCGGCCGATCAGGAAGTCCCGGTTCCCATGCATGAGGGCGCAGGCGGTGCCGTGGGCCGTGAGATCGCGCAGACCAGCGCGGATCTCCGGGTAGGGGGGCGTGTCGTCGTCGTCGCCGATCCAGGCGTCGAAGAGGTCCCCGAGGATGAAGAGCCGTTCCGCCTGGCGAGCCCGACCGGCCAGGAAGTCCAGGAAGAGCCGGATGGTCGCCGGTCGCTCCGGGGCCAGATGCAGGTCGGAGATGAAAAGGGTCTCGTCGCGGGAGGGCCGAGGGCCGAGGTCCGAGGGCCGAGCCGCGGCTTCGCCCACCGGGGGGGTTCCCATGTTGGCCTTCGTCACCGGAAACGGCGCGTCAGGGCAGGATCTTGGCCCGCTCGATGATCACGTCGGTCTTGGGCACATCCTGGTGGCCGTGGCGGCTGCCCGTGTCGACCCCCTTGATGGCGTTAACGGTCTCCATGCCATCCGCCACGCGGCCGAAGACGCAATAGCCCCAGCCGTCCTGTCCCGGATAGTCCAGGAAGCCGTTATCCGCGACGTTGATGAAGAATTGCGCGGTCGCGGAATGGGGATCCATGGTACGGGCCATGGCAATGGTACCGGTCGTGTTCTTCAGCCCGTTGCTCGCCTCGTTCTGAATGGGGTCACGGGTCGGCTTGGGGATGAAATCCTTATTCATGCCGCCCCCTTGGATCATGAAGCCGTCGATGACCCGATGGAACAGGGTGCCGTCGTAGTGCCCGTCGCGGACATACTGCTCGAAGTTGGCGCACGTGATGGGGGCGTTGTCGGTATCCAGCTCGATCAGGATGTCGCCGTGGCTGGTCGTGAGCTTGATCATAGGGTCTCCAGTCGCTTCGCGTGTCGGATCCGGGGAAGCGCTTCGCCGGATGGTCATCTGCCTCTTGGGGTCTTGGCAGGGAGCCGCGCGGCGTCCCTGCCTTCTGCCACGGATGCCATGGTACGGGCATTGGATGCGGCGTGAAAGCAAGGGCCGTGCTCCTCCGTCGCGACGCCGGCCGCCCCGCGCCTTTGCTACCATTGCGGCCGTGGGGCTTCAGGGCCCCGAGGCCTTGCGTCCGAAGCCCAGGGAGCCCGTGCACATGCTTGAGATCTACAACAGCCTGACCCGAGAGAAGGCCCCCTTCGTTCCTATCGAGCCGGGCAAGGTCCGCATGTATGTCTGCGGCATGACGGTCTATGACCTCTGCCACCTGGGGCACGCGCGGGTCCTGGTCGTGTTCGACGTGGTCTACCGCTATCTGCGGGCCCTGGGCCTCGATGTCACCTATATCCGCAACATCACCGACATCGATGACAAGATCATCCGCCGGGCGGAAGAGCGGGGGGAGCCCTTCTCGGAGCTCACCGAGCGCTTCATCTCGGCCATGCACGAGGACTCCGAGGCCCTCGGGGTCCTGCCCCCGACGGACGAGCCCCGGGCGACCGCGCATATCGACGAGATACTCGCCATGATCAGGTCTCTGATCGACCGGGGACATGCCTATCTGGCCGACAGTGGAGACGTCTACTATGCGGTGGGGACCTTCCCGGGCTATGGCCGCCTCTCCGGTAAGGACCCGGCGGATCTGCGCGCCGGTGCCCGCGTGGAGATCGGGGAGTCCAAGCGGGACCCCCTGGATTTCGCCCTGTGGAAGGCCGCCAAGCCGGGGGAGCCGGCCTGGGAGTCCCCCTGGGGGCCGGGACGGCCCGGCTGGCACATCGAGTGCTCTGCCATGTCCACCTGCGCCCTGGGCAACCACTTCGATATCCACGGGGGCGGGGCGGATCTCCAGTTCCCCCACCACGAGAACGAGATCGCCCAATCCGAAGGCGCGACTGGAGAAACCTTCGTCAACGTCTGGATGCACAACGGTTTCGTGCGGGTGAACGAGGAGAAGATGTCCAAGTCCCTGGGCAACTTCTTCACCGTGCGGGAGATCCTCGTGCGCTACCGCCCCGAGGAGGTGCGTTACTTCATCCTCACCAGCCATTACCGCAGCCCCCTCAACTACGACGACGAGCACCTGGAGAATGCCCGCGCGGCCCTCACCCGCCTCTACACCGCCCTGCGGGGCCTGCCCGAGGCCGGGGTGGGTTACGTTGCCTCGGGCGGCGAGGCCTTCCGGGCGCGCTTCCACGCGGCCATGGACGACGACTTCAACACGCCGGTGGCCCTGGCCGTGCTCTTCGACCTGGTGCGGGAGATCAATCGGGTCCGTCCCCAAGACGAGACCGCGGCGGCGGCCCTGGGGGCGGAGCTGCGCGCCCTGGGCGGCATCCTGGGTCTGCTCCAGGGGGATCCGGAGACCTACCTGCGGGGCGAGGAGGGGGAGACGGGGCTCGATGACGCGGCGATCGATGCCCTGATCGCCGAGCGCCTGGCCGCCCGCAAGGCCAAGGACTGGGCCAGGGCGGACCGCATCCGCGACGACCTTGCGGCGGCCGGGGTGATCCTCGAGGACGGCCCGGGCGGCACGACCTGGCGGCGCGGCTGAGCCCGGGCCTCTGCCGATCCCGCCGCTCCGTGGGGAGCTTGTAGGTCCGGGGACCTCGCCCGAGGGAGCGGTGGCGAGCGCGTCTCCCCGCCCGTGCGCGCCGTCGGCCGGCCCTTCGGGCGGCGGAACGGAGGTCCCGCGTCGCCCCAGCTCACCATCCCCGTTCCAACAGGGGCTTGAGGAACCGCCCCGTGTGGGATCGCGGGGCGTCGGCGATCTGCTCCGGGGTGCCGACGGCGATCACCTCGCCGCCCTTGTCGCCGCCCTCGGGTCCCAGATCGATGATCCAGTCCGCGGTCTTGATGACGTCCAGGTTGTGCTCGATGACCACGACGGTGTTGCCGTGGTCCCGGAACCGGTGCAGCACGTCCAGGAGCTGCTTGACGTCATGGAAGTGGAGTCCCGTGGTCGGCTCGTCCAGGATGTACAGGGTACGGCCCGTGTCGCGCTTGCTGAGCTCGCGGCTGAGCTTGACCCGCTGGGCCTCGCCCCCGGACAGCGTGGTGGCGCTTTGGCCCAGGCGCACGTAGGAGAGCCCCACGTCCATCAGGGTCCGGAGCTTGCGGTGGATGACCTGAACCGGGGCGAAGAAGGGCAGGGCGTCCTCCACCGTCAGGCTCAGGACCTCGTCGATGGTCTTGCCCTTGTAGCGGATCTCCAGGGTCTCCCGGTTGTAGCGGCGGCCCTTGCAGGTGTCGCACAGGACATAGACGTCCGGCAGGAAGTGCATCTCCACCCGAATGAGCCCGTCCCCCTTGCAGGCCTCGCAGCGCCCCCCCTTGACGTTGAAGCTGAAGCGCCCCGGTCCGTAGCCCCGGGAGCGGGCCTCGGGCACCGAGGCGAAGAGGTCCCGCACCAGGTTGAAGAGTCCCGTGTAGGTCGCCGGATTGGAGCGGGGGGTGCGACCGATGGGGCTCTGGTCGATGTCCACCACCTTGTCGAAGTGGTCGAGCCCCTCGATGGCCCCATGGGGCGCGGCGCTCAGGTTGGCCCCGTTCAGGCCCCTGGCCGCCACCGGGAAGAGGGTGTCGTTGATCAGTGTGGACTTGCCGGACCCGGAGACCCCGGTGATGCAGCAGAAGGTCCCCACGGGGATGGATACGTCCACGGCCTTCAGGTTGTTCCCCGTGGCCTCGAGGATGCGTAGCCGGCGCCTCGGATCCGGCACGGTTCGCCGCTCCGGGATGGCGATCCGCAGGTCTCCCGAGAGATAGCGGCCGGTGAGTGAGTCGGGGCTGGCCGCGACCTCGGCCGCGGTCCCCTGGGCGGCGATCTCCCCGCCGTGAACCCCGGCCCCGGGTCCCAGGTCCACCACCCGGTCCGCCGCGCGGATCGCCTCCTCGTCGTGCTCGACGACGATGACGGTGTTGCCGATGTCCCGCAGATGGGTGAGGGTGCGCAGGAGGCGGGCGTTGTCGCGCTGGTGCAGCCCGATGGAGGGCTCGTCGAGGATGTACATGACCCCGACCAGGCCGGCGCCGATCTGGCTGGCCAGACGGATGCGCTGCGCCTCGCCGCCCGAGAGGGTCTCGGCGCTGCGCTCCAGGGTCAGGTAGTCGAGCCCGACGTCCGCCAGGAAGCGCAGCCGCGCGGCGATCTCCTTGACGATCTTGGCCCCGATCTCGCCGCGCTTGCCGGGCAGGGTCAGGGTCTCGAACCAGTCCAGGGCCTCGCCCACGGGCAGGGCCGAGACGGCGGGCAGGTTGTGCGCCCCGACGAAGCAATGGCGGGCCGCCTCGTTCAGGCGGGTGCCGCCGCAGGCCGGGCAGGGCTTGAGCGAGATGTAGCGGGCCAGCTCCTCGCGCACCGTGTTGGAGTCCGTCTCCCGGTAGCGCCGCTCCATGTTGCGGATGATCCCCTCGAACGGGCGGAGCTTCCCGCCGCCGTGCTCGTGGGGGAGCTTCAGCTTGATCTTGTCCTTGCCGGAGCCGAACAGGACCACCTCGCGGGCCTGCTGCGGCAGCTCCAGCCAGGGGGTCTCCGGGTCGAAGCCGTAGTGCCCCCCAATGGAGCGGATCATCTGGAAGTAGTAGGCGTTGCGCCGGTCCCAGCCCCGCACGGCCCCGCCGGCCAGGCTAAGCTGGGGGTGGATCACCACCTTGTCGGGGTCGAAGAACTGCTCCACGCCGAGCCCGTCGCAGCTCGGGCAGGCCCCGGCCGGGTTGTTGAACGAGAACAGCCGGGGCTCGAGCTCGGGGATGCTGTAGCCGCAGACGGGACAGGCGAAATTGGCCGAGAAGGTGCGCTCCAGGGTTTCCGCCTCGTCGAGGCCCGCATCGATCGGGGCGACGCGGGCGACGCCACCGGAGAGGGCGAGGGCCGTCTCGAAGGACTCGGCCAGGCGCAGGGCGACGTCGGGTCGCACCCGGAAGCGGTCGACCACCACCTCGATGTCGTGCTTCTTCTTGAGGTCCAACTCCGGCGCCGCGTCCAGCTCCACGATGGCCCCATCGATCCGCGCCCGCACGAAGCCCTGGGCGTGCAGCTCCGCGATCAGTCGCTGGTACTCCCCCTTGCGGGCCGAGACCACCGGGGCGAGCAGCATGAGCCGCTGCCCCTCGGGCAGGGCCAGCACCTGGTCCACCATCTGGGACACCGTCTGGGCCTCCAGGGCCTCCCCGTGCTGGGGGCAGCGGGGGACGCCGACCCGGGCGAACAGGAGGCGCAGATAGTCGTGGATCTCGGTGATGGTGCCCACGGTGGAGCGGGGGTTGTGGGAGGTGGTCTTCTGCTCGATGGAGATGGCGGGGGAGAGACCCTCGATGTGGTCCACGTCCGGCTTGTCCATCACGGACAGGAACTGGCGCGCGTAGGCGGACAGGGACTCCACATAGCGGCGCTGTCCCTCGGCGTAGATGGTGTCGAAGGCCAGCGACGACTTGCCGGAGCCCGAGAGCCCGGTCAGCACGATCAGGCGGTCCCGGGGCAGGTCCAGGTCGATGTTCTTGAGGTTGTGGGTGCGGGCACCGCGGATGCGGATGCTGTCCATGGGGTCCTGGGGGTCGGTTCCCGGTGAGCTGCCCGCGGCGACTTGATGCCGATTCGGGCGAAGCTGGTATTATGCGAAGCCTTTCATCGTGCGTGCAAAGCACCAGGGCCGTGAGCCAAGAGAAGACAGCGATCCCACTCCTGACCGGGCGCGAGCGGCGCGCGGCCGCCGGCCTCGCGGGGATCTATGGCCTGCGGATGCTCGGGCTCTTCCTGATCCTGCCGGTGTTCGCCCTGTATGCCCATGACCTGGCGGGGGCCACGCCGCTCCTGGTGGGCATCGCCATCGGGGCTTACGGACTCACCCAGGCCATCCTCCAGATCCCCTTCGGCATGCTCTCGGACCGCATCGGGCGCAAGCCGGTGATCTATGGGGGGCTGGCCGTATTCGTCCTGGGGAGCGTGATCGCCGCCCTCGCGTCCACCATCGAGGGCGTGATCCTGGGGCGGGTCATCCAGGGGGCCGGGGCGGTTTCGGCCGCGGTGACCGCCCTGACCGCGGATCTGACCCGGGACGAGGTGCGCACGCGCGCCATGGCTGGGATCGGGGCCAGTATCGGGCTCGCCTTCGGTCTGGCCCTGGTCCTGGGGCCGGCCATCGCCCGGCTCTGGGGCCTGTCCGGCGTCTTCTGGTCGACCGCCGCGCTCGCCTTCGGCGGAATCCTGATCCTCTGGCTGGTGGTGCCTCAGCCGGATCGCCGATCCGTCCACCGGGACGCGGAGCCGGTCGCGGGCCAGCTCCTCGGCGTGCTGCGTGACGGTCAGCTGCTGCGCATGGATTTCGGGATCTTTTCCCTGCATGTCATGATGACGGCACTCTTCCTCGTCATCCCCCAGACCATCGTGGATGCGGGGGTGCCAGCGGAGGATCACTGGACAGTCTATCTTCCGGTGCTGGTGGCGTCCCTGATCTGCATGATCCCCTTCATCATCCTGGCGGAGGGGCGGGGTCGGATCAAGCCGGTCTTCCTCGGGGCCATCGCTGCCCTGGGGGCCACGGCCGCCGGATTCGCCCTCTGGGCGGGTCAGTTGGTGCCGCTGCTGATCCTGCTGGCGCTCTTCTTTACGGCGGTCAACCTGCTCGAGGCGTTGCTGCCCTCCATCGTCTCCAAGGTCGCCCGCGCAGGGGCCAAGGGAACGGCCATGGGGGTCTACTCGACGTCACAGTTTTTCGGGGCCTTCCTGGGGGGGACTCTCGGGGGGGCTGTCCATCAGGCCTTCGGGGCCCCTGGGGTGGCCGTCTTTGCCGCACTCTGCGCGGTCCTGTGGCTGATTGCCGCGGGCACCATGACCCCACCGGAACGGCTGCGCAGTCAGGTGATCCGGCTGAGTCCCAACCTCTGGGTCGGTAACACGCTGGAATCTCTCGGGATCCAGCGCCAGCTCCTGGCCATCCCCGGGGTGCGGGACGCCCTGGTGGATCCCGAGGAGGGCGTGGCCTACCTGAAGGTGGACAGCCGAGAGCTCGATTCGGCAAGATTACAGGCCTTTTCTGCGTAGGGCAGCGCCGCCCCCCATTTCAACGAGACCGGCTCCGCTACTGCGGGTGCGAGGGAGACCATGTCGAGTCGAGGCGTCAACAAAGTCATCCTGATCGGCAATCTGGGCAATGAGCCCGACGTGCGATACACGCAAGCCGGCGACGCGATGGCAACCATCAGCATCGCCACGAGCGAGAGCTGGCGTGACAAGAACACGGGGGAGCCCCAGGAGCGTACCGAGTGGCACCGAGTCGTCTTCTTCGGAAAGCTCGCGGAGATAGTCAAGCAGTATCTCCATAAGGGCTCCAAGGTCTACGTGGAAGGCCAGTTGCGCACCAGGAAGTGGCAGGACAAGGATGGCCAGGACCGCTACACCACGGAGGTGTTCGTCGGCATGAACGGGACCATGCAGATGCTCGACGGCCGGCCCGGCGGGGGTTCCGTGCCCTTCGATGACGCCCCCAGGGCTTCGTCCGGCGGCGGCGGCCGTGCCCCGGCTCCGCAAGGGGGGGATTCCGGGCCCGGCCCCGCCCCCGCGGACGTCGACGACGACATTCCATTCTGATGGCTCCCCGCGGGGGGGCTTCCGCGGGGACCCGCTCGTCGTGCCGGAGGTTGCCGGCGCGACGCCTCGGCGAGTCCGCGCCGTCGCTACCGCCGAGGGCCCCGGCGCCCTCGTCATTGGCCTCCTGAATCCTAGAGATCCCCGATGCGTACCCTATTGGTTACGGGCGGCGCCGGCTTCATCGGCGGGAACTTCGCCCACTTCCTGATCGGCGAGACCGACTGCCAGGTGATCAACCTGGACAAGCTCACCTATGCAGGGAATCTGGACACCCTGGCCCCGTTGGGGGGCAATGCGCGCCATGTCTTCGTCAAGGCCGACATCGGCGATCGCGATCTGGTTTCCCGGTTGCTGCGGGACTACGACGTGGACACCGTGGTCAACTTCGCGGCCGAGAGCCACGTGGACCGCTCCATCGACGGTCCGGCCGAGTTCGTCACCACCAATGTGCTGGGAACCTTCAACCTGCTCGACTGTGCCCGCGCCCATTGGTCCGGCCTGGGCAGCCGGGCCAAGGCCGCCTTTCGGTTTCTGCACGTCTCCACGGACGAGGTCTACGGATCCCTCGGACCCACCGGCCTGTTCACCGAGACGACGCCCTACGCCCCCAACTCGCCCTACTCGGCGTCCAAGGCGGCGTCCGATCACCTGGTGCGCGCCTGGTTCCACACCTACGGTCTCCCGGTGCTCACCACCAACTGCTCGAACAACTACGGTCCCTACCAGTTTCCCGAGAAGCTCATCCCCCTGATGATCCTAAAGGCCCAGCGGGGCGAGCCGCTTCCCATCTATGGGGACGGGGGCAACATCCGCGACTGGCTCTACGTGATGGACCACTGCCGGGCCATCTGGCGCGTCCTGGAGGCGGGCGCACCGGGCGCGGTGTACAACGTGGGGGGAAACAGCGAGCGCACCAACCTCCAGGTGGTGGATACCCTCTGCGCCCTGCTGGACGAGCTGCTTCCGGATTCGCCCCATCGTCCCCATGGCAGCTTGAAGACCTTCGTCGCGGATCGCCCCGGGCACGACCGTCGCTATGCGATCGACGCCAGCAAGCTCAAGCGCGAGCTTGGATGGGAGCCCCGGGAGACCTTCGAGTCCGGGATGCGGCGCACGGTGGAGTGGTACCTGGGACACCCAGACTGGGTCCGGCGGGTCACCGACGGCAGCTACCGGGGCGAGCGCCTCGGCACCTCGGGCGACGGGGAGGGGGCTCGATGAATCGCAAGGGGATCATCCTCGCCGGCGGATCCGGAACCCGCCTCTATCCCCTTACCCGGGCGGTCAGCAAGCAGCTCCTGCCGGTCTACGACAAGCCGATGATCTATTACCCCCTGTCCACGCTCATGCTGGCGGGGATACGGGAGATCCTGGTCATCTCCACGCCACGGGACCTGCCCCAGTTCGAGTCCTTGCTGGGGGACGGCTCCCAGTGGGGGATCCGTCTCGTCTACGCCGAGCAGCCCCATCCGGGCGGGCTCGCCCAGGCCTTCCTGATCGGCAAGTCCTTCCTGGCGGGCGATCCCTCCTGTCTCATCCTCGGTGACAACATCTTCTACGGCCACGGTCTGGTCGAGCAGCTCAAGGCCGCCGCCAGACAGGAGTCGGGCGCCAGCGTCTTCGGCTATTGGGTGTCCGATCCGGAGCGCTACGGGGTCGCGGAGTTCGACCAGCACGGCCGGGTTCTGGGTCTGGTGGAGAAGCCCGAGCAGCCGAAGTCCAACTGGGCCGTCACCGGCATCTATTTCTATGACGGCAAGGTGTGCGAGCTGGCCGAGGCCCTGGAGCCCTCGCCCCGGGGTGAGCTCGAGATCACGGACCTCAACAACCGCTATCTGGAGCTCGGCGAGCTGCGGCTGGAGCGTATGGGTCGCGGGACCGCCTGGCTCGACACCGGCACACACGATTCCCTGATGCAGGCGGGCGAGTTCATCGAGACCATCGAGAAGCGCCAGGGGCTCAAGGTGTGCTGCCCGGAGGAGGTGGCCTTCAGCAATCGCTGGATCGACGAGACGCAGCTGCGGGTCATCGCGGAGGAGCTCAGGAAGAGCGGATACGGGGACTATCTCCTGGGGCTGCTGCGCCGGAGCTGGCCGTCGTGAACGTCATCGAGACCCGCCTACCAGGGGCCCTGATCATCGAGCCCAAGGTCTTCGGGGACGAGCGCGGCTATTTCCTGGAGACCTATCGCAGCAACCGATATGCCGAGCACGGGATCCCCGGGCACCTCGTCCAGGACAACCAGTCCTACTCCCGCCACGGTGTGCTGCGGGGTCTCCACATCCAGCACCCCTTCGGCCAGGGCAAGCTGGTGCAGGTGCTCCTGGGGGAGGTCTTCGACGTCGCGGTGGACGTGCGCCGCGGCTCCGCCAGCTTCGGCCAGTGGGTCGGCGTGCGCCTCTCGGGTGAGAACAAGCGCCAGTTCTGGGTCCCGCCGGGCTTCGCCCACGGATTCCTGGTCACCAGTGAGACCGCCCTGTTCGTCTACAAGTGCTCCGATTACTATCATCCGGAGACCGAATTCAGCCTGCGGTGGGATGACCCGTCGATCGGTATCGACTGGCCCCTGGACGGGCCGCCGGAGCTGTCGAAAAAGGACCAGGAGGCGGCTAACCTGGCGGATATCCCGGCCGACCGGCTCCCCAGCATCGAGGACTATCCATGACTGACCAGACCAGGCCCTTCGTGCGGCCACGTATCCTCCTGATCGGGGCCAACGGGCAGGTGGGGTGGGAGCTCAGGCGCACCCTCGCGGGCCTGGGGGAGGTGATCGCGGCGTCCATTGAGGGTGGCTATGGGCCGGCGGTGGATCTGCTGGATCAGGGGCTCCTCTCCAAGCTGGTCGACGAGTCCCGACCCGATGCGGTGGTGAACGCCGCCGCCTACACCGCGGTGGACAAGGCAGAGACCGATCGGGACATCGCCAGGCGGATCAACGCGGACGCGGTGGGAGAGTTGGGCACCCTGCTGGCCGCCCGGGGGACGCCCATCATCCACTACTCGACGGACTTCGTCTTTGACGGTGCGGCCCAGTGCCCCTACAAGGAGACGGATACCCCGAGGCCCCAGAATGTCTACGGGGAGACCAAGCTGGGCGGGGAGATCGCCCTGATGGATTCGGGCGCACCGGCGCTGGTCTTTCGGACCAGCTGGGTCTACGGGGCGCGGGGGGCCAATTTTCTCCTAACGATGCTGCGGCTTTTCCGGGAAAAGGACGAGCTTCGTATCGTGGACGATCAGGTCGGCTCCCCCACCTGGAGCCGGATGCTGGCCGAGTTGACGGCCCTCGTCCTGCACCGGGTCCTGCGCGGGGACGTGGACCTCAAGGAGGTGGGCGGCCTCTATCACCTGACGGGATCCGGGCAGGTGAGCTGGTTCGGATTCGCCAGCGCCATCCTGGCCCGCAGTGGCCTCGATTGCCGGCTCATCCCCATCACGACCGCCGAGTACCCCGCCCCCGCCAAGCGCCCGGCCTATTCGGTGCTCGACAACACCAAGTTCCAACAGACCTTCGGCCTCGCGATGCCGGACTGGCGCGAATCCCTCGATCAGTGCCTGGAGTTCCTTCACGATTAGGGGAGCGCTGATCTATTGCGTTTCCCGTCCGGGCGAGGGATCGCCAGGCATTTTCAGTGGCTACAAGCCACGGAGAATGGAGTTCTTCGAGAGTCGCGTCTCTCGAAGGGCGAGCTGATCAAAGGCCAGGATGGCCTTTGATCAGCATCTCCTTCAGCACCCCGCATCGGTTGACCTTCCGGGCGGGCCCGGCAGGGGCGTGAACCGTCCTTTCCAGGCATTACGCGATATAAAGCAAAGCGTTACCTAAGGTTCTTCTTGTAGGTCGGAATCACGGCATTCTTGGCCTTGGAGAAGTTGGCGAACTCCATGGTCACGCTGGCCAGCTCCACGCCCTTGAAGTCCGCGTCGGTGACGTCCGCCCGGCGCAGGATGGCGCCCCCGAGCACGGCATCCGTGAAGTCCACCCCGGTCAGGTTGGCGTTGCGGAAGTTGGTATCCTGGGCCGAGCAGTTCCGGAGCTTGGCCCCACGCAGATCAGCCCCCTCCAGGTTGGCCAGATTGATGACGGTGAAGCCCCCGGGATAGGTGCTGCTCAGGTCCGCATCGTGGAGGCTCGCCCTCACCAGGTTGGCGTCGTTCAGGTGACTGTCGCGTAGATCCGCTCCGCAGAGGTTGGTCTCCCGCAGGTTGCACTTGATGAACAGGGTCTTGGGTGCCATCACGTGGCAGAGGTTGGCCCCATTGAAGTCGGCGCCCCGCATATCCGCGTTGGCCAGGTTCGCCCCCTGAAGATTGGCCAGTCGCGCCTCGGTGTTGCGTAGGTCCGCCCCGACGAGGGTGGCGTGAGAGAGGTCGGCCCCGCTGAGGAGGGCGGCACGGGAGGGGTGCTCCGAGCCTAGGCGGGCCCGGGTGAGGTTCGCCTGGCTGAGCCTGGCACCCTTGAGGTGGGCCCCCACGAGGATGGCGTCCGTCAGGTCCGCCCCGGAGAGATCCGCGCCCAGGAGGTCGCTGGATTCGAGGTTGGCCCTGCGCAGATCCACCCCCCGCAGATCCGCCCCATTGAGCCGCATGTCACGCAGGTCCGCGCCCACGAGGGATTCCCCCTCAATGGTCTCAAGCACCCGCCCCGTCTCGCGATGTCGGATCTCAACCACGAAGGTCCCCTCCCAGTCTGAAGGTCGGCAATGAACTCGGCCCCTCGGGGCTGCCCGAGGGAGGCGCTGACCGAGCGCGCGTTCCGCGGGGGCCATCTACCTGCCGGGCGCTGAATGTCCCTCGAACCCCTGCACCTTAAATCTATCAGAAGCTGCGGTCATCGGGTCACTTGGCATCGATCCCGCCCGAGTGATCCATCGACAGCTCGTTGGGGCCTCGATACCATCGACCGGGATCTCGGCGATGTTCGTGGTCTTTCGCGACCGCTGCTGAAGACGCCCGGAACACACCAACAGATGCGCACCCCGAAGGAGACCCCCATGAAGATCGAGACCCTGGCCATCCATGCCGGATTCGAGCCCGACCCTACCACGAAGGCGGTGGCCACCCCCATCTACCAGACCACCAGCTATGCCTTCGACGACACCCAGCACGGGGCGGATCTCTTCGATCTCAAGGTGGCGGGGAACATCTACACCCGCATCATGAACCCCACAAGTGACGTGCTGGAGCGAAGGGTGGCGGCCATGGAGGGCGGGGTGGGCGCCCTGGCCCTGGCGTCCGGCATGGCGGCGGTGACCTACGCGATCCTGACCGTCGCCCAGTCAGGCGACAACATCGTGTCCGCCTCCACCCTCTACGGCGGCACCTATAACCTGTTTGCCCACACCCTGCCGCGGCTGGGCATCCAGGTGCGCTTCGCTACCCCGAACGCCATCGACGAGATGGCCGGCCTGATCGACGAGAGCACCAAGGCGGTCTTCTGCGAGTCCATCGGCAACCCCGCGGGCACGGTGGCCGACCTCCGGGCCATCGCCGACATGGCCCGTGCCCATGGCGTGCCGGTGATCGTCGACAACACGGTCCCGAGCCCCTATCTCTGCCGGCCCTTCGAGCACGGGTGCGACATCGTCGTCCACGCCCTCACCAAGTACATGGGGGGCCACGGGACCACCATCGGCGGTGTCCTGGTGGACTCGGGCAAGTTCCCCTGGTCCGAGCATGCGGCCCGCTTCCCGATGCTGAACGAGCCGGACGTCTCCTACCACGGGGTCGTCTACACCGAGGCCCTGGGGCCCGCGGCCTATATCGGCCGCGCCCGGGTGGTGCCCCTGCGCAACATGGGGGCCGCCATCTCGCCCTTTAACAGCTTCCTGATCCTCCAGGGGATCGAGACCCTTCCGGTGCGCATGGACAGACACTGCGCCAATGCGCTTCAGGTGGCCGAGTACCTGAAATCCCACCCCAAAGTGGAGTGGGTGCGCTACGCGGGGCTCCCGGATAGCCCGGATCAGCCCCTGGTGCAGCGGTACATGGATGGCGGCAAGGCCAGCTCCATCCTGTCCTTCGGCATCCGCGGGGGCCTGGAGGCGGGGGCCCACTTCATCGATGCGCTCAAGCTCGCCGTACGGCTGGTCAACATCGGGGACGCCAAGACCCTGGCCTGCCACCCCGCCACCACCACCCACCGCCAGCTCTCGCCCGATGAGATGGTCCGGGCCGGGGTGTCCGAGGACCTGGTGCGCCTGTCCGTCGGCATCGAGCACGTGGACGACATCATCGCCGACCTCGACCAGGCCCTGGCGATGGCGTAGGTCGGGTCGAGGGCACGAGGCCCAACTTGACGGGCCGCCTTCGCCATGGATCCTTGGGCCTCGTCCCTCGTCCCTCGTCCCTCGGCCCAACGGCGGGT
>Ga0316580_10000037_pt1 | contig 21041 bp, 18 predicted proteins | sample S0NA_2_FD_204519 | JGI IMG/M metagenome (GOLD analysis project Ga0316580, IMG submission 204519) | Rhizosphere microbial communities from salt marsh grasses in Alabama, United States - S0-2_160517rDrB | ecosystem: Host-associated > Plants > Roots > Rhizosphere | place: USA: Alabama | collected... | reverse complement strand
ACCGACATCGACCGCCAGCGGGAGGTGTGGATCTCGAAGGGGCCCCTGTTCGACGCCATCCGCGCCTCCATCGCCGTGCCGACGGTCTTCACCCCGCACCGGTATCTGGGTCTGACCCTCGTGGACGGCGGCCTCCTCAACCCGGTGCCGATCGCGCCCACCTTCAGGGACACCACGGACCTCACCATCGCCGTCAATCTGAACGGCCCGGAGAGGAATTCGGGGCGGCCCGGGCGGAGCCGGGACCGGTCGGCGGAGGCCCCACCCAAGGACGATCTGGTGTCCCGCATCCGCCAGTTCCTAGACGGGATCGGGGAGAACCTTGGCCAGGGGGATCCCGCGGATGTCGATGTCTTCGAGCTGGTGAGCCGCGCCTTCGAGACCATGCAGAACGCCATCGCCGCGGTGAAGCTCGCCGCCTACTCACCGGACGTCGTGATCGAGGTCCCCCGGGACGCCTGCGGGGCCCACGAGTTCTACCGGGCACAGGAGGTCATCGAGCTGGGCTATCGGCTGGCCCAGGAGGCCATGGGCGGGCAGGCGGATTCGCCGCTGCGCGCCAGCCCCTGATCTCTGGGGCCCCGCCTTTGCAATCTCCGCGATTGGGACTAAGCCATAGCCCGAAAGGTCCCATTATGACTCTAGCCTCGAGGAGGTCGCCATGTCCCTGAGATTCGCCTCCCTCTGCCTAGTGGCCGCCACCGACGGGCTCAGCGCCTGCGGAACCACGACCGCCTCCCGCACCACGAGCGCCGCGGCGGGTGGTGCCGCGGCGGGCGCCGCGATCGGCTCCCTGAGCGGAAACGCCGGCAAGGGTGCACTGATCGGCGCTGGCGTCGGTGCCGCCGGCGGGCTGGTCTACGATGCCGAGAAGAAGAAGGAGGAGGAGCGGGAGCGCGACGACCGCTACTACTACTGATTGTCCACCGGGCCGGTAGGTCGGGCTTTAGCCCGACGGGCGGCAGTTGCGCTTGTCTGCGAGGGTGCAGTCGGGCTGAAGCCCGACCTACGGGACGCGCGGGATCCCGCGCCGGAAGGGCCGGCGCGGGGTCCCGGGCAGGGCCTCAGCGCCCGAAGTGGCCGTGGCGCACACCGCGCATCAGGTCGGCGAAGGTGTCGCCGTTGACGCGCACCAGATGGGCGTGGTCGCCGGACTCGAAATAGACCGTGGACAGGCTACTCAGGGCCTCGTCCATGAAGGTCTCGAGCTGATAGACGGGTCCCAGCGGCGGCACGGCCCCCGGCGTGCAGTCCGGGAACAGGGTCCTGAGATCGGACTCGTCATCCAGCTCGAAGTGCCTGCCGGTCTCGCTGTCCAGGGCCTCCAGGTCGAGCCAGGTGTCGCCCGGGATCACCGCCATGGCGTAGCCCTCGTCGTCCCGGATCACGACGGCCTTGGCGATGTGGTCCTCCCGCACATGGGCGGCCTCCGCGGACTCATGGGTCGACCCGCTGATGCGGTGTGGGATGAGCTTGTAATGTGCCCCGTGCTCCCGGAGCACACCTTCGACGCGTGTTGCAATTGTCATGGGAGACCTCCTGCTACCGACCGTTGGGCGGCCGACGCGGTGGCCGGGATTCCCGGGCCCCGAGGAGGCGGCTGGTGGATTCTGGTTCCGGTCCCGATCCGATCGGCCTGTGAGCACTGCGAAACTTCACCGCCTCCACTTATAAAGGTGGTCCACGGTTGGCGAGTCGTCAAATCGTCGGGGTGTCTTGCCCCAACCTCGGCGGGCGGCGGGGTCAGCGCGGGATGTCCCGATGACGGTAAAGCCCCTGGATGGCCGGCGCGAAGCGGGTCTCCAGGGGCCGCCGCTTGACCTTGAGGGTGGGGGTGAGGAGCCCGTTCTCGACGGTCCAGGGCTCCAGGGTCAGGTGGATGGCCCGCACCTGGGCGTAGCCGGGAAAGCCCTTGAGCAGATCCCGCACGCGCTCCTGGACATGCCGGAGGGTTCGCGCATTCCGTAAGGCGGCGCCGTCCGTGGGATCCAGCCTGAGCCGCGCCGCCACCTGGGCCCAGGCCTGCGGATTCAACACCAGGAGGGCGGCGAGATAGGGCCGGCCCTCGCCGAGCACCAGGGCCTGGTCGAACAAGGGGTCCAGGGTCAGGGCCAACTCCATGTCCGCCGGGGGCACCTTCTCGCCGCTGGAGGTGACCAGGATCTCCTTGAGCCGTCCGCGGATCTGGATGGTCCCGTCCGAGATCTCGGCCAGGTCGCCCGTGTGCAGCCAGCCCTCCGGGTCGATGGTCTCGCGGGTGGCCTGCGGGTGGCCCCAGTAGCCGCTCATCAGGCTCGGGGCGCGCACCAGGAGCTCCCCCTTCGGGCTCAGGGCGACCTCGATCCCCGGCAGGGCCCGGCCCACGGAGCCCGGGGTCCAGTCCTGGGCGGCGTTGCCGCTGACCACGGGGGCGGCCTCCGTCAGACCATAGCCCTCGGTGAGTGGCAGTCCCAGGCCGATGAAGAATCGGGCGACCGTCGGGGACAGGGGGGCGCCGCCGCTCACGGCTATCCGCATCCGCCCGCCGAGCCGCTCCAGCACGGGCCGCGCGATCCGCGGCTCCAGCAGGGACCAGAGCAACCTGGCGACGGGCCCCGGCGGCCTCGCGCGACCCTGTGTGGCCTGGAAGCGGCGCCAGCCGATGGCGACCCCGGTCTCGAAGATCCAGCGGCGTGGGCCCGCCCCGCCGAGCTTGGTCTGGATCGCCAGATACACCCGCTCGTAGACCCGGGGGACCGAGAGGAGGACCGTCGGCCGCACCGCCATCAGGTCGTGGCGGAGCTGCTCGATGGAGCGCGCGTAGGCCACGCGGGCCCCCGCCATCATGGGGAGGTAGTAGCCCAGGGTCCGCTCGAAGGCATGGGCCAGGGGCAGGAAGGAGAGGAAGAGGTCCGTCGGCAGGGCCGGGATGCGTCGCTGAACCGCCTCCGCGTCCCAGAGGATGGCCCGATGGGTCAGCATCACCCCCTTTGGAGGGCCCGTGGTGCCGGAGGTGTAGATGAGGGTAGCCAGGGACGTCGGGTCCTGGACTCGGTCGACGAGGTCACCACCGCCCTCCGGAAGCCAGTCCCCGAGCGTACGCAGCCGGTCCTCCGTCCCGCCGGATTGCGACCCACCCGGCCGGGTGATGCACAGGACCCGCCCCAGCTCAGGGAGGGCCTGGGCGTGTCGTGCGAGGGGCGCCCAGCGCGCGTCGGAGTCGATCAGGAGCAGCCGGCTGCCCGAGTCGGCCAGGATGTGGGCCAGGTTGTCCGGGTTGTCGGTGGTGTAGAGGGGGACTACCACCAGACCCAGCCCGAGGGCCGCCTGGTCGAAGGCCACCCAGTCCACCCCGTTGCGCAGGCTCACCGCCACCCGCTCGCCGGGCTTCAGTCCCTCCGCCTCGAGCCCCCTTTGCCAGCGGGCCACCAGCCGGGCCATCTCGGCCCAGGTCGTATCGCGCCAGGCCCCGTCCTGGAACTGGCGATAGGCGGGCCGATCCGGGGTCGAGTCGACACGCGCCCGGAAGAGGCCGGGGAGGGTGCGCGCGGCCTCCCAGCCGATGAAGGGGGCCCCGGGTCGATCTGTCTCTAGCGTCATGGCAGCACCCGATGCCGGTGGCTCCCGGCATCCGCGTTTCGATCCACTCGTTTTCTTGAGCTTAGCCCTCCCGGCGCTGCCTGGGGTGGGAAAGTCCTGGGCGGCGGAGATCCCGGCCCTGGGGGGTCAACCTCCGCTGGTGGGGGTGGGGTTGGAAGCCCTGTGCCCGGTTTCCCCTGCTGGGTCGATCCATTCGTAGGTCTCGACGTTTGCCGGGTCGCACTTGCAGCAGCCGCTGGCGCAGGCGGCGCCGTTGTCGATCCGGCGCACCCGTCCCTTGCGGGCCAGGACCTCCAGCATGGCGCGAAGGGCCTCTGGGCTGGAGTCGAAGCGATGCGCCAGGTCCACTAGGGGGGCCTGCCGACGCTGGGCGAGGTAGCCGCTGAGCTCGGAGAGGATCAAAGACGGGACTCCGTCGACATCTGGGTGATCAATGGAAATAAGCCTCCGATCGGCCGAAATCCACCCCCGGCTTGATCGGCGCCCGGTTTTGCCCCGGCCCGCCTGGCCGCCTGGCCGCCTGGCCGCAAGGGACCACGGCTGTTTACACTGGAGACACCCTGGGTCCGACGGGAGATGCCGCATGGGCTACATCCGACCCTTCGAGGACAAGTCACCGCGGATCGCCGAGGGCGCCTGGGTGGACGAGACCGCCGTGGTCATCGGCGACGTCACGCTGGGGCCCCGGGCCTCGATCTGGCCCCATTGCGTGGTCCGCGGCGACATCCACCGCATCGAGATCGGCGCCGAGACCAACGTCCAGGACGGCAGCGTCCTCCACGTCTCCCACGACAGCCCCTTCATGCCCGGCGGGGCGCCGCTGATCCTCCACGAGCGTGTCACGGTGGGACACCAGGTGGTCCTCCACGGCTGCGAGGTGGGCGAGCTCTGCCTGATCGGCATCGGGGCCCGGGTGCTGGATCGGGTGGTCATCCGGCCCCGCACCATGCTCGCGGCCGGGGCCCTGGTGCCCCCGGGTCGGGTCCTGGAGGGTGGCTATCTGTATATGGGTGTCCCGGCGGAACGGGCCCGGGCCCTCACGGACCGGGAGCTGGAGTACCTGGAGTACACGGCCGCCAACTACGTACGCCTGGCCAAGTGCCATCGGGAGAGTAGCTAGTTACGAGTAGCTAGTGGCTAGAAGACGTTGACGAGTTGGGTTTTCTGGGCGAGCCCGCCGCTCTCCTCGGCCCTCGCTACTAGCAACTAGCCACTCACTCCGGCATATTCGGCGGATCCAGGTCCGTCGGCGCCTCGTCGGCGGGCCCCTGCTCGGCGATCCAGTCCTTCAGGAGGTCCACGTGCTCGCCTTCCTCCTCGGCCATCTCGCCGGCGATGGCCCGCACCTTCACGGAGGGAGAGCTGCTGGCGACGTGGGCGTAGAAGTCGCGGCCCCGGATCTCGTTGTGCAGCGCGAGCAGGAGCGCCTGGTGCGGTGTCATCAGGTAGCTCACATCCTCTTCGTCCAGGCAGCTCACCTCGGGGCTTCCCGGACAGCTCCACTTGAAGTCCCAGGGGGCGATCTCCGGCAGCAGCAGACCCTCGGCCCGGGCGATGACCTCGGAGGCGTGGGCATCGCTCATGTCGGCCATGCGCCGGAATAGGTCCGCCACCTCGACGTTGTGGTGCACCGCCATGGTCTCGGCGAGGAGGCGATAGCGCTCCGCTGACTCGTGCTCCAGCTCTAGGGCGTGGACCAGAAACTCGGGGACGGACTCGATGGTGGGGGCGGGGGCGACACTCATATCCGGAACTCCTGATCGAAGTCCGCGGGGGAGGCGGTGGCGTGGTTCGCCGGTTGCCAGATGGGCAGACGCTGGGCGTACAGGACGCCCAGTGCCATGCCGTCGTCCTCCTGCATCAGTTGGGCGGCTTGGGCGGGATTGTCCGTGGGACCGAATCGGCAGAGATGGACCTGGTGCTTCCATTCCCGGTGCTCTGGCCTGAAGGTCGGGCACGGGCTGAGCACGTGCACGAAGGCGAAGCCGGGGTGCCGGATGGCGTCCACGATGAGCTTGGTGAGTCCGTTCGGATCCCCGGCGAACCCCCGGGCGATGAAGCTGGCCCCGGCCGCCAGGGCGATGGCCGGTGGCTGGAACCGACGGATACCGGTCCCGTGGGGGGTGAGCTTGCTGCGCTCCCAGTCGGGCTGGGTGGTGGGCGAGGCCTGGCCCTTGGTCATGCCGTAAACCTCGTTGTCCATGACGATATAGGTCATGTCCATGTTGCGCCGACAGGCATGCAGGAAGTGATTGCCGCCGATCGAGAAGCCGTCTCCATCGCCTCCCGCCACCAGCACGGTAAGCTCCGGCCGGGCCGCCTTGAGCCCCGAGGCCACCGCAAGGGCCCGCCCGTGCACCCCGTGGAAGCCATAGCCCTCGATATAGGCGGGCAGGCGCGAGGAGCAGCCGATGCCCGAGATGACGGCCACGTCCTCCTTCGGCAGCTTGAGGTAGGCCAGGGCCTTGGTGACCGCCGAGAGCACCGCGAAGTGCCCGCACCCGGGGCACCAGACGGGCGACACCTCGGACTTGTAGTCCTTGGCCCTCAGGGTCGGGGAAGGGACGGCTTCGATGACGGCGGCCATCTCACATGCCCTCGAGGTAGGCCTGAACGATCTCCCCTGGGCGGAAGGGGAGTGGACCGGGCCGGGCCAGGCTCCGTGCCCAAGGGGGCAAGGCCCGCTCGCCGTTCAGATAGTGGAAGAGCTGACCCGCCTGATTCTGCTCTACCACTAGGATAGCAGTGGTCCCGTCGAGGGCCTGCATCAGGTCGCGGCGGGGCAGGGGGGCGAGCAGGCGCAGGGCAATGGCCCGCGTCGGGGTGCCGCCGGCGCTCAGGCGCTCCGCCGCCTCGAACGCGGCCCCCGCGGAGGAGCCCCAGGTCAGCAGACAGTTGGAGCCCGTCCCCCGCACCTCGCCCCAGTGGGGGCCGTAGTCGAAGCCCTGGAGCTTGCTCAGGCGCTTGGCAAGCTGGGCGTCGTGGTCCTGGGCCTTGCTGGAGGGGGTGCCCTCGGGGCCGTGCTCCAGGCCGTCCGCCGTGTACATGCCGGCGGCCGTGCCAGGCAGGGTCATGGGAGAGACCCCGTCTGCCGTGACCTCGTAGCGGCGGTAATCGGCCCCGGGGCTCAGCTCCACCCGCCGTTGCAGCGCGTCATCGAATCGGGGCGGTGGGTCCACGATGGCCCGCGATTGTCCGAGGGACTGGTCGGACAGCACGATGGCGGTCGTCTGAAGGTGCTCCGCCAGGCGGACCCCCCACTGGAAGGTGAAGACGCAGTCCGGGATCGACAGGGCCGCGAGCACCAGATGGGGGGCGTCCCCGTGGAACCCATGCAGCGCGATGTCGAGGTCCGACTGCTCTGACTTGGTGGGGATGCCGGTGGAGGGCCCGCCCCGCTGGACGTTGGCCACGACCACCGGGGTCTCGCTCGCGACCGCGAGCCCCAGGCCCTCCATCATGAGGCTCAGGCCCGGGCCCGAGGTGGCGGTGAGCGCCGGCACCCCGCCGAAGGAGGCCCCGATGATCATGTTGACCGAGGCCAGCTCATCCTCGGCCTGGAGGAGGGAGCCCCCGACCAGCTCGAGCCGCGGGGCCAGCCACTCCAGCATCTCGCTGGCCGGGGTGATGGGATAGGCGGCGACGAAGCGCACCCCCCCGCGCAGGGCCCCGAGTCCCGCGGCCTCGTTGCCGCTGATGTTCCAGCGCTCGACGTCGATCGGCGGCGCCGGCGCGGCCGCCGCATCCGCCTCTCCCGACAGGATCGACTGGTAGCCCGCCTGGATGCAGGCCAGGGAGCCCTCCAGCACGGCGCCACCCTTGGTCCCGATCGTGTCCCTGGCCCCCTGCTCCAGGGCGCCGAGGGGCAGTCCCGTCAGGGCCCCCAGGGCGCCCAGGGCGACCATGTTGAGACGGCCGCCGGACACCCGATCCGCGATCGACTTCAGGGGCAGCTCGCGCACCGAGGCACCGGTCTGGATCAGGACCTCGGGGACCGGTCCCCCCTGGGTGTCGGTCAGGATCAGGGAGCGGGCGTCGAGGGGCAGCTCGTCGACGAAGCGCTTGAGGTTGTTCCAGTCCAAGCCCACCAGGAGGTCGAACCGGTCCCCCATGCAGGTCAGGGGCCGGGGTCCGAAGCGGACCATGGCGGCCGACTCGCCGCCACGGATCTGGGGACCCGCGGATCGGGTCAGGAGACCGTAGCGGCCCGCCTTGGCCACCGCCGCGAGCAGGATCAGCCCGGCCGTGAGGGCCCCGCTGCCGCCGGACCCGGTGATCGCGACACAGGCGCCGCCCGGGTCGGTGAGGTTGGGTAGGTCGGGATTGTCCATGGGCTCAGGGCCGGGTCAGCTCGGCGTGCGATGCTGGGATCATAGCGGGGTCTGCCCTCCAGGGACTTGACCTGAGGCAGGCCCGAGGACTTGGGCGGGGTCCTGGTCCGGCGCCCGGCCGGTCAGAAGGTATCGCCGTTCCAGCCGAAAAGGTGCCGGGGCGGGCTCGAGAAGCCGATGTACACGCGTTCGGCGGACACCCCCAGGACGTCGTCCAGGAGGTTGCAGAGGGTGCGGGAGTAATGGGCGGTGCGATCCTCCGGCAGACCCAGACTGATCAGCTCCACGAAGGCGGTGGGGGCAGGGGAGCCGGCGAACAGCATTTCCCGCCCGTCCTCAAGGATCACCATCACGTAGGACTCGGGCTTTCCGAGCATCTCGGAGACCGTGCGCGAGGCCTTGGCCAGCAGATCCGCGCGGCCCTCCGCCGGGACCTGGGCGTTGGTTAGGATACGCAGTGTCGGCATGGTGCAAGCCCCTCTTTTTCTGGGTTTGACGATCGCGGATCGGGACCCATTGGACCCGGCCGAGCCCCCCTGCGGTCGGTTTCTAGAGCACCCGGGTCCCGGATGCAAGGTCCCGGTCGACCGGTGTCCCAGCGGCCGGACGGGAGGCGCACTCGCCGATGCCTACTCGAGCCATTCCCGACCGAGGGGACTGAGGTCCGGCGCGAAGCGGTAGACCATCGGAACGCCCGAGGGGATCTCCACCCGCTCCATCGCCTCCGGCGTGATGCGCTCCAGGTGCATCACCAGGGCCCGCAGGGCGTTGCCGTGGCTGACCACGAGCAGACGCCGCCCGGCGGCGAGGCGGGGCAGGAGGGTTCCCTCCCAGTAGGGCAGGGTTCGCCGCTGGCAGTCCCGCAGGCTCTCCGCGGCGGGCAGCAGGGCGGGGTCCAGGTGGCGATAAAGGGGGCTGAAGCGGGGGTGACGCGGGTCGTTCGGGTCCAGCTCCGGCGGGCGGTCGAAGTAGCCGCGCCACCAGCGCCGTGACTGGGCCTCGCCCCAGCGCTCCAGGATCTCGGGCTTGCTCATGCCCTGGAGCTGACCGTAGTGACGCTCGTTGAGTCGCCAGCTCTTGTGCGTCGGGATCCCCGGGGTCCCAAGGGACCCCAGAAGGCCCCGCGCGGTCTGCCAGGTGCGGCGGAGCACGGAGCAATGGACCTCGTCGAACCCGTATCCCGCGCCGGCGAGGCGTCGGCCCGCGTCCGCCGCCTCCGCCAGCCCCACCCCGGTCAGCAGGAGGTCGGTCCAGCCGGTCAGGCGGTTGGTGAGATTCCATTCGCTGTGTCCGTGGCGCAGGAAGACCAGGATGCGCGCCGGGTCCCGGCGGGTCATTCGGGCGTCTCGACCAGGACCTGGGTGAGGTGGTGCCGGTCGGCCCACTTCTCGAGGTGGCAGCCGTGGGCATCGAAGCGGAACCAGTTCAGCGCGCAGTTGGGGATGACGAAGTCCCGCGGTGTCTCCAGGGGGCGTCCGGTGGCCTTGCGGTAGAGGATGTCCAGCACGCCCCCGTGGCTGACCGCGCAGATGGTCTCGCCGCTGTGGTGGCGGAGCATCCAGTCGATCCCCTCCCGGACCCGGGCGGCGAAATCCAGCATGGTCTCGCCGGTCTCGAAGTCATAGCTCGGATCGCGTGCCTGGTAGTGCGCGTAGGCCTCCGGGTAGAGCCTGGCCCCCTCGGCGGCGGTGATGCCCTGGAAGATGCCGTAGTGGCGCTCCCGCAGCTGGGGCAGGGGCCGCACCTCCAGTCCCTCGCGCTCCGCCAGGGCCGCGGCCGTCTCCCTGGCCCGGCCGAGATCGCTGCTGTACATGGCGCTGAAGTGGTGATGACCCGCGTTGTAGGCCATGGCCAGGGCCTGGGCCCGCCCGGTCGCGTTGAGGGGCACGTCCGTGTGTCCCTGGATGCGCCGCTCGACGTTCCAGTCCGTCTCCCCATGACGGACGATGCAGATGCGCGTGCTCATGTTCCCCGACTCGCTCGTTCCCCAATACCGCCTGGGTCTCCTACTTTAACCCGGACGCGGCCCGGCGATGAGTCCGGGCCGGGGGCGGCCCCGATATCAAGCCCGCCCCGGTCGAGCCTCGCGACCGATCAACAGGCCAACCGCCAAGATCTCAGGCGCCCCGGTTCGGGGCTGGGGGCCAGCCAGTCAATTCGAGGTAGGTCGGACTTCAGTCCGACCGGGGCCCCGCGGTGGCCGCCGGTATCGTCGTCGGGCTGAAGCCGCGACCTACCGCGGCTTCCTGTGTCGCGGCGAATCTAGGTCTTTCCGCCAAGCGGCAGGGCCCACTGCGCGGACCTTGGACGGCGGCCCGCCGAGGACCTGGACCCTGGGCCCCGGGTTTGTGGATACGGCCACTCGCTGCCCCTTGGCTCACCCGGCGGCGAGGGGCTGCACCTCGATCGCTCCGTCCAGGTCCCTAGCCCGGAGACGCAGCCCCAGGCGGTAGAGGGCGGGGCTGAAGAGCAGCCCGAGCACGATGCTCAGCCCGACGCCGCCCGCGATGACCACCGCGAGCGGCGGCCAGAAGTCCCCCCCGGCGAGCACCAGGGGAAGGAAGCCGCCCATGGTGGTCAGGGTGGTTGCGACGATGTGGCGGGTCGCGAGCAGGACCTCCTTCACGATGGCCTGGACCTCGCCGGTCCGGGCGAGGGGGTTGGACCGGATCGCCGAGAGCACCACGATGCTGGCGTTGATGGCCACGCCCAGGAGCCCCGCGCTGCCGATCAGGGGATTGAATCCCAGGGGGTAGCCCGCGATCCAGAGGGACAGGAACCCGAGGCCCAGAGACAGGATTCCGACCAGACCCACGTTCGCCGCCAGGGCGAAGCTGCGGAAGCTCAGGACCAGGGTGGCGACCATCAGGGCCCCGAGCAGGGGGGCGTAGGCCAGGAGCTGGCCCACGGCCTGCGCGGATTCCTCGCTGTCCCCGGCAATCTCCAGCCGATAGCCTCGTGGGAGCGCCAGGGCGCCGGCCTCGATCCGCTCCTGGAGACGGGCGCTGACCTCGATCGGCAGGGCCTCCGGCCGGATCCAGGCCTGGACGGTGTTGACACGCTCCCCGTTGCGCCGGGTGATGGCGCTCACCTGGGGCGCCAGTCTGAGCTCGCCCAGGGCCTCGGCGGGGATCAGGAGGGGTCGGCCGTCGGCGGCGGGGCCGGCCGCCACCAGCCGGTGGCTGGCGATGCGCTCGGGGTCGTCTCGCCCGGTGTCGGGGAGACGTACCCGCACCGGCAGGGTCTCCAGGTCTTCCAGCACCTGTCCACCCCAGGCACCATCGAGGGCCCCTTGGAACTGGGCGGCGACGTCGCGGAGGCTCAGACCCGCCCGGCGTGCCTCCTGCTCGTCCGCCTCCAGCCAGAGCTTGGGCTCGCCCCCCTGGATGCTCGCCAGGGACTGGGTGACGCTCGGATCCTCCGACAGCAGCCCGCGGAGCCCCGCTCCGAGCTGCCGGAGGACGTCCGGGTCGGGTCCCACCAGGCGCAGGGCGACCGGCGCCGGTACGGGTGGGCCCTGACCGAAGGAGCGGACCACCACCCGGGCCTCGGGGAAGGCATCGGACAGCCGATCCTGGAGGTCCGCCGCCAGCCGCTTGGCCTCCCCCGGGCTCGTGGCGGTCAGGGTGCCTCGGGCGTGGGCGGGGTTGTCGTCCTGATCCCGCAGCTGGTTGTAGTAGACCGGCGGCGAGCTGGCGCCCACCACCCAGGTGATGGAGCGCACCGCGCCGGCGTCCCGGATCAGCCCCTCCATGGCGCGTACCGTCCGATCCGTGGCCGAGACACCGCTGGCCGGCCCCATCCAGACCTGGACCTCGAGCTGGTCACGGTCCGAGGCCGGGAAGAACTGATCCTCGAGCTGTGTCAGGGCCCAGAAGCCGCCCGCCGGCAGAGCCAGGCACGCGAGGACCGTCACGGCGGGACGCTCCAGGGCGCCCCGGAGGAGTCCCCGGCAGAGGGCCGTGAGGGCGGGGCTGGACCACCCCTGGCGCCACCAGGAGCGCGGCTCCTGCCCGAGCGCCGGATCCGGCCGGACAACCCGCGCCGCGAGGGCCGGGATCAGGGTCATGGAGAGTGAGAACGAGACCGACAGGGCCAGGACGACCGACAGGGCGATGGGTCCCACGAAGTCCCCCACGTTGCCCGGGAGCAGGAAGACGGGCATAAAGCCCAGAATGGTGGTGAAGGTGGACGCGGCGAGGGGGGTGAAGAGGGTGCCCACCGCCGCCCGGGCCGCTTCGGCGGGGGCCAGGCCCGCGGAGCGCCGGCGACGGACCTCGTCGGTCATCACGATGGCGCTGTCGATCAGGAGCCCGATGGCGATGATGAGCCCGAAGACCGACATCTGGTGGATCTGGGACCCTGCCAGGTCGAGCCCGAACAGGGTCAGGGCGGTGGAGAGGGGCAGGGCGGTCCCCACCACCAGGGCGGCCCGCCATCCCATGGTGAGCAGCACCACCGCCATCACCACCGCGGCCCCCGCGACCAGGTTGCCGCCGAGGGAGGCGAGGCGCGCGTCGGTGTAGCGGCTCTGATCGAAGGCGGTTTCGACGGCCACCGCGGTGCCGGCCACGGCGGCGAAGTCTTCCACCAGGGTCCGCGCCCGGCCGGCCCAGTCGTCCAGGTTTACCTCGGGTCGGGTGCGCACCCCGATCAGCACCGCCCGCCGCCCGTCGGCGTAGGCCAGCTCCCGGGGCGGCTCCGCCCAGGTCCTGGTCACCCGGGCCAGGTCCCCGACGCTCACCACGCGACCGTCGGAGGCCGCCAGGGGCACCGCCGCCACCCGGTCGGCGGCGGCGAAGGCCCCGGCCACCTCGATCTGGATCCGGCTGTCCCCGGGCCTGAGCGTCCCCGCGGGCACCTTGGCGTCCGCCCCCGCGAGCCGCCCCGCGACCCCCTCCAGGGTGAGCCCCAGGGCCGAGAGCTCGTCGGTCTCCACCTCCACCCGCAACTCCTGCTCCGGTGCCCCGAAGCGCACCACCTGCTCGGTGCCCGGGAGGTTGCGCAGCCGGTCCGCAAGCTCCAGGGAGAGCCGGTCCAGGATGCCCAGGGCCGGCTTGCCCGCTCCCTTCCAGGCGACGGCCGCGATCAGGGAATAGGCGACGGCCCCCCGCTGGTCGTCCAGAGAGGGCTTGCCCGCCTCGGGGGGCAACTCCGACTCGGTCTCGGCGAGGCGATCCCGGATCTTGGAGAAGATGGCCTGGTTGTCGCGGTCCGTGACCCCGTCGTCCAGCTCCAGGGAAATGAGCGACACCTGGGCCCGGGAGGTGGACTCGATGGTCTTGATCTCGGCCACCACCCCCCGCAGGGCGTCCTCCAGGGGCTTGGTCACCAGGGACTCCACCCGCTCGGCATCGCCACCCGGCAGCGTGGTCACCACCAGGGCGTTGCGGGTGGTGATCCGGGGATCCTCGATGCGCGGCAGGCTGCCCCAGGCGGCCAGGCCCGCCAGCAGGGAGAGGGCGACGGCGAGACCCAGCAGGTGCCCGTTGTCGACCAGGTGCGCGGCCCAGCGGCCGATGCCCGAGGGCCTTGTCGCGGTCGTCATGTCTGGATTCCTCCCTCAGGGTCTGCGGTCGCTGGCCGCGACCTGGATGTCCTCTGTATCGAGGACACGGACCAGCTGGCCGGGGACCACCCGGTGCAGCCCCGCGGCCACCAGCCGCTCGCCGGGCGCGAGGGGCCCGCGCACGAAGACCCGGTCCCGCTCCTGGTAGAGGATCTCCAGCGGCCGGGCCGCGAGACGGCCGCGCGTGCTCGCGAGGCCCCCGTCGGACCGGAGAGCCTCCGTCTGATCATCCGGCTCCACCACGTAGGCGCTCCACAGCCCCCGGGCGCCCTCAGTCAGGGCCTCCAGGGGAAGCCAGACCCCGGGCTCGTCGACCCACTGGCCCAGCTCCAGCTCCAGCTGCTCCCCCGGGCGCAGGGCGCCGTGCGGTGCGGCCCCCGGGTCCACCGGCTCGAAGAGGGCGTCCAGGGTCCGGGTCCCGGCCGCCCGCAGGGGCAGCACGGCCCGAAGCCGGGCGGCGAAGGACTGGCCGCGCCAGGTCAGGGGGTGCTCGGCCCCCGGGGTCAGGGTGTCCGCGAGGGGCCCGGCCACCGCCACCCGGATCTCCGGCGCCCGGGACTCCTGGAGGCGAAGGACCGGCTCACCCGCCGCGAGCACCCGCCCCTCGTCCGCGGCGCGGCGGGTGATCACGCCGGGGAAGGGGGCTCGCAGCTCGGACTTGGCGATGTCCAGGTCCACCGAGGCGATCCGCGCCCGGGCCAGATCCAGGCCCGCCGCGGCAGACCTTGCCCCCTCTCGGGCCTCGTCCAGGGCCTGGCGGGTCACCGCCCCCTGGCCGACCGTCGCCTGGTAGCGCTCCCGGGTGGCCTCCGCCAGGGCCAGATCGGCCTCGGCGCCGCGCAGGGCGGCGACCAGCTCCGCCCGCCCGGCCTCCAGCAGGGCCCGGTCCAGGCGTGCCAGAATCTGCTCCGACTCGACCCGGTCACCCTCCCGAGCCAGGACCTCGCCCAGGAACCCGGCGCGCTCGAAGCCCAGGTCGCTCTGCCGAAAAGGCTCGACCTGACCCGTGTAGATCCGTCGGCGACTGAAGCCGGGCGCCGGCTCGACCTGCAGCACCCGCACGCCGAGGGGCGCGTCTTGGGCGACGGCGGGATCGGTGGTCGGGGCCTCCGCCCCGGGGTGGCCGGCGAGCAATCCGGCCAGCGCCACAGGGGCCACGAGCCCGAGGGACCAGAGGGCGAGCCGGCGTCTGGGCTGCGGTGATTGGGACATGGGATACCTCTGGCAGTCCGGTCCCCAGGACCTGTGTCGTGCTTGGCCCTGTCGGGACCGTTATATAAACTAGACAGTACGGTGTGATTACTGTAGCCAAAAAGAACTGGACCGTCTAGTATGAAAATGACGCGAGGCTTGTGGGGATTCCAATGGTGAAACAGGCACGGGAGGCACAGGCTGCCCAGCGTGGGGGGCGGCCCAAGAGCGAGGAGAAGGCGCGGGCGATCCTCGAGGCCGCGAAGGATCTGTTTCTCGCCCAGGGGCTCCATGGAACGAGCATGGATGCGGTGGCGCGGGAGGCCGGGGTCTCGAAGCAGACCGTCTACGGCCATTACGAGAGCAAGGAGACCCTGTTCCGTGCCTGTATCCGGTCCAAGATCGAGGAGTTCGGGTTTCAGGAGGAGGGGTTGCCCGGGTCCCTGGGCCCCCGGGCGCTTCTGCTTGCGGTCTGCCGCCGCTTCATGGCCCTGGTGTGCGACCCGGACGTGGTGGCGATGTACCGGGTGGTGATCGCGGAGGCGGTGAGCCATCCGCGCATCGCCGAGCTCTTCTTCGAGAGCGGTCCGGTAGCCACCAAGTCCGCCGTGTCAGCGGTTTTGGGCGAGCTCAGCGCCCGAGGGGAGCTGCGGCCCCATGATCCCGACTACGCGAGCTGGCAGCTCTTCAACCTCTGTTTCGGTCATATCCACACCCGGCTCCTGTTCGGACTGATCCGGGAGGTGCCGCCCGAGGAGCTTGAGCAGCAGGTGGGGCGTGCCGTCGACGACTTCCTGGTCCTCTATGAGGCCGGCCGGCCAGGTGACGGGACGGCAGGGGTGGGCCGCTCAAAGGCCCCGAAATAGACGTGGATTCAGGCTAGCATTAGTCTCAGAGAGCCTCTGACGTTCCATCGACTGCCCCCCGATGAAGAGTGTCCAAAGCGGCGGACCGGATTCCCAGCATCCGTGGCCTGCTGCCGGCCGACGGTGGCTGGGATTCGTCCTGTTGCTGCTTCTGGTGGGACTCCAACCGAGGGGAGGAGTGGCACAGACGCTGGAGTCGGTTGCACCGGAACCCGGGGAGACGTTGCCTCGTATTCAGGTGCTGGACGGCCGCATCATCACCGGCGGATTCCAGCTCTACCGGGTCACGGGACTCGAGCGGGACCAGACCCTCTACGTGCATGCCAAGGTGACATCCGGGCATCTCGACCCCCTGGTTGCCCTGCTCAAGCCCGGAGTCGACCCAGCCGAGCTCGCCGGCGAGCCACTCGACGCACTGATCGCGACCCTGGCCCGCGACCACGATCCGATCGAAGTGACCCGGCAGATTCTGGACCGGTATGCGCTGGCGGGAAACGACGACTACCGGGGGCACTACTACGCGGCCTTCGACACCGTCATCCCGGCCGACGGCGACTACTGGCTGGTGCTCGGCAGCTCCCTGGTGCGGCCCTCGACGGGTACCTATCGGCTCGTCGTCGGAATCGACGAGCCCGACGTCCTGTCCGGTCGCCCCGAGGCGAGCGGGCCGGCGTTCGTCTTCGCCGGTAAGGACGCGGGCGCTCTGGAACGTGGCATCGTGCTGGCCACCGGCGAGCTGACCCACCGACACGCGCTGCGCTTCTACAACCTGTCAGACCGCGCCGCGGGGAGCACCCTGTACGCGTTCGCCGAGGCCTTGGGCGACGACCTGAAGCCCGTGTTGACGCTCTACGACTACAGCGACAAGCCGGTGGCCTACGCCAACTTCGCCGCCACCGAGTCCCGGGCGATGCTGCACTATCAGCTGTCTCGCAACGCCGAGCGGTACCGCCTCAGGATCTCGAACCAAGATCCCACCGGCAAGACCACGGCAGGCAACTACCGGCTGCTCATCGGCCTGAACGCCCCAGAGGTTCTGGAGGGCGAAGGCGACCCGACGGGCACCGCGGTGCTGCGTGAGCCGATCCCGGTGCGCATCGGCCTCAAGTTGTCACAGATCACCGAGGTCAACCAGAAATCGGAGAACTTCGGAGCGGTCGCCAGCCTGCTGATGACCTGGCGGGACCCCGCGCTGGCCTTCGACCCGGAGACGGCCCAGGACCGGTTCAAGGTTTACACGGGGGACGCGTTTAGCACCGAGATGAGCCGGCGTGGTCAGCTGTGGCCGCAATTCACCCTGGTCAATCAGCAGGGCAACCGGTGGGTGCAGAACCGAGTCGTGATCATCACGGCCGAAGGGCAGGCCGCCTACCTGGAGCGATTCTCGACAACGCTGCAGGCGCCGGATTTCGACTTCCGGGACTTCCCCTTCGATCAACAGAAGTTCTTCATCCGGGTCGAGCTGCTGACTCCGGAATGGATGTTCTTGCTGCGCGAGATGGAGGGCTACAGCGAGGTCGGCCGCGCCCTCGGCGAGGAAGAATGGGTCGTCACCGGCTTCGACACCAGCTTCACCGAGGGCATTATCCTGGAGCGTCCCGTCTCCCGCTTCAACTTCGAGTTCCAGGCAAAGCGGCACCGCGAGTACTACTTCTTCCGCATACTCCTGCCGTTGGCCGTCATCATCGCCGTCTCCTGGTCACTGTTTTTCCTCAAGGACTACGCCAAGCGTGTCGACGCGGCCGGCGCGAACCTGCTGCTGTTCATTGCCTTCAACTTTGCGATCTCGAGCGATCTGCCGAGGCTGGGTTATCTCACCTTCCTCGATACGCTGCTGATCAGCGCGTTCCTGGTCACCGCGGTCGTCCTCATCCTCGCGGTGTATCTGCGCCGGCAGGACATGAAAGGACGCGACGTCTTCGTTGCGAGGATCGACCGCTACGTGATCACCTTCTACCCGCTGGCGTACGTGCTCACGATTGCCACCGTGACCTTGCTCTTCCGATAAGCCAGCGCCAGCCTGGCGGGCTGCCCGTGCGTCGCGCTGCTGCCGGCTGGTGCGTTACCGCATTGCAGTCGGCCGACAGCCAATACGGTGCCGATACTCGTTCAGAACGGTCGCCACCCGTGGGTTGGCTGACCGCCCAGCACGGCCTGGGCGTAGGCGCTGCCCTTCAATGCGTCAGTCAGCTCGCCGGTGGCGAGGGCGTTGGCGGCACCCTCCAGCTCGGGGCTCGCGAAGAGCCCCGAGGGCGAGACGTCGCCGTTGATGCAGGGATCCAGCTGGGGGGCGACCTCGGCCTGATGCAGCAGGGCGAGCTGATGCTCGGCGCGCAGCTCCGCGGCGACGCGCCGCTGGGCCTGATACCAGTCCTCGCCGGCCTGGGTGGCGAAGGTGCCGCTGGCCGAGACCTGGCCATTGATGGCTGGCTCCAGGCGGTTGTCCGCCGCAAGGGCAGGGGTCGCGAGCAGGGCCGTGAGGGCCAGGGTTGGGACGAATCGAGACATGGGAATGACTCCGGGAAGTAATTTAGCTTTCTCTAATATAGGGGGCCGGGTCCCGCGGAGTCAAGGATGCGAGAAAAATTTATAATTAAAGACAATATGTTACGAGATGTAACCGAATGTATACCTGACCGTTGCGAGCAGCGAGCAGCGGGGATTCCCGGACCAGACAGCGAGTCAGCGCGCTGCAAAGCGAAGAACTGGCGTGCAGCCGGTAGCTCCTGACTACGACGTCGGGGTGCCTCCCACCTCGTTGATCCTTCGGTATCCGCGGTCTCTCGGGGTCTCGTCCCCCGCGCCCGATCACCCCTCAGCGCACGGGCAGGCTGGTGCGCTCGACCACCCGCCGCAGCACGAAGCTGGAATGGACCCCGGAGACCCCCTCGATCCGCGTGATGCGCCGTAGCAGGAGGTCCTGGTAGTGGTCCATGTCGCGGACGATGACCTTGAGCTGGTAATCCGCCTCGCGGCCGGTGATCAAGAGGCACTCCAGCACCTCCGGCATCTCCTGGATCGCCGCCTCGAAGTGCTCGAAGCGCTCGGGCGTGTGCCGGTCCATGGAGATGCTGAGCAGGGCCATGAGGTTCAGCCCCAGCAGTTTGGCGTCCAGCAAGGCCCGGTAGCCGGCGATGATCCCCGCCTCCTCCAGGGCGCGCACCCGGCGCAGGCAGGGGGAGGGGGAGAGGCCGATGCGGTCGGCGAGCTCCTGGTTGGTGATGCGACCATCCTGCTGCAGCTCTTCCAGGATGCGGCGGTCGTAGTTGTCGAGGTTCATGGGTGCGAAGGATGAATGGTGCGAAAAAATGTAAAAATAGGCAATTAACTGCCACCGAGACGCCAGTATAGAGGGACATTAGCAATCGTCTGACGCTCCATCAAGCGTAATCTTTCAACCGTCGGCTGACCGGCCGGCACCCCGGGTCAGGGCCCATAAGGCCCCGGCCCCCAAGGCTCCCAGGTCCCGACCAGGACGGGAGCGGTCTCCAGGGCCCAACCCGGCCGAGACACAGATCCAGACGCGATCGCCCACACTTCCCTCTCCCTGGCGCTGGCCGGGGTCGAGGGCAGGGAGGGCCCAAACAGCCGCGAGGAGGCTTCGATGCGCCGTTTCGACCACCGTAAGTACAGCCCCGCTCCCCGCGTCGACCTGCCCGACCGCCAATGGCCGGGACGTGTCGTGGAGCGTGCCCCCGTCTGGGCCAGCGTCGACCTGCGCGACGGCAACCAGGCCCTGATCGAGCCCATGGGGGTGATGGAGAAGCGCCGGCTCTGGGGGCTCCTGGTGCGCCTGGGGCTCAAGGAGATCGAGGTCGGCTTCCCGGCGGCGAGCCAGCCGGACTTCGATTTCGTGCGCTGGCTGATCGAGGCGCGCCAGATCCCGGATGACGTCACCATCCAGGTCCTGGTCCAGGCCCGGCAGGACCTGATCCGCCGGACCTTCGAGTCTCTCGACGGGGTCCCTCGGGCCATCGTCCACGTCTACAACTCCACCTCACCGGTGCAGCGGGAGCGGGTCTTCGGAGCCGACAAGGAAGGCGTCAAGGCGATCGCCCGCCAGGGTGCCCAGTGGGTCCTGGAGGAGTCCCGGCGCTACCCGGGGACCGACTGGACCTTCCAGTATTCACCGGAGAGCTTCACCGCCACGGAGCCGGACTACGCCGTGGAGGTCTGCGAGGCGGTCCTGGACGTCTGGCGGCCGACCCCCGGGCATCCCTGCATCATCAATCTGCCGGCGACCGTGGAGGTCGCGAGCCCCAATGTCTTCGCCGACCAGGTGGAGTACTTCGCCACCCGAGTGAGCAGGCGCGACGCCATCGTGCTCTCGGTCCACACCCACAACGACCGGGGCGGGGCCGTCGCGGCGGCGGAGCTCGCCCTGTTGGCGGGTGCGGACCGGGTCGAGGGGACCCTGCTCGGCAACGGTGAGCGCACCGGCAACATGGACATCGTCACCCTGGCCCTGAACCTCTACAGCCAGGGCATCGACCCGGGGCTGGATCTCAGCCGTCCGGACGAGATCGTGGCGGTGGTGGGCGAGTGCACCGGCATCCCCCTGCACCCGCGCCACCCCTGGGTCGGCGACCTGGTCTACACGGCCTTCTCCGGCAGCCATCAGGACGCCATCGCCAAGTGCCTCAGGCGCCAGGGCCCGGACGCCCCCTGGCAGGTTGCCTATCTGCCCATCGATCCCGCGGACCTGGGGCGCAGCTATCAGGCAGTGATCCGGGTCAACAGCCAGTCCGGCAAGGGTGGCGTGGCCTTCGTGCTGGAGCGGGACTTCGGGCTGCGCCTGCCCCGGTGGTTGCAGGTGGAGCTGGCCCAGGCGGTCCAGGCCGAGAGCGAGCGCTCCGGCGGCGAGATGGACCCGGGGCGCATCCATGACCTGTTCTGGGAGCGCTTCCTGGCGGCGGAGGGCCCCTACCGGCTGCTCGGCTACCGCCTGGACCGCAACGGACACGACCGGATCGAGGCGCGCATCGCCGGCCCGGACGGCGAGCGCCGGATCGATGGCGAAGGGGAGGGGGCCATCGCCGCCTGGGTCGATGCCTGGACCCGGTCCTTCGGCGGGACCCTTCAGGTCCTGGACTACCAGGAGCACGCCCTCGGCGAGGGGACGGACGCGGAGGCCGCGGCCTACGTGCAGCTAAACCTGGACGGGGAGCGGGTGGCGGGGGCCGCGATCGAGCGGGACACGGTGGCCGCTGCCCTCAAGGCGGTGCTCGCCGCCCTGAACCGGGCCATCGGCGCGGGGACCTGGGCACCGGGGTCCCGCTCGCCGCGGGCCAGGGCGGCCTGAGCCCGTGTAGGTCGGACTTCAGTCCGACTGCAACCTCTCGGATGTCGTCCGACGTCGCGGTCGGGCTGAAGCCCGACCTACGGGGACGGGTAGGCGCTGCCATGGCGCTTGCACCAGGCGTCACGGCAGCGCACGGCGAGGTCGGGGAAGTCGGTGAAGACGCCGTCGATCCCCAGATCCAGCAGGGTGCCGAGCAGTGATTC
>Ga0316580_10000036_pt1 | contig 21301 bp, 15 predicted proteins | sample S0NA_2_FD_204519 | JGI IMG/M metagenome (GOLD analysis project Ga0316580, IMG submission 204519) | Rhizosphere microbial communities from salt marsh grasses in Alabama, United States - S0-2_160517rDrB | ecosystem: Host-associated > Plants > Roots > Rhizosphere | place: USA: Alabama | collected... | reverse complement strand
CCCATAACGCCGCAGTCCGTGAGGTGCTCGAGAAGGCGCGACGGGGTACCGAGGTCATCTATGTCCCAGGCAATCACGACGAGCTGCTCCGGGAACACCTGGGGGCCGATTTCGGCAACGTGGCCGTGCGCGATGAGGTCGTGCACACCACGGCCGACGGCCAGCGGTTCCTGATCCTGCACGGCGATCGCTTCGATAGTGTCGTGCAGAGTGGACGTTGGCTCGCCAAGCTCGGCTCCCGCGCCTACGACCATCTCCTGGCGCTCAACGGGCTGGTGAGCCGAATCCGCCGCTTCTTCGGGCTCCGGTACTGGTCCCTGGCCGGCTACCTCAAGCAGCGGGTCAAAAACGCGGTCAATTACATCGGCAACTTCGAAGAGGCCGTCGCGACGGAGGCGGCCCGCAGGGAAGTTGACGGTATGATCTGCGGCCACATCCATCACGCCGAAGTCCGTCAGATCGACGGCGTGCTGTACGCCAACTGCGGAGACTGGGTGGAGAGTTGCACGGCTCTGGTCGAGCATCACGACGGCCGCCTCGAGCTGATGCGCTGGACCGATGCCCTGCCAGAGACCATCATCGATTTGGTCCCCGCCGCCGTGGCCCGCGCCGGCTGAGGGACCTCGAGGCGCCGCTGCCTGATCCTCCAGGCCCTTCCCCGATCACAGGCACCGGCCGCAACAGAAGCCTGTGAAGCCCTTCGCGGCACCCACAAGTCTGGTTTATTATCTTGTTATTACACGCTGAGCGCAGTGGCTGAGTCGTAGCTGCGCGGACACCACCCAGACGCCGATGGATGGCCCAAGTTTGGGACTCAATCCAGGACTCGGACGATGCGGTCCAGCAGCCCTAACGTCATCAACCTGCGGCCGCGGGCCTGGTCGGCGACCACACGAAGCAACACCCCAGCCCCAGGATCTGCCCACCTTGCCGAGCACCCCGCCTGGGCGGGACAGCTAGCCTGCTGCCTCGCCCCCCAGAGCGATCCACGCGAAACCGCGGCAGACCCGGAGCTCGAGAAGGAAGTCGCCCTCTTCCGGGATCTGTTCGAGCGCTCCCCCGTAGGCGTCCTGGTCATGGACCTCCAGGGGCATATTCAGCGCGCAAACGCCATGGCGTCCGCGATCTTGGGGCGCGACGCCTCAGCCCTCCGAGGCCAGAGCCTGGCCGGGTTCTGTTTGCCCGATAGCCTGCCCAATCTGCACCGGCATCTGGACATGCTCGCTTCCGGGGAGTGCTTCGATGCCTGCGAGCTCGAGCTTGTCGGTCCCGGACAAGCGGCCCTGCCGATGCACGTCGCGACCCTGAACGTCGGGGAAGACAGCGACGGACCCCTGCGCGCCGCCCTGTTCGACGGCTCTGGACTCCGGGAGCTGGAGGACGGCCTGGCGCTGGCGGCCAGCGTCGTCGAGCACACCGCCCAGGGCATCGTGGTCACCGACGCGAACCATCGCGTGGTTGCCGTTAACCCCGCCTTCACCGGCATCACCGGCTTTCGCGCCGACGAGATCTTGGGCCAGGTGCCCGACGTGTTTCGCGCGGGCGGGGACCAGCAGGCATCGGACCCGACCCTGGCGGACCGGCTCCACCGATTCGGTCATTGGCAGGGTGAGGCATGGAGTCGCCGCCGCACCGGCGAGACCTACACCCAATGGGTGATCATCGACGCGATCCTGGACCAACAGGGCGCCGTCACCCACTATGTCTGCATGGTCTCGGACATGACGCCCCAGGAGGAGGCGAAGCAAGAGCTCCGTAACCTCGCCTACACCGATAGCCTCACTGGCCTCGCCAACCGGATCAGCCTCCTGGACCAGTTGAGCCGGACGCTGGTGAGCGCGCGCCGGGAAAAGCGGCTGGTCGGCTTGCTCTACCTGGATCTCGACCACTTCAAGGACGTAAACGACTCCCTTGGGCACAGCGCAGGAGACCGACTCTTGCAGTTCGTGGCCGAGCAGCTGCGCGGCGCCGTTAGGCAAACCGACCTGGTGGCCCGTCTCGGAGGAGACGAGTTCACTATCCTGGTGCCGGATCTCAAGCGTGACCAGGCCGCGGGGCAGATCGCCGCCAACATCCTGCGGCGGTTGGCCAAGAATCCGTTTTTCCACGAAGACAGGGAGATTCGGGTCGGGGCGAGCATCGGCATCGCCCTGTTTCCAAGGGACGCCATCGACTCCGAAGGTCTGCTCGCCTGTGCCGATGCGGCGATGTACGAGGCGAAGCGGGGCGGACGCGGCGGCTTCCGCTTCCATACCGCCGCGATCTGGACCCGTTATCGCGAAGGCAATGCCCTGGAAGAGGATCTGCGCCGTGCACTGGAGCGCCAGGAGCTGGTCCTGCTCTATCAGCCCCAAGTGGACCTGGGAGGGTTCCAGATCGTCGGCTGCGAGGCCTTGCTGCAATGGTGGCGGTCCCGACGGGAGCCGGTCGACGCTGGCCTCTTCTTGAGCCTCGCGCAAAAAACGGAGCTGATCGTCCCCTTCCAGCACTGGGCCCTGAGTCGGATCGCGGACCAAACCGCAGCGTGGCGCACCAAATTGGACCGCCTGCGCGTCGGTGTGGACATCTCGACGGTCCAACTTCGGTCCAGCCATCTCGAGCGATTGCTGGAGCACCTCCAGGAGTACCAGACAGGCCGAGGGTGCGGTCTCGAGCTGGAGCTCGACGAGGGGTCCCTGATGGGCTGTCTTGAACAGGCCACGAGTGCCTGTGATCGAATTCGCAGCCTCACCCTGCCAATCGCTCTCGACCACTTCGGCAGCGGACTGAGCTCCCTGACCCGCGTCAGACGCCTCCCGCTCACACGCTTGAAGCTTGCCGGAGACCTGATACGAGACGTCGAGAGCGATGCGGGCGCAGCGGCGGTGGTTTCCGCCATGGTTGCCCTTGGCCACGGACTAGGGTTCAAGGTTCTTGCCCAGGACGTCGAGACATCCGGACAGCTCGAGTTCCTGCGAGAAATCGGCTGCGACGAGGCCCAGGGGTCGCTCTTCAGTCCTCCGCTGACGGCCGAGAAATTTTCCGAGTTGCTGGAGCAGGTCTCCCACGCGGAGCCGCGCCCGGAAGGTCTAGACCTACCCCGGGGTCTATCCTCGCGAGACCGCCCGGGACTCGTCGGCGCCTTCTCCGGGGCCCTCAGTCGAGGGCGCAACCGCCTAAGGGAGCTCGCCAGTCGGCGACGCCCGACCTGAGTGCAAGCCAAATCGTCTCCGAGGCATTGCTCCGGTAGCGCAAAGGCGAACCATCACTCCCGAATCTGGTCGGAGGATCTGAGCCGTCGGCCGGGCGGCGCCGGCAGCACTGGTGACATATCGACCCTCGTTGCCACTCTCATGGCGACGGGGGTGCGACGCCTTGCACAGCGACGGTGCGTACCGGCCGACAATGTCGCCTGACGATGTTCGAACCAGGGCGTTTTGAGACTGCGGTAAGCCGCAGCGAGTTTCCGTTTCGCCGCTGGGAGGTGCCACCGCGACGGCGCACCCGGCCGCACCATGCTGGTGCCGCCTTTGGCACGTTGGCCCCCCGCCGTTCCTTTTTCGAGCATGCGTCACCATGTCCGGAGGATAGGGGATGCGCCAAGCTTGCCAGGGTCATGGCCCAGTCCTTGCTGGGAAACCAGTCAACCGAACTGCCCCCAGAGGTGTGACTGGAATCCCTGCGGGTAGCGCCGCAACCGCCAGCCTGCCTAGAGTTGCGGCGAACGATTGCAGCATTCGAGCGAGGTATCTGTATGTCGATCTTCGAGCGCTACCAGGCCCGCTACGAGGCTTCCCGCGAGGAAGTCTTGAGCCTGGACGAGTATCTGCAGCTCTGCAAAGAGGACCCCAGCGTCTATGCGGGGGCCGCTGAGCGCCTGCTGATGGCCATCGGCGAGCCTCAAATGGTTGATACCAGGGACGACCCGCGGCTCAGCCGCATCTTCCAAAACAAGGTGATTCGGCGCTATCCGGCCTTCTCCGAATTCTTCGGCATGGAAGAGTCCATCGAGCACTTGGTCTCCTACCTAAAGCACGCGGCCCAGGGGCTGGAGGAAAAGAAGCAGATTCTCTATCTGCTGGGGCCGGTCGGTGGAGGCAAGTCGTCTCTGGCGGAGAAGCTCAAGGAGCTGATGGAGGAAGTCCCTTTCTACGCCATCCAAGGATCCCCCGTCTTCGAGTCTCCGTTGGGGCTGTTCTCGGCGGAGGAGGACGGGCCGATCCTGGAGGAGGACTACGGGATTCCCGTCCGCTACCTGCGCGGCATCATGTCTCCTTGGGCCGTCAAACGCCTGCAGGAATACAAGGGCGACATCACCCAGTTCAAGGTCGTCAAGCTCTACCCCTCCATCCTGGAGCAGATCGCGATCGCCAAGACCGAGCCTGGAGACGAGAACAACCAGGACATCTCCTCCCTGGTCGGCAAGGTCGACATCCGCCAGCTCGAGCGCTTCGCCCAGCATGACGCGGACGCGTACAGCTACTCCGGTGCCCTATGTCGCGCCAACCAAGGGATCATGGAGTTCGTCGAGATGTTCAAGGCACCCATCAAGGTGCTACATCCGCTGCTTACCGCCACCCAGGAGGGCAATTACAACGGCACCGAAGGGCTTTCGGCCCTGCCATTTCAGGGAATCATCCTGGCCCACAGCAACGAGTCGGAATGGCAATCTTTCCGCAACAACAAGAACAACGAGGCCTTCCTAGACCGCGTTTTCATCGTCAAGGTTCCGTATTGCCTCCGGGTCAGCGAGGAAAAGCAGATCTACGAGAAGCTGTTGCGCAACAGCTCCCTCTCCGCGGCCCCCTGCGCCCCCGGCACCCTCGAGATGATGGCCCAGTTTTCCGCGCTGACGCGCCTCAAGGAGCCCGAGAACTCCAGCATCTACTCCAAGATGCGGGTTTATGACGGCGAGAATCTAAAAGACACGGACCCAAAGGCCAAGTCGGTCCAAGAGTATCGGGATTATGCTGGAGTCGACGAGGGCATGACCGGGATCTCCACCCGTTTCGCCTTCAAGATCCTTTCCCAGGTTTTCAATTTCGACCACGGCGAGGTGGCCGCCAATCCCGTCCATCTGCTTTATGTCCTAGAGAAGCAGATCGCCCGGGAGCAGTTGCCCCCCGAGGTCCAAGAGCGCTACCTGAGCTATCTCAAACAGTACCTGGCTCCACGTTACGCGGAATTCATTGGAAAGGAGCTCCAAACCGCATACCTTGAATCCTACGCGGAATACGGGCAGAACATTTTCGACCGTTACGTCACCTTTGCGGACTACTGGATTCAGGATCAGGAGTACCGTGACCCGGACACCGGCGAGATGATGAACCGGGCGGCCTTGAACGAGGAGCTGGAAAAGATCGAGAAGCCGGCCGGCATCTCCAACCCCAAGGACTTCCGCAACGAGATCGTGAATTTCGTGCTGCGTGCCCGTGCCAACAATGCCGGAGCCAATCCCCGCTGGACCAGCTACGAGAAGCTGCGGGTCGTCATCGAGAAGAAGATGTTCTCCAATACCGAGGAACTGCTCCCGGTGATCTCTTTCAATGCCAAGGCATCCGCGGATGATCGCAAGAAGCACGACCAGTTCGTGGAGCGGATGACAGCAAAGGGCTACACGGCCAAGCAGGTTCGACTGCTCTCCGAGTGGTACCTGCGAGTGCGGAAATCACAGTAAGGAGGCCGAGAGCGGCGAGTCGCGGGGGCGAACCAGAGGCAACTTCCCGCCCGTTCTAGACTCGCCGCTCGATGCTGGTCCCACGCGGCGGCCCGGGCAGGGCCACCCCACTGGGCCAATCGATTAAGACAGGACTGCACAGCCACCTCCATGTCCCACTTCATCGACAGACGCCTGAACGGCAAGAACAAGAGCGCGGTCAACCGTCAGCGCTTTCTGAAGCGCTACAAGACCCAGCTCAAGCGTGCCGTCGCGGATGCGGTTAACCAGCGCAGCATCACTGACGTGGATTCGGGTGAGAAGGTGGGCATTCCGTCCAAGGACATATCCGAGCCCGTTTTCCATCATGGTCCCGGCGGTACCCGAGACATGGTCCACCCGGGGAACAAGGAGTTCATGCCGGGAGATCGCATACGCCGTCCGGAGGGAGGCGAAGGTAATGGCACCGGCCAGGGCAAGGCTGGACGAGGCGGCAAAGGGGAGGACGACTTCGTCTTCGAGCTCTCTCGCGAGGAATTCCTGGACCTGCTCTTTGACGACCTGGAGCTCCCCAACCTGGTCCGCAACCAGCTGATTGGCACCACGGAGTTCAAGACCGTTCGCGCCGGTTACCGCACCGACGGGGCCCCCTCCAACATCGATGTGGTGCGCTCCCTCAAAGGGGCCGTGGCCCGGCGCACCGCCCTCGGCGCCCCCTACCGGGCCCGGATTCGGGAGCTGGAGGCCGAGTTGGAGGCCCTATTGGCCTCCGGAACCCCGGAGAACGATCCCCAGGTGGTGGCACTTCGGGAGGAGATCGACCGCCAGAAGACCCGGCTGGCGGCCCTGCCCTTCATCGATACCTTCGACCTACGCTACCAGAGCTTCACGCGCCTACCCGAGCCTACCAGCAAGGCCGTTATGGTCTGCATCATGGACGTCTCGGGCTCAATGGATCAGGTGCGAAAGAACCTGGCAAAACGCTTCTTCATACTCCTCTACCTCTTTCTCAAGCGCAATTACGACAAAATCGAGGTGGTGTTCATCCGCCATCACACGGTTGCCCAGGAGGTGGACGAGCAAGAGTTCTTCTATTCCCGGGAGACCGGTGGCACGGTCGTTTCCAGCGCCCTGAACCTCGCCGACGAGATCCTACGTGAGCGCTATGACCCAACCACCTGGAACATCTATGCGGCTCAGGCATCCGATGGCGATAACTGGGACTCGGACTCCGCGGTGTGTCGCGACGTCCTCACCGAGCGCCTGCTGCCGTTGATGCGATACTTCGCCTACGTTGAGATCACCCCACGTCAACACCAAAGCCTGTGGCATGCATACCAGGAGGTCGCGTCCACGCATCAGCACTTCGCCATGCGCGAGATCGCTGGAGCGGACGATATCTTCCCGGTGTTCAGGGAGCTGTTCAAGAGGCAGACCGCATGACCAAGCGCATCATATCGGACTCCTCCGAGTGGTCTTTTCCGCTGCTGGAGCGCTTCGACCGTGAGATCGCTCGCCTGGCCCACGGTGAGTTCGGCCTCGATACCTATGCCAACCAGATCGAGGTGATCAGCTCGGAGCAGATGATCGACGCCTATTCGTCGGTCGGACTGCCGATCAGCTATCACCACTGGTCCTTCGGGAAGCATTTCGTCAGTACCGAGCAGACGTACCGCCGCGGCCAAATGGGATTGGCCTATGAAATCGTGATCAACTCGGACCCCTGCATCGCCTACCTCATGGAAGAGAACACACTCCCGATGCAGGCCCTGGTGATTGCCCACGCCTGCTACGGCCACAACAGCTTCTTCAAGGGCAACTATCTGTTTCGCACCTGGACCAGCGCCGACGCGATCATCGATTACCTGGTCTTCGCCCGGAAATTCATCGCCCACTGCGAGGAGCGTTACGGCGAGTCCGAGGTGGAGTCTCTGCTCGATTCCTGCCACGCTCTAATGAACCATGGGGTGGATCGCTATAAGCGCCCCGCCCCTTTGAGCATCGCCGAGGAGCAACGCCGCCAGCAGGAGCGGTCGGAGTACCTCCAGTCCCAGGTCAATGACATCTGGCGCACCATCCCCGGATACGACGGCGAGGAGCCTCAAAGCGCGGAGTCGCGCTGGCCGACGGAGCCACAGGAAAACCTTCTCTACTTCATCGAGAAGAACGCCCCACTGCTGGAGCCTTGGCAGCGGGAGGTCGTGCGTATCGTGCGCAAGATCGGACAGTATTTCTACCCTCAGCGCCAGACCCAGGTGATGAACGAGGGCTGGGCCACCTTCTGGCACTACACGCTGCTCAACCGGCTCTATGACGAGGGCATGGTCTCGGATGGCTTCATGATGGAGTTCCTCCAGTCCCACACGGGCGTGGTATTCCAGCCGCCATTCGACACGCCCTACTACAGCGGAATCAATCCTTACGCGCTTGGCTTCGCCATGATGCGGGACATCCGCCGCATCTGCGAGGAACCCACCGCCGAAGACCGCGAGTGGTTTCCCGAGATCGCGGGCCAGGATTGGCGCCGGGTGCTCGATTTTGCGATGCGGAATTTCAAGGACGAGAGCTTCATCGCCCAGTTCCTATCGCCCCACCTGATGAGGGAATTTCATCTGTTCGCCATTCGCGACGATGACCGGGAGGACGCGATCGAGGTCACGGCAATCCACGAGGAACAGGGGTACCGCGCCCTGCGTCAGGCCCTGGCAGAGCAGTATAACCTGGGAACCCGGGAGCCCAACATCCAGGTCTTCAACGTGGACCGGCGGGGGGACCGCTCACTCACTTTGAGACACTTCAGGCACAACCGGCGCCCACTTGGAGATTCGGTCGAAGAGATACTGCGCCACATCCGTCGGCTCTGGGGGTTCACGGTCAGACTCGAGGCATTGGACGAGCAGGGACGGGTGCAATTGTTGGGCGAGTGCTGACGACGACGCGCGGCGCGCTTGTGACCGGGACCACTCGCCCCGGCGAGCGGGAGGGCTAGTCTGGCGGCACGCAACTCGGTCGCACCGCCGCAATGCGCCCTCGGTATAATTTTTCACGCCACACGGTACCGCAACCCTAGTTCGGAAATCGGACCCTCGAGATCCCTTGGAGGGGAGATGCTGTCGAAAGGCCCCATCGTTCGCGTCCTCTTTCTGCTGGCACTTGCGCCCGGCCTGGCCCTCGGGGACGCCCTACTACGAGGAACAGTGGAGTCGCTAAGGCAGGCCGAATCGGCCTACGTGGACGGCATCCCGCTCATCTCCCCTCCGCTGATCGCGGAGATCTACAGCGCCCGCGGTCATGCCCCCGCCTGGAGTCGCGCCGGTCAGGTCACGGCGCTGCTGCACGCGGTGGAGCAAAGCCCCTCCCATGGCCTGAAGCCCGAGGACTTCCACGTCGCGACCCTGCGCGGGCTTGCCGGGGCGGGCGCCCTCGACCGGCTCGACCCGCGGGCGCGGGTTAGCGCCGAGCTGCGACTCACGGATGCGCTCCTGCGCTACGTCCACCACATCCGCTTCGGCAAGCTCGACCCGGCCGCCGTGAATCCAACCTGGAACCATCGTCCGCCCATCCCCGCGGAGACCCTGGTGGCCAGCGTAGAGGACTTTCTCTCCGCCAAAGACCCCTCGGGCCGGCTCGCAAGCCTCCCCCCGAAGCCGTACTTCTATGAGCAGCTGCGGGGCGCCCTAGGGCAATTCATCGCGGCCGAGCATCTGCGTGACCTGCCCCCGATCCCGGGGGGAAAGCTCCTATCCGTAGGCAGTCGGGAAGCGCGGGTTGGCCTGGTGCGCAACCGTCTTGCGGCCCTGGGTAGCGAGCCTGGCCCAGCGCCGGCCGAGCCGAACCTCTTCGACGCGGCACTGCGGGAGTCGGTGACGGCGTTCCAGCGCCGCTTCGGACTAAGCGTGGACGGGGTTGTGGGCAGCGCCACGCTCGCGGCCTTGAACCGACCCTATGAGTCCGCGAAGGCCGATAAGATTCGGATCAACATGGAGCGGATGCGCTGGTTCTACGACGACCTGCCTCCGGACTATGTCCTGGTGGATGTGGCGGATTTCATGGTCTATGTCGTGCGCAGCGGGGAGGTGGAGTGGAGCGCGCGCGTGGTGGTCGGAACGACCGAGCAGCAGACACCTAGCTTCCGCGATGAGCTCGAGCATCTGGTATTCAACCCCACCTGGACCGTACCGCCATCGATTCAGAAGAAGATGCGCGGGGTCTCGAGCCGCTACAAGGTGGTGGATCGCCGGACGGGACGCCGCGTGAGCGAGGGGAACATCAGCGACTACCGACGCTACCGGATCGTCCAGGAGGCCGGCCCCGGCAATGCCTTGGGCCGAGTCAAGTTCATGTTCCCCAATGGGCACGCCATCTATCTCCACGATACCCCGAGCAAGGGTCTGTTCAGCCACCGCACGCGCGCCTACAGCCATGGCTGTGTCCGGGTACAGAATCCACTGAAGCTCGCCGAGGTCGTACTGAACGAGCCGAGTTGGGATCAGGCGGCGATCAGCCGGGTGCTTCGCACCAACAAGACGCGCTACGTCCACCTGGACGAGCACCTGCCGGTGATCCTGCTCTATCTGACCGCCGAGGCGGATGCGACGAGTGGACTCAACCTGCGACCGGACATCTATCAGCGGGACGCGGCCCTTGAGCGGGCACTCCAGGGCCCGGCCAGCCGAATCCGGGTCCGCTTCCCGGAGCCCGACGCACCAGACGATCGGCCCGCGCCCAAGGAAACGCCTCCGCAGGAGACCTCGGCCCCGAGACAGGCCCAGGAGGGCATTCACCCATCCGAAGCGGAGCGTCGCCCGGCCGTCTCACTCCGGGCACAGCCAAGACCGGAGACGGCCCGGATCCTGGCGGCACCGCCGGGACACGCATCCCCCCTGGCCGTTGCCCAAGCCCCCCGACGTAACCCGGTCGTTCCTTAGCCCCCGCCGAACCTTGCTGGTACCATAGTCGGATAGAACGATCCTCGGACCAACCCGGATGTCGATCCACGCCCGCGTCGCGCCCGCTGCGCCGGGCCAAACGGACGGGCGTGGACCACGCCGCGGGGCGACCCGGGCCCCTCGACCCGCCCATCAGCACTGCTCGGAGGCTCCCCATGCCACTGATCAAGCCCTTCGCCGGCCTACGGCCTGCCCCCGGCCGGGCGGCGGACGTCGCCGCCCCTCCCTATGATGTGATGAACGCGGCCGAGGCCCGTGCCATGGTCCAAGGGCGGCCTTGGAGCTTCCTCCACATCTCCCGCCCTGAGGTGGACCTGCCGGAGGGCACGGACCCCTATTCCCCCCAGGTGTATGCCACGGCCCGGGAAAACCTGGACCGCATGCTGACCGAGGGCGTCCTGGTCCGCGACCCGCAGCCCCGGTACTACGTCTACCGCCTCACCATGGCAGACCACATCCAGACCGGCCTGGTGGCGGCGGCCTCGGTGGCGGCATATGACGCGGAGCGCATCAAGCGGCACGAGTTCACCCGCCCGGTGAAGGAGGACGACCGGGTACGCCAGGTCGACGCCCTCAACGCCCACACCGGCCCCGCCTTCCTGGTCTACCGCGCGACGCCAACGATCGACGAGGTCCTCGCCGGGGTGGCGGCCGCCGAGCCGGAGGTGGACTTCGGCGCCCCGGACGGGGTCCGCCACCAGCTCTGGTCCATCACCGACCAGGCCACCATCGACGGGCTGACCATGGCCTTCGAGAACCTGGACGCGCTCTACGTGGCGGACGGCCACCATCGCAGCGCTGCCGCCTCCCGGGTGGCGGCAGCCCGCCGCGCCAACCTGCCAGCATCCAGCGGCGAGGCGTCCTACGACTATTTCCTCTCCGTGATCTTCCCCCATGACCAGATGCGGATCCTCGACTACAACCGATTGGTCAAGGACCTTCACGGCAACACCCCCGACGCCCTGATCGCCCATCTCTCGGTCCCCTTCGCGATCGAGGGCTCTCCAGGTCCGGTACGACCGGAGCACCCGGGACAATTCGGACTCTACCTGGCCGGACACTGGTACCGACTGGAGCTGGACCCGGCACGCATACCTTACGACGACCCGGTCGCCCGTCTGGACGTGAGCCTGCTGCAGGACAACGTCATCGAGCCCCTGCTCGGCATCGTCGACCCCCGCCGGGACGAGCGGATCGACTTCGTGGGGGGCATCCGCGGCCTCGAGGCCCTGAGCGCCCGGGTGGACTCCGGCGAGATGGCGGCGGCCTTCTCCCTCTATCCCACGCGAATGGAGGACCTCATGGCGGTAGCCGACTCCGGCGAGGTCATGCCACCCAAGTCCACCTGGTTCGAGCCCAAGCTCGCGGACGGCCTGGTCAGTCACGTGCTCGATTAGGACCGAGGGCCAAGCGCCGGAGGCCCAGTTTCCCCGCCCCCGCGCGGGACGAGGCGCCACTCGCGCGAGGCCCATGGCATCGCACGACCCTAAGCTCCAGAACCCGCTCATTGTCGCTTGGCCCTCGGCCCTCGGCCCTTGGCCCTCCATATCCCATGGTCAAACCCACCTACAACCTCCCCGAGCAGGACAGTGGCGACGACGCGGCGATCCGCCACTGGCTCGACAACCTGATCCCCAGCTATGGGACCGAAGAGCTCAAGCTGATTGCCGGTGCCTGCGCGGCCCTCACCCGCTGTCGGGGTGATCGCCGGATCGACACCGGCGAGACCCAGGTCAGACACGTGCTGTCCACCGCGGACATCCTGGCCCGGCTCGGCATGGACCACGAGACCCTGGTCGCTGCCCTGCTCAACGGCTGCCTGGGCGAAGGGGACCTCAGCGAGGCCCAGATCGCCGAGCGCTTCGGGCCTGGAATCGCCCGGATGGTGGGGGACCTGGCCCGTATCGACCAGATCGCGAACGTCGAGGCGATCATCGCCGCCAAGGACCAACACGAGCACGAGGAGAACCTGCGGCGTCTCCTCCTCGGCATCGCCGAGGACGTGCGGGTGGTCCTGGTGGTGCTCGCCGAGCGGGTCCACCTGATGCGCGCCATCAAGGACCTGGAGCCCGAGCGCCGGGCCAAGATCTCCCGGGACACCCAGCGCGTCTATGCGCCCCTGGCCAACCGGCTGGGCATGTGGCAGGTCAAGTGGGAGCTGGAGGACTTGGCCCTGCGCTATCTGGAGCCGGAGCAGTACCTGGCGATCGCCCGGGGGCTCGCGGAGCGGCGCACCGAGCGCGAGCAATACATCCAGGACGTGATCGCCACCCTGCACCAGACCTTCGCAGAGGCGGGTATCCGGGCGGAGATCACCGGCAGGCCGAAGCACATCTACAGCATCTGGCGGAAGATGCAGCGCAAGGGGGTCGACCTCCAGGAGATCTTCGATCTGCGGGCGGTCCGCGTCCTGGTGGACACGGTGGCAGACTGCTACGCGGCCTTGGGATTGGTCCATGGACTCTGGCGGCACATCCCCAAGGAGTTCGACGACTACATCGCCACCCCCAAGGGCAACCTCTACCAATCCCTCCACACCGCGGTCATCGGTCCCGCTGACAAGGCCCTCGAGGTCCAGATCCGTACCCACGAGATGCACCAGCACGCGGAGCTGGGCGTGGCCGCCCACTGGGCCTACAAGGAATCCAAGGGCCATGACGCGGAGTTTCAGCGACGGGTCATCTGGATGCGCCAGTGGCTGGAGCTCAAGAACGAGGGGGAGGATGCGAGCGAGATCCTGGAGCGCTTCAAGTCCGAGCTGGAGCCGTCCCACGTCTACGTGCTGACGCCCCAGGCCAAGGTCATCGAGCTACCCAAGGGGGCCACGCCGCTCGACTTCGCCTACGCGGTCCATTCGGAGATCGGCAACCGCTGCCGCGGGGCGCGGGTCAACGGACGGATCGTACCGCTGAACCATCAGCTCGCGAGTGGTGAGACGGTGGAGATCCTCACCCAGAAGAATGCGACCCCGAGCCGTGACTGGCTGTCGCCCCATCAGGGCTACCTCGCAACGGCTCGAGCCCGCAATCGGGTGCGGCAATGGTTCAAGCAGCTCGACCACGACCTGCACGCGCAAGAGGGCCGCACCGCCCTGGAAAAGGAGCTCTCCCGCCTTGCCATCGCGGAGAAGCCCCAACTGGAACAGCTCGCCCCCCGCTACAACTTCAAGCGCGGCGAGGACCTGCTCGCCGCCATCGGGCGGGGTGACCTGTCGGTCGGACTGGTGGCCCGCCAGGTCGGGGAGCCGCGGATACCCGAGCAGCCGCCCCGCGATCAGGAGGTGCGGCTGCGCGCGCCGGCCAGGGGCACCGCCAAGCCGAAGCCCGGCGCCGGGGAGGTGGTCGTGGAGGGCGTGGACGACCTCATGACCCAGATCGCCAACTGCTGCAAGCCGGTCCCCTATGACGGCATCATCGGCTTCGTCACCCGGGGGCGCGGTGTCACGGTGCACCGGCGGGATTGCCCCAACGTGCGCCACCTGCCCCCCGGGGAGCAGGATCGGCTGGTGCGGGTGCGCTGGGCCAGCCAGCCGGAGGACGCCACCTATCCGGTGGACGTGCTGGTGATCGCGGCGGACCGCAAAGGGCTGCTGCGCGACATCTCGTCGGTCTTCGCCGACGACGACGTGGACGTCGTCGGGGTCAACACCCATTCGGACCGCAGCACCGACACAGCCGCCATGCGCTTCACCGTGGAGGTGCGGGACATGGACCACCTGGAGCTGGTGCTCGCCAAGCTCAAACAGGTGCCGGATGTGCTGGACGTGCGCCGGTCCTATTGAGCCCCACCCTCAGCGCGCGAGGCCCTGAGCGAGGAGCTCCCGAGGGTCCACTTCCCCCGAGTATCGATAGGGCAGGGCCAGGAGTCCGTCGGCGATGGTCGCGGTGCCCGTGATGGTCCACTCCAGGGGCCGCTCCTCGAGGGCCAGGGCGGGGAGCCGCTCGATCAGGCCGAGCAGGCTTCCGGTCACCTCCACATCGGCCAGGGCATCCCCGAAGGCAGGGATCTGCCGATCCAGGGCGCTCGCCCCGTGGGCGATCTCGTTGCCCTCGAGCTTGAGACGATAGGTCAGTCCCTTGACCGGCAGGGTACGGTCATTGGGGTTGTGGAGCGCCAGGGTGAGGATCACGGTCTGCTGGGCAAGGCCCAGCTCCTTGACCCGCAGACCCGCGAGCTGCACCTCAGGGGCCTCCCAGGACTTGGTGAGGCTGGCGCACCCGGCGAGCAACGCCGCGAGGAGCGCGAGACCAAGGGACGCCGCCCAGGCTCTGCTGAGCCGGCTCGGGGCGAACGGGAACCGGGGAGGCGTCGAGCTCACGCCCGGGACCCCCGGACCGTCAGCGCGAGCAGACGCCCCAGGAGCGGCGCCGCAACCTCTAGGCCATAGTCGGCCCTCAGACGCAGGGCGGCCTGCGCGGCGTCGCCGGGCGGGGGGTCCATTCGGCGCAGGAAGCCCCCCACATCCTCCACCACCGCCCAGGGATAGATGAGCCATCGCCACTCGTCGATGCTCCCAGCCGCGTAGTCCGCCCGCACCGGAGAGCCGACCTTCTCGTGCAGCACCGCGGCTCGCACCTCGCGGGGTCCCAGGGACTCCAGGTGGGCCCGCGCCGCCCTCAGGGTATCGCCCGTGTCGTTGACATCGTCCACCACCAGAAGCCGCTGGCCCTCCACGGGGATGCAGAGTGGATACTTGACGGTCGCCACGGGCTCCTTGTCGGCGGGGCCGCGATAGTGCACCACCCGGATGCTCGTGAGGTTGAAGATGCCGAGCACGTCGCACAGCACCCTGGCGGGGGTGAATCCCCCGCGGGAGACCGCCACCACCAGGTCCGGCTCGTAACCGGACTCCCGGACCCGTTCAGCGAGGGTCCAGGCCAGGTCGTGGACCGACTCGCTCGACACCAGCTCGCAACGCAGCTTCTCGGCCATCGCTCCCACCGCCGCAATTGGCAACAGCGCCGCTCTCAAGGTAACTGATCAGAGAGAAATCCCGCCAGGGCCCGTTCGTACCCCGGCTGACTCAGCAGGAAGCCGCCGTTGTGGTCGCCCCGCAGGGTGTGGAACGCCTTGGGTTGCCGGGCCGCCTCGTACACCCGCCGCCCCAGGGCGATGGGAATGATCTCGTCGTCCGGGCTGTGGAGGACCAGCACCCGGCAGCGGACCCCGGCCAGGCGCGACACGGTGTCGAAGTCGAACCGGCTGATGATCAGCCAGGACAGGACCGGGTAGAGGGCGCGCGCCACATCTCGGGCCGAGCTGAAGCTGGACTCCAGGACCAGGGCCCCTGGCCGGACCTGGGAGGCCAGCTGGGCGGCGACGGCCCCGCCCAGGGAACGACCGAACAGGACGATGCGATCGGGCGCCACCCCCCGGCCCTCGACCAGATGGTCCCAGCCGGCCCGGGCGTCCAGGTACAGACCCGACTCGCTGGGGCGCCCCTGGCTGCGACCGTAGCCGCGGTAGTCCAGGATCAGCTGATTGAGCCCGAGCCGGTGGAAGATCTCCAACGATGCCTGCCGGTGGGAGATGTTGCCCGCGTTGCCGTGGAAGAACAGCAGGGCCCGATCGGCACCCGGATGGGGCAGATACCAGCCGTGCAGGCGCACCCCATCTTCGGTCTGAAGCCAGACGTCCTCGTAGTCCAGCCCCCACTGATCCGGGGTGGTGACAAGCTCCCGGCTCGGCAGGAAGACCATGGCCGGCTGCAGGGCAAACAGGCCCCCTACCACCAGGCCGAGCACGATCGTCAGGTTGATGAGTACGCTGCTCATGGCGCTCTTCGGTGTCCCGGTATCCGACGGCTGTTGGCCGGTGGGAGGCCTCCGCCCTGTGTCAGGATCCATCAGCTCCAAGCGGACGGAGACCGTTGCCGGTCCTCGGCGTCCTTCAAGGCCAGGAGCCTGGCCCCATCGCGACGAGACGGCAGCGTACGGCAACTCACGCGAAGCAGGACCGAAAGCCCCACAGCACGCGCCCGGCGTCCGGACGCAGCGGCCTGAGGGAGGTCAAAAGGCCGCCACGAACGCCGCGAGGAATCGGTCGTACTCCGACTCCGGCAGGTCGTTGATCCCGGCAGCCGCCTTTCGCCCGCCCCCCGTGGGGAATTGGCGACAGAGGACGTCGGCGCCCTCGGGCCGCCCGATCGGCGCGCGCACGCTGACCACGAAACCGCCCCTGGGCAAACGGGTGAGCAGGGCATGGGCGCACCCGGGGGATGCCTGGGCCAGCTCATTGGCGAAGACGCCGCCCGCGCGCCGGCCCCAGGGATCCGCGGGCAGGACGAAGACCCGGTGCGTCCCAGTCTCGAGGGCGGGAGATACCGCCCGGGCCCTGGCCATGTCATCCTCATAGCCGTCACGCAAGGCGGCAAAGGCTGGATCCTCGGCGATGAACTCCAGGGGATCCGCATAGGGACTTAGCCGTCGATAGAGGACATCGGGGGGGAAATGGAGATCGGCTACCTCGGCCCCATAGCCGTTGTAGTTGATGTAGATGCCCAGGTCCCGCAGCCGGCCCAAGGCCGCCTCGTCGAGCCCCAGGGACGCCGCGGCTCGCCTTGCGGCATCGTCGAAGTTGTCGCCGAAGGTCCCGACCACCGCCCAGGCCCGGTGGCGACCGCCGATGGATTCGTCCACCAGGAGGCTGGTGCCCTTGTCCGGCAGGGTCTCGACGTGACAGTCGAAGTTGGAATGGCTCGGGATCTCCCCGGGGAAGTGATGGTCGAAATAGCGCACGCGGGCACCGGCGGCCAGGAGCCGCTCCACGGCGTCTCGGTTCTTATCCAGAGATACATCAAGCACCGTCACCTCATCCCCGGGGCCCGCCATCACCCCGGCCAGCAATCCGATGTCGCGCTTGACGCCGGTCACCAGCACACCGTCCCTGGGCTCGGCCAGGCGCAGCTGCTGCAGGGCGCAGATGCCATCCGCATCTCCGTTGAAGACGTCATAATGGGTCATGGGCTGCTCTCGGGCTTGGTGGATGGGCGAGGGAACGATTATCCCCTTGCCCCGGCGACGCCGCCAAATTGGGTAAAAATCAGCAGGCTCGGTTGAGCCGCCATTGCTACGCAAGGGGTCTCGGCGGTAGACTTTTGAGTCTACCAGCCGACCTGAACGCGTGCCGCTGTACCCGGGACGACCCCCTGCCCTCGCACCAAGGCCCGGTGCAGCTGCCAATCGGGCGCACGCGCCAGCCCCGACTCGACTTTCCAACCGACTGACCTTTCGACTTTGGAGCATCCAATGGCGATCGAACGCACCCTATCTATCATCAAGCCCAACGCCGTCGCTAAGAATGCCATCGGTGCCATCCTCGACCGCTTCGAGTCCCAGGGGCTCTCCATCGTCGCGGCGCGCATGCTCCACATGAGCCGGGAGCAGGCCTCCGCCTTCTACGCGGTGCATCAGGGCAAGGGCTTCTTCGACGAGCTCCTAAGCTTCATGATCTCGGGCCCCGTCATGATTCAGGTGCTCGAGGGCGAAGACGCCATCGCCAAGAACCGGGAGATCATGGGTGCGACCAATCCAGCCAACGCCGCACCAGGCACCATCCGTGCGGATTTCGCCGACTCGTTCACCGAGAATGCCGTCCACGGCTCGGACTCCCCCGAGAACGCCGTGGTAGAGATCGCCTTCTTCTTCCCCGAGGGGATCTGCCCCCGCACCCGCTGAGACGCTAAGGCACCGCGAGTCATCGATGGACGCTACCGCCGCCCGACCCAACCTCCTGGACTTGGACCTCAAGGAGTGTGAGGCCCTGGTGGTCGGTCTCGGCTTCAAGGCCTTCCACGGCCGAAACCTATTCAAGTGGATCCACAAGCACGGCGTCCTGGACCTCGATGCCATGACGGACATCCCCAAGGCCCTGCGAGGCGCCTTGGGAGCGGCGGCGGAGCTGCGTCTGCCCCGCCTCATCCACACCCGGCCCTCGGCGGACGGAACCCTCAAGTGGGTGATGGAGCTCGATGACGGCCAGCGCGTGGAGACCGTCCATATCCCCGAGGAGGGGCGCTCCACTATCTGCGTCTCCTCCCAGGTGGGCTGTGCCCTGGACTGTGCCTTCTGCGCGACCGCCCGCCAGGGGTTCAACCGCAACCTGCGGGTGAGCGAGATCATCGGCCAGGTCTGGCACGCCACGCGCCAGCTCGGGGGACCACCGTCCAATGTGGTCATGATGGGCATGGGGGAGCCGCTGGCCAACTTCGACGCGGTGGTCAAGGCCATGGCGGTGATGCAGGACGACCTGGCCTACATGGTCTCCAAGTACCGGGTCACCCTGAGCACCTCGGGCATCGTTCCGAACATCTACCGTCTGCGGGAGCAGAGCGACGTCTCCCTCGCCGTCTCTCTCCACGCCCCCAACAACGCGCTGCGGGACATCCTGGTCCCCATCAACCGCAAGTATCCCCTGGAGGAACTGCTGCCCGCCTGTCGCGCGTACGTCGCCGGCGACAAGCGCCGCCGCGTCACCTGGGAGTACGTGATGCTCGACGGGGTCAACGACAGCGTCCATCATGCCAAGCAGTTGATCCGGCTCCTGGAGGGCACCCCCTCCAAGCTCAACCTGATCCCCTTCAACCCCTTCCCCAACAGCGGCTTCGGGACCACGAGGCCGGAGCAGCTGGAGGCCTTCCGCCAGCGGCTGATGCGCTCGGGACTGCTGGCCTTCACCCGCAAGACCCGGGGCGACGAGATCGCCGCCGCCTGCGGTCAGCTGGTAGGTCAGGTGAAAGACCGCAGCCGCCGCGTCGGACGACCTCTTCCCGTCCCCTTCAACCCCGACGGCGCCAGGCTCCAATGAGGATGACAACGCTGCGACACCGTCTGCCCCTCTTGGTGCTGTGCCTCGCCTTCGCCGGCTGCGGCCACCAGGCCACGAAGGAGACGAACAACTCCCTCGGCCTCGACGCGGAGAACAGCCCCGGGGATCTCTATGTGGCCATGGCGGCCGAGTACTACCGGCTCGGCCAACTGGAGCCGGCCCTGCGACGGGCCGAGCAAGCCATCGGGGAGGACCCCAAGAACCCGCGCGCCCACTACATGATCGCGGTCATCTACCAGCAGATCGGCCAGGTGCAACGGGCCGACGAGTCCTTCAAGCGAGCACTGGAGCTCTCGCCCAACAACTCCGATATCCGCAACGCCTACGGCACCTTCCACTGCAGTCAGAATCGCTACGCGGAGGCCGACGCCGAGTTCGCCAAGGCCCTGGAGAATCCGCTTTATTCCACGCCCTGGGTGGCCATGACCAACGCGGGCACCTGCGCCGCGAGCGCCGGCAACCGGGCCAAGGCGGAGACCGAGTATCGGCGCGCACTCAATGCGAACCCTCGCTTTGGACCGGCCTTGGTTAAAATGGCGGAGCTGGAAGACAGGCGCGGAAACGCGAAGGGGGCCAAGGAGTACCTGGACCGTTTCTTCCAGTCCAACGCGCCAACCCCCTATGCCCTAGCACTCGGTATCAGGACGGAGCGCAAGCTCGGCAACAAGACGAGTTCCGCGACCTACGAACAGGTGCTACGGAGGAACTTTCCGGACGCGCCGGAGATTCTCGAGCTGTAGCGAGGTCTGACCCATGAATGCGGTTCAAGCCGTCAGCCCCGACGACCAGAACGTCGTGGAGCTCACCGAATCCCCCGGCCGCCGTCTGCGCGTGCAGCGCCAGTCGAAGGGCTGGGAGATCGAGCGTGTCGCCACCCAGCTGCACCTGCGCCCGCACCTGGTGGAGGCCCTCGAGCAGGACCGCTTCGAGGATCTCCCGGGGCCGGTCTTCGTCATCGGCTACCTGCGCAATTATGCCCGGCTGCTGGACCTGGATCCGGAGCCCCTGATCGGCGCCTACCGCGCCGCGAACCCCAGCCCGGAGCCGGTGGCCCCCTTGATCCGGGCCACTGGATCACCCAAGCCCGAGATCGGCGGCGGCCGCAGCCCTGTGCGAGTGATCGGCCTAGGTCTGTTGCTCGCGGTGATCGCGCTTCTGGTCCTCTGGTGGCAGAGTCGCCCGGCATCCCTCTCGGAGCCCAGTGTGGGATCGGACGCCGCCCGTCTGCCCTTTCTACCCCTGGAGGAACCCACGGGGGATCGGCTCGACCTGGACAACTCGGAGACCGCCAATACCCTCCCGGACTCCTTCGGGGACGAGGAGGGACCCGAAGCGGCGCACCCGTTGCCCCTCGCGGAGGCCGATGCCGGACTCGTCTTGCCGGCGTTGCCGAGCCAGGCGCCAGACTCCGACTCCGGGCCAGCCGAGATTGCGGAGCCGGGCGCAGGGTCGGCGGAGCCCCAACCCGAATCCGCCGCCGAGGTAACCCCCGCACAGACCGAGACGCCCGCCGAGGTCGAGGGCGATCGGCCGAAGGTCCCGGAGGTGGTGCTGAGCTTCGCGGGTACCTCGTGGGTCGACGTGCGTGACGCCGCGGGCAAGGTCATCCTGATCGGGGAGATGCGCAAGGGCGACCGTCGGGTCCTGAGCGGGGACCCCCCTTACTCCCTGGTGATCGGCAACAGCGTGGCGGCATCGGTCACCGTCGGCGAAAGGAGCCTGGACCTGAGCACCAAGGGCCGCGGCGGCGTTGCCCGCTTCAAACTCGACCCGGGCAACCCGGAATGAGCGGTTCAGCCTTGGGGGCCATGCCCGCCCCGACTCCTTCCCCTGGTGGCCGAAGGCCGCGTCGTCCCAGATGAGCAAGGGAGCTGGGGCCATCCAGGCCATC
>Ga0316580_10000035_pt1 | contig 21660 bp, 17 predicted proteins | sample S0NA_2_FD_204519 | JGI IMG/M metagenome (GOLD analysis project Ga0316580, IMG submission 204519) | Rhizosphere microbial communities from salt marsh grasses in Alabama, United States - S0-2_160517rDrB | ecosystem: Host-associated > Plants > Roots > Rhizosphere | place: USA: Alabama | collected... | reverse complement strand
CCCTCTTCCCTGGTCTGTATTCAACCGGTACAGCTGGGCAGAATTCGACCGGTATCAACAGCCCGGAGAGACCAGATGATCGGGGATCGAGGTCGTGGGGTCGGGATCGGGGGGTGTCTGCTCGCGGCGTTTCTGACGCTCGGTGGGGCCGCGCGGGGCGCCGAGTCGGATCCCGTCTCCAGCCACCTCGAGCGCGGCCAGGCCTACCTGGAGCAGGGCGAGTACGCCAAGGCCGTGCTCGAGTTCGAGCAGGTCCTGCGTTTCGACAACCTGCCGCCGGACCTGCGCGAGCGCGCCGAGATCTACTCGAAGGCGGCGAAGGATTACCGGGCGGGTAAGCGCCTGAGCTGGTTCGGTTACGCGGAGACCGGCGGCGGCTATTACCGGGAGAACACCACCCGTACCACCAATGCCCTGGGCGGCGACCCGGCCCGGGACTGGTTCTGGAATGCCCGCATCGGTGGCGGATTGGGCTACATCGTCACCGACGACATCGTCATCGATGGTGGCCTGGATTATCAGTACCGCTACTACGACGACACCGATCGGCGCGACGACTCGGATCTGCGCTGGAACGCGGCCTTGATCCAGTCGCTCGCCGAGGGCAGCCAGGCCATCGGCGTGCGCGGACGCGCCAGCTACAGGGGTGCCGACGGCTACCGGCAGGACTTCGGCCTGTTCGTCAATCGCGCCTTCGTCCTCAACCCGGACAACGAGATCCTACTCGAGGGAGAGATCCGCTCCCGCGACTACCCCTCGGGCGAAGAGCGCGAGAACAGCCGCGACATCGGCGAGATCTGGCTGGGCTGGACGCGGGCCATGCTCGACGGAAAGGCGGCCCTGACCATCACCCTGAACGGGGGCCGCGAGTGGGCGACCCAGGATCGCGCCGCGGGTGACCAGACCTTCTATGGCGTGACACTCGATTGGGGCATGGACTTCACCGACCGGCTCGGTATCTTCCTGTTCGGTCTGTGGGAGCACAACGGCTATCACGAGGACATCCCCTACGGTGACGACTACGGGACCCCGAGGACGCTCTCCCCGGACCTCGACATCTACGAGCTCGGCGGCGGACTGACCTATGCCTTCGCTCCCGGGTGGTCGCTGCGACCCGAGGTGCTCTATATCCGGGATGAGGGCGACACGGAGCTCAGCGACTACAGCGCGACCGAGGTTTGGATCAATGTACGCAGGTCGTTCTAAAGAGATCGGCATGAAACACTGGATCGTCGCGATGCTGTTGGCCCTTTCGGCGATGCCCGCCGCCTGGGCCCAGGACTACATGAAGGCCTTCCCGCCGGCCGAGGCGGGCATGGTGCGTCATGTCCTGCAGCTCCCCGAACGGGACGACGAATCGGCCTTCAAGGTCGAGCTGGTGGTTGGAAAGACGGTCCAGACCGATCCGCACAATCGTCACTTCTTCGGTGGCGAGATCCTGGAGGAGACCATCGAGGGCTGGGGGTTCCCGCGTTTCGTGGTCCGCGCGCTCGGACCCATGGGCGGCACCCTGATGGCCGTGGACCCTGACGCGCCCAAGGTGGATCGATTCGTCACCCTGCGCGGCGAGCCCTTCCTGATCCGCTACAACAGCCGTCTGCCCGTCGTGGTCTATGTCCCCGAGGGCGTCGAGGTGCGCTATCGCATCTGGAGCGCCGGCCCGGGGCTCGAGACCATGGGGCCAGGTTGAGCGCCAGGCGCCCGGGGGCCCTTTGGAGAGTGTGATCCTGGACAACCCGAGCACGCCCAGCCCATCCGAGCCCGCGAAATCGAGGTTCCGCTTGGCGGGCCCTCCTTGACCCGCACGGGAAGCGCCATAAATCAGCGCGTCCCTGACACCGCTCCTGTCTCTTCTCCATCCATGAGGTCGTTGCAATGAGTAATTTCTGGGACATCCTCTACCTGATCGCCTCCAGCTTCCTGTTCATCGCCTATCTGATCATCCTCTTCCATATCGTTGTGGATCTATTCCGCGACTCCGAGTTGGCCGGCGGCTACAAGGCCCTGTGGCTGATCGGCCTCGTGCTCGTACCCTTCCTGACCGCACTGATCTATGTGCTGGCCCGCGGCAAGGGTATGGCGGAGCGTCAACGCTCGGCGCTGGAACGGGCCAAGTCGGACACCGAGGCCTACATCCGGCAGGTGGCGGGCAAATCGCCCGCCGAGCAGATCGCCGACGCGAAGGCGTTGCTCGATGCGGGCACCATCAGCCAGGGCGAGTTCGACCGACTCAAGGAGAAGGCGCTGGCCTAGCCGCCGAGCCGGTGGCTGTTTCTCGTCATCCAAGACTGGGCCGCGAACAGCCGGTTACCGGATCCTACCTAGATAGCCGAATCGGGTGAGATGCTCATGTTGGACAATATCGTCGACAGCCTGCAGAGCTCCAAGATCGAGGGCCTGGCCAACACCTTCAGGCGCCTGGGGCGCTTCGGCTTCTGGGTTCAGGTGGTGCTTGGCGGCTTCCCGGTCGTCTTGATGCTCTACGTCCTGCTCTTCACCGGCAGCCTCAGTGTGTCCGGCACGCGCGCCGGTCTGCCGCTCGTGGAGTACCTGACCATCCTGAACCTGTTGCTGCTGCTGTTCACCACCATCTGGTTCTATCGGTACCCCGGCCTCGGTCGACGGCTCCTGGACCCCGGAATGCGCCCGGCTGAGTCGAAGGTCCTGCGTACCGTGTGGATCGGACTGGTGGCGAGCAGCCTCGGGGCGATCTTCTCGATGGTGGTGCTGATCCTCGAGGGGGGCCAGCTCTTGTTCTACTTCCTCGCCGCACCTCAGGGGGGCATCCCCGCCATCCAGACCACCCCGGGCACCATCGGCGGAGCGGCGAGCTGGGTCTCCACGGTAGATATAGCCAGCATCATGGCCCTGCTGCTGACCCTCGCCGCGGAGGTGGTTGCCTTGGTCTTGGGCCTATGGCTCCTGTTCCGTACCTCCCGGAGCGGCGACGAGCTAACGGAGACGGTGGAGGTGTGAGGCACCGGGAGAGGGCCGGAGCGCCGCCGCCGTCGCGTAGTGATCGACCTTCGCTCGACCGTTGGGTCCCGGGGCGTAAGGCCGCCGGGTTCCCAGGCGCCTGTTCTCTCGGCGCGGCTGTATGTTTGGGTTTCAGGCTTCGCTCCTTCCGTTGGGGGTCTAACCGATGCGCCCTGATCTCTTGTTCAGTCCACCGGCCCGCGGCCTGATCGTCGCGGGTGCCGTTGCCCTCGTTATCGGCTTGACGAAGACGGCGGCGCCGATCCTGGCGCCGCTCCTGCTGGCGACGTTCATTGCCATCGTCGCAACCCCGGCCCTGCGCTGGATGCGGCAGCGCGGGGTCCCCAAGTGGGGTGCGCTGCTGGTCATCGCCTTCGTGATCTTCGATGTGGGCAGCCTGCTTGCCCTGATCACGACCGGGGCGGTGGAGGGCTTCAGGGACAGCCTCCCGAGCTACCAGGAGCGGTTCATCCTGCTCGCGGACCAATTCGGAGGTTGGCTGGGGGGGTTGGGCGCCCAGAACGCGCGGGAGGCCGTTCCGGATCTATTGGACCCCAGCAAAGTCACCGCCGTCGTCCGCCTGCTGTTGTCCAACGCAAGCAGCATGTTCGGGACCGGGCTCCTGGTCCTGCTTGCGGTCGTCTTCATCCTGCTCGAGGTGCCGAGCATGCCGGCCAAGCTGAGGGCGGCCTTTCAGCTGACCGAGGCGGGTCAGGCGCGGCTGGCGCGGCTGCTCGACAACATCAACCGCTACATGCGGATCAAGACCCTGACCAGCCTCGCCACCGCACCGAGGGCCCGGTGACACGGAGCGGTCTTCCTGAAGCCGCTTCTTGTGCGATCGCGGGTAGACGCCGCTTCCTCGGGCTCAGCGCTTCCTCTGCTCATCCACGGGAAGGGCAGCGTCGGGATCTTCCTCCGTATCGGGCCCGTCGGACGCGCGAGACAGGCGCTCGGCGCCAATGGCGTCCTGGGGGTCCTCGCCGGCCGTCTCGGGGCTGCCCGTCGGCGGATAGTCGAGGGTCCCCTCGAGGCGCTCGATGGCGTCGCGGGGCAGGCGCGGGAAGGGGAGCTTCCCCTCCTTGCGCCATCGGTCGACGGTCGCCTTGGCGGCGTCCCCCCGCGCGGCATCCAACCCGTCGTCCCGGGCCATGTAGAGGGTCTGGGACGGAAACGCGAAGCCGGTGCCGGAGTCGGTCACGATGTCGTAGATGCGCAGGAAGACGTCCTCGCGGATGGCAAAGAAGTCATTCCACTCGCGGGTTTCCGCGTAGACGCGGATGTTGATGTCGAGGGTGCTGCTCCCGTAGCCGGCGAAGCGGACCCGCACCGTGTCACTGTCGATCCTGGGGTGCGAGTGCAGCATCTCGCGCAGCCGGGCGAGCAGATAGCGCAGCTGGTCCGGCTCGGTCTCGTACCGCACGCCGATGGTCTCGTTGATGAGCATCTGATCGCACTCGGCCCAGTTGATGATCTGCATGTCCGCGAACTGGGCGTTCGGCACCGAGATCAGCGTGCGGTCCAGTGCCCGCAGCTTGGTGGAGCGGATGCCGATCCCCTCGACCGTGCCCTTCTGGTCGCCGAAGCTGCAGAAGTCGCCGACCCGCACCGGGCGGTCGAAGTAGAGCATCACGCCCCCAACGAGGTTCTCCAGTGTCGGGCGCAGGGCCAGGGCGACCGCCAGACCGCCGATCCCGAGACCAGCGAGGATGCTCAGGATGGGTAGTCCGATCGCCTGTCCCCCGAAGGCCAGGATCACCGCCGCCCCGATGATGCCGATGACCCCTGAAACGAGCCGCAACAGGTTGGCATCGAGACTTTGGTCGGGGATCCGGGGCGAGAGGATGACCCATTCGAAGAGCATGCGCACGACGAGCCAGAACAGCCAGGCATAGGCGGCGTGGGCCACCACCGTCTCGCCCTTCTCGATGATCTCGGCGAAGGCGCCGGAGAGATTGATCTGGTGGGAGACATAGGGGAGTGCGATCGTCACGGCGGCGAGGATGGCGAGTGGCAGGATCGCCCGAAGTGTCACCGCCCCGAGCGGTGACCGGGGTGCGCGCGACTGCAGGATCCGTTGGAGCAGGGCAATCCCGACGACAAGAACCGCGGCCAGCACCCCGATGGCGAGGATCTTCCATACAGGCGTACCGAGCCATAGGCCCTTGAGTGGCCCCGGCATCCCCCGCACCATGGCAGCCGGGATGAGCGGGCCGGTGAGCTGGGGGGAGAAGGCGCTGTAGCTCTCGATGTCGAGCCGGGTACGCAGCGGCCGGTCCATCAGCCCACGCAGGAACCGCGGCGCCGCCTGGACGGTCGAGGCGCTGAACAGGTATTCGCCCTCCCGGTCGCCCTCGGCGATGCGGACGATGCGCAGCGGCGTCCCCGCGATTCGATGGGTCTCCGTCCCCTCGCGCTCCAGCCCATCCTGGTCCGGCACGGACGCGGGGTCAGGCGGATCGATCCGTCCGAAGATATCCATGAGATAGGTGGCCGTTTCGATCCCGACCTCCCGTCGCGAGACGCTCGGAACCGAGTCAAGATCGATGAGGGCGACCATCTGGTCCGAAAGAAGCGCAAGCCGTTTTGCCCCGGCCAGCGTGTGCCGGGCCGTGTAGGCCAGCAGGGCGTCCTCCATCTCGTCGCTGAGGCGCAGGAAGGTCGAATACAGGTCGCGCGGGTTGTCCGTGCGGAGTGGCGAGACGGTCGGCTCCGGCGCGGCCGGATCGACCGCCGACATCACTCGCGTCTGTGCCGTCCCCGCGAGGATCGAACCGGCCACCGTCAACCCGAACAAGGCGACGATCAGAATGGCCTGGCAACGGTGCGATACCCAGGGTCGCGTCTTGGGTCGCGGCTGAGCGGGCATGGGGGTCTCCGAGGGCGAGAACGGGCGCGGAATGATGCCGGTCCCATCAGGTGCTGAATCAAGGGTGACCCGAGGACAGGAAAGCAGTCAAGGCGGAGCGGGTTGCTTCGAAGGGGTCGCACGCGCGTCCCCGGATGCGGTTCACTGAGACGGCGGCGGGAGGCCGACACCCGGATGCGCCCGGCTCGTTCTCGGCGCGCAACACGGTTGTCGGGATCGCCGGCGCGAGTCTGGGGCCAGGTTGCCACCCGAAGGGCGTCTGGTTAACCTGCCCCACGAGGCGTCCGACCGTCGCCGCCAACGCCTGCTCATCCGCGCCTCGTCCGTCCCTTCGTTTCGGGATGCGTGTCTCTGGCCGGTTTCAGCGGACCTTGCCAGACCGGCGCCGGCTCCCGACCGGGCTCGGTAGGCGCCGCAACAGACCCCGTGGTCGACGGGGAATGCCGAGGGTCGTTCGTCCCCACCCGGTCGAATCGTCTCGGCTCGGGGCGGCGATGCACCGGGAACGGGCCGTCGCGACTGCGACGACCTTCGCCGAGCGCTCCCTTTCGGCCCCATCCGTCAACCGCCACGTAACACCCAACGCCCATGACATCAGAGCCCCGAACGCGCCGGCTGGGAATCGCCACCCAGGTCTTCATCGGACTCGCACTGGGGCTGCTCGTCGGGGTCTTCTTCGGGGAGGAGGTCGCATTCCTCAAGATCGGCGGCGATATCTTCATCGCCGCGCTGCAGATCACCGTCATCCCCTATGTGGTGGTGGCCCTGATCACCTCGCTGGGCCGCCTGACGATTGACCAGGCCAAGGCACTCGGCCTCAAGGCCGGCGTCGTGCTCCTGGTGCTCTGGGCCATCGGTCTGATCGTGGTGCTGGCGAGCCCCCTGGCGTTTCCCAACTGGCCATCGGCGTCGTTCTTCAGCAGCAGTCAGATCGAAGAGGGGGCGGCGGTCGATTTCCTGCAGCTCTATATCCCCTCGAATATCTTCGCCTCCCTGGCCAACGCGATCGTCCCGGCCATCGTGGTCTTCAGCATCCTCTTCGGCGTTGCCTTGATTCGGGTCGGGAACAAGCAGCGCGTGGTGGACCTGCTGACGACCGTGGGCGACACCCTGATGACCATGACCGGCTTCATCGGCCGGCTCGCCCCCTATGGTGTGTTCGCGATCACCGCCAGCGCCGCGGGAACCATCGATATCACCGAGCTGGCCCGCTTGCAGGTGTATATCGTCCTGTACGTGGCCCTCGCGCTCCTGCTGAGCCTCTGGATCATCCCGGGTCTGATCGCGAGTCTGACCCCGCTGACCTATGCCAGCGTGATCAACGCCTTCCGGGGCCCGCTGATCACCGCCTTCGCGACCGCCAATCTCCTGATCGTCCTGCCCGTGCTGGCGGCTGACGGCAAGCGGCTCGTCGCAGAGACCGACGGGCAGGGCAGCGAGGCGAGCGAGCAGGAGGAGTCGGCGATCGACATCCTGATTCCGGCCGCGTTCCCCTTTCCCAACCTCGGCCTGATCATGTCCCTGATGTTCGTCCTGTTCGGCGGCTGGTTCGTCGGCTCGAGCATCGCTCCGGCCTATTTCCCTACCTTGGCGGGCGCGGGGCTCGCCGGTCTCTTCGGCGGCACCATCCTGACGCTGCCATTCCTGTTCGACATGTTCCAGCTTCCCGCTGACCTGTTCCAGATGTTCATCACCGTGGACGTGATCGCCAGCCGCTTCGGCACGCTGCTCGCCGGTATGCACATCATCGCCATCGCGCTGATCGGGGCCTATGCGATGCAGGGCGGGCTGCGCCTGCGGCCGTTGCGCCTGCTGCGCTTTGCGCTGGTGTCGTTGGTGCTGCTGCTCTCGGTGTTGCTCGGCGTCCGTGCCTTCTACACCTTCGTCTTCGTCGCGCCCTTCACGAAGGGTGAGGTGCTGATGGGTCTCCCACTGCTCGGTGAGGCCCAGCCCCATACCGTCTTGCGCGACAGCGCGGAGGTGGTGCCGCCGGCGCCGCGGGCGGCGAGCACCCTCGAGCACATTCGGCAGAGTGGCATACTGCGCGTCTGCTACCAAGGCAAGGATTACCCCTCGGCCTTCTTCAACAGTCAGGGTGAGTTGGTCGGCTTCGATATCGAGATGGCCCATCGCTTCGCGCGCCAGCTCGACGCGAAGATCGACTTCGTGCCCGTCGAGTCGATCACGGATGCGGAGCGGCGGGTCAGCACCGGCTATTGCGACATCTTCATGTCGCTCCTGCCAATTGCGCCGGAGATGACGCTCCGATTCGCCATGACTGTGCCGGTTCTCGACAGTGCCCTGGGCCTGATCGTGGAAGACCATCGCCGCCGCGATTTCCGCAGCTGGGCGGCGATCCGGGACGCCGGAGGCGTGCGCATCGCGGTCTCGGACACCCTTGCCACACGGCGCTTCCTGCGACAGACATTGCCAGAGGCGCGGCAGGTCCTCTTCGAGGACAACGCGGAGCTCGATGCCATGCTGAGTGACCGCGACGTGCCTTTTGACGCCCTGCTCATGCCCGCCGAAGAAGGCGCGGCGTGGACCATCCGTTATCCCCGCTTCACCCTGGTGACGCCCTCGCCAATCCGGCTACTGCCGTTCGGCTACGCGGTGCAACCCGGCGATACGAAGCTCCTCACGTTCCTGAACGCCTGGCTGGTGAACGCCAAGGGAAACGGGACGATCGAGGCCCTCTACCGCTACTGGATGCTGGGGCAGGTCCAGGAGATCAAGCCGCCCCGTTGGTCCGTCATCCGGGACGTCCTGGGTTGGATCGATTAGCCGGTCCCCCAGGGCCGGGTACCCCGTAAGCCCCCCGACCCGGCGGCGGCCTTGCTGTCCACGTCGGTCCCGATCGTCGGCACCGTCGAGCACGTTCGTCGTCATGCGCGGCGCGTTGAAGGCCGTCAGCGGGACTAATGGTGTGCCTTATTCGGCCACCGATCCCGGTAGCGCCGCATCACCTCGGTGACGGCATCCGGCACGTTCTGGAATGCCGTTTGCCGCACGCCGTCGGCGAGGAAGCCTGGCATGTCGTAGGGGAGCCGGCGTCCCATCTTCTCGAAGGTCTCCTCCATGAGCTCCGGGTCCAGGGAGCGGGTGGCGGCGATGCCGGCGTTGAGATTGATGACACGCCAGGGGCGCCAGGCGTTGCTGCGGTCCTCGTCCAGCTGCAGCCTCTCGGACGCGGCATCGATGACCTCCTGCATCAACGCGCAGATCGCGCGCAGGTCGTCAGGCGCACTCAGCCCGTTTACGATCATGCCGAAGCCGTCGGCGGTGCCCTCGAGGTTGTCGATGGTCGCCCCGCGACGCGCCGCCCAGACACCCATCGACGCGAACATGCGCGCTAACGTATCCCGTTTGTCCATGATCTCGATCTTGCGCACCAGGAAGGCGAGCCGATCCAGGAGGTCGAGCCCGTACGCGGTGAGCTCGTCCAACTCGTCCTGCTCCAGGTGGAAGCTACCGGATTCGATGCCCCCGGCGATCTGAAAGAAGTCGGAGAGTGCCCGGGCGAGGGCCAGTGGGCCGTTTTCATCCTCGGTGATCGCTTGCGCCTCCTCGTTCCTGGCGAGGATCGCCTGCATGATCTCCAAAGCCAGATCAGAGATCGCATCGATCTCGACGACAAGTGCATGTTTGGACAAGGGACGTTACCTGTAGACCGAAGAGAGAGAGGGTCCGCGGCCGACAATCTGCTCAGCGGGCAGGCCGGTGGAAACCGCGCTGTCGGCCATAGCTTGGGATGCGAGCGCGAGTCCTCAAGCCAAGCGAGCAGGCCGGGGCTCGGCGAGGCCTCCCGGGACGATACGTGATTTCGCGGGCCAGGCCCGCGGTCAGCGGAGAGCCCCTGATCGGGTCATCGACTACGAGGTCCCGCGCTCGCGCGCCTCGGCGCGTCGGGCGATCTCCTGGGTCAGACCCCGAAAGATGACCAGATGGGCGGGCTCCATCGAGAGCCAATACATCAGCCCCCAGACGCCTGCGGGGTGCCAGTAGGCGGTGGCGGTCACGCGGGTACGGGCATCGGGCAAGGCCTCGATTTCGAACTCCAGCACGCCCGCCCCCGGCGCCCGCATTCCGAACGAGAGCGTCAGGCGATGTTCGGGCTCCACCCCGATGACCTCCCAGGAGTCGATTGTGTCCCCGACCCGGAGGTCGGTCGGGTGGCGCCGGCCGCGGTTTAGCCCCCGTCCGCCCAACGCCCAGTCCAGGGTCTCCCTGAGCGTCCAGAGGGTGTTGAGATAGTAGTAGCGGTTCTCCCCGCCGATCGACGCGACCACGGACCAGACCGCCGCGGGACTTGCCCTCGCGATGGCGCTGGCCCCAGCGCGCTTGGCGTAGTACGCGTAATCGATTCGACCCTTGCGCATGTTGAAGGCCCCCTCCGTCCAGCGCGCCTTGATCTGCATGTTGCGCTCGGCCTCGAACGCGGCCTTCACGGATTCCCGGAAGCCGAGCAACCGCTGAGGGATCAGGCCCCGGAGCGGTTCCGGGTCCGCCGGAAAGTCGTGCTTGAGTCCCTCGATGAGGGCGCGGGCGACGTTCGTGGGAACCGAGGTGACCAGGCGCAGCCAATAGGAGGACAGCCGCGGCGTGAGCACCGGTACTGGGATGATCCATGGGGGGCGCCGGCCAGCGGCCTCGGCCAGCACCCGCATCATGTCCGCGTACGTGAGCTCCTCGGGTCCCGCCGCATTGTAGATGCCGCCCGCGGTCTCTGGCATCGCCGGGGCCAACACCAGGTATTCGAGCAGGTTGTCCAGGGCGATGGGAGGCGATTTGGCCCGCACCCATCGGGGTGTGACCATGATCGGCAGGTGATAGACGAGGTCGCGCATCACCTCGAAGGCGGCGGACCCTGGTCCGACGATGATGCCCGCGCGGATCTCGGTGACCGGGACCTTGCCCCGGCGCAGGACCTCGCCGGTCTCGCGACGGGAGACGATATGCTCGGAATCCGCGTCTTCCGGAACCAGTCCGCCCAGGTAGCAGATGCGTTGAACCCCCGCGGCGGCGGCCGCCTCGGCGAAGTGGGCGGCGGCCTGGAGGTCCAGTCGCCCGAAGTCACGGCCCGCTCCCATCGAATGGACCAGATAGTAGGCGATTCCGATCCCCGAAAGGGCGGCGGGAAGGGTGGCCGGCGCCAGGGCGTCGGCCGCCACGACCTCGACCCCCTCCCAGCCGCGCGACTCCAGGACACGGGGCTGGCGCGAGGAGACCCGGGTCGCTACCCCGGCGGCCAGGAGGCGCGGGACCAGGTTGGCACCGATGTAGCCGCTGGCCCCGAACACCAGCCGGGGGCGGGTCGCGAGGTCGCTGGTCATACCGATCGGTCGGACCCCCGGGATGCGATGCCGATGAGGGCGTGGTGCGATGACCCCGAGCTCGGCGCCCGGTCGGTCAGGACCGCGGGCCCTCCGGGCGATGCGGCGTCAAGGGGCCGTCCCCGCCGCCGCCAGCAGGGCATTGAGTCGGGCGAGCTCCTCCTGGGCGCGGATCTGCTCGGTCACGTCGTACTGGACGCCCAGGTAATAGATGAGCCGTCCCTCACGGTCGAACAGGGGGCGGATGGAGAAGCGGTTGTAGAAGAGCGTCCCGTCCTTCCTGTAGTTGCGCAGGGTCACGGTCACCGGCTCGTGGGTGCGAAGGGCCTCCCGGATGCGCTCGATCTCCGGTTGCTCGCGATCGTTCCCTTGGAGGAAGCGGCAATTGCGGCCGATGATCTCGTCTTGCTCGTAGCCGGTGATTATCTCGAAGGCCGCGTTGGCATAGACGATGGGGTTGTCCGGCTGGTCGGGGTCGGACAGGGTGATGCCGTTGACCACCGTGTCCAGGATCTGCGAGAGCACGAAAGGGATCAGGCCGGGGTCTTTCTCTGCTGTGAATTCCATGGTGCGTTACTCGTGTCGTGCGTAGTCGCATGGTAATCCAGGTCGAGGGGGAGCCGTTACAGGGTCGATGCCCGCCGCGTGCCGCCGGCTGGGACTGCGGCCTCCACCAACCCCTTGATGTTTCCCACCACGCGGGTCGCGCCCTCCTGGACCGCCGAGCCGATGAGCTTCTCGAACGGGCGCATATAAAGCTCCAGGCGGCTGAGCTGGAAGCAGAAGGTGAGACGGGTGGGGCCGCCATCCGGGTCGTTCCCCACGGGGTCCAGGAGATACTCGATGCGGAATCGGTCCCTCGTCTCGACGAAGCAGAGCTGCCGGGGACGCTCCAGGGCCATCACCCTGAAGGTGGTGTCGGTGCGCCGTCCCTGGTCCACCCGAACCTGGCGGGCCCGGGTGCCCACCCGAAGCGGCCCGGGGGTGAGGATCTCCAGGCGCTGCACCTCCGGCGACCAGCGCTTGTAGTTGCGCGCGAAGTCGTCGGCGATGAAGCCGAAGATCGGCTCGGGGGCGCGTTCGATGAGGATGCTTGCTCGAGCGTTGACCATCCGCTTATTCCCCTGAATCGTTTTCAACTGTCTCCGGGTCCGGTCCCAGGGACACGGCGATCGAATCCAAGCCTCTCCCGGAGGGCTCGGTTCGGGTCCGCGTTCCCGCCCTCAGCGCGCGCGGCCTCAGCGCTTCGAGCAGAATCGCACCGCGTCCCAGCAATGCGCCCAACGCCGGCGCCACACGAATTCGCGCGCGCAACGCGCGCAGGCCTTTTTCGGGAAGGTGGGGTTACCGATGGCTTATGACAGGGGGTCCGGACCGCGGTGCTGCTCCCGCCGCGTGTCCAGGCGGGGGCCTCGGCGGCGGCTGCCGTGCTTGCGGAAGATCGCGTGGCTCTCCGCCCGGGCCGGTCCTTGGCTACGCACCGCGCCGAGGCGCCGACGGGCCTCCCGGGCGGCGGCCAGATGATCCACCAGCGGCGGCGGATAGTCCCGCCCGATGCGCAGCCCGCAGGCCTCCTGCTCCGTCGGGGTCATCTTCCAAGGGGCGTGGATGAAGGCGTCCGGTACCCGTGCCAGCTCCGGCACCCAGCAGCGGATGAAGCGTCCGTGCGGGTCCTGGTCCTGGGACTGCTTCACCGGGTTGTAGATCCGCAGGGTGTTGATGCCGGTGGTGCCGGATTGCATCTGCGCCTGTGACCAGTGGATGCCCGGCTAGTAATCGGTGAACAGGCGGGCCAGGTGCAGCCCGGGCTCACGCCAGTGCAGCCAGAGCTGATAGCTGGCGAAGGCCATGAGCATGGCGCGCATGCGGAAGTTGAGCCACCCACTGGCGCCCAGGGCGCGCATGCAGGCATCGACGAAGGGGAATCCGGTGCGGCCCGCGCACCAGGCGGCGAGGCGCTCGGGATCCGGCTCCGGGTCGCGCAGCCCGTCGCAGGCCCGCTGCATGTTCTCGTGCTCGATGCGCGGGGCGCTCTCGAGCTTCTGCATGAAGTGGCAGTGCCAGTGCAGCCGTCCCTCGAAGGCCGCCAGGGCGCGGGCCCAGGTGCCGCGCTCGGCGGCGGGCAGGGATGCGACCTGGCGCGCACGCAGCCGGGTGGCCTGCACCGCCTCGCGCAGGGAGAGGCTCCCCCAGGCGAGGTGGGGGCTCAGCCGGGAGCAGGCGTCGTAGGCCGTTAGGGGGCTCGACATCTCCAGGTGATAGCGCTCGCCCCGGAGGGTGAGGAAGCCCTCCAGCGCGGTCACCGCCGCCCTGCGCCCCCCTACCTGGCGCAGGGGGCACGGGTCGTCGGCGAGACCGAGGGCGCGCCCCTCCGGGATCTCCCCGGGCCCCAGGTCCGGCATCGCCGGACGCAGGGTCGGGGCGGGTGTGAGCCCCTGGGCCATGCGCCGCTCCCACTCCCGCGACCAGCGGTCGCGGCTTGCGAGCCGGCGCACCACCCCGTGCTGGGGTAGCTCGTGCCAGGGCACCCCGCGGGCGCGAAGCAGGCGCGCGACCGCCTTGTCCCGATCGTAGGTCCAACCGTTGCCCGTCTCCTCATGGGACCAGACCGCGGCGACCGACAGGCGCTCCAGCAGATCCGCGAGGACGTCGACCGCCTCGCCTACCCGGATTACCAGGGCAGCACCCAGGTCGGCGCGCAGCTCACCCAGGCATTCGCGGATGAAGTCCCAGTGTCGGCCGGAGGCGTCGGGCTGGGCCCAGAGCCCCGGCTCGGCGATGTAGAGGGGCAGCACCGGGCCGTTTCGGGCGGCCTCAGCGAGGGGGCGATGATCCTGGACTCGCAGGTCGCGCTTGAGCCAGACGATCTGGACCGGGGGCCGTGGGCTGGGCATCGGGGGCATTCCCGCGGTCAGGCCGCCGACTCCAGGCCGAGCGACCCGGGGCTGGCCTGAACCAGCCCGAGGAGCCGGCCCTCGGCATCGGCGTACGGAGTCCACCGTCCGGTCCCACCCGTCGAGCAGATGCCGAAGGAAGTAGGCAGTCCCCAGGGTCCAGGGCAACCGCAAGGTGAAGATCCAGATGCTCGCGAGCCACATGCGGGCGTGGTTGTGCAGGTAGCCGGTCCAGACAAGCTCCGATACCCATGCGTCCAGGCAGTCGATACCGCTGTTGGCGGCGAGCACCGACTCGTCGCGCTCCAGCCGGTCACCGGAAAGGTCGTGCCGATCGCGCTGCCAGTGCCGCAGGTAAGCCTCCCAGACCTGGGGGTGACGCTGGAGCCAGCCCTTCCAATAGGTCCGCCACAGGACCTCGGCGGTGAACTTCTCGGTCGCCTCGCAACCCCGGACGGACCAGGCCGCAGCCACCGCCTCGGACTCCAGGACGAGCCGGTGTCGCAGCCAGGGGGAGAGACGGCACACGCCCTCATGGGGCGGCAGGTCGAAATTGCGGGTGCTGTCATACTCGGCGCTGCGCGGGGCGAAGTCCGTGAGCCGCCGCAGCCCCGCGGCGCGGGAGGGGGCGGGCGTCTCTTGGAAGGAATGCAGCGTATCGAGGGAGTCCGCCGGTCTGGGAGCGATCATAGGGTCGGGGCCTCCGAGGTCTAGAGGTGGCGCCTTTCCCGGTCCCCTCAAGTGCGGCTCCAGCGGCGCAGCTCTGGCTGCCCTCGCTGCAACTGGGCTCGGACACCCTCCGCCGGCGAACTATGAAACAATGGCCGCGGCCAGATCCCGGCGTTACCAGACGCCGTGAGGGCTCGTGTCCGGACGGGAGCCGGCTGGCAGGGATCCAGGCGCGCCTCGGGGTCCTCGCTCACCGGCCTCGCTGCCAGGCTCCGCAGTCGCGCACCATGACGTTCACCGAAGGCACTTGACCCCGCCAATGAGCCCCGATCTGCTCATCGTCCTATCGCTGCTGGGCGCGGCCGTCCTGATGTTCGCCCTGAACCGGCCCCGGGTGGATGCCGTGGCCCTGATCATGATGGTGGCGCTGCCCTTCACCGGGGTCCTAACCGTGGAGGAGTCCCTCGCCGGGTTCGCCAATCCCAACGTCGTCCTGATCGGGGCCATGTTCGTCATCGGCGAGGCCCTGGCGCGCACCGGCGTGGCCCGCTCCATCGGGGACTGGCTGGTGACTCGGGGCGGGCAAAGCCCCTGGCGTCTCCTGGTGCTCCTGATGCTGGCCGTGGGGTTTCTGGGCTCGGTGATGAGCTCCACCGGGGTGGTGGCCATCTTCATCCCCGTGGTCCTGCGCATCGCCAGTCGCTCCCGGATCGCCCCGGGCCAGCTCATGATGCCCATGGCCTACGCGGCGCTCATCAGCGGCATGATGACCCTGGTGGCCACCTCGCCCAACCTGGTGATCAACTACGAGGTCGTCCGCTCGGGGGCCGAGGGCTTCAATTTCTTCGACTTCACCCCCTTCGGACTACCCATCCTGTTGATCGGAACCCTCTACATGCTGTTCGCCCGGCGCTGGCTGCCGACTGAAGTCGTCCGGAGGGGAGGGCAGAGCGAGCGCCCGAAGCTCAAGCACCTGGTGGAGCGCTACCAGCTCGCGGAGCGCGAGTATCGGGTGCGGGTGCGCGCCGGGTCGCCGCTGCTGGGTCGACCCCTCGGTGAGCTGGATCTGCCGGCCCAGACCGGGGTCAAGACCCTGTTGATCGAGCGGGGGAGGGGGCGTGCCCGGCGCCTCCTGCCGCGCACCCCGGATACGGTGCTCGAGCCGGGGGACATCCTGCTGATCGATCTGGATCGACCCGAGGTGGACGCGGAGGCCCTCGCCCGGGAGTACGGTGTGGAGCTCCTGCCCCGGACGGGGACCTATTTCGCGGACCGCGCCCAGCAGATGGGCCTGGTGGAGGTGATGCTGCCCTACGAGTCCCGCTTCGTCGGCAAGACGGTCCCGGAGGCGGAGTTGCTGGCGCAATCCGATCTGTCGGTGGTTGGGCTGCGCCGGGGGCGCAAGGTTCGGGAGCCCCGCAATCTGCGGGAGCAGACGCTCAAGGCGGGGGACACCCTGCTGATGGCCGGGCGCTGGAAGACCATCCGTGGGCTGCAGAGCCTTGCCCAGGACCTGGTGATCCTGAACCTGCCGCGGGAGTACGACGAGGTCCTGCCCGCCGCCCGCAAGGCGCCCTATGCCGTCTTCACCCTGGCGGTGGTGGTCACCCTGATGGCCACCGGCCTGGTGCCGAACGTCCAGGCCGCGCTGATCGGCTGTCTTCTGATGGGGCTCTTTCGCTGCATCAATCTCGAACAGGCCTACCGCTCCATTCAATGGAAGGGTCTGATCATGATCGTCGGCATGCTGCCCTTCGCCCTGGCCCTGGACCGCACCGGCGGGGTGGACCTGGCGGCCCACGCGGTGGTGGCGGCGGTGGGCGGCGCGGGTCCACACGCCATCCTGGCCCTGCTCTTCCTGGTCACGGTGCTGCTGGGGCTCTTCATCGTCAACACCGCGAATGCCGTCCTTCTGATTCCGGTCGCGCTGGCAGTCGCCGAGGAGCTTCAGGCCTCCCCGTATCCCTTCGCGATGATCATTGCACTCGGGGCCTCCAGCGCCTTCATGACCCCGATCTCGCCCATCAACACCCTGGTGACGACGGCGGGCAACTACGGCTTCGGCGACTTCATCCGCGTGGGACTGCCCTTCACCCTGATCGTCATGGCGTTGAGCGTCCTGCTGGTGCCCTGGCTGCTGCCCCTGTGGTGAGGCATCGTTCCGCGTGTCTGAGGTTCCGGGCGGCGTCGGCGATCGAGCCTGCCACCGACGCCCTTTTTTGGGGGCTACGAGGCCCTGCGATGGCCGTACCGAGGGCATTCGTCACAATGCTGCTGGGTAGAATATTCAGTCGCTCTGTCGCCGCGGCATTCGGTGCCCTGGCGCTTTTTTCTGGATGGGTATCAGCCGCCCCGGTCCAGATCGCCATCCTGTCGGATACTGAGCGTGTCCATGATCCCGCCGATGAATGGGCCTGGGCACTACGGGGTGGCGGCGCGGAGATGGTCACGCTCTCGAGCGCGACCCTTGCGGGTATTCCGAGCACGATCAAGCTCATCATCGTTGACGATATTCCCCTGACGCGCAAGGCGCAGCGCCTCATCAGCGATTGGACGAAAGCGGGGGGGCTCTTGATCGTTTCCGGCGCGGATGCGGCCTTACAAACGCGGTTGAATGCCGGTACGGTACGAAGCGAGAACGACTTCCCCTTGCGCGACATCCTGGGCGCGAGGTTTGGTGGGTGGGATCTGGGTCTCTCGCGGTCCTATCCCTACGTCGCCAAGGCTTCCGAGCTCATGAGCCCGCTCCTTCCAGGCGATGGGCTACGCTTGGGTAATTCAGGCGTCGACAGCAGCATCGTGGTGGAGCCGTACACGGCTGATGTGCTAGCGCGCTCCGCGCGCCTGGATCCAGGCGCAGATCCGGATGGTGTGGCTCGACTGAGCTATCCGACCATCCTGTTGAACCGAGCAGGAGACGGGTGGGTCCTGTTTCTTTCCGCATCGTTGTCTCGCGTCACGTCCTGCTATCCGAGCCGAGATCGGGTCGCCGTCGACTGCTCGGCCGCGTCGACCGCACGCGCGCTCATGCGCTGGTTGACCGCAAACCTGCTATGGGAAAAGAAGGGAATCCAGCTGCCCCTGCCTTGGGAGATTCCATCCGAGCGACCGCATGGGGTGCTCGTGACCGGAGACGTGCATCAGGATCCGAATGATGGGCAGATACGGTCCGCGCGGTTTATGGCGGAGCTCTTGGCACCGTCCGATGTCCCCCTCTCCCTGTTCGTCGAAGGGCGCTTGGGTACGATCAATCCTGATCATATCGAGGCCCTCCGCAACATGAATCATGTCGACATCGAGGCGCACTCCACGGAGGGCAGTATCTATGGCCCCCGAACGAAGAAGCGCCTAGTCGGCGCAACCAAGGTCTTCTCGGACGTCGCGCGAGCGCGAGGACTGCTCGGGGTAACGAGGAGCAACCCAGGCACCGGCGGCGTCACCGCGATGCGCACTCATGGCTGGGGGAGCGACTCTGCCGCCTGGCCGGGATTGCACGAGGCTGGTGTGGGATTGGTTCTGGATCACATGGCGGACCTGCCGGCGCCTAAGTTTTACTATACGCCGCCGCGTTTCTGGTTCCGGCGCCCAGTCGCGCCTCGCCTTTTCATCCCGTTGGCGGAGCGGAGCATATCCACCGCCTCCGATGACTTCATCCTGCCCGAGGCGTTGGCCGGCAAGATGTTCTCGATACCGTCGCCCCAGTGTGACCCTTGCTGCAACGACGAGGTTTCATGGGATGATTACCAGGCCTATGTCGAGCGGTTTCACGGGCTATTCGGTCGAGTCGCGTCCATGGGCGGCCTGGCCGAGGTCTGGCTCTTCCATCCGTCAACGCCCGCGCTCAAGGGCGGCCTGCACCCGTTGGTCGACTTCCTGTCTAGTATGCGGGCGGAGCCATCCGCCGTCTTTCTGCGTGGAAACGCTTATGCGACCTGGCTTTCCAATCGTGAAGGCGTTTCGGTGGACCCGCTCTTGGACGGTTCCGGTAAATTAAGGAGCCTGAATATGTTAAGAAGGCGAGATCTTCTTCCTCTTCCCGTGGGCGGCTCGCCGGCGTACCGGCGCGCTTACTACTGGGTACTGGGCGAAGGTTACTCCCCGGGCTGGGAGGCGAGCTCGTGGAAGGATCCATATGAGCGGACCGTGACCGTTCTGCACATGCCAATGGAGTCCCCATGATTGGTGCCTCCGCGCGGCGTCTGTCGACATGGGCGCGCGTGGGTGCGGTGCTGATCGTGGCCCTGGGGGCCGTCGCACTCGTCTTTGCCGTGTTGGTATGGCGTTTCGGCATCCTGATTCCCACTGCTGCACGTGCCGATACGACCGTGCCGGGGGCCCTGCCGGAAGGGCCCGAGAGGATCGCGGACCAGGGCTTGAAGCGTGCGATCGAAGTCTTTCGTGGGGCGAACGAGTCGGACATGGCCCGTTTGACATTGCAGACGGATCTGGCGGAGATAGAGGATTCGTGGCCCGAAACGCTCGCGGGCGTGAGGGCTGGCCAAATGAGGGTTGCGGCCATGCTCGCAGCGTCCGGATGCGCGGGGTGCGCGCTGCCCTTGGATGAGATCCGGGATGGATTCGTCCGACGCGCTCTGGCCCGGCCGAGCCTCTACTTCGCGGAGTCGGTCTCCTACACCTCGACCTATATTGTTGCGCAAATGGTCTCGCACTTGACGGATGTCCATGACGACTCCGGCGCCTGGGGACTGTGTCGTGACGTGAGATGGATAACCCACCATCCTTCGGTGATGAAAGAGGCGTGCGATGTAGCGTGGGGCGGGCTCGGGCTTCCGTCGAGGCTAATTCACGCAATGGACGCGCCGCCGGCGCTTTATCAGCGTTATGCCTTCAACGCTTCGGCCAAAGGGTTTGGCGTTGTCTTCGGGAATCTCAAGTACCGATTCAATCCGTACAGTGGAAAGTATCTGCGGCGATTGACGCTGGCTCTGGATCGAGGAGGGGAATCCAATTTGGCGAGGGCGCTCCAAGGGGAGTTGCTCGCGTTGGACATAGCCAACGCAGCGCAGCTTGAAGGCGAGCTGGCGGGATTGCGGGGAAAGCGCTTCCCCGGCGTGCGCTTTCCAGACTGGTCGGTGTCCTCGAAGTGAGCGGAGTGGGAATCTGCCAGCGTGGGGGAGGCGCTTGTTCGATGCGCCTTCCTGAACGAAGGACTCCCGGGGACAGGTTCCTATGAAGAAGACGCCGACAGGGGTAGTGGCCCTCGCGCTTTGCATCGCGATGATTGGGGGCTGCGCGACGACCTCCACGCCGGGCTTTTTTCCCTTCGGCGGATCCGAGAAGGTGGCGCAGCACGCGGCCGACGTGCTGATCGAAGGGGTCAACTACACGCGAGCGAGCGGCCGCGAGGTCGTTGGCTGGTGCTGGAGCGACAAGGCGACCGATAAGCTCGAGTCCGTGGAGCCGGTGGGTGTCGGCGGTTACGAAGGGGTCGGAGTAACCCTGCCGCTGGACCCCAAGGGCAGCCGCTACGTCTCCTGCACCTGGCACACCCATTCCTGGGATGCCGACGTCGTGCCCGGGCCGAGCAAGAGCGATCTGCGAAACTCGATGCACCCCGGGGTCAGGGGTATCACGCATTTCGTCCTGGATCGGCACGGAATCTGGCGATACGCGCAAGGTCAGGTCATCCTGATGTGTCCGTGGAACAGCGCCGGGACCAACTTCGACGCGAAGCATTGCCGTTCCGGAGTCGGCACTCCAACGGGCACCCGAACGCGGGTGGTGCGCTACTACGGTCGGCGAGATCGACCGAATTGAGATATCTGGCCCCGTCGGTATAGCGGCGATCGGCGCCACCACGACGCGGCGGTGGGTGCGCAGCGCGACGCGAAAAAGGGGCCGATTCCTGGGGTTGAAAGTCTGCCGCTCAACTGCACCTCCCAGGGTCATCAGCGTGCACGAAAGGTCGCGCGCCTCGACGCGGGACGATCGGACGCACGGGGTAGCATTGGTATGCTGTCGCTTCAGGTGGCCTACGAGGTGTGGTGTGTTGATGACGCGATCGACGACGTTGCTCGGTGCCGGCACCGCCCTGGGGGTCGCCCTGTCGGTCCTGGTCAGCGCCTGCTCGGGACTCGATCGGACGACCCGGTCGGTGCCGGGCGGGGAGGCGACCGGGTCGCCCGGAATGCGTGTGGACGCGGAGGATCCCGCGTCGCTGGGCCGGCTCCTGGACGAGATCCAGGACGAGCGGGTGGTGCTGGTCGGAGAGACGCATGACCGCTATGACCATCACCTCAACCAGCTGGCCGTCGTCCGCGGGCTGGATGAGCGGGGGGTGGAGCTGGCGATTGGCGTGGAGTTCTTTCAGACCCCATTCCAGCGGCACCTGGATGACTATGTGTCAGGTGGCATCGGCGAGAAGGAGCTGCTCAAGCGAACCGAATGGTACGAGCGGTGGCGCTTCGACTATCGGCTTTACCGGGACATCCTGGACTATGCCAAGCGTAGGGGCATCCCCCTGGTGGCCCTGAACGCCCCCGCTGAGGTGGTGGCGCAGGTCTCCGAGGGCGGTATCGTGGCCCTGGGGGAAGACGAGCGCGAGCGGCTTGGACTGGGGCCGGACGACGACACGCGGGCACTGCGCGAGCGGATGGGTCCGATCTTTGCCGCCCATGGGCCGATGGACGCCCAGCGGCTCGATCGCTTCGTCGACGTTCAGCGCCTGTGGGATGCCTCCATGGCCCGGGCCGCGGCGGACTATCTGGAGGTCAACCCGAGCCGGCATCTGGTGATCCTGGCGGGGTCCGGTCACGTGGTGCCGCCCGAGGCCATTCCGGGCCGGCTCGCGCGAATGGGCTTCCCCGGCGGGGCCGTCATCGCCACGGGCGGGGCGGGGCGCTTCTCCGATCACGAGCCGCGCTACCTGTTCGCGGATCGGGACCTGGCCCTCGGGCCG
>Ga0316580_10000033_pt1 | contig 22043 bp, 18 predicted proteins | sample S0NA_2_FD_204519 | JGI IMG/M metagenome (GOLD analysis project Ga0316580, IMG submission 204519) | Rhizosphere microbial communities from salt marsh grasses in Alabama, United States - S0-2_160517rDrB | ecosystem: Host-associated > Plants > Roots > Rhizosphere | place: USA: Alabama | collected... | reverse complement strand
GCGGAGGGCACCACCAACCCCCTGTCGGACGAGACCATCGCGGCGGCCGACGCACTGCTGATCGCCGCGGACATCCACGTCGAGACCGAGCCCTTCGGCGACATGCCCACCCTGACCGTCTCAACCAGTCGCGCCATCCGCGACACGCGGGGCGTGCTCGATGAGCTGCTGGCCCTGGTGCCCGGCCTGGCAGCGCAACCGGCTGAGCCCGAGCTACCCGAGACAACCGCCGGCGGTGGGCGCCGCATCGTTGCGATCACGGCCTGCCCTACCGGCATCGCCCACACCTTCATGGCCGCGGATGCCCTGAAGAAGGCCGCGGCGGCGGCCGGCGACGAGATCCATGTCGAGACCCAGGGCTCGGTGGGCGCGAAGAACCAGCTCACGCCCGAGCAGATCGCCGCGGCGGACCTCGTGGTCATCGCCGCCGACACCCACGTGGACCCCAGCCGGTTCGCCGGCAAGTCCGTCTACACGACCTCGGTGGGCGCGGCGGTGAAGGGCGCCGCGGACGTCATCACCAAGGCCAAGGCCGAGGCGGCACCACTCTCGGGTACGGCTCCGGCCGCTGCCGCTGCAGAGAAGACCGGCAAGCGCAAGATCGAGGGACCCTACAAGCACCTGCTCACCGGGGTGTCCTACATGCTCCCCATCGTGGTGGCTGGCGGGCTCTGCATCGCCCTGTCCTTCGTGTTCGGCATCGAGGCGTTCAAGGAGCAGGGCACCCTGGCCGCGGCCCTGATGGACATCGGCGGCGGTGCAGCATTCAAGCTGATGGTGCCGATCCTCTCCGGCTACATCGCCTACTCGATCGCCGACCGCCCCGGCCTCACCCCCGGACTGATCGGCGGCATGCTCGCAGTGAACCTGGAGGCCGGCTTCCTCGGCGGCATCGTCTCGGGATTCCTGGCCGGCTATATCGCCTTGCTGATCCGCGACCGGGTCCAGGTGCCCCAACACTTCGAGGGCCTGAAGCCCGTGCTGATCATCCCGCTGCTGTCGACCCTCGCCGTCGGACTCCTGATGATCTACGTCGTCGGTGCCCCGGTGAAGGGCATCATGGACGGGCTGACCCACTTCCTGCAGGGCATGGGCTCCACCAACGCGGTCATCCTCGGCCTGATCCTCGGCGCCATGATGGCTGTGGACATGGGCGGACCGGTCAACAAGGCCGCCTACACCTTCGCGGTGGGGCTCCTGACTAGCGACACCTATATGCCGATGGCGGCGGTCATGGCGGCCGGGATGACGCCTCCCCTGGGAATCGCCATCGCGACGATGATCGGCGGCAACCGCTTTACCCAGGCCGAGCGTGAGGCCGGCAAGGCGGCGGGCGTTCTGGGCCTCTCCTTCATCACCGAGGGGGCCATCCCCTTCGCCGCCAAGGACCCGCTGCGCGTCATCCCGTCTCTCATCCTGGGCTCCGCGGTGACTGGCGCCCTGTCCATGTACTTCGGGGTCGGACTGCGCGCACCCCACGGCGGCATCTTCGTGCTCGCCATCCCGAATGCGGTCAGTCACCTGGCCCTGTACGCCCTGGCAATCGCGGTCGGGACCGCACTCACGACGGTCGCGCTTCTCATCCTCAAGCCGTCGCTGGAGGAGCCCAAACCCGCCACCGCCGTGCGTCTCGCGACCAAATAACTACCAGCGGGTCCCTCGGCGAAGAGGGGGCCCGCACCACCACAATTGGAGACCAAACCATGTTGCATCGCCACACCGTCGGCATCATCGGCACCGGACAGGTCGGCATGGCGGCGGCGTCCGCCTTGTTCCAGCAGCGGATCGCCAACGAGCTGATCCTTGTCGACCTCGACCGCCGCCGGGCCGAGGGGGAGGCCATGGACCTGATGCACGCCCAGGGCTACGTTGGGCGGCGGAAGGTCCGGGCCGGGGACTACGCGGACCTGGCCGACGCACAGATCGTGATCGTCACCGCCGGAGTGGGCCAGCGGCCCGGGGAGGATCGCCTGTCGCTCCTCAACCGCAACGCCGCGGTGTTCCGCCAGATCGCGGAGCAGCTGGACCGCCATGCCCCGGATGCCATCCTACTGATCGCATCCAATCCCGTGGACGTGCTCACCTACGTGATGCAGGAGCTCTCGACGCGCCCGCACGAGAAGGTCATCGGGACCGGGACCATGCTCGACACCACCCGCCTGCGCTCCCTGCTGGCCGAGCATTACGGGGTGGACCCGCGCTCGGTCCATGCCGTGATCCTGGGCGAGCACGGTGACTCCGAGATCGCGGCCTGGAGCCACGCCACGATCGGCGGCACGCGGATCATCGGCAACACCATCCTCGGCAAGCCCTACGATCCGGAGTTTCTGGACCAGGTGCTGACCCAGGTGCGTCGCGCCGCCTACGAGATCATCGAGCGCAAGGGTTATACGAACTGGGCCATCGGGCTGGTGCTGGCCCATCTGGTGCGCACCATCCAGGAGGACCAGGGCAGCGTGCTGCCGATCAGCGTGCGGCTCCACGGCGAGTACGGGATCGACGAGGTCTGCCTGAGCATCCCGGTCGCGGTGGGGATTCATGGCGCCGCCGGGCGCGTTCCTATCCCCCTGGACGACACCGAGCAACAGGCCCTGGTGAGCTCCGCCGAGACCCTAAGGCGGTGCCTGCGCTCGCTGGATCTATGAGATTGAGGCCGGAGTTAGGGCCAAGTCGAGAGGGCCCAGGACCGACCGGATACCCAGACAACGAGCCGGATGCCTTGGGTCCGGACGGACCCTGCGCCGGCGGGAGAATCCAGTGCCATGAGCGTCATCACGAACCCCTTGTTCCCTGGGAAGCACTTCATCGGCACGGTGCTCGAGGCACTCGAGACCAAGACCGCGATGTCCGGCGAGCTCGCCCGACGCTACCTCCAGCGCGCCGCGATGGCGGGGGTCATCATCGGGCTCCTGTACACGACGAACTACGCCCTCATCGTGGCGTTCGACGCCGTGCGCCTGGGGGAGGCCACGCTGCACCCGCTGGGCAGGATCGCCGGGGCCCTGGCCTTCGGGTGGGCCCTGGTCTTCATCCACTACTCGAAATCCGAGCTGCTCACGTCCAACATGATGATCGTCTCGATCGGCGCCTACCACCGCCGCATCGGATGGACCAAGGCGATGCGGCTCCTCTCGCTCTGCTATGTCGGCAACTTTCTGGGCGGGCTCTTCATGGCCCTGCTCTTGCTGTTCAGCACCCTGGCCGAGGGCCAGGTCTTGGCACAGATGGGGCACTCGGTCGCGGTCAAGCTGGGCTACGTGAGCGGCGGCGCTGCCGGATGGGGCGACCTCTTCGTCCGGGCAATCCTCTGTAATTTCATGATCAATCTGGCCGTGCTGCTGGTCTACAACGGCCTGATCAAGGATGACCTCACCAAGAGCCTGGTCATGATCGTGTCGGTGTTCATCTTTGCCTTCCTCGGCTTCGAGCACTCGGTCGCCAACACCGTGCTGTTCACCATCGTCGGCCTCAAGCAAGGCATCGACGTCGGCCTCGCGGCGGGCAATGTGGCCATCGCCCTGGTCGGAAACTTCATCGGCGGCGGGCTGCTCATTGGTCTCTACTACGCCTATGTCAACGACGATGCGAAGTATCTGCGCACGCGCCCCCAGCCCGCGGAGGCGGCAGACGTGGACGACCGATGAAGGACCCAGGGGGGTCCGGAACACTGGGCAATGGCTCATCGAGAACGAGGGCAGCTATGTACAGAATGGTTCTGATCCGCCACGGGGAATCGACCTGGAACAAGGAGAACCGGTTCACCGGGTGGACCGATGTCGATCTGAGCGAGCAAGGTGTGGCCGAGGCCCTCGAGAGCGGGCAGGTGCTGCGGAGCGAAGGCTTCCAGTTCGACATCGGCTACACATCGCTGCTCAATCGCGCCATCAAGACCTACAACACGGTGACGGAGGAGGTCGACCAGATGTGGCTCCCGGTCAAACGGTCCTGGCGTCTCAACGAACGGCACTATGGCGCCCTACAGGGGCTGAACAAGAGCGAGACGGCCGAGCGCTTCGGCGAGGAGCAGGTCAAGATCTGGCGCCGCAGCTATGACATTCCGCCGCCGCCGCTGACGCCCGACGACGAGCGCTATCCCGGCAAGGACCCGCGCTACGCGGATCTAACGGCCGCGGAGTTGCCGTTGACCGAGTGCCTGAAGGACACCGTGGCGCGGTTTCTCCCGCTCTGGCACGAGGACATCGCCCCGACGATCAAGTCCGGCAAGCGGGTCCTGATCGTGGCGCACGGCAACAGCCTGCGCGCCCTTGTGATGTACCTGGACCACATCAGCGAGGCGGATATCGTCGAGCTGAACATCCCGACCGGGATGCCCTTGGTCTACGAGCTGGACGCGGACCTCAAACCGACCAGGTCCTACTACCTCGGCGACCCGGAGAAGGTAGAGGCGGCGATGGAAGCAGTCGCCAAGCAAGGCAAGAAGCACGCGTAAGGCCGGATGGTGGCGGGTTGGCCGGCGGCACGGGCCGCGACGCCTGGCCCCTTGCCAGCCGATTGCACGCGCGCTCGATCCCACCGATGCTCGCCGCGTTTCCGCAAGGGAGATGTGGGAGCGCTTTCACCACTGAACGCCAAATAGGTCTGGGAGACCACCATGCAGATCGACATCAAGACTCGGCATATCAGTCGTCTCGCCCGTAACACCCTGGCGCTGATCCTCGCGGGTGGGCGGGGCTCCCGCTTACAGGACCTCACCCAGTGGCGCGCCAAGCCCGCGGTCCCCTTCGGCGGTAAGTTCCGCATCATCGACTTTCCCTTGTCGAACTGCGTGAACTCGGGCATCAGACGCATCGGTGTTCTGACCCAGTACAAGGCCCACTCACTGATACGCCACCTGGTCAGGGGATGGGGGCGCCTCCAGAACGAGCTTGGTGAGTTCGTGGAGGTGTTGCCCGCCTCCCAGCGGACCACGGGCAACTGGTATGCGGGGACGGCGGACGCCGTCTATCAGAACCTGGACATCATCCGCACCCACCAGCCGGAGCTGGTCCTGATCCTGGCGGGGGACCATGTCTACAAGATGGACTACGGCGCCATGCTGGCCTTCCACGCCGAGTCCGGGGCCGACATGACCGTCGGCTGTGTGGAGGTGTCTCTGGAGGAGGCGCGGGGCTTCGGTGTGATGGCGGTCGACGAGCAGGGAAAGGTGGAGCGTTTCGACGAGAAGCCCACGCATCCGACGCCCATGCCCGGAAGCACCGATAGGGCCCTCGCCTCCATGGGCATCTATGTGTTCAACACGGAGTTCCTGTACGACGCGTTGATTCGAGATGCCCGCGATGTCGAGTCGGAGCGGGACTTCGGCCGCAACATCATCCCCGACGCCATCGCCTCCAGCCGCGTCTTTGCCTACCCCTTCCGCGATCCAGAGACGGGCGCACAAGGCTTCTGGCGGGACGTCGGCACGGTGGACGCCTTCTGGGCGGCCAACATGGAGCTGTTGGAGCAGAACCCCGAGCTCGACCTCTACGACAGCAAGTGGCCGATCCTCACCTACCAGCAGCAGCTGCCGTCGGCCAAGTTCCAGGCAGACGAAGGACATCCACAGGGCACCGTGATCGACACCATCGTCTCGGGTGGCTGCGTTGTGCGCTCGGGCCAGCTCAGCCGTTGCGTGCTGTTCTCCAGCGTCAAGGTGGAGGCCGGATCCCAGCTCCACGAATGCGTGGTCTTTCCGGACGCCAACGTGGGACGTGACTGCCGGATCCGCAAAGCGATCATCGACGCAGGCTGCAGCATCCCCGACGGCACCTTGATCGGTGAAGACCCGGAGAGCGATGCGCAGCGATTCCATGTCACCAGGGATGGGGTGGTCCTGATCACCCGGGAGATGCTGGGCCAGAGGACGCCCCAGTTCGGCTGAACGGGGGTTTTCGGTGTTGGGCCGCCGACAAGCCATCCGGACGCCTCCACGGCCCCCGATCGACCTTCGTACGGAGCAAGCATGTCGCTACGCATCAGCAAAGACACCCGCCTGTGCATCTCGCTGGCTGGCCGGCCGAGCAACATCGGCACACGCTTCCACAATTTCCTCTACGAGGAGCTGGGTCTGGACTTCGTCTACAAAGCCTGCACCACCAGCGACCTGGCAGCGGCCATCGCCGGAATCCGAGCCCTGGGTATCCGCGGCTGCGGGGTATCCATGCCCTACAAGGAGGCCTGCATCCCCTTTCTGGACGAGCTGGACGCCTCGGCCAAGGCCCTCGGCTCGGTCAACACCATCGTCAACGACAGCGGTCACCTGCGTGCCTACAATACGGACTACATCGCGGTGCGCGCGCTGTTGGACAGGCACGTGGCGTCTCCCGACCTATCGTTCGGCCTTCAAGGGAGCGGCGGTATGGCCAAGGCCGTGGCCGGGGCCTTACGCGACGCGGGCTTCCGCTCCGGCATCATCCTCGCGCGAAACGAGGCCACCGGCCGGCAGCTAGCGGATGCCTATGGGTACGAGTGGCGGGGGCGGCTGGGCGATGCCCGCCCACACCTGCTGGTCAATGTCACCCCCATCGGCATGGCGGGCGGCCCGGATGCCGAGACCTTGGCATTTGCCCCCGAGGTCATCGACAACGCCCAGGTGGTGTTCGATGTCGTCGCCCAGCCTCCCGAGACCCCGCTCATCCGGTACGCACGGGCCCACGGCAGGCCAGTCATCACGGGGGCCGAGGTGATCGCCCTCCAAGCAGCGGAGCAGTTCGCCCTCTACACTGGCGTGCGGCTGACCGAAGAGCAGATCCGCAGCGCCTCCGCGTTCGCCAGGAGCTGAGGCGCCCACTTGGCTTAACCTAACCGGCCTGGAATGGGTTCGCCGACGCTAGCCCGACTCGACGGACGCCCCTATGGGGGCCGTGGAGCGACCCGGATGCACCTGGCCCGATAGGCTGGGCGCCCCTACTTCGAGCCCCCGAGGCAAGGAGGCGACTCGGGGGCGCTGCCGCCCCGCTCGAACCACTCCTCCGGGGTCCAGGTGTGCAGGGCCAGGGCGTGGAGGCCCGACTCGAACTCCGGGCGCAGCAGGGCGTTCACCGCCCGATGGCGAGCTACCAGGTTCTGGCCGGCGAACCGCTCGCTGACCACCAGCAGCGTGAAGTGGGATTCCGCACCTTCGGGGACAGAGTGCATATGGCTCTCGTCCACCACCTCCAGGTGCAGGGGGTTCAAGGCATCTCTCACCGCGGCCTCGATTCGCGCGTTTCGATTCATCTCGTGATCCCGTGACAGATTGGATTGGCCCGGGCTTGTGACCCTCCCAACTGAGCTGAGGGCGCGGCGGCCCCGGCACAAGCGTGGTCAGTCCCCCCGCAGCTCGATGTGCTCCCCCACCAGCAGGGTCTGGGCGGCCTCGGCCACCGCCCCCAGGGGGCCGGCCAGGTCCGGATCCGTCAGGGCCTCACGGCCGATTGACTCGCTGCGCCCGAACAGGCTGAGCCTCAGGTGCTCGGCGGTGCGCACATGGAGCTGCAAGTCGTTGAGGATATGGGTGAGCTCGCTGCGGGTCGGGGTCGCGCCGAGGGCCGTGAACAGGGTCCCCAGGGCCTGGAACAGGGGCTCGGCCTCCGGCCCGAGGCCAAAATCGCGGGGTCGGTACGCGATCTGGCGCTCCGAGACCCGGCTGATCCAGACCCGGAAGCTGTCCTTCTGGAGGGAGTGGTAGAGCGGCGTCTCGGAGATCAGGAACAGCAGCAGGTTTCGCGGGTTCGCGTAGTAGTGTCCGCCCCGGACCTCCCAGGCGCAGTCCGCGATCAGGCGGTGGATGCGGATGTGCTCCCGGAAGTCCGCGGCCTGGAGCTGGTCCAGGATCAGGATGGTGGACTCCCCCTCGCTCTGGGCGCAGGCCTCGCTGACGGTCTGGTCCAGGGGCTCGATCGGGGGCTCCTCGCGGCCCAGCTCGTCCTTGCTGGGGGGCAGAATCAGGTCCGGCAGCGGTGGGTGCTGTTCGGTGAAGTCATGATAGAGGCAATGGGGGAATTCCAGGGCCCGGGCGAGGGCGTGGGCGAACGCGGTCTTGCGCCGCTGCGAATCGCCCTCGATGTTGAGGGTGCGCAGCCCCCGGGTGGGGCTCTCCAGCAGGCAGCGGACCTGGAATTCGTAGTCGTCGTTGGACTCGAATCCGTGCCCGGCCATCTTCTCGCGCAGGCTTGGCATGGCGAGATGATAGCGCGTGGTGAGTAATGAGTGGCGAGTGGCGAGTGGCGAGTGGCGAGTGGCGAGTGGCGAGGGGCGAGGGGCGAGGGGCGGATCGATGGGGCGCGCCCTAAGCGCCGTCGTTCCCTGGGGTCAGGGGGTGCCGGAAGTCTCGATCAGGGGGAGGAGGTCGGGGTGCCCCGCCTCGGGGGCCCAGTCCGCCGCGGTGCGACCACTGTGGTCCTTGAGGGTCGGGTCGGCCTGGTGGCGCATCAGGGTTTGGACCGTCTCCCGATGACCCTGCTTCGCCGCCCAGATGAGGGCGGTCCAGCCCTGGGTGCGCTCCTGGTGATCCGCCATGGCCCCCTGCGCCAAGAGGCGCTCGACGACGGCCGCGTGGTCGTTGGATGCCGCCAGCATGAGGGCTGTGTAGCCCCCCTTGTCCTCCGCGTCCACCGTCGCCCCCGCCGCGAGCAGCCGCTCCACCGCCTCCAGATGGCCGTTCAGGGCCGCTTTCATCAAGGGGGTCCAGTCGCAGCTGTCCCGGACATCCGGCTCTGGATCCTTGCGCAGCAGACGTTCCAGGCCCGCCAGGTCTCCGCGCTCGGCCAGGGCCACCAGGGGCGGCGCCCCCTCTTGATCGTCACCGTCCCCGGGGCCGGCGGAGTCGCCGCAGGCGCTGAGCACGAGGACGATGGCAGAGACAATCAGTGATGGGCACGGGCGGCTCATGGGGCGGCATTTTCCACGACCCGGCCCAGCCGATCCCATGCGAAACCGCAACTGTATCCTGAGCGCCGCGGACGCCCCGTCGTTCGAGGTCCCGTCGTGCGCGGGGGTTCAGCCTGAAGGTTTCCGAGACCCTAATCCCCCAGCGCTTGCGGTAGCTATTTACGTCGAGCCGGAAGTCCCTGCAACCGGCCGCGCGATGTCAGTGTGTCGCGGCACGTGGGCCGATCAGATGCCAGAATGGCAATTGATCAGCGTATCCCTCGGTGTGATTGGAGGGTTGTTCAGGTTTCAACCGAGGGGGCTCGCGGACCTCTCGGGGGTGTAGGACGGCGAGCTGGCAAGCCTTTCCATGATCGCCAGTGCGTCCTCGCTGTACGCGCAATATCCGAGCACGGCACGCGCCCTGTTGAATCATTCTTGCTCGCTGCCCGCGCCGCGGCCGATCAATTCCGCGAGACGCGCATGCCAGTCCCTGCTCCGGTTCCCGGGAATACCAAGCTCCGTATCCCGCAGGGCGGACGGGAGCAAAGAATGGCCCCTGTTGAGTGGAGGGCTGTTCCCGCGTTCCCGCGGCAGCGATTCGATCAGCTCGCTCGGATAATCTCCCTCCTCGCTCAAGGGTATCAAGCTCAGCAGCGACGCCTGTGGAGCAGGCGTCGGTTGCGCGTTCTCGGTCCCAGCGGTCGTCGCCTCGGGTTGCGGTCCCTGGCACTGGCGATCCCCCGCCCCCTTGTCACGGCCGGAATCGTTCTCTGGAGCGCCCCGATGCTTCAGCGCCCGTTGTAGGGGAATAATCAGTCGTCGTTGCTGTGCAGGGTAAGCCAATTTTGTGCCATACCGACGCTTGATTCCTAACCAGCGGAATTGGCGAAGGCTATTTGGCGCTCCAACGTCTTGGCGGCCGTGAGGGCAGCGCAGGACCGGTGAGGTGTCAAGATCCTGACGCGGCGCCCTCGCGGGCGATCCTTGACCGCCCGGCCTTTGGCTGTCCGCACGAGCTGAAGTGGCATATCTGCGGCGACGACCGCGCTGGCCCCGAGCACCGCCTCGCCGTGGATCGTCACCCGCTCGAGCACCACGCGGCTCACCGCGCCCAGACATCGTCGCTGATTGTCACGCCGCCTTTGCCAAGCGCCTCGACTCGGATTTGCGTGGCAAAATAGGTGCCCGGTGGGCCCTGTGGCGATGCTGGCATAGGCCCCGAGTCGACCACCCCTATGCTGAAGACACCGCCGCGACTTGGGGCGGACGAGGGCTCGAAGGTGCAGATGCAAAGCAAGCTTGAGAGGGAGCCGGGACTGGAGCAGCGCTGCGACGTGCTGGTGATCGGCGGCGGGCCGGCGGGCTCGACGGCCGCTGCCTTGCTGGCCGAGCGCGGCCATCGCGTGACCCTGCTGGAACGGGCCAGGCATCCGCGCTTCCATATCGGCGAGTCCCTGCTGCCGGCCAATCTGCCCCTGTTCGAGCGGCTCGGGGTCGCCGAGCAGGTGCGGTCCATCGGCATGGAGAAGTGGGGGGCGGAGTTCGTGTCGCCCTGGCACGAGCACACCCAGACCTTCGAGTTCGCCGGGGCCTGGGACAAGTCCATGCCCTTCGCCTATCAGGTCAGGCGATCCGAGCTGGACGAGATCCTCATTCGCAATGCCGCCGCAAAGGGGGCGGAGGTCATCGAGGGATGCCGGGTCCAGGAGGTGGTGTTCCAGCCCAACGGAGCCACGGTCAGCGCCCGTCGCGACGACGGCACGGCCGGGGTCTGGCAGGCCGGCTTCGTCGTCGACGCCTCCGGGCGCGACACCTTCCTCGGAAACCGGCTGCGGCTCAAGCACCGTAATCCCAGACACAACAGCTCCGCCATGTATGCCCATTTCGAGGGGGCGCGCCGTCTGCCGGGCCAGGCGGAGGGCAACATCAGCATCTTCTGGTTCGAGCACGGCTGGTTCTGGTTCATCCCCCTGGCGGACGGCGCCACCAGCGTCGGCGCGGTTTCCTGGCCTTACTACTTCAAGGGCCGGGTCGGGCCGATGGAGACCTTCTTTCTCGATACCATCGCGCTCTGCCCCGCGCTGGCGGAGCGGCTCAAGGATGCGCGCCTCGTGACCGAGGTAGAGGCCACCGGCAATTACTCCTATGTGAGCGACAGGACCCACGGACCCGGTTATCTGCTGCTGGGGGATGCCTTCGCCTTCATCGACCCGGTCTTCTCCAGCGGCGTGATGCTCGCCATGATCAGTGCCTTTGCCGGTGCGGAGGCCGTTGATACCAGTCTGCGTCATCCGGCGCGGTCCGCCCGGGCCATGCGCCGCTTCGACCGCCTGATGCGGCACGGCCCCCGGGAGTTCTCCTGGTTTATCTATCGGGTCACCAATCCCATCATGCGCGACCTCTTCATGGGTCCGCGCAACCTGCTGCGGATGAGAGAGGCGCTGCTGTCCGTCCTGGCCGGCGACCTCTACGGCAAGACCCCCATCTGGGGATCCCTCCTGGCCTTCAAGGCGGTCTATTACCTCCATTGCCTGTTCGATCTGCGTCGCTCGGTCCGCGCGTGGCGGCAGCGCAGACTCAACATCCGTACCTTCGACGCTCAGGAGACGCCAGTCGGTCAATGAGCCCCCCAAGTCCGCTCGCGGTCGCTTACCTCGAGCCGTCCCGACTCGATCTGCAGGGAGCGCGGTGGAGGGCCGGTGTCCTCGGCCAGGTCTGCTACGGAGGTCGGTCGCCAACTCTGGAGGCGGCGGATTGGCCTGCCGCCTTCATCCACACGCCCCGTTTGGATGCCCCCGAGGATCTGTGCGAGGTCTGGTTGAGCGCCGATCCCGTCAGCGCGGGGACCGCCGAGGGGATCGCCTATCGTCGCACGGACGACCTCCTGTTCGGGGTCGTGACCGAGGCGGAGGACGTGGACGGGGTCGGCTCGGCCGCCCCCCTGCAGTGTGCTGCCGAGCGGGGCTATCTGCGGCTCTTCGCCCTGATCGATGCCCTTGGCTATCCGAACCTGTTGCGGGCCTGGAACTACCTCGCCGAGATCAACCGCGAGGAGGGGGGGGTGGAGCGTTACCGGCAGTTCAACGCCGGCCGGCAGGACGCCTTCCTGGCCTCGGGCCGGTCCCTCACCGACGGCGTCCCGGCGGCCTGTGCCCTTGGGGCTGCCGGCCAGCCCATGAGCATCGCCTTCCTGGCGGCGCGCCGGCCCGGCGTTCCCATCGAGAATCCCAGACAGGTCAGCGCCTTCCACTACCCGGCCGCCTACGGACCGCGAAGCCCCACCTTCTCCCGGGCGACCCTGTTTCGGCTGCCCGGGCAGGAGGTCCTCTTCCTCTCCGGCACGGCGAGCATCGGTGGCCATGAGACCCGTCATTCCGGGGACGTCGGGGCCCAGACACGGGAGACACTGGCGAATCTGCGGGCGGTCCTGGAGGCGGCGAACGGCGCCGCCCGGGGCCCCGGCTTCCGCCTAAAGTCGCTCTATCTCAAGGTCTATCTGCGCGACCCGGGGGACCTGGAGGCGGTGCGGGCGGTCCTGACCGAGGCGCTGGGCCCGGGGCTCCGCGCCGCCTACCTGCAGGCCGACATCTGCCGGGCCGATCTCCTCCTGGAGATCGAAACGACCGCGGGCCTGCGAATCGAGACCCCATGAACAGCCTGTCCCTGAAGATCGTGCCCGCGCACGCTGGCCTCGCCGGCTTGCTGCTCCTGGCCTCGGCGGCCGGCCTCGGCCGATGTGAGGATCTGCCCCTTTGGGAGGCGGGAATCGGCATTGCCGGTATCAGCTCTCCTTCCTACCGGGGGGCGAGCGATATGCGCTATTACCCCCTCCCGCTGCCCTATGCCATCTACCGCGGCAAGATCTTCAAGGCGGACAGGGACGGGGTGCGCGGCGTCTTCGTCGACACGGAGCAGGTCAAGCTCAACACCAGTCTCACCGCCTCCCTGCCCGTCAGCGGGGAGGACTATGCCCCCCGTCGGGGGATGCCGGACCTCAAGCCCACGGTCGAGGTGGGTCCCTCCCTGGATCTGCGGCTCTGGCGCTCCCAGGACCGACGCCGACAGCTCGACCTGCGCCTGCCGTTGCGCTTCGGCCTCACGGTCGAGTCGAACCCCAGGACCATCGGCTGGGCCTTCTCGCCCCGTCTCAACCTGGACCTGCGGGATCCCCTGGGCCTCAGCGACTGGAATCTTGGGCTCCTGGCTGGCCCCATCTTCGGAAGCCGGCGATACCACGACTACTTCTACTCCGTGGACCCCGCCTATGCGACGCCCGATCGCCCCGCCTACGAGGCCGAGGGAGGCTACGCGGGCCTGCAGCTCATCGCGGCCGTCTCTCGGCGTTTCCCGAGCTACTGGGTGGGTGCCTTTGTCCGTTACGACAGCCTCCAGGGCGCGGTCTTCGAGGACAGTCCCTTGGTCCAGTCGGATCACTACCTGGCGGTCGGGCTGGGCATCGCGTGGGTTCTGGGCGAGTCCTCGACCCGGGTCCAGGACGACTGATGGACCGGCCCGCATCGCCCGGCCCGAGCCCGCCGCGCCGGACCTCTCGACGGCGACTTCGCTTACCCTGGGTCTTGCGCCAGCTCAAGGGCAAGGCATTGTCCCCTGCATGGGTGTCCGACAACGGTTGACAAGGCCCGTTTTGCTTTACAAGACTCGCACACGCGTCCAATCACCCACACCCACGCGCACTTGGATGGCACTCATGAGGATCTGCCATGAACCGCCGATCGATAGGGACGGCGGGTCAGGGACATGCGCCGTCAATGAGCCCGAAAGCCATGAATAAGAACCATCACACCCTGGCGCCCACCCTCCCGAAAGGGGTCATGCTGAATGCCTACCCCGAGAGCATCGGGAGCTGTCTCGCGGATACGGTGGAGCTGCTGAAAAGACCCGAGCTCAAGGATGCCTTCTCGCTCTTCTACATTCTGCCGACCTTTTTCAACAGCGACCTGGACCGGGGCTTTTCCATCATCGACTACGACATCAACGAGCAGCTCGTGAGTCGGCAGGATCTGGACGCCCTTCACGCCCTCGGCGTCATGTTGAAGCTCGACCTGGTGCTGAACCACTTGTCGGTTCGCTCCCCCCAGTTCCAGAACCTGTTGCGGCGGGGCGACGACTCGGCCTACAAGGATTTCTTCCTGGACTGGAACGACTTCTGGTCGGAGCACGGCACCATGGGGCCAGATGGCGTTGTTCGGCCGGACGAGGCGCATCTCCAGATGCTCTTCATGAGAAAGCCGGGACTGCCGATCCTGCGCGTGTGCTTTCCCGATGGGTCCCGCAGACTCTACTGGAACACCTTCTACCAGGAGGTGAAGATCGTGGAGATGGCACCCCATGACTTCGTGGGCATCAAGGGTATTCACATCGAGCAGGCGACGGCCATTGCGGCCGCCGTGCAAAACGCCATACAGGCACACGGGGATCTGGAGCAGCTGGATCTGGGGGACCTGTCCCATTACAGGGACGAGGTGCTCTCCATCATCTGCCACAAGCGCGAGTACCTGGGGCAGATGGACCTGAATGCCCGCTCCGAGCTGGTCTGGGAGTTCTATGACGAGACCCTGAGGAAGCTGCGTGACCACGGCGCCAAGGTCATCCGTCTGGACGCGTTCGCCTATCTGCACAAGGAGCCCGGCAAGGCCAACTTCTTCAACCGGCCGGGCACCTGGGACTACCTGAAACGGTTGCGGGGGATGGCCGAGAAGTACGACCTGATCATCTTTCCGGAGGTCCATGCGGAGTACGGCAGCGGTATTCACGCCGAGGTTGCGGAAGAAGGCTTCCCGATCTATGACTTCTTTTTCCCGGGCCTGGTCATCGACGCCCTCGATCGCGGCACCAATGAGGCCCTGCTGAGATGGATCAGGGAGATCCAGGCGAAGGGGCTGCAGACCATCAATATGCTCGGCTGCCACGACGGCATCCCCGTGCTCGACCTCCGGGGCAAGGAGATCGGTGGCGAATGGCGGCCAGGTCTGTTGGACAACGACCAGATAGAAGCCACGATGGAGCGAATCATCAGCCGCGGCGGCAGGGTCAAGAATCTGTTCGGCCACGATGGCAAGCAGATCGCCTATTACCAGGTCAATGCCACCTTCTTCAGTGCCCTCGGGGAGGATGAGGACAAGCTGCTCCTGGCCCGGGCCATTCAGATGTTCATGCCGGGTGTCCCCCAGGTCTGGTATCTGGATCTCTTCGCCGGGAAGAACGACTACGAGGCGGCGGACAACGGCGGTCCCGCCGGGCACAAAGAGATCAACCGGACCACGCTCACCCTGGACGACGTCGACGCGGGACTTCGCCGTACAGTGGTTACGAGCCAGCTCGACCTCATCCGTTTGCGTAACCTGTCGCCCGCTTTCCAGGGTGAGATGCAGATCCTGGCGGCGGAGCCCCACCAGCTCCACATCCGCTGGCACCATCCCCAGGGGACCGCGACGCTCGAGGCCGATCTGCGCAGTCACGGCTTCACGGTCTACGAGGGGGCCGGCTCGTCCGAGCGGGTCCTGATGCGGGTGGGCGCCGGGGCGACGGGGATGAGGCCGCCCTCCAATCCCACGGGCTACCCTGCGCAGGCATGAAGGTGTCCGGGATCGGGATTCGGCGCGTGCCGTGCGCCGCGTGACGGACGGGCGCGCGCTCAGCCCAAGGGGATGCCGCCGTTGATGCTGATGACCTGGCCGGTGATGTAGGAGGCCTGCTCGGAGCAGAGGAATCCGACCAGGTCGGCCACCTCCTCCGGCCGCCCGGCCCGCTTCATGGGGACCAGCCGCTCGATCATCTCGGGCTCGAAGCTGCCCTCGCTCAGGGATGTCGCGATGATGCCCGGGGCCACCGCATTGACGGTGATGCCCCGCCCGGCGAGCTCCAGGGCCAGGGACTTGGTGGCCGAGTTGAGCGCGCCCTTGGCCGCCGCGTAATTGACCTGGCCCCGATTCCCCGCCAGGGCGGAGAGGGAGCTGATGTTGACGATACGGCCCCAGCGGGTGCGGATCATGGGCAGCGTCAGGGGCTGGGTGACGTGGAAGAAGCCGTTCAGGTTGACGTCGAGCACGTGATGCCACTGCTCGATGCGCATGCCCGGGAAGACGACGTCGTCGTGCAGACCCGCGTTGTTCACCAGGACCTGGATGGGGCCGTCCGCCAGGATTGCATTGATCTGGGCGCCCGTGGCCTCCCGATCGGTGACGTCGAAGGCCAGGGCCCGGGCGCTCCCGCCCTGTCCGACGATCTCCGCCGCCACCGCCTCCGCGGCATCCAGTCCCCGGTGCGCGTGCACATAGACGTGGCACCCGTCGGTTGCCAGGCGGCGACAGATCGCCGCGCCGATGCCTCCGCTCCCGCCGGTGACCAGTGCCCGTTTCAAACGATGCCTCCAGGGCGATCCGGTGCCCGAGGCAAGGGGCCCACCGGCCCGCCCTCGATATCCAGGAGGCACAGGGTCCCCTGTCGGGCTCGGTGCCATAGGATCCATTTCCCTGCTAGGGCCACGGTTGGATCTCCAGGGCGATTCGCAGATCGTCCAGATAATCGAGGACCACCCGCTCCCCGATCCCACGGGCCAGGGCTTGCAGGAGGGACAGCACACGGGCTGTGGGGATCGAGGCCCGCAGCCCCTCGAGCAGCGGCTCCGCCAGGCGGGTCACCCCGTCCTGGGTGGGGTCGAGCCGAATCCGCGCTAGGGTCCGATCCCCCGGGGCCGGTGTGACGACGAGGGCCGCGCCGAGGCCATCCGGGATGGGTCTGACCCGGTACAGCGGCTCCGGGTAGTCCGCGTCGTAGGCGATCAAAAGGACCGGATGCCGTTCCTGGGCAACCTGGGAGAGGGTCTCGAGGAGGCCGGCGGCGAGGCTTCCGTCGTAGGCCGAGACGACCGTTGCGGGGGCCATGGAGCCAGTGGCGATGTCCCAGTAGCCGGCGGCCGCGTTGTTCACCGAGTTGTGAAAGCGGGTGGGCGAGATGAGCCGGTCCTCGCCCGCCAGGGCCTCGCAGATGGCGTGGCAGTTCTCCCCGTCCCCCCCCGAGGAGGCGAAGACCGAGGCCAGGGCCGCGGGGTCCAGCCCGGCGGCCTCGCAGGCCTCGAGGCCCGTGCCCAAGGCCAGCTTGACGATCTTGCTCGCCCGCCGCCGCTCCGCCGGGGGTAGTCGGGTGGGGCTTGGGTAACGGGTGGGTTGGGGGCAGTAGGGCGTGACACCGGCCAGGACGTCGCGCCCCTGGGACCAGTCGCTCAGGCCGGGGCCGATCAGGCCCACGCCCTGGATGAAGCCCTCAAGGGTCGCCCCCGTCATCGCGATCAGGCCGCCCGCCCCAATACCAGGCTGCAGTTGGAGCCCCCGAACCCGAAGGAGTTGCTCAGGATGCGCCTCGGTGGCCTGTCGAGGTTCTGCCGCAGGTAATGGATCCCGATCTCGGGGTCGGGCGTCCGCGTGCCGACCCCACCGGGCAGGAAGCCCTCGCGCAAGGCGAGGGTGCACAGAACCGCCTCGACCGCCCCGGCCGCGCCCAGCGCGTGTCCCGTGGCGCCCTTGGTGGAGCTGCACGGCAGCGTCGCGCCGAACAGGTCGGCCACGGCCCGGCCCTCGGCCGCGTCGTTGCTCGGCGTCGCCGTGCCATGGAGATTGAGGTAGTCGATCGCCCCCGGTTCCAGGCCCGCGCTGGCCAGCGCCTGCTCCATGGCGAGCCGCGCCCCCAGCCCCTCCGGATGGGGGGACGACATGTGATAGGCATCGCTCGACTCCCCCGTGCCGAGCAGCAGAACCGCGGCGGGGTCGAGGCTGTCGGGTGCCCGGGTGAGCAGGGCGAAGGCCGCGGCCTCCCCGATGGAGATGCCGTCCCGATCCTGGTCGAAGGGTCGGCAGGGCGTCCGGGAGACGAGCTGGAGCGAGTTGAACCCGTACAGGGTGGTGAGGCAGAGGCTGTCGACGCCACCCACCAGGGCGGCGTCGATGAGCCCCGCCTCGATCAGTCGCCAGGCGTTGCCGAAGACCTTGGCGCTGGAGGCACAGGCCACGCTGACCACGAACGCCGGTCCCCGCAGGGCGCAGTAGCGCCGCACGAAGGCCGCGATGCTGTAGACGTTGTGGGTGGTCGCGTAACGGAAATCCCGCGGGAGCTCGCCCGTTTCCGGGTCGCGGCGGCGGTAGGCCAGCTCCGTCTCGAGAATCCCCGAGGTGCTGGTGCCGATGAAGACCCCCACCCGCCCCCGGCCGTGCCTTCGGGCCGCCTCGTCCACCGCCTCGCCGAGGCCGTCCTGTCCAAGCGCGAGCTGGGCCAGCCGGTTGTTGCGGCAGTCGAACGCGCTGAGGTCCGGACGGAGCTCCAGCCCATCGATCCCCGCCACCTCACCGACGAAGGTGTCCAGGTCCACGGTCTCGAAGCGGCAGGGCGCAAGCCCGCTGCGCCCCGCCCGCAGGGCTGCCAGGTTCGCGTCGATCCCGTGGCCCAGGCAGGTGACGGCGGTGAAGTGGGACAGGAGCAGGGGTTTCATGGGGCGGGGACGCCGTGGCGTAACGGCCGAATTGTAACAAACATCCGGGGACCGCCTGCTCAAGGGTCCGAGCCGGCCCTGGCGACCAGCAGCGCGTTGGCGAGGCGCCCGCCCCAGCCCCGGCCCGGCCCAGGTAGCCGGGGCTCACAGGTGTAGCCCAGCCCTGTCAGCAGCCGCCGCCAGTCGTCCAGCGACCGGCAGTAGAGACGCCGGAGATGGTGGCCGCGGCAGTGGGCCACCACCAGATCCACCCAGTAGCCGCAACGGAACGCCAGCCCCCCCGCGGCATTGCCGACGCGCAGGAGCAGCAGGCCGCCGGGAGGCAGGCACCCGAGCGATCGGAGCAGCACCGACTCCTGATCCGCGTGGGGCATGTAGTGCAGCACATCGATCAGCAGGACCGCATCGGCCTGTGGAAAGGGCACCGTCCGAAGGTCTCCCTGCCGGAACCTTGCGGACGGGGGCAGGACGGAGCGGGCCCGGGCGATGGCGGCGCCGCTGCGGTCGATCCCCAGGTACCGGGTTGGCCTCGGTGGCGCGGGCCAGTTCGCGGGCCATTGGCCCGCCTCATAGAGGTCCGACGCGGCGCGCAGCCAGGCGGCCAGGAGGCCCTGACCGCAGCCCAGGTCCAGGATACGGTCCCGGCCCGATAGGGCGCCGAGTCGCAGTAGCTGGGAGAAGACCGGATCCCCACCGAGCTTGCCCCGGGCGAAGTGCCAGGCGGTCCGGCCTGCCGAGCGGTAAGGGGCGCTCGCAGAATCGATCAGGGTCCTGAGGGTGTCGCGGCTCATCCCAAGAGGGACCGCAGGGCGACGGGTCGCAGTCCAGACCCCGCGATGTCACGGAGCAGGTCCGGGAGGACCCGGATCACCATCGGCTCGCCGTCCGGGGTGCGGGCGGCATTCCCATCGTGCAGCAGGAGGATGTCCCCTGCGGCCAGCCCCCGCGTGAGTCGCCGGGCAACCCGTCCGGGGTCGCGCGTGCGGGTATCGAACCCGCGTCGGGTCCAGGTTGCGAGGCGCAGGTCGAGCCGCGACAGGACGGGGTCCAGCAAAGGGCTGCGCAGTCCGGCCGGCGCCCGAAAGAAGCGCGGGGCCTGACCCGTGATGGACGTGAGCGTCTCCTGGGCCGATCGAATCTCCCGGGCGAGGCCCCGGGGGCCCAGGAGGGAGAACCCGTGGCCGTGGTTCTGGGTGTGGTTCTCGACCGCGTGTCCTCGCTCCACGATCTCCCCGCAGAGACCCGGATGCCGTGCCGCCCGCCCGCCGATGCAGAAAAAGGTCCCCTGGACCCCGGCGGCGTCCAGTAGATCCAGGACCCGTGGTGTCACCTCCGGGTCCGGTCCGTCATCGAAGGTCAGGGCCACCTCGCAACGGGCCCTGGACTGGGGCGGCAGGCGGGTCCAGTTGGGCCCCAGCAGGGTCGAGCGCGGCAGCAGACCCAGGACGGTCAACAGCAGGTGGTTGGCCGCGATGGACCCGGCGGCCCAGGGCCACCACCGGGGCTGGGCCGCGAGGGCCGCGAGGGCGCCGGCGTGCAGCGCGAAGGAGGCCCGGATCAGGGGCGCGGGCCGCCACCGGTTCCCGGGTCCGGACGGGTTGCTCAGGGCTCGGACCTCGCGCATGACCTGGCAGCGGCGTGGGGCTCGCGGGTCGCCCCGCGGGCCAGGATCGTCGAGAAGACCAGGGCCAGCACCACCCCGGGCGTGACCGTGGTGCCCATGGCCCGCAGGACCGGCAGCTCGGAGGTCGCCAGCACGCCGAAGCCGATCACCGTGGTCAGGTTGGCCACCAGCAGGGACGCCAGGGTCCGGGGCTCGACCGCGTCGCCCGCGGCCTGCCGCTCGAGGAAGAGGCCGTAGTTGGAGCCCACGGCGACGGTCAGGAGCATGCCAACCAGGTGGAGCAGGGTGAGGCGTTCCCCCGCCAGAACCTGGATCGCCGCCACCACCAGGACCGCGAGCACGAGGGGTGTCAGGATGCGCAGGGTCCTCGCCCCGCTGCGCAGGGCCACCCAGAGGAGTCCCGCGATGACCGCCAGTCCGGTGAGCGAGAGCCATGCCGCCTCATCGAGGTACCCGGCATAGAGACGGTCCGCCTGGTCCTTGATGTCGAGGAATCGGGCCTGGGGCAGATCGGGGCGCGCAAGCGCCGCGCGGACCCGGCCCGAGTCGATCGTGAGCGCGGAGGGGCCTGTCGCCCGCGCCCGCAGGGGCAGGAGGGCGGCCCAGGCCCTTGGGCAGTCGGGGGAGGAATCGCAGGTCTGACCGAGGGGCAGCAGGAGGGACTCCGCCCCCAAAGCGAGGGAGGTCCCCGCCAGGTCTTCCGGATCGACGAGCGGGGCGGTGCGGGCCGCCTGCACCGCGTCCAGGAAGGGCGCCAGCACGCCGGGCCTGAGCGGCAGTCCCGCGAGCGCCGAATCGAGGCGGCGTTGGAGCTCCGCGCGCTCCGGAAGGTCCGCCTGGCGTTCGAGCTGGGTTCTTCGGCTCGGCAGGAGCCGCGCCGGACTCTCGTAGCCTTCGAGGACCCTCTCCGCCACCAGGGCGTCGAGGGGCGAGGCGAGCCGCTCCGCGGCCTGGAGCGCCCGCTCCCGGTCCCGACCGGTGACGACCACCACGTAGCGCACGTCCGGTGCCCCCAGGTCCGCGCGCAGCCGCCCGTCCAGCTCCTGGTCCGATGGCGGGATGGGGCTCAGGCTGGCGAGGTCCCGGCTCCAGAGATCCTCCCCCCGGAGCGCCAGCACCCCCGCGGCCGCGAGCGCGAGCAGCGCCAGGGGCCAGCGCAGCCGTTGGGCGGCTGGAAGGAGACGGCCCAGCCCGCGGCCCAGGGGGGTGAGGTCCCGGACCCGCAGTCTTCCAGGCAGCAGGGAGGGAAGGGCGAACCGAGTCACCAGGGCGGCGGCGACCAGACCGCTGATCGAGTAGAGACCGAGCTGCGCGAGACCGGGCAGGCTCGATGCCAGCAGGACGGCGAAGCCCAGCAGGGAGGTGAGGACCCCGAGTCGGATGGTCGGCCAGAACCGCCGGGTCCAGTCGGGCAGGGACCCTTGGCCCCCGCGCGATTGCACGAGCAGGAAGATCCCATAGTCCACCGACTCCCCGATGAGGGTCGCACCGAACCCCAGGGTAATGCCCTGGACGACCCCGAACCCCAGGCTCACCGCCGCGACGCCGGTGAGGGCCCCCGTGAGGACCGGCAGCAGGCCGAGCACCAGGGCGGTCACCGAACGGTACAGCAGGAGCAGCAACCCGGCGATGAGCGCCGTGCCCAGCGTGGCCAGGCGTACCACCTCCCGGTGGATCTGGTCCCGGACGCTCACCGAGAAGACACCGGGGCCGGTCAGGAGCAGCTGCGCCGGCGCGGCCGCCTGGACCGGCGCTGCGGTCGCTTCGAGCGCCTCGGCGAAGGCCTGGCGAATCGCGGACACGGCCGCGGCCTGGCCGTCGGTGTCGGAGCCGGGCGCGCGGGTCTGCGCCAGCAGCAGGGCGCGCTGGCCGTCGGGGGAGACCCAGACCCCGTCGTGGGTGGCGGGGCCCGAGGCGGACGTCAGGCGGGTGACCAGCTCGACCAGCTCACCCGTAGGATCGCTCGGCACCAGGGGCTTGACCAGCAGCCCCAGGGGGGAGGCCAGCAGGCCGAGGGTCTCCTCGATGGCCGACCTCAGGCCCTGCGGTGTGAAGCGCTCCGCG
>Ga0316580_10000031_pt1 | contig 22460 bp, 18 predicted proteins | sample S0NA_2_FD_204519 | JGI IMG/M metagenome (GOLD analysis project Ga0316580, IMG submission 204519) | Rhizosphere microbial communities from salt marsh grasses in Alabama, United States - S0-2_160517rDrB | ecosystem: Host-associated > Plants > Roots > Rhizosphere | place: USA: Alabama | collected... | reverse complement strand
TTTCAATGCGCCGCGGGTCCCCATAGAGAGTCAGCGCCTTTTGAGCTGCCAGAATTTGCTGGACACCCTCTTCAGGTAAAGATCCGCCGGCCATTAAATTGAGTAATGCATTGGCGGCTGAACGCCTCGCGGGTAAGCGATCGTGTTCCAAGGCATCGAGTAAAATCGGCAGGGCGGGAGTTCCAATCATTTCCAGGCTGTGAATTGCCGCCTGATCGGAGAGACGCCGGTCGCTTAAGGCTTCTTGCAGCTGGGGTAAGGCTTCCTGGCCAAAATTGGCCAGTCCTTCCACGGCCGCTTTACTCACCCGGTAGTCACTGTCCCAGCAGCCATTGGCCAGCATTTCAAAGGCTTCATCGCTGGCATTGGCGGCAAGGGCACGCAAAGCAGCTTCACGCACCGGTGCAGCCTGATCAGAGGCCGCTTGAATAAAGGAAGGTAAGGCCTCGTCAGGGAAATAGGTCTGCAGGAGTTGAACGACCGTCACGCGCACCAGATCGTCGCTGTCCAGCAGGGCTCCTTGAAAAAAGTCAAGAGAACCGGCTGCGTCCAATTGAGAGACCGCCAAAAGAACGGCCTGGCGGGTCTCAGCCCCGGCGTCAGCATAATTTTGCTGCAGATCGGGCACTACGGCCGCATCCCCACTCTCGCCTAGAGCTTGAACCGCTTGCAGCCGCAGTTGGGAATCGCGGCTTCTCAATACGGCCATTAGCGGCTCAACCACCAAGGGGGATCGCGATAAAGTCAGCGCTTCAACAGCCGCTCTCCGCACTGTTAGCTCTTCGTCATCGACAGCGCCGGCGATCAGAGGAATCGCCTGCGCATCATCCAGCTGTCCCAAGGCGCGTACGGCCGCCGCGCGAACAGAGGCATCGGCATCCTCGAGCGCTTGGGCTAAGGCCTGCACATCTCCGTTTCTGGCAACGATGGCAACCACCTGCAGACGTACTTGCAGATCAGGGTCAGACAAGGACTTGTACAGCCAGGCGTTGATTTCAGCACTATGAATACGACCGAGTAAACGAACGACGGCCAGGCGCACTGCCGGATCGGAATCCCGCAAACCGGCGGCGACATCTTCGAGGGCTTCTTCAAGTTCCAATCCTTGCAGCGCCTGATCGGCGGCCCATTGTACTTCTTGCTGGGGATCTTTTAAGGCGGACAAGAGCGGGGAGACTACTTCTCTGGTACCGATTTCACCAAGCGCCTCGATGGCCGTTCTTCTGGCATCGGAACGGCCGTTTTGAAGCGCGTCCAACAGCGCCGGAACTGCCTGCGGGTCGCCAATTTGGCCCAGGGTCCAGATAATCCGCACCTGCTGGCGGGAATGACGCGGATCGGCCAACAGCGTGAGCAGCGGCTTGATTGAAACATCGCCCAGGCGCGCGCAGGCCGACCACTGCCTGCTGATGATGTAATAATAGGCCGCATCCTCCGACTTATCCGGCTGCCAGCCTAAATGACGCAGGGAGCCGGCGGCCGTTTCCTGGATTTCCGGTGGTGATGTTTTTAAACACTGCAAGAGGAAGGGGACAGCCTTTTTGTTCCCTAAGCGGCCCAACGCCTCCCCAGCAGCCCGGCATACGTCTTCATCGCCATCGTGCAAAGCGGTAATCAATGGCAAAAAAGCCTGCTCCGTCCGAATTTGTCCCAGGGCGATCGCCGCTGCCCGCCGCACCTGGGGATCGTCATCAGCGCCTAACCGTTCGATAAGATCATCAATCGCCAGGTGCGCATGCATATTGCCCAGACAAAGCGCCGCCTGCCGGCGTACCTCTCCATCAGGTTCGTAAGATAGAGCTTTCATCAACCCGGAGATATCTCCGGCTTCCTTGAGCCGGGTTACAGCCGGCGGTCCGAATAAGCGATGGCGTATCGACATATCTCAAGATCCAGTAACGCATAGATACCACCGACGGGCTTTAAGGTCAAGATTATTCTACACTTGTAGCGGATTGGGAGAGTAGAGGTTTGCTCTGAGCCGTAATTCCCATCGAACGAACTGCCGGATTGAACAAAAACACCAGGGTAATAAAGATCATTAGCGCACCAAAGATCAAGAACAGGAACTGGGCATTCAAGCCGATGAGCGCTCCGGTCAGCATATTGGAAAGCGGCTGCAGGCCCACAGAGGCAAACATCAACAGGCTCATCATGCGACCCAGCACTGCCTCCGTCGTCCGCCGCTGCAGCCAGGTGATAAATAAAATAACCACGTATCCTTCAGCAACACCCATGAGCAAAGCGATGGCGGCAGCCATATAAGTTGCTTGCGCCAGACCCAGACCGATGATGCCCAGTCCCAGCCCGCTCCAGATCAAGCCAAGAACAATACCCATGTGTTTCGCCGGAGGACGCGGCAGCACACCGGCCAGAATAGTTCCCAACAACAAACCGCCGCCGTACGCAGACATGATGATGCCGAACGCCGCTGCACCACCGGCAAAGCGGTTCGCCGCCAGGACAGGGACGCCGATAGAGAGCGGACCGATGATCAGGAAATTGGAAATGGCGATGAGGACGAAGAAGGCGCGCAAGGCCGGGTCCCGCCAAACCATTTGTAGCCCCTCACGAATCGCGGCAAACAACCTTTCTTTCTCACCTCCTCCGGAAACGGCCGTTCCTCCGTCATCAACAAACCACAAGAAAACGGCCGAGATCAGGAAGGAAAGCCCGTCGATGACAAGAGCCAGGCCGATGCCGCGCAAATCCCCACCAGCCGAGGCATCACCGGCCATCATGGCAATCAATGTACCGGCCAGAACAGGGCCGGCGAAGAGACTCAACTGCCACGTTCCCTGCAGGATGGCATTAGCCCCTTGCAGCTGGTCATCACGAACCAGGCGGGGAATGATGGCACTTTGTGCGGGATAAAAGAAGGCATCGGCCAGACCAAAGAGCAAAGCCAGCGAGTAAATCATCCACATAGCGATGTTCCCGCTCAAAACCGGGACCGACAATAAAAGCACCAGGGCCATACGCATGAAATTGGAGACGAACATAACCATTCGCGGCGAAAAGCGGTCGGTCAAAGCGCCTCCGACAAGCAGAAAGAGGGCTCTGGGAACGGCCGCCAGGGCCAGAACGGTACCCATGGCCAAAGCATCCCCAGTAAGGTTCAATACCAGCCATGGAAGGGCAATCAAATAAAACTGGTCGCCAATGACCGAAACAGCCTCACTTATCCACAGCAGCCGGAAATTACGCAGCCCGAAGAGGGAGAGGAAGGATGTGCTTGTTTTTTCTTCAGGGACGGCAGCCTTATCCTGCGTGTTGGTTTTTGATTCCATAACTACTTCCTTTTAGGCCGCTTTCAAACCATCGATAAAAGCTTCTAACACGGCCCGATCGGCGCGATCAAAATCGTAATCGAGCCATTTCAAAGCGGTAAGCTGCATGACAGCCATGCCATGCACAAGCGCCCATAACCCGTAAGCGATCTCATCACGGCCGAAATCAGGCTGCGAATTTAAATAATCTTGATCAAGAGCCGATTGGACAGCGTCTAATAAAATGCGAAATGTTTCGTCTTCGGAAACCCCCTCATAAGGAATTCGCTCTCCTTCCCTAGACCGCGAGAACATCAGCATGAATTGTGCCTCGTTTTGCAGGGCGAACTGAATGTATGCCTGGCCGAGCGCTACAAGGTATTTATCAGGCAGCAAGTCCGTGGGAACCTGCCGTAAATACTGGCGCATGGTGCCATCGCTCTGAGCACAAACAGCTTCGATAATTTCATCCCTGCTTGCAAAATATTCATATAGACCCGCAGGACTGTAATCGACACGCTTGGCTAAGGCTCGCAGCGAGAAATTATCCGGCCCTTCTTCATTAATGAGAGCCAGTGCGCCGTCTAGAATCTCCTGCCGCGTGCGTGCTTTTCTTTTTTTTCTTGGACTTACCATTTCCTACTCTCGAACATCATACGTTTTCCGAACACTGTTCGGATTATAGTCATTAGAGACGCTTTGTCAAGCCATTAATCAGCTCTTTTGAGTTGATTTACTTTTTACCTTGACCTCAGCGGCATAACGGCCGTATCATCCCGCACATGGAACGCTATTGGTGGCTTTTTACCCTACTCATCCTGCTCCTGATCCTTGGCTTCATCCTTTGGCCGCGCCAATCAATTAACCAATACCCCTGGTTTGACCAATTCGATCAATATCCCCTGGTGACCTCCCATGCCGACGATACGGGCAGCGGATTATGGCCTGGTATCACGATGACTCATCTGGAAGGTGTCGCGGGGCTTGGCGTTGATGTCTTGGAAATGGACGCGCATATGACCAGCGACGGTCACATCGTGCTCATGCATGACGACACAGTCGATCGCACGACCAACGGCAGCGGTCTTGTCAGCGATTTCACCCTGGAAGAACTGCAACAACTAGAAGTCGGCGTCAACTGGACCCAGGACGAAGGCGCAACTTATCCTTATCAGGGAAAGGGATTACAAATCCCAACAGTCGAAGAGGTTTTCCAGCGCTTTCCTGATTACCCAATGGTCATCGAGATCAAGCAGGATTCGCCTTCGATGGCCGAGCCATTTTGCGTGTTGATCCGGCAATATGACAAGACCGAAAAGGTGCTGGTCCCATCCTTTTCCGGCCAGACCATAGCCGAGTTTCGCGCCGCCTGTCCTGAAGTGGCCACGGCCTCCGCCAGCGATGAAACGCGCAACTTTGTGATCGCGAACTTTCTCATGGCAGCAAATCTGATCAAGCCGGCTTACCAAGCTTTTCAAGTACCGGAAGAGAGCGGCGGCATTCCGGTGGTCATTCCTCATTTCATCAGCAGCGCCCACGACCGCGGCTTGCAAGTTCATGTCTGGACCATCAATGACGCAGATGATATGCACCGTCTCATCGATATGGGCGTTGACGGGATCATGACCGACCGGCCTGACATCCTCAAAGATATTTTAGGAAGATAGCTATGTCCAGAGAAAGTGTTTTGCAGCAGTTCGGGGCTAATGCCGCCTCTTACACGACCAGTGAAACCCATGCTAAGGGGGCAAGCCTGGGCCGGCTGCGCGATCTTATTCAAGCGCAGGCTCACTGGCAAGTGCTTGATATCGCGACCGGGACAGGCCATACAGCATTTACCTTTGCACCCCATGTTTCGCGAGTTACAGCCACGGATATCACGCCCGAAATGCTAGCCCAGGCGGAAGCGCTGGCTATGCAAAAGGGTTTGGACAACATTGTTTTCGAAACGGTCGATTCCGGCGATCTACCCTTTGCTGAGGCAAGCTTCGATCTCGTCTCCTGCCGCATCGCCCCACACCACTTCCCAGACTGCGCGCAGTTTATCAGGGAAGTCGCGCGTGTATTAAAATCAGGTGGGCTGCTTGCGGTTGTCGACAACATTGTGCCCCCAGGTATAGTTGGTGATTATATTAACGCCTTTGAAAAGCTGCGTGATCCAAGCCATGAGCGCTGCTTGAGTCAAGAAGAATGGCTCGAATTATTCACCCAGGCGCGGCTTGAAATCACACATCATGAAACTTTACGCAAACGGCTCGATTTTCAATTCTGGGCTCAGCGCCATCATCCGATCATGCAGAATTACCTGCGCGCGCTGCTGCTAGAGGGAGGATCACGAGTCAGCGCTTTCTTGCAGCCGGAAACAAATAACGGGCAGTTGAGTTTTGCCCTTGTCGAAGGAATCGTCATCGGTCAAAAAGCTGCTTAAGTCTCAAGCATGGAAGCATCAAAATAGGAGAAAAAAGTGAGCGGTACGTTTCGATTTTCATTTGGACCCTGGAATATTCATGAAGGTGCGGACCCCTTCGGCCCGCCGGTACGGCCGTCTATACCGTGGGCTGACAAACTCCCACTGTATAAAAAACTAGGCTTTGACGGCGTACAATTTCACGACGATGACGCGGTTCCAGATATCAATTCCCGATCGGCGGCACAAATTGAAGCAACAGCGCGAGAACTGCGCCAGGTCCTGGACGGTGAAGGACTGGTCGCTGAATTCGTCGCCCCTAGATTATGGGAAGATCCACGAACGATTGATGGTGGGTACACGTCCAACAATGCAGCAGAGAGACAATACGCGATCGATCGCAGCCTGCGCGCGGTAGACATCGCCAATATTCTAGGCTGCGATAAATTTGTCCTCTGGTTGGCGCGTGAAGGAACCTATATTCGCGAAGCAAAGGATGCCAAAATCGCCGTCGAGCAAATCGTCGATGCAATCAACCAAATTCTGGCTCACGATCCCGCGATTCGCTTGCTGGTTGAGCCCAAACCCAATGAACCGATGGACCAGGCTTATATCCCGACTGCCGGGCATGCAGCCGGTCTATCGTATCTGACCCAAGATCCCGGCCGTGTCGGCATTTTGATTGAATCGGCGCACGCCATCCTCGCCGGCCTCGATCCCTCGGATGAAATGAGCTATGCGCTCGCCCACAACAAATTGTGGAGCGTTCATCTCAACGATCAGAACGGCCTGAAATTCGACGAAGATAAAGCTTTTGGAGCCGTTGACTTACGCCGAGCGTTCATGCAGGTATGGACTCTGGATCGCAATGATTACGGCATTCATGGCGAATTTGTAGGGTTGGACGTCAAAGCTTTGCGCACCCAACCGGCGGAGTTGGCCACCAAACACTTGAGCAACAGCCGTAAGATTTTCCTGACGCTGCTGGACGTGGTACGCGGTTTGGACACGGCGGAGATCGACTCCCTGATTGCTGCCCGGGATTACGAAACCCTGGAAATGGAGATTGTTCACGCGCTGTTAGGACGATCCTGAGAAGAGATTCAGATCTTCAGTTGATCTAACAATTGATTAGTTGCCATAATTGCGTTGTTTTTGTTACAATTGCGCCAATACAATTGTTACAAGTTATGGGATCTACTGAAGCACATCTATTTGAGCAAATCGCCGAATCCATCCGCATCCAGATAGCGCATGGTGAGTTACAAACGGGGGATAGACTTCCCAGCATCCGTGACTTAGCAAGAACATGGGACTGCACTCCGGGAACCGTCAACCGCGCCTACTCCATCCTGGCCGACGAAGGACTTGTTATTAGCCGTCGAGGCAGCGGGACGGTCGTCAGCGCCAATCCTCTGCTGGATGAGCAGGCTCCTCTGCGATCCGCCTTCCTAACGAATCAGATTGAAAACCTGCTCTTAAATTTATTAGGCCGGGGATACACGGAAAGCGAAATTGAAACCTCCTTTTCCTTGGCCCTGGATCGCTGGCACAAATGGCAGCAGACTGCTGTTCGTGAAAGCATTCCCCACCCGGAAAACCGGCTGCGCTTCGTAGGCAGCCATGATCTGGCGATTGAATATTTAGCGGAAGAAGTATCCAAAGAGAATGATTATCAGTTAAGCACCTCCTTCCGCGGCAGCCTGGGGGGATTGATAGCCCTGGCCCGCGGAGAAGGAGATATCGCCGGCAGCCATTTATGGGATAAAGAAAGCAATCAATACAATATTCCCTATGTTCAACGTGTCTTACCGGGCGAGCGGATTGCCCTGGTAACCGTCGCCGGCCGTTCCTTCGGCTTAATGCTGCCGCCGGGAAACCCACAGTCAGTTTCTTCATTGCTGGACCTCACAAATCCGGAAGTACGCTGGATCAATCGCCAGCCCGGCAGCGGTACGCGAGTATGGCTGGACACGCAGTTAAAACAATTAGACCTCGATCCGGCTAAAATCAAGGGCTACAACGAGAGCAGGACAACCCACAATGAAATTGCCGAGGCGATTACGAATGGAGAGGCAACCGCCGGCTTAGGAATTCAAGCCGCGGCCACGCCTTATGACCTTGATTTTATCCCCCTGGCGCAAGAACATTACCAGCTGGTTATCCCGGAAATGGTTTGGGAAATGGCCGTTTGCCAGCATCTATTGCAGATACTACAAAAAGAACAATTCAAAGAAACCATTAAAAACTTTGGAGGTTACGACACCGCTGAAACAAGCAAAACCATATGGATAGGTTAGGAGAATTTAGGATGAAGAAATTTTTAGTGGTATTCGCTTCAATGCTTTTATTATTAGCAGCATTAACTGCCTGTAATACAGCATCCCCAACAACAAGTACGGAAGAGCAGGCAGAACCTACAACGGCCGAAACTTCTGATAAGGAAGAAGTTGCAGCCACGGAGGAGCCCGCGCCTACGGAAGAGCCGGCGCCAATGGAAGAACCTGCAAGCAGTGAAGCCAAGTCCGACGCGCTCACATTAGCCACCACGACCAGCACCTATGACTCAGGCTTGCTGGATGCCATCTTGCCCGTTTTCGAAGAAGAAAGCGGCATGACGGTCGAAGTCATTGCTGTCGGCACCGGGCAGGCATTAGCCCTTGGCGAACAAGGGGATGCGGATGTTCTGCTTGTACACGCCAGAGCCCGTGAAGATGCCTTTATGGAAGCCGGTCACGGTACGAGACGCGAAGACGTGATGTACAACGACTTTATCATTATTGGTCCGGAAGATGATCCGGCCGGAATCGCCGGTATGGATTCGGCGTCAGATGCGCTGGCAGCCATCGCCGCCGCCGAAGCCGAGTTTGTATCCAGAGGTGATGATTCAGGAACACACACCAAAGAAAAATCGATTTGGGAAAGCGCCGGTATCGAACCCTCCGGCGATTGGTATCAATCTATCGGCCAGGGCATGGGTGCAACACTCACCTTTGCCAATGAAGAGCAGGCTTATACGATCAGCGACCGCGCCACCTATCTTGCCCGCACATTGGAGGAACCGGATTTTGAATTAAAAATCCTCGTTGAAGGAGATCCGATCCTCTTCAATCCCTATGGCGTCATAGCCGTCAATCCTGACAAAAACGATCTCATCAACGCTGAAGGCGCAAATGAGTTTATCGATTGGATTATTTCTGTACCTACTCAAGAATTAATTGGCCAGTTTGGTGAAGATAAATTCGGTGCGCCGCTCTTTACCCCTGACTCAGAGGCCTGGCGAGCTGCGCAATAGAGCTCCCTGCTTCCGGATCAGTTAATGTAGCCATCTGTTTTCCAGAAAGTGAGCGCCAGGTCAGCCACCAATGGCCTGGCCTCACTTTCTCCCCCTTCTCTTTCTCCAGCAAAGTCTTTTAGCGAATCTGTAGCGCATCCAAATTGTAGCGCATCCTTCAGGTTGCGGCGGGCACAACGTAAACGTTGTGCTACAACTCAACGCGCCACGACATTACCTACTTAAATTAACAACTCTCATCAGGTTGCGAAAGGGTCCGGTGGTTGCAAACTACCGTCTGACCCGACAAAGTAGGCTGAAAGCCTACTGACCCTAATCGATCTCAGATTCCTACAGGTTGCCTTGCCCTTGAAGTGAGGACCACCCGCACAACCAAAAGGAAGTGCTACAATTTTTCCCCGCATTGGTTAAGGTTACCCAATAAATCCCATAAAAAAGAAACCCGGTACAGGCCAGAACTGTACCGGGTTTCAAACAATTTAGGAAACAGGTAGTTTAAATATTAGTAGGTGATTACGCGCGGCAGTTCTTTAGCCTGGGCAACCCAATCAACTACCTCTTCTTCGCTTGGCAGCATATCAACCAGGGCATCGGCCTCATTGACTTCTACCAATTTACTAAAGAGGTTAGCAGCATTGCGATGTGCCAGTTCCACAACCGTATCTACACCGGCGGTTTCCAGAAGGTCGGCATACTTGACACCAACACCTTTGATTCTCTTCAGATCAAGATCATTCACCCACTTCAAAATGGTGGACTCGTCAATGCCGGTCTCCTTGGCCAGTTGAGCACGCCCTTGTCGTGAAGCGCCCATCTTCAATAGATCGGCCGCTTTGGCAACGCCTGCCTGGTACAGTTTCTCCGCATCATCGAGGTCAAGTTTACGAACTGAAGCGACTAAACCGGCCAGACCGGCAACTTGTGCTTCGGTTAAATTCGGGAACTTGGCAGTAATTTGGTCCACGACATCGGCATCGGGATCAATTTCGATTCCAAACAAGCGAACCTCAGTTTCTTCGACAACGTCGCCGGCATCGTCGACAACCTCTTCAACGGTATCGACAACAACCTCAACAGCATCACCCGCGCTATCTCCAGCGGCATCAATCGCATCAGCGATGCCATCGTCTGCATCTTCAAGCTTATCATCAACTGCCATTGCTGCTCCGATAACGGCCGCTTTGGAAGCGTCTACGGCATCACCGGCGGTGTCAGCAGCCTCATCAACAGCATCGCCGGCTGCATCAACTGCATCATCTGCGGCATCTTTTGTCGTCGCAGCTGCTGCGGCTACTGCACCAGCTGTCGCCGCGGCGGCTGCCTTCGAGCTGTCAACAGCCGTATCAGCCATTCTTGCTGCTCGAGCCTGCGCGGCTTCGGCGGCTTTTTCAATGTCTTTCTCCACACTGCGAACGCGGAAGGCATTAAAGATGGCGATGATACCACCTATTATGGCCAGGACGCCGACGGCCCAGGGCAAAGAGAGAATGAAGGCTTGCTGGTTGCTCAGGATCAAGATACCCAAAATAATGCTGACAACACCTAAGATGCCAGTACCCCAACCAGCGCCTCGGAATGCCTGGATTAAATTGACGATACCGATGAAGATACCGAACAAACCAAGCAGTAAGACGACGGTCGCCGTGAAAACAAGCGTGCCGCCAAACGGCGTCGTGATCAGGTAATAGCCCGCAATAATACCGACAATACCGGCCAGAATCTTCCAGCCCCACATCGAGCTGTCAAAGAATATCTTGATGATGTTGAATATACCGGAGATAAGCCAGTACAGGCCGATCACCCAGACAAGAGACGTCCAGGTTATAACCGGCCGGGTGAGTAAGAATATACCGATTATGATCAGCAGAATACCCTCGATTAAAACCAGCCACCATGGGACCAGTTTAACCTTGGGCGCGTCCAAAGATTGAGACATGATAGTCCTCCTTATTTTATAAGACTAAATTAATAAAAAGTATAGCTCATTAAAAAAATAAAAGCTATAGATAAGGCGTGATCTAAACCCTAAATTTGTCTCGGTATCTTTGGTGCAATCTCTACAAATAGATCCCAATCAGAGCGACTTTCCACCCCCATAACGCGACCAATCCGCTGGGTTTTCTGCCAGAAGATCGAGGATTTGTTTAATCACAGGAATCAGTCTGCCAATGCGCTCTGGGCTGCTCCAACTCAGGTCATCGTAGGGATGATGGGCTAAGGCTACCCGATTAGTCGAGGTAAAGGCAACACTGGGCACACCACGAAAGGAGAAAGTCGAGTGATTACTTTCAGGCCAAGGATCAGCCCATTCCAGATCATTATATTCCAAAGCAATGTGACCCAGAGCAGTTTCAAATTCCTGGCCGGCGCTAATTGCCGTGATACTGTCAGGCGCTAAAATCTGGCCAACGCCATCGATATTGATGCAGGCGATCACGTCTTTCAGATCATCACCTCCGTTACGCCGCAGATATTCATCATCCCCTATCGGCAGGTATTCCTCGTTGGTGAACGAAATCAACTCCAGCGTGAATGGATAATCTTCTGGGGTCAAAAAGTCAGAGAGAGCCAATATTGTGGCGACACCGCTGGCATTATCGCAGGCTCCCGGCGTACCAAATTTTGTATCATGATGAGCACAGATAACGACTCTCCGGCGACTCGTGCCGGAACGGCCGAGGATATTGGACGTGCTGCCCGGCCTTTGTGTGGTAGAGATTTTCAATCCCAAGGTTGGGTGGTCCATGCCGATAATTTCTTTACCCACCAGCGCCGATACAGTAACCGATGGAATGGTAAATTCCCAATCCTCGATAAGGCGTTCCACACCTCCGCCAATTTTTTGAACGGTGATTAAAGCCCGCGGCTTCTTAGCTTCTAGCAACAGAATGATTCGCCGATCACGCTCGCTGAGCAAAAACCAGGATTTAGGGGATAGGGGCGCAGGAAGTAGCGCTCCATACAAAACACCAACCCGGCCTTCTAATTCGGCGGATTCTAATTCGGCAAGGGTACCGATTGGCACAATCTGCCCATGAACGTCACAGGATGGTGAATAGGCGTTCACCACCGCCTCCAGAACACGGCCGTTCAGGTTTAGCTCTGAACCATGATCGCGCCAGTCAGGACAGGCAAACGTCTGTCTCTCGACCAGCCATCCATTAGCCGCCAATGTAGCCAGGATGTACTCTTCAGCCTCCAAACAACCAGGTGAGCCTCCCGGACGCTCCCCAATCTGATTAACCAAAAAATCTATATGATCCGCGACACAATTTTCTAAGGATATCATACTGCACACACCCTCCCTCCTGGGAAGTAGTTTTTAAAAAAATAAATTTAACAGTGACAGTAAAAACTTTCTAGGCGTAGCATCCTCTCGGCGGCGCGCATAGGATTGCGCAGCTGCCAAATCCATTTCAAGTCCTAATTTCCAAGCAGTACTGCGGCAATCAACCCATTTCCGAAAAGAGTATCGTAGACTACCAACAGCAGCGAAGCGAGGATAAAGGAGAATAAAGATATCGACATAGCCATCCAGCGTGAAATATCGAAAATCTCCATGATGGCTACCCAGCAGGCAACAATAACAATGAGAGTTCCGGTAATCAGCAGCAGCGGTCCCACGAAATTAATCGGCGCGAACCAGGCGACAAAGCCGCCAACCCCGGCATAAGTGATAGCATTGAACGAGCGCGTAAAACTGTTCTGGTAGTGATAATAACGGCCGGTTATCGTCGCCAAAACGAGGCAAAGGCTCAAACCAACACTAAGAATGATCACACTGGAAATCACCATAGGTGAAGTTTGCTGCCACCAGCTAAGCGACAGCAGAGGAAAGAGGAATAATCCTAAGCCAAGCAGGATGGAGATGACCACGGCCTGCCCTGTCGCATAAGGATCACGTGCTACTTCGCCAAACAGAGTGCGATCAAGACGCAGCGACCGCGCTGCCCGCCCGAGCATGCCCTGCACATTAGACATGCCCTGCCGCAGAACGGGCCAAGACCAGGGATTCCCGACAGCCTCACGAGGGCGGGATTGGGCACCGGCAGCTGTAGAGCCGCGCCGTTCATTGAGAATTGGATAGAGAGCGGTCGTATCAAAGGTCGGTGGAATATCCATATCTGCCGGGTGGCAGAGGAAGGCGTCCGTTTGCTGCCCGCCAATTCCCCCATGACTGCCAACCAGCTCTTCAAAAGCCGCCACCTGTCCCTGCGCATAGGTGCTGCTGATGATAATCAGGTCACCGGCATGGGGAAATCCGGCGACGTACTTTATCTGCGCCGCACGCAGGTCGGCATCTCCATATCCCAATAAAGGATCAGCCTCACCGGTGATCGTATTGTCACCTAGGTTTCTAGCCCCGGATTTTCCAATCACCCAGGGAAGGCCGCTTTCCGTATAAGTTACAACCAGTCCAATATCGGGGTGAGCCACAATATTTTCCAGAAGGCCCGGAAAAAGGTGCTCCAGCTCAACGGCCGTTACTTTTCCACCTATTTGCGGGAAATAAACATTGGCCAGGTTACCGCCTACTAGAACCAGCATACTGGTATCAGTCGGGATCGTCTGTTCGGGCTGTTTCACGTGCTTGCCAAGATTCTTACCGGCGCGGCTCATGACATCGGCCCGGGTATGTCCTTCCCCGGTATGGCCGCGCAGCCCGGCCATCGCCGCCAAAACGGCCGTGATTTGGGTGCGCACTTTTTCGGCTTCAGAAAACTCAGCGAAATAACTTTCACCTTCAACAATGCTGTCAAGGAACTCACCCAGTGTATATCCGGAACGCTGGCGGAAGGTCGCCCCAAAGGATTGCCCATGGTCTGAAAGGATAAAAACATCATAAGGGCGCGGGGCTTTGCGATCGACAACGTCAATTATTCTAGCCAGTGAGCGATCAAAGCCTTTCAAGCTGTTCAAGGCATCGGCCGAATCCGGTCCGGCATGGTGGGCGATTTCGTCATAGCCCATAAAAGTCATGTAAATAGCCGGGCTGCCGCGCATCACATCGAGGATAACGGCGTTGGTACCGACATCGCGGATAAATATATTCAACCCGGCCCTTAAAAAGGGATAAAAACGATTAAGCCGGTTTGTGCGCGGTTTGACATTGCGGATGGACTGTCTGACAGCCTGAAAAACTTCAAGGGCCAGATCCCAAAAGGTCAATATGACAGCGCGGGTGAGAAGGTAAGGATTTAGAAATACCAGCGAAAGCTCATAGCCGGAGTGTGGCCTCTCCTCGCTGCTGTCCAACAAGGTGCTGATCGTCATCAGCGATCGCGCCGCTTCTCCGGAAAGTAAATTACCTACGCTGGTGCCCCCGCGCAGAAGCCCAGTGCCATTAAAAAAACGGCGGTTGATTTCTGCCGAATCAGAAATACTGTTGGAGACGACTAATTTGGAGTCCTCCTTGATATACCAGCGAAAAGCAGGGATGTCGTAATTATCGCCATACATGATGCCCGCCTGGCAGGAAGAACTTTGCGAAGGAAAACCGCATTCAATGTGCGTTACCGTATGGGATTCCCGATTAAGAAGGCTCTTCACCGTGGGCAGCAAACCGCTGTCAATCGCCTGTTGAAAACGCTGGTAGCTGAGTCCGTCAATTTCGAGCAAAACAAGACCACGCGAAGTGGTTTGGTCTTCCGGTAGAAGATTTTGGCGGCTCAACCAGCTCACGACCCCGTCGAAATAAGCGTAATCTTGATCGATGCTGATCAATCCGGTGATGAAGGTGTTCACAATCGAGAGCACGATTGCACCAACCAAGGCGGAAGAAATACCATCGACCAGGAAATCAGGCAGGAAGAAGGCGGACAGGAGCAAAATACATGAGTTCACTATCAGCGTAAACAAGCCGACTGTATATAGGTTAATGGAAAGTCCCAAAAGGACGATTAAGGGTCTGATCAGGGCATTCAACAGACCCAGTACGATGGCCACAGAAACGGCCGTTAGGATCTGCTGGGAAGTAGACCCGGTGATAATAATCCCAGGGACCAGCCAATGCATGATCAAAACAGCAATGACTTCGATCAACGTCACAGCGCAAATTCTAAAGAGGACACGCAGTAAATCGCGCATGGGGAATATTATTCAAGCATCAACTTCATGATGCAAATATCAGGGTGGGATTTCATCTACTCATAAACGGTCAGAATTTGCCGCGCGTAATCGGCGATACTAAGACGCAGCGCCTGCGGTGCGAGCACTTCGACTGCATTTCCCCAACCAAGTATCAATGTCCGCGCAGTTTCAAAAGTGTCAAAATGTAATGTCACGCGCGTCCAGCCATCGCCAGGTTTAGAATCATCAATGAACTCAAGATACTTAACGAGAAGGGGTTGGACAGCATCAGCCACATTTGCCTCGACAATAAATAACGGCCGCTGCGAGCGGAAGCGGATCATCCAATCTTGCCAGAAGGATTCGAGGATAAAATCAGGCGGCGATTTAAAGTGTTCCGCCGTAATCTGGGCTGATCGAATCCTGGCCAAGGGAATCACCGTTATATGCTTCGCCATACCGGCTACCAGATACCATGAACCGGCGGCGGCTACCAGGCCAAGAGGTTGGATAACGGCCGTTAATGTCCCCGCGTGACTGCCAAGTTCTGAATGGTAAGAAATGGCTAATTCCGCATTCCCCCACAACCCTTTACGTACAATCTCAAACAATGATTCATATGCACTCGTTCTGGCCCATTCCGAACTATCGATGAAGAATTTATCCTGCAAACGAGATTCCGGTTCTTTTCCCATGAGTTGGGCCGCGGCGGCTACTTTGCGCAGTGCCGATTTCAGGTCGACGCCAATTCCCAGTTCAAGAAGGGGAGCGGGCACGGATAACATCATCAACGCCTGTAATTCGGCCGTATTTAAGCCGGTCAAATCCGTGCGAAACGTATCCAGAACGGCTATTCCCCCACCCGGTCCGCGCTGGGCATAAACGGGTACGCCGGCCATGTTCAGGGCATCGATGTCACGGTAGATCGTGCGCTCGCTTACTTCCAGCTCTGCAGCAAGTTCTTGCGCCGTCGTACGGCCGTTTTTTTGCAAGAGCATCAAAATGGCAATCAGGCGATCGGCTTGCATCCGATTTCTTCCATAATTCTTTCTCTTTTAATTCCTGACATATATTGTCAGGATATGCAGGTAAAATGCAAATTAATGGTGTACAGCGGCGCTCGAACCATCAAACAATAAAAGCAGGTCAACAAGTAACAGGAAGAAAAAATGAACGAAAATAAAATTCGAATCATCAAACTAGGTCCGATGCGCGTGGCTTCGGCGTACACCTTTGGCGGCACCCCGGAAGAAAAAGCGTTTGAAAAAATGTACGAGTTTGCAAAAGAAAATGGGCTTTTACTTGATGGGCAGCTTCCCCCGACGTTCGGATTTAACAACCCGAACCCATCAGCCGGCAGTCCGAATTATGGCTATGAAGTCTGGCTGCCGCTTGATGGAGAATTTAAAGCCTGGGAAGGCGTCAACAGCATTGATTTTCCAGGTGGGTTGTATGCCGTAGGGCTATGTCATGGTCTGCAAAATATCGCTAAAGATTGGCTGGACTTGGCCAGGTGGCGGGAGGGTTCAAAGTATCTTGCCGGGAAGCATCAGTGGCTGGAGCATCTGCTCTCACCTCAAGACGCGGCGCCTGATCAATATGAATTCGAACTATATTTACCGATTGCAGAATAAGTAAACAAATGAGGGGCCGCCGTGGCCCCTCAATTTCACTGTGAGGACAGGATACGATTCAGGTTAAGGGCTCAAATCGGGCCTGGAAAAAGCGCAGGTATTCCGGTTCGTAAACCATTTTCATGCCGCCTGTTTGATCGCGCTGCTCATAAACCGCTTTCACGGATTCAGCCACCACATCCATATGCGCCTGGGTATAAACACGCCGCGGAATCGTCAGCCGGGTCAGTTCTAAAGCCGGGTAGCGATGATCCCCTGTTTCGGGATCACGCCCGGCGCTAACGACACCACGCTCCATTCCGCGCACCCCGGAATCCAGATAAAGCTCGGCGGCCAATGTCTGAGCCGGGAATTGGTCCTGGGGAATGTGCGGATAGAAGCGCCGTGCATCGAGGAATATCGCGTGACCGCCAACAGGTGTGACAATGGGAATACCCCAGGCGGTCAGCAAATCGCCTAAATAGCGAACCTGCTCAACCCTGGTGCGTACATGGTCGTCATTGACGGATTCGTAGATACCGATGGTCATTGCTTCCATATCGCGGCCGGACATGCCGCCATAAGTATGCAGGCCCTCATAGACGACGACCAGGTTGCGCGCGCGATCGAAAATCTCTTCATCATTGACGGCCAACCAGCCGCCGATATTAACCAGATTGTCCTTCTTAGCACTCATCCATGCACCGTCCGTATAGGAGCAGAATTCAAACAAGATCTCGGCGATCGGCTTATCCGCATAACCTTCTTCCCTTTCCTGAATGAAGAAGCAGTTTTCAACCATGCGCGTGGCATCTAGGTAGAGGGGAATATCCTGCGCACGACAAAATTCACTCAGCTCGCGGACGTTGGCCATACTCACCGGCTGGCCGCCGGCCATGTTGACCGTGCCGGCCAGGCTGACATAGGCAATTTGCGCGCTGCCAAATTCGTCAACCAAGCGATGCAGTTTCTGCAGGTCAACATTGCCCTTAAAAGGATGCGTACTTTGCGAACTGTGGGCTTCGTCAATGATCACATCGACAAATGTGCCGCCGGCCAACTCCTGGTGCAGGCGGGTGGTCGTAAAATACATATTGCCAGGCACATATTGACCCTGCTCAATGGCCGCGAGGCTGATCAGGTGTTCCGCCCCCCGCCCTTGGTGCGTGGGCACGATATATCTATAGCCATAGACTGAGCGAATCGCCTCTTCCAGATGGTAGAAATTGCGGCTGCCGGCGTATGCTTCGTCCCCCAGCATAATCCCCGCCCACTGGCGATCGCTCATGGCACTTGTACCGCTGTCGGTCAGCAGATCGATGTAAACATCTTCCGAACGAAGGAGGAAGGTGTTATAGCCGGCTTCATCAAGCGCCTGCTGTCGTGCAGCCCGGTCGATCATAAATATAGGCTCGACCATTTTAATTTTCCAGGGTTCGGCCCAGGATCTACGGCCGTACTGCTGGCCCATCGTTTTTGGAATAGTGCTGTCGCTCATTTGGTTTAACCCCATTTCTAAATAATCTAAAAATTAAATGCCGTTTATAGGCAGTTCTGTTGAACATTTAATTTCATCCAGAACCAGGCTGGTATGGATCCGGGCAACGCCGGGAAGCCTGGAGAGGGATTTCTGAACAAACTGCTGCAAATCGCGGCGGTTGCGGACAACTATTTTGAGCAGGTAATCAAACTCTCCCGTGGTTTGATAACATTCCAGGACCCGCTTCATTTTTATAACACTGGCGCGAAAGTGCTCGAGTTCGTCCATACCATGCATACGCAGGCTGACGTTGACATAGCAGGTGATATCAAAACCGACCTTCTCCTGATCGAGCAAGGCCGTAAATTTACGGATATAGCCCCTGGCCTGGAGCCTTTTTAAACGGGCATGGGTGGCGGGAGGAGAAAGATTAATTTTCGCCGCGAGATCGACATTGCTGATTCGGCCATCAGCCTGCAAGAGCTCCAGGATCGCCAGATCGATTTCATCAAGGTCATCATTTGTGTAAGCGCTCATAAATCGCCTCAATTCTTTATTTTATTTCACATTTTCAAGCTATTACACAATATATTATGTTTTCACACGTTTATTGTCAAATATTATTCAGATTAAATATCTCAATTTTTTCCTACTTTTTGTACCTCCTCCGCATCTTTTAGATGATTGCGGCAGCAAGGAAACAGAAGGGGTTTCCTACAACAGTACTAGGCGGGAACGGCCGAACCGCACAGTTTACACAAATAAAAAAATCCCGGCCCGCTGTATAACAGCAGGCCGGGATAATTTTTTATAATAAAAATAAGACCCAATAAACTATGTGTTCATATGCTGGGTTTTACGGGCACGGCGAATAGCCTTTTTACGCTCAATACGCTTCAGTTCGCTTTTGGAAACGAACCAGCGCTTGCGACGTACATCAGATAATACTTTGCTCTTCATCACCTCTTTCTTGAAGCGACGAAGCAGTTGTTCTGGCGACTCACCGGGTCTAGCTTCGACCTTTGGCAACTTGAATCACCTCCTTCCTTGTAAAATATAGTCGCAACTAATCAATTTACCACCCGACCGGCAGCAGTGAATAACACGCTTGCCAGATGGTTTATAAAGATACCGGCAAATAATAGGTTGTTATCGCAAACCTGAATTTGCCTGGAATGGTAATAAGTTGCAAAGGTTTTTGCTTAGGGATATTTTGCTAACGAGGTGCGTCGATCCCACGCAGAAATCATTGTAACCCGCTTGGAAATAATATGCCACTCTTTTAAGCTACGGTCAGGATCGTGCCCACGTCCGGCTCAGTAGTTTGAACTGCCTTCGGCCAATCGAACAGCATTAGTGCGAATCGATGAAGTTTTGCAGGTATTTTGGAAATTCGATGGTCGGATCCAGACGGTCATCGGGGAGCGGATCTTCGTACTGCTGCTTTAGAGGGAGCACGCCGGCCCAAACAGGGAGATCATAATCCGCTTCATCGTCCCCTGGAGGACCTTCTCTGACTTTAGCCGAAGCGAGATCGATTTCCACAGCGGCAACGGCCGTTGCTTTGAATTCAGCCTCATTAGGGGCGCGCACATCATCCCAGCGGCCGGGAACCAGGCGCTCGGTAAACAGCCTCAAAGCTTCCATTTTGGCGTCCGCGTCGGTGATGATTTCTCCCGACCCAAAAAGAACGGCCGAACGATAATTTATCGAGTGATGAAAAACTGAGCGGGCAAGTACCAGGCCGTCTACGTGAGTGACAGCGACACATATCGGCGCAGCAGTTTGGATATGCTGCATGAGTCGGCTGGTAGCGGCTCCATGCAGCAGCAGTTGGTTATCCTTCCGGGCAATTAAAGTCGGGATGACAAAAGGTTCGCCGTCAACTGCGAACCCCACATGACCAATCAATGCCTGGTCGACGATTTCATAAACGCTCTTTTTGTCGTAGCTGCCGCGGTTAGGGACGCGGCGAACGCGATTTTTTGCGGTTAATTCAAACTGCGTCATAGAGATTTACTCCACGAATATCTCTACATGCTCGCCATCTTCTTCGTCAAACACATCAATGATCTTGCCCTGTTGGCCGCTGCGAACAGCATCCATGATGCTCTCGTATTGGGCGCCATCAATTTCAGGAGCAAATTTAGCGCCCATCTTAATGCCGACATTTACCAAACCCATGGGGATATTTACATCGACCTTCTTACGTCCGCTTTGGATATCCGTTACCCGCACCCGAAACCAGCGTGGCTTGCTGCTGCCTTTCAGGGGTTCAGAAGTTGTTCGTCGGTCTGCATTTTCAAGCGCGCGCAGCAGGTCAGCCCCTTCGGCAGCAGATATTTTCCCTTCTTCAATCATGCGCAAAATCTGCATACGTTCTTCAGCGCTGGCCATAGATTACCTCCGCTAAATTCAAACTTACAAAAACCAATTCAATACTATTCATTTCAGATCCAACCGCATTTGCGTGAGCGAGCGATCCACACGAAACCGGAGCGTGGGCAGCAGTTCATTCATAGCAATATCATCAGCATCGTGCAGGAGGCGAACTTGCCGTCGGGGCAGCAGCTGCAGCCGGTACAGAAGCTTGTGGATCAGCGCTTGTTCCAGCACATCCATACCCCTTGTGTCACTTGGGTAAACACGAATACGAAGTAGGTGCGCCCTGCCCCATTCGCTGTTGATCGTAGCGACACCATGTAAATGATTGGCATTATCAAAAACCGCCCAGGCTTCAAAGTTTTTGCCGCTGAAAAAATCTGAAATCCGGCGCTTTAAATTATTCCGATACTCACCCCGTTGTAAAGGATCGGGCCAGTAAAGGTCCGCATACTTGGTCATCATATCCAGGCGATAAGCATCTTCCCAGCGGGAGGACGGAAGCTTGACTATACCAACTTTGTTGTAGGTAGGGTTATAAACTTCGTGAGGCGAGACATAGCGCGAGTTCATCAAATTCCAGGTCGTCAATGTCCCTAGCGAGGTATAGCCGAGCGAGATATATAGGGCTTTCGCCGGTTCATTTTCTCGCTCGACCTGCAAGCGTACTTCTGTCCCGCCGCGATTTTTAACCGCTTTTTGGGCTTCTTCCATTAACGCGCGGGCGATGCCGCGCCTCCGGTAACCGGATTGAATAGCGACATTGGCAACAAGGTAGCGCTGTGGATTGGCAGTTGGCAGCAGGGTGACATTGCCGACGATACGGGCGTCTTCCTCCCACACGAATCCCGAGTTCAAGCGGGACAAAAAAGGATCCATGCGCCACAGGAATGCGGAATTACTGCCCACGAACGGATTATCAAAGACCTGCTTGCCGCCACTGTTCATTTCATCGGCGAAAACGATCTTCAACAGCTGCAGCAGTTGAGGGAAGTCCTGGTTAGGGTTAATGGGCCGCGGCCCATTAACCGATCCTGCTACCGAAGACCCTGCTACCGAAGATGTAATTACCATACCTTATATGCTGTCTCCACGAAGATTACTATTATATTTAATCTCCTTCGAGTGCATCAAGCAACATATTGGCTTCATCCGGCGAAATTGTACCCTGTTCTACCATTTTTAATATCTTCAACTGCGCTTCAGTGGAAGATTTCGACTTATTTACGGCCGTTTCCTTTGCGCTCTCCTTCTTTTGTTGAGCGGCTGACGTGTGTTCGAAAATCCGCTCGGCCGTCAGACCGGCCATTTCGGCAGCTTTTTCGGCGGCCTTCTCCGCGGCCTTCCCCGCCTTTTGAGAGAACTCTTCGGCCATCTTACGCGCGGCATCCTGGGTTACCTCGTCATTAATCATTGAGGATATTTTCGCGCCGAAATTAGTTCCCAATTCCGACAATTCCGACAAGAAATCGAAGTTAAAAAGTTCCTCGTCGCTCATGGTCCATTTCTTAGAAATCATTTGCGCTTCCTTGAGAATCAGGCGCCCGCCGGCATGAATCGACACGCGCGTTTTGCCATCTCCCAAACGGCCGTTCAATTTTCCTTTTTCTTCAACCACATCGACGAGAGGCAGCCGGTTCTCAATGCTGGATGCCTCAGCCTCCAGCAGCAAGGGCGCTTCAAGGGGCCAGATCAAAACGAAATCACCCTTCGCGGTTAGGGAATGGGCAAATGGACCTAATCCGCCCATCAGACGGATATCGCCGGCGATATTCTCGATCAAGCACTGCCCGCCAATGCTGCGCAGATTCAGATCACGTTTACCGTTTTTAATTGCAACATTGCCGTTCACTCCGCGCAGATTGATGTCACCGGACACTTCGGCAAAGGAGAGCGATCCGTTGACGAATTGCACCATGACATCGCCTTTAACATGCTCCAGAGA
>Ga0316580_10000030_pt1 | contig 22559 bp, 19 predicted proteins | sample S0NA_2_FD_204519 | JGI IMG/M metagenome (GOLD analysis project Ga0316580, IMG submission 204519) | Rhizosphere microbial communities from salt marsh grasses in Alabama, United States - S0-2_160517rDrB | ecosystem: Host-associated > Plants > Roots > Rhizosphere | place: USA: Alabama | collected... | reverse complement strand
ACCCGTGAGCGCACGGGTGGCGGTCGTGGGGACCTCAAGCGGGCCGCTCGGCGGGAGGGAGGTCCACCACCTGGCCCCCGGGGGCCGCGAGTCGGGTAACATGATCCGGGCTGACCGCCGCTCGGCGAGGCGTTCCGAATCGGCAGGGCGCGCCCGAGGGCGGCGAGGGGCGTTCAAGGCACCCGTGCGATCCGGGGTTGCCATGGCGGTTCGTCGACGGCTGTCTCTTGAGATGACGAGCACGAGCGTGATGCGAGCCTGGATCCTGTTGACCGCCCTCCTGATCGCCACCGCGGCTCTGGCCGACCCGGTTCGGGTCTTCGTGGGCGTGCCGCCGCTCCAGACCTTCGTCGAGGGGGTGGGCGGACGGCACGTCGAGGTCTACAGCCTGGTCCAGCCCGGACAGAGCCCCCACGCCTACGAGCCGACGCCGCGGCAGGTTGCGGCCCTCACCTCGGCGGATCTCTACGTGGGGATCGGCCTGCCGTTCGAGGCGGGGCAGCTCCCGCGGATCCGTGCCGCCGATCCCGGCCTGCGCGTCCTGGACGCCCGGGAGGGGATCGACCTGCGCCGTCTCGAGGTCCACGACCATGGCGAGACCGGGGAGGGAGGGGCCCACGACCACGGACATCCGGCGGATCCCGAGGCGGCGGCCCGGGCGGAGGGATTCGAGATGGATCCCCACGTCTGGACCAGTCCCCCCCTCGGCAAGCACATCGCCCGAGCGATCCGTGACGCCCTCGCGGAGATCGATCCCGCCAATGCCGCGGCCTATGAGGCCAATTACGACCGATTCTCCGCCGGTCTCGATCGGCTCGACCGGGAGATCCGCGCCGCGCTCGATCCCCTGACCCGTCGCCGGTTCATGGTCTACCACCCGGCTTGGGGCTATTTCGCCGACACCTACGGGCTGGTGCAGATCCCGATCGAGAAGGCGGGCAAGGAGCCGGGACCCCGGTCCCTGGCCGCGCTCGTCGATCAGGCGCGACGGGAGGGCGTCAAGGTGATCTTCGTCCAGCCCCAGCTGTCCTCGAAGGCCGCCGAGCAGGTGGCGGCCGCCATCGGCGGACGGGTCGTGGTGATCGACCCGCTGGCGGCCGACTACGAGGCGAGTCTGCGCCGAGCGGCTCGGGAGATCGCAGGGGCCGGTAACCAATGATCGCGCGCCCGACCGTTGCCCGAATCCCTATCCACCTCTTCGATTTTCCCCAGGAGCCCCGCCGGATGAAGCCTCTGACCCTCGCCCCCTGTGTCGCACTCGCCCTGGTGATGCTCGCCGACGCGGGACTGGCAGGGGAGGGGCACGGCCCGGGTCATGGGGGGCACGGAGCCCACGTGCACGGCCTGGGAAGGCTGGACCTGGCCCAGGAGGGGCCCGAGGTGCATCTGAGGCTGGAGACGCCAGCCGCCAACATCCTGGGATTCGAGCACCGGCCCCGTGGGGAGGCGGAGCGCGCGGCCCAAGCGGAGGCGCTGGCCGCGTTGAGGGACGGGCAGGCCCTGTTCGAATTCAGCGAGGCGGCCGGCTGCACGCTGGAGGAGGTCGTGGTGGAGTCCACCCTGGTGGAGCCAGGGGAGGACGACCGGGCGGACCATCATCCCGGCCAGGACGAGGAGGGTGACACGCACGCCGACATCGAGGTCGCGTATCGCTTCCTCTGCGCGCGGCCGGGGGCCTTGAAGGAGGTCCGCGTCACCCTGTTCGATCGGTTTCCGTCCCTTGAGCGTCTCGAGGTGCAGCTCGCAACGGAGCGTGGTCAGGCGGGTGCCGAGCTGACCCCGACCAGCCCGCTGTTGAGGCCTTGAGGCCGGTGGGTGCCCTCCCCGCGGGGTCCCCAACGCGCTCCGCCGAGCTGCGCCCCGACAGCTCGCCGGCCACCGGCGACGCGGTCCGGCTTCGGGGACTCTGCTTCCGCTGGGGTCCGGGCCACCCGCCGGTGCTGCTGCTCGATGACCTCGTTATCGCGCGCGGCGAGCGGGTTTTCGTCGAGGGGCCCAGCGGAAGCGGGAAGAGCACCCTGCTCGCCCTGCTGGCCGGGGTGGCGGTCCCTGAGGCGGGGGAGGTGGAGGTCCTGGGAGGGCGGCTCGATCGGATGTCCGGGGTGCAACGGGACCACTTCCGGGCCCACCACATCGGCTATGTCTTCCAGATGTTCAACCTGATCCCCTATCTCTCGATGGTCGAGAACGTGGTGCTTCCGTGTCGGTTCTCGCGCATGCGCCGCGCCGCGGCCCTGCGTCGCGCCCCGACCGTGGAAGGGGAGGCCCTGCGTCTGCTTGCCCACCTGGACATGGGGGATCCGGCCCTGAGGGCGCGCCCCGTTACCGCCCTGAGCGTCGGCCAGCAGCAGCGGGTGGCGGTGGCCCGGGCCCTCATGGGCGCGCCGGGGCTGGTCGTTGCAGACGAGCCCACCTCCGCCCTGGACGCGGACCGGCGGGAGGCGTTCCTCCGACTGCTCTTCGACGAGTGCCGTGACTCCGGGGCGACCCTGGTATTCGTGAGCCACGACGCCGCCCTCGAGGGGCTCTTCGATCGCACCATCCGCCTCGGCGAGGTCAACGGGGCGATCCCGGCGGCCCCGGCGTCTTAGCATCGTGGCGATCCTCAGCCTGGCCTGGAAGAGCCTGAGAAATCGCCGCTTCACGGCGGCCCTCACGGTGGCGTCGATCGCGCTGAGCGTCGCCCTGCTCGTGGGCGTCGAGCGGATCCGCCACCAGGCCAAGGCGAGCTTCACCACCACCATCTCCGGCACGGACCTGATCGTCGGGGCCCGCAGCGGCCCGATCCAGCTTCTGCTCTACTCGGTCTTCCATCTCGGGAGCGCCACCAACAACATCTCCTGGGAGAGCTGGCGCGAGATCGCCGGCCACCCCAAGGTCGCCTGGGCAGTCCCCCTGTCGCTCGGCGATTCGCACCGAGGGTATCCGGTGCTTGGCACCACCCTGGATTACTTTACGCGCTTTCGTTACGCCCGGGACCGGGGCCTGGAGCTTGCCCAGGGGCAGGTCTTCGGGGACCTCTTCGACGCCGTGCTGGGGGCCGAGGTGGCCCAGGCACTGGGCTACCGGCTGGGGGACCCGATCGTGCTCGCCCATGGCGCGGGCGACGTCAGCTTCGCGCGCCACGAGGACAAGCCCTTCCGGGTGGTCGGTATCCTCGCGCGCACCGGGACCCCGGTCGACCGCACCGTGCTCGTCGGGCTGGAGGCCATCGAGGCGATCCATGCGAACTGGCAGGGCGGCGCGCCGGTCTCGGGACGGGGACTGAGCCCCGAGCAGGCCCGTGCCCTGGATCTCACCCCCCGCGCCATCACTGCCGGTCTGCTCGGGCTCAAGTCCCGCATCGCGACCTTCCAGGTTCAGCGCTTCGTGAACGACTACGCCCAGGAGCCGTTGCTCGCGATCCTGCCGGCGGTGGCCCTGGGGGAGTTCTGGAAGCTGATCGGTGTGGCCGAGGCGGCTCTGCTGATGGTCTCCGGCTGCGTGGTGGTGGTCGGGCTCGCCGGCATGCTCGCGGCGCTCCTGAGCGGGCTGAACGAGCGACGCCGGGAGATGGCCATCCTCCGGTCCGTGGGCGCCCGTCCGCTCCACGTCTTCGCCCTGATCATGGGGGAGGCCTTCGTGCTGACCCTGATCGGCGTGGCCCTGGGCCTGGCCCTCCTGTATCTGCTCCTGGCCGTCGTCCAGCCCCTGGTGGAGTCGCGCTTCGGCCTCTTCCTTGCCCTCGGGTCCCCATCCACGTCGGAGCTCCGCCTGCTCGCGGCGGTGGCCCTGGGCGGGGCGGTCATTGGCAGCATCCCCGCCTATCGGGCCTATCGGCTCTCCCTGGCCGACGGGCTCTCGATCCGCATCTAGGCCTCAGGCGCCCGGGTGACTGGAGCGGGCCGGCACATCCTGGTGCCGCGGATATAGTTCGCCCGGGGCGAGCCAGCGTCCCAGGAAGTGCCGCTCGGGCTCGGTTGCAGACCGGGGAGGGCCGCGCCGTCTGTAGTATCCTGCGCCTCCAGCGAGAATGCCGAAAACGTAAAACGAGCAGGGCCCGACGTGACCCCATTAGCGAACGACACCTTCCTGCGCGCCTTGCTGCGCGAGCCCGTCGACTACACCCCCGTCTGGATGATGCGCCAGGCCGGGCGTTACCTTCCGGAATATCGGGCCACCCGGGCGCGGGCCGGGAGCTTCATGGACCTGTGCAAGAACCCCGAGCTGGCCTGCGAGGTGACCCTACAGCCCCTGGAGCGCTTCCCGCTGGATGCGGCCATCCTGTTCTCGGACATCCTGACGGTGCCGGACGCGATGGGGCTCGGGCTCTATTTCAGCGAGGGGGAGGGGCCCCACTTCGAGCGCCCGGTGCGCAGCGCCGCCGACGTGGAGCGGCTGCCGGTTCCGGACCCGGAGAAGGATCTTGGATACGTGATGGAGGCGGTCGCCACCATCCGGCGGGCGCTCGACGGCCGGGTGCCGCTGATCGGCTTCTCGGGCAGCCCCTGGACCCTGGCTACCTACATGGTGGAGGGGGCGGGGAGCAAGACCTACCGGCGTACCAAGACCCTGCTCTATGACCGTCCGGCGCTGCTCCACACCCTCCTGGGAAAGATGGCGGATGCCGTCACCCTCTATCTCAACGCCCAGATCGCCCGGGGCGCCCAGGCCGTGATGATCTTCGATACCTGGGGCGGGGCCCTGACGCCCGCCAGCTACCGGGAGTTTTCACTCGCCTACATGGAGCGGGTGGTCCAGGGATTGACCCGGGAATCCGAGGGACGGCGGGTCCCGAGCATCCTCTTCACCAAGAACGGGGGCCAATGGCTCCAATCGATGGCCCGGAGCGGGTGCGAGGGGCTGGGGGTGGACTGGACCACCGACCTGTCCGACGCGCGCCGGGTGGTGGGAGACCGGGTGGCCCTCCAGGGAAACCTGGACCCCTGCGTCCTCTATGCCTCCCCCGAGCGGATCCGTGCGGAGGTGGCCGCGGTGCTGGCGAGCTACGGGTCGGGCAGCGGTCACGTCTTCAACCTGGGCCACGGTATCCACCCGGACGTGGATCCGGCCCATGCGGCGGCCCTGGTGGCCGCGGTGCACGAGTTGAGCCGCCCGTATCACGTCGATCGTTGAGGCGGGCCCTGGGGGACCACCGGTCTCTGGGCGGCTCCCGCGAGGTCAACGGGGCCACGGCAGGCGGGCCATCAATCGAAGGGCGCGAACCACCGATCGACCCCCCGCTGATCCGTGCCCCGTGACTGGAACCCGTGACGCTCCAGGTAGCGACGGATGCCGGGTCGCATCAGCTTGGGGTTGTCCGCGGTGAGACGCATGCCGGATGCCGGGTGCTGTCGGCTGTCGGCCTTGAGAAGGTCGCGGGTGCGCCTGGTGAGCTCCCGTACCAGGTAGGGGATGCGATGGGCCGGGGCGATGAAGACGTGCAGGTCGTAGACGGTGCGGCCGTCCGCGTTGCGGCGACCCAGTCCCACGCTGCTCAGACCCGCAAGCCTTCCATCCGGATCCCTGGCGAGATAGACGAGCCCGTGGCTGCGCCGCTCGGCGACGCAGAGCTCCTTCAGACCCCCTTGATCCAGCCAGAAGCGGATCGCCTCGCTTCGCTGCTCGGCGGTGACCCTTCGGTAGACCGGGACCAACGGATATCCGTGGAAGGTTCCGGCGTCCTCATTCGGTTCCGGATTCGACTCCGAGGAAGGGCTGGGGGCCGATGGCATGGGAGGGTTTCCTAGACGGAGGGGGTCTCGCGTCCTCGGCGAGCCCCCGTCGGCCCCCCGGGCCTCAAATGCCCACCTTGAGCTTCTGGCCCGGTTGGATGTGGTTGTCGTTCGGGCCCAACTTGTTGAGCTTGCGTAGCTCGGCCACCGAGATGCCATTGATGGTGGCGACCCGGTAGAGGGTCTCCTGGGGCTTGACCACGTGGTACTTGGCCGAGGCGGCCTTTGTCCCCTTCGCCGGCTTCAGGGCCGTCTTGGCAGACTTCGTGCTGTTGCTGCCCTTCGTGGTCAGGGCGACCTTCTGAGTCCTACCGCCGGTCGAGGACCGCTGTGCCGATTTGGCCCTGCTCGCCAAGGTCGGCTCGGGCTTGGTGGCTCGCCGGGGCTCCCTGGTGGTCGAAGCGGCCGGCCTCGGCTCGTTGCGCGCGATCATGATGGGTTCCGGCGTCCTGTAGGGCGGCGGTTGACTGGCGACGCGGCGTGTGGCCCCCGCGGGAAGCCAGACGATATGGCCGCTGGGCAGGTGGGCCCGGCCGTCTCGAATCGGCTCCTTCCACGCCAGATTCAGCTTCTCCAACGTTGACGTCGACACCCCATAGTGCCGGGCCAGGTGGTGGGCTGGCATGCTGCTGCGCAGCACCAGGCGGTCGTAGGGCCAGGGCTCCTCGTAGCGCACCCCCTCAGGGAAATACTTCGAGGCGTTGCTGGCCACCTCGCGGGCGGCCACGAACTCGGCGTAGAAGTTGCGGGAGGCGAACCCGAAGGCCGGTCCTTTGTAGTTCTTCACGATGGTGCCGATGTCGTTTCCGTAGGCCGCCTTGGCCTTCATCATCCCCCCCTTTCCATGGTTATAGGAGGTGATCGCCAGGGGCCAGCTGCCGAGCTTGGCGTGTCCCGCCGAAAGATAACGGGCGGCCGCGTTGGCGCAGACGATGGGGTCGAGCCGCTCATCGATGGCGCCATTGACGTCCATGCCGTAGACGCGCCCCGTTGCTGGCATGAATTGCCAGACTCCCGCGGCCCCGACGCCGGAACGGGCGTTGGTCTGGAAGGAGGACTCCACGTGGGGGAGGTAGGCCAGGTCTTCCGGGACGCCGTGGGCCCGCATGATCTCCCGGAAGGCCTTGTCGTAGCGTCCGCTGATCTCGACACCACGACGGAATCGTTCCCGCAGGCCACGCTGGGTGCGGACGCGATCCGCGGCGCCATAAATGGCCCGACTCCCGCCGGACTTCTCGAACTTGGCCAGCAGCGCCTTGTCATCGGCGCTCAAGGGTTGACCGGTCAGCAGTCGCTGCTCCAGACCACGCACGCGGGCCCGGTGATAGTTGGCTCGGGACTGGACCAGATCCTTCTGCAGGGGCGTGTAGCCCTGTTGGATCGGAGCGGGGAGCTTCACCACCTCGTAGATCACGCCCATGTGCTCGTCGTCGTGTATGGCGACCTGGCCGCGGCTCCAGATCCCGTAGACGTGCCGCCAGAAGTCCACGTTGGGCTGAATCTCGGGGGGGACCGGGAACTGACCGGTGGATCGATAGTGGTGATCCACCCCTGCAAGCTGAGTCTCCCGCTTTTCCCCGCTGCTGCCGCAGCCGGCCAGCCCCAGAACGAGGGCGATCAGGGTCAAAACGAGGAGCACCCGGACGGGTGCGGCGAGGATCCTGCTCGGAATCGTATTTCGGCTTCCGGGCCCCACAGGCTCCCGGTCGACCTTCGCCGAGCGAAGGTCCAGTGCTCGCGCTTGGATCATGGCTCCCCCCCAGAGCGCACCGCTTCCGGCCCCGTACCGGAAACTGATACCAAATAATCGCCTAGACAATCATTTTACGCAATCCTTTAGCATCAGAAGCCGGACCAGGACAACGGAATCGGTGTGAATAACGGGCCGTTCCGGCGGCTGGGCAAGGGCGCTTTGCGTCGCCGTTCGCTGCTCGCGCCCGTTCAGGGTTCTATCGGGGGGCCAGGATGATGGAGCGGCCCGGCGAGGGGATCCAATCCCTCGGACTCGAGCAGGGTCACCAGGCGGATCAACGGCAGACCGATCAAGGCGCTCGGGTCGTGACCGTCCAGTCGCTCGAAGAGCGCGATACCCAGGCCCTCGGACTTGAAGCTGCCGGCGCAGTTGTAAGGCGTCTCCCGATCCAGGTAGGCCTCGATTCGCACGCGGGTGAGGGGGCGGAAGTGGACCCGAAAGGGCTCCACCAGGGTTTGGGTGCGCCCGGTGACGGCATTGAGGAGGCAGAGCCCGGTCTGAAACACCACGCAGCGCCCGGAAGCCTGCTCCAGCTGCTCCAACGCCCGTGCTCGGTTCCCGGGCTTTCCCAGGATCCGGTCGTCGATGCAGGCTACCTGGTCCGACCCGATGATCAGCGCGTCGGGGTGCACGCGTGCGACCGCGCGGGCCTTGGCCTCCGCCAGCCGCAGCACCAAGACCTGAGGGGGTTCCCCTGGTCGGCGGCTCTCGTCTACCAGGGGGACGGCAGTTTCGAAGGGCAGGCCCAGTCGGCCCAGCAGGGCCGACCGGTAGGGGGAGGAGGAGGCGAGGACCAGGGGCTGGCTCATGTACCCAACGGGGAGGTCTGAGTATCTCCCGCTTGGAGCCGCCCCTGCGGTACGTGCCGCATCGAGTTCTGTCGGAGCCTAGGCCCCGCCGACGGCCCCGCCGACCACCGGAGGCTCCTGACGCGGGTTGGCTCCGCTGGTCGAGCCGCCAGTCCCGAGGGGCGGCGGGGCGGAGGGGGTGTCCGCCGCAGGCTCTCGGGCGGGGCGGCCGGCCATGATGTCGTCGATCTGCTCCTTGTCGATGGTCTCGAAGCGCAGCAGGGCATCGGCCATGGCATGGAGCTTGTCCATGTTCTCGACCAGGAGGCGCTTGGCGCGCTCGTAGTTGCGGTCGATGATGATCCGGACCTCCTGATCGATCGCCTGGGCCGTGTCGGACGAGACCTGGCGCTGCTGGGTCACCGAGTGGCCGAGGAAGACCTCCCCCTCCTCGTCCCCGTAGGCCAGGGGCCCCAGGTTGTCCGAGAGGCCGAAGCGGGTGACCATCTTGCGGGAGATCTCGGTGGCGCGCTCGATGTCGTTCGACGCGCCCGTGGTTACGTGCTCGGACCCGAAGATCAGCTCCTCCGCCAGGCGACCGCCGAAGAGGCTTGAGATCTGGCTCTCCAGCTGCCGCTTGGACATGCTGTAACGGTCCCGCTCGGGCAGGAAGAGGGTGACGCCCAGCGCGCGGCCCCGCGGGATGATACTGACCTTGTGGACCGGGTCGTGCTCCGGCACCAAACGTCCCACGATCGCGTGCCCGGCCTCGTGGTAGGCGGTGAGCCGCTTCTCGGACTCCGACATGACCATGCTGCGCCGCTCGGCGCCCATCATGATCTTGTCCTTGGCCTTCTCGAACATCTCCATGTTGACGGTCACCATGCCGGCGCGGGCGGCGAACAGGGCGGCCTCGTTTACCAGGTTGGCCAGGTCGGCACCGGAGAAGCCTGGGGTGCCACGGGCGATGGTGCGGGCGTCCACATCGTCCGCCAGGGGCACCTTGCGCATGTGGACCTCCAGGATGGCCGCTCGCCCGGAGAGATCCGGCAGCCCCACCACCACTTGACGATCGAAGCGCCCCGGGCGCAGCAGGGCCGGATCGAGCACGTCGGCCCGGTTGGTGGCGGCGATGACGATGATCCCCTCGTTTCCGGCGAACCCGTCCATCTCCACGAGGAGCTGGTTGAGGGTCTGCTCCCGCTCGTCATGACCGCCCCCGAGGCCCGCGCCACGGCGGCGGCCCACCGCATCGATCTCGTCGATGAAGATGATACAGGGGGCGCTCTTCTTGGCCTGCTCGAACAGGTCCCGCACCCGGGAGGCGCCCACACCCACGAACATCTCGACGAAGTCCGAGCCGGAAATGCTGAAGAAGGGGACCTTGGCCTCGCCGGCGATGGCCCGTGCAAGCAGCGTCTTACCGGTACCCGGCGGCCCGACCATCAGGACACCCCGGGGGATGCGCCCGCCCAGGCTGGAGAATTTCTGCGGGTTGCGCAGGAAGTCCACGAGCTCGCCGACCTCCTCCTTGGCTTCTTCCACCCCGGCCACGTCCCGCAGCGTGACCTTCACGTCTCCCTCCGCATGCTGCCGCGCGCGGCTCTTTCCGAAGCTGAAGATGCCGCCGGGCCCGCCGGTGCCGGCGCTGCGACGCATGAACCAGACCCAGACGCCGATGAGCACGAGGAAGGGAAGCCAGGCCACCAGCAGCTGGGTGAACAGACTGGGCTCGGGTGGCGGCTCGGCGCGGATGGTGACACCCTGCTTCAGGAGGTCGCCCACCAAACCGGGATCACCCGGGTTGAAGGTCTCGAAACGCGATCCGTCGGTCCGCTGACCCTTAATCGACTGATCCTGGATGCGGACCTCCTCGATGGACCCGTCGGAGAGCTCCTGGAGGAACTGGCTGTAGCTCAGGCTGCGGGCCTCAGCCCCGTCTCCGCCGTGCATGTTGCCGAGCAACATGACGAGCCACAGCCCAACCGCGACCCAGAGAAGGATGTTGAAGGTCTTTGCATTCATCGTTTGGCTCTACCCCGAATCTTCATGACCGTTCAGTCGTCGACGGGCTTGACCGACCCGCGCCTTGCCCGTTACATCGGGGCTGGCGGGCGGATTGCAAAGCGCTCGCAGACCGTCTCCCCGGTGCCGTTTCGGTCGTCGCCGGGGGCGGCCAGGCGACCGCGTCAACGTTCCCCTGCCGCGTTTCCCCTCATCGAAGACGGCGTGGAACGCCGGGCGGGTGCGGGCTGTCGGAGAGCCCGTCCCCGATAACGACCCGAAATCATGACCGATACTGCAACATCGACCGCCAACATGGTACCCACCTGGATGCTGATCACCCTGGGATTCGCCGCCGGGACCCTCTTCGGGGCCCTGGCGCTGGGAGATTTGGGCCAACCCGTCGCCGAGCAGCCGCCGGCTTCCGTTGCCGCCCCGGACCTACCCCAGGCGCCACCGGATCCCGCGGCCGCCCGGTTGGCTGGTCGGCCCGCGGAGACCTCGCCCCCGAAGGAAAAGGCGACCGAGCCCGGGGCCCCCGCGACCCCCGTGGACGACCCCCGGATCGCCACGGTGCTGGCCTCCTGGCGTGCGGCGGAGGTACGGATCGCCGATCTGCAGACACGTCTGGCGGCCGTGGAGCAGGCGCTCGAGCGGCAGCGCCGCCAGGACGACGCCTCCGATCGGCCCACGGCCCCCGCGACCGGCGATGAGCGGCGTAATCTTCTGGTCTCGGCCGGCGTGGCCGCCGACTTGGCCGAGGACATCGTCTGGCGGGAGAGCCGTCTCGAGCTCGATCGCCTGAACCTGCGGGACCAGGCGGTGCGCGAGGGTTGGTTGGGCAGCGACCGCTATCGGGAGGCCCTCAACGCGTTGTCCGAGGAGGGGGTGTCCCTCAGGGAAGAGATCGGGGATGCCGCCTGGGACCGGTATCTCTACCTCACGGGGGAGGACAACCGGGTGTCGGTCACCTCGGTGATCCCCGGATCGGCTGCCGAGGCGGCCGGGTTGGAGCCAGGGGATCTCATCGAGTCCTACGCGGGGACCCAGCCCTTCAGGCACAGGGATCTTCGCCGGGCGACCACCGAGGGGGAGAAAGACGAGCTGGTCCCGGTCCGCGTGCGACGGGGTGAGCGGGTCTTCGAGACCTGGGTGCCGCGGGGCCCCCTCGGCGTGCGGCTCGGCATGACCCGGATCGAGCCCCTGCGATGAGTCGAGCCGTTGCCCGCGCCCCGCTGAGACGGATCCTCGGGTGGGGGCGGGGCCCGCGATCGGGTCGTGGGCGAGGGGCCTGACCGCGAGTCGAGACTTGGCGCCGGCAAATGGCAAGAGACAGACATCGCGACCGGCCCGGCGCGGCCCTGCCTTGTGGCCGTCGGCGGCGATTCTCGGCCTTTGGGTCCTGCTCGGCCTCTCGGGTCTTGTTTTCGACCTGGAGGCGAACCGGGTGAACCTGGAGGCCATTCTGGCCCCGCCCGGCCGTCTCTCCCTGCTCGGCAACGACGACCTGGGACGTCCGGTCCTGGACCGGCTGCTTGTCGGCGCGCGGACCTCGCTGCTCGTCGGCCTGGGGGTGGTCGCCATCAGTGCGACGCTGGGGACCCTGATCGGGGCCCTGACCGGTTACGCCGGGGGGCTCACGGATCTCGTCCTGACGCGGGTCATGGATGTCTTCCTCGCCTTCCCCGGCATCCTGCTCGCCATCGCCCTGGCAGGGGCCCTGGGGCCGGGCATCGGCAACTTGGTCCTGGCACTGGTGGCGGTCGGCTGGGTTGGCTATGCGCGTCTGGCGCGGGCCCAGGTCCTGAGCCTTGCCCAGCGGGATCACGTGGTGGCTGCCCGGGCCCTCGGGCAGGGTCCGGGCTCGATCCTGATCCGCCACTTGATCCCCCTTGCCCTGGCGCCGCTCCTGGTGGAGGCGACCTTTGGCGTCTCGGCGACGGTCGTGGCCGAGGCGGGTCTCTCCTTCCTCGGGCTGGGGGTTCAGCCTCCCCATGCCTCCTGGGGCAGCCTGGTTCGGGACGGGGTGGCCTACCTGTTGGTCGCCCCCCACCTCGTGCTGGCGCCCGGGCTCGCCATCTTCCTCGTGGTGCTGGCCATGAACCTGCTGGGTGATGCCTTGAGGGACCGCCTGGACGTGCGCCAACAGTGAGGTGGGGGGTCGATGAGTGGCGCGCCTCACGGGGAGTGCGTAGGTCGCGGCAGGGCCCGGGGCTCGGCGTGGCCGTCCCGCCCTGGTATGTTTACGGCCTGGTCGCCCGTCCCGGGCTTGGGAGCGCTGGAGGTCCCCGCATGCCGACCCATCCGTCTGGAGCCCCGGGCCTCACGCCCGGCCGCCGGGGGTTTTGATCGTGTGCCTGGGCCCTGTCATGGTGGACCTCGCGGGCACGGAGCTCACTGGCGAGGATCGCGATCTGCTGCTTCACCCGGCGGTGGGCGGCGTCATCCTCTTCGCCCGCAACTACGTCTCCCCGGACCAGCTGAGCGCCCTCACGAGGGCGATCCACGGGCTGCGGGAGCCGCACCTGCTGATCGGGGTGGACCAGGAGGGGGGACGGGTGCAGCGTTTTCGCGAGGGCTTCACCCGGCTTCCGGCGGCCGGGCGCTTCGGTGCGCTGTTCCGGCGCGACGCCGGTCGCGCCCGGGCCGCCTGCACCTCCGCGGGCTGGCTGATGGCCGCGGAGCTCCGCGCCGTTGGGGTCGACTTCAGCTTCGCGCCCGTGCTGGATCTGGACCGGGGACAGAGCCGGGTGATCGGAGACCGGGGCTTCGGGTCCTCGGTCGAGGAGGTCCAGGCCCTGTCGGCGGCCTGGCGGGAAGGGGCGGGACGCGCCGGAATGGCATCGGTGGGCAAACACTTCCCGGGTCACGGCGGCGTGCAGGCCGATTCACACGAGGAGCTGCCGTCGGACGACCGGGACTGGACGACCCTCGTGACCGAGGACGTCGTGCCCTTCGAGCGCCTGATCCGTCAGGGGCTCGAGGCGGTCATGCCGGCCCACGTCGTCTACCCGAGGATCGCGCCCGATCCCGCGGGGTTTTCCCCTTTCTGGCTGCGGGAGGTGCTGCGCGATCGCCTCGGATTCCAGGGCGTGGTCTTCAGCGACGACCTCAACATGGCGGCGGCCCAAGCGGGCGGCGGCTACGGGGATCGCGCCCGGGCGGCCCTCGGGGCCGGGTGCGACATGCTGCTCATCTGTAACAACCGTCCGGCGGCCGTCGAGATCGTCGATACGGTGAAAGGGTATTGGGACCCCAGCGCCGAGCTGCGCTTACGGAGCATGCACGGACAGGGCGATCCACGGCACACGGGGCTCCACGACGATCCCCTGTGGCAGGCCGCGGTCCGCGAGGTGGCCCTGCTGGAGGACCTCGCATCCCCGAAGTCCCCCCTTGACGATCCAACGGATCCCGGAGCCCGAGCATGAAGCTGCCTCCCGAGACCTATGCGGCCGTTTGGGACCGCGCCGAGCTCCTGGTGACGCCGACGGAGATGGATCGGGCCATCGATCGCATGGCCGCCGCCATCGCGGCGCAACTGGGGGAGGCGGACCCCCTGGTGCTCTGCGTCCTCACTGGCGGTATCGTGGCAACCGGCCTGCTGCTGCCCCGGCTGCCGTTTCAGCTGCGCCTGGACTATGCGCACCTGACCCGCTATCGGGGTGCGACCCGGGGCGGGGATCTCATCTGGCACCACCGCCCGTCGGATGTCATTCGGGGACAGCAGGTCCTGATCGTCGACGACATCCTGGACGAGGGGGTCACCCTGGAGCATGTTGCCCGCGCCTGTGAGATGGACGGGGCTGCGGGGGTCTTCACCGCGGTTCTGGTGGCCAAGGAGCGCGCCCACCGACGCGAGGCGGATTTCGTGGGTGTAAGGGTTCCAGACCGCTACCTGTTCGGGTATGGCCTGGACTATCGGGGCTACTTCCGGAACGCCCCGGGTATCTTCGCGGTCGCCGACGCGGACGTCTGACAGCGGGGATGTTAGGTATTTGCGAAAACGCCAATATTATTAAGGTCTTTTTGACTGCCGCGCGAAATTGGTTTACACCAGTATCCCCACGGGGTTGTGACCGATGAGGTCGAGCGGGGAACCGGGCGCCGCGGCTCGCCCGCCCGGAGAGCCCTTCGCCGGGTGGCTGATACGGTCTCCCAGATCGCGGCGCGGCCGACGGCCATGCTACCGCCTGTCGGTTAGTCCGCCAGCCGCTGCACCCGGCTGGATGCCCTGAGCTGATAACGAGGAGGATGGTTCATGCACACACTAGATAGCTACCGTGGGACCCACGCGGAGCTGCGTCAGATGATCGATGACCTGAGGTCCATCCTCAGCCTGGAGCAGCTGCGCATTCGCCCCAACGCCAAAACGGCCTATGAGCTCTTGTGCGATCTGGGCGAGAAGGTGCGCAGGCACCTCGCGGAGGAGGATCGCAGCCTGTACCCGAGCCTGCTGATCCACGAGGACCCCAAGGTCAAGTCCATCGCCTGGGGATTCATCAGTGGCGAGAAGCCTCTGCGCAAGACCTTCGACGACTACCACAAGCGCTGGCTGAAGAACTGCGATTTCAATTTCACGGACGAGTTTCTCATGGAGACCCACGAGGTCTTCGACATGGTCGCCCAGCGCATCGAGCGGGAGGAGCAGGTGCTGTTCCCCAAGCTCGTTGAGATCGGCATGTTCGAGGAGGCTCGCCCCTTAGGTTAACAACGAGAGGGCTGAAGCCCCGGCGCCCAGCGCGAATCCCTGCTGAGGAAACCGGCGCCCGCCTCGTGCGGGTACGCCGGTTTTTTTTGTCGCGACCCAAGGGTAGACTGGGCGTGCGGCGCTGAGGCTGGGTGGAGTCATGGGGTTTCTCGCGATCATCGGCGGCTCTGGCTCTAGCCATTTCGACGACCCGGAGGTCTCGCCGGACGGGGGTATGCCGACGCCTTACGGGCCGACCTCGTCGGCGGCAAGGCGACTGCGTTTGGCCGGACGTGATGTCCTGTTCCTGCCGCGTCACGGGGTCAGGCATCGTATTCCGCCCCATCGGGTCAACTACCGTGCAAACCTTTGGGCGCTCAAGGAGCTCGGGGCGGACCGGGTCGTTGGCCTGGCCGCCGTCGGGGGAATCGCCTCCGGGTTGGGGCCCCGCAGCTTCGCCGTTCCCCACCAGCTGATCGACTACACCTACGGGCGCCATCAGAGCTTCCATGACGGGGGCGATTCCGGTGTCCTGCACGTGGATTTCAGCGATCCCTACTGTGAGGATCTGAGGGTCCAATTGCTCGCCGCCTGTGCCGTGGCTGGCACGCCGGCGCGCGACCAGGCCGTCTACGGTGCGACCCAGGGGCCTCGTTTGGAGACGGCCGCCGAGATCCTGCGCCTGGAGCGGGATGGTTGCGACCTCGTGGGTATGACCGGGATGCCGGAGGCGGGCTTGGCGAGGGAGTTGGGCCTCTGTTACGCGACCCTCGCGTTCGTCGTGAACTGGGCGGCGGGCAAGGACCGGGGACCGATCCGGATGGACGAGATCCAGGGTCATCTCACCCATTGCATGGACCGCGTCGTTGCCATTCTATCCGCCCTCGTGGAGATCCGGTCCCCGAGCGAAGGAAGTGCCGGATGATTGCGTCTGCCCCGGGGGAGGCCGGCGCCGTTGGTGCGGTCCGGGGCCCGATCGACGGACGTTCTTGAATCCCGAGTTAGGAGTCGCGCGATGTCGCCAACAGAATCCGGATCCGCCAAGACGGGCCTCGTCTGGTGGTCCAAATTGGCCCTCTGGATCCTCGTGCTGGTCTTCGGGGTGCTGTACCTCGGTTCGGTGAAGCGCAGCGCGCGGGTCGACGTCCCGGCACCAGCCGCGGCCCCCGCATCGATCCCGGTCCCGGAGGTCGCGCCCCCGGCCGGTGCCATCGGTAGGGCGTCACCCGGTCCGAGCGAGCCTTCAGGTCGAGCCCAGGAGGTGGCCGCGGAGCCCGTCTCGCCCCCGTCCGACGATCAGGCCGATGGAGCCCCCAGGCCCGCTGAGGCCCCCGAGCCGGTGCGCGCCGCCGAGTCCGCGGCCTTTGCGGATTCACTCCTGAATAAGGCGACAGGCGAAGAGGCCCCTGGCGCGTTGCCCGCGCCGGTGGTGGAGGCCCCTGGAGGAGGAAGCAACGCCACTACGCTTCCGCCGCGGGGGTCACCTGTCGGCGCGGCGGACATTCGGGCGCAGCGGACGGCGGACGAGGGGATCGCTGGCCCCGGACCGCAGGCCCAGCCCAAACCGGTGCGGCCTGCCCCCGGACAGGAGTCGGGTGTGTCGGAGACCAAGGAGGCCGAACGCGCCCGGATCCTCATGGAGTATGAGACCATGCGGCGCTCGGCGGAGGAGCGTACGCCCCCGCACTTGCCTCCGAGGCGGGCGCCGGGCTGGCCCGTCTTCCCCCATGGCCATCCCTCCTATGGTCCCTGGGGCTATCCCGTCCGCTAGGGTCCTATAGGGGTATCTGCCTGTTCGGGGCCTGGATCAGAGGTCGGGTCTCGGTGAAGGGCTTCAGCGGGCTCAATCGGGTGCCCCCTGTGCGCGGCGGCCGGGCCGCAACGGCCCCGCGCATCGTCTGCAGAGGTAGGTCTGACCCGCCAGGACCCGCCGGTGCCGGATGCCCGTGAGCTGATGCTCGCTACAGCCACAGTGGTAGATGAAGACGCGCCGGGCACGCCGTGGGATGCGCGAGAGATCGTATCGGTGGCAGCGTTCCGGGGCGGCCCCGAGCTGCTCCATGATGGCCCGCCATTCGCGTCCGTGGGGTCGAATGCGGGGGCCGTGACAGAGGAACGCGATGAGGTGCGCGACCTCGTGGGGCACGGTCTCCGCGATGAAGCTGTCGACGTTCTCGCGCAGCAGCACCGGGTTGTAGCGAATGACCCAGGGTCCCGAGGGGCCGAAGCGTGCCTGGCCTGCCGCCTGTCCCTTCAGGTCGAACCGGATCTCAAGCTGCCGTGCGGGTAGTCCCCGCTGGGAGAGGGCTCGGCTCAGGAGATCTCGTGTCTTGGTTGTCGCCTGAGCCTGCAGGAAAAGGTCCAGGGCCTTGGCGTCGGCCGTTGAAGTTCCCATACTTTAAAGACTACGCGTTGAGCGATCCGGGCGACCAGCTCCGGAGGGACGATCTCGAGGGACGCCCGCATCTTAAGCATGGCGGTCCCCGTTGTCGCCTCCGGCTGGCGGCTTGAGGCGGCGGAGTGGCGGCATCGGGCGAGATTGGCAGTGGTCTTCGGGGCCAGAGGCGATAGGATCGACACAGGTTGCGACGAGCGCAGGTCTAACGACGCGATCCGTCGCGCGGGGACTTGGCCACTCAGTGATCGTCGCCTTGGCTCGGGCTTGCTTATCGCGGCGGCTGCACCTAAACTTCCAGCGCTTAAGGATGACGGATTTGGCATCCGCGCGGGTTGGCTCATCGGACCCTCCCGCAGAGCCCGTCATCGGCCCCGAATACCGGGGTTTTTTTGTATCTCACGAGTTGGGCCGAGTGCCGCGTGCGGTGCCGGTCGACAAAGAAAGTGGGCCGCAGGCCCATTTTTTGTTTTGCGGGGCCGATGATGGAGCCGTTTGAAAGCAGCCTTACCCGGTTGGCGCGGCGGGTCGTCGAGCCCATGGGCTATGAGCTGGTAGGGGTGGAGCATCTGCGCCGGCCCTCGGGGGCCTCCACTTTACGGGTCTATATCGATCACCCCAGAGGCATCACCTTGGACGATTGTGCCGCCATCAGTCATCAGCTCAGCGGTGTCCTGGACGTCGAGGACCCCCTGCCAGGCCACTATGACCTGGAGGTCTCCTCGCCGGGGCTGGATCGCCCGCTTGTCTACCCGGAGCACTTCCAGCGCTTCCGCGGGCAGCGGATTCGGGTCCGGTTGGCGGAGAAGATCGATGGCCGGCGCAGGCTGGAGGGTGTTCTGCTCGGCGAGCAGGAGGGTGTGATCCGCCTCGAGGCGGACGGTCGCGAGTGGGCCCTTCCCCTGTCGGTCCTGGAGTCCGCGCGGCTGGTGCCCGAGTTTTGACGGTGTGATCCACGGACAGGGCGCGGGGGCCCTCACGCCGGTTCAATTCGAGAGTCCGGAGCTATGAGTAAAGAGATCCTGCTGGTCGTAGAGGCCGTATCCAACGAGAAGGATGTGCCCGAAGACGTGATCTTCGAGGCGATCGAGGCGGCCCTTGCCTCTGCGACCCGCAAGAAGCACGGCGGCGAGATCGACGTGCGCGTCGCGATCGACCGCAAGACCGGGGACTATCGAACCTTTCGCCGCTGGGAGGTCGTGGAGGACCCCGAGGAGGGCACCCTCGAGGCCCCGGAGCGCCAGATCACCCTGTCGGCTGCCCAAATCCTCGAGCCGGGCCTCGACGTGGGAGGCTTCATGGAAGAGGAGATCGAATCGGAGCTCTTCGGCCGAATCGCCGCCCAGACCGCCAAGCAGGTGATCGTCCAGAAGGTTCGCGAGGCCGAGCGCGCCAAGATCGTCGAGGCCTATCTGCCCCGCAAGGGGGAGCTCGTGACCGGCATCGTCAAAAAAGCGGACCGGGGAACGATCTTGTTGGACTTGGGAAACAACGCCGAGGCCCTGATCCCCCGTGACCACGTCATCCCAAGGGAGTCGGTGCGACCCGGCGACCGGCTTCGCGGTTATCTGTTCGACGTGCGTGCCGAGGCCAAAGGGCCTCAGCTCTTTGTCAGCCGCACGGCGCCCGAGCTCCTGATCGCACTGTTCAAGCTCGAGGTGCCCGAGGTGGGCGAGGGCATGATCGAGATTCTCGGGGCGGCGCGGGATCCCGGCGTTCGGGCCAAGATCGCCGTGCGGACCCAGGATCCGCGCATCGATCCCGTGGGTGCCTGTGTCGGCATGCGCGGCTCCCGGGTCCAGGCGGTCTCCAACGAACTCAATGGAGAGCGGGTGGATATCATCCTGTACGACGATAACCCCGCCCAGTTCGTCATCAACGCCATGTCGCCGGCGGATGTGGTCTCGATCGTCATCGACGAGGAGGCGCGTAGCATGGACGTGGCGGTTAAGGACGAGAACCTCTCCCAGGCCATCGGCCGCTATGGCCAGAACGTGCGCCTCGCCAGCCAGCTCACCGGTTGGGAGCTCAACGTGATGAACGAGGAAGAGGCGGCCGCCAAGAGTGAGCAGGAGGCGAACAAGGCGGTACAGAGCTTCATGGAGCAGCTGGGTGTGGATGAAAACCTCGCGACCGTCCTGGTGGACGAGGGCTTCACCAGCGTGGATGAGGTGGCCTACGTCCCCCTCGCCGAGATGCAGGCCATCGCCGAATTCGACGACGAGACCATCCAGGAGCTGCGCGAGCGCGCTAAGGACGTGCTGCTCACCCGCGCCATTGCCTCCGAGGAGGGGGTTGGAGGTGAGCCGGGCGAGGATCTCCTGGCGATGGAGGGCATGGATGAGGCGCTGGCCCTGGCGCTGGCCGCCCGGGGGGTCGCAACGGTGGATGAGTTGGCGGAGCAGTCAGTGGACGAGCTGATGGAGATCGAGGGTATGGATGCGGAGCGGGCGGCGCGTCTGATCATGAAGGCGCGCGAGCCTTGGTTTGCGGAGGCGGGCGGGGTGTCCCAGTAAGAGGTCGGTATGAGCGAAGTGACGGTCAAGCAGCTTGCCTCCACGGTCGGCATCCCGGTCGAGCGTCTCCTGGCCCAGCTCAACGAGGCGGGGATCCGTGCCAGCGGGGAGGACGCCACCCTCACGGAGCAGGAGAAGCTTCAGCTCCTGGGCTATCTGCGTCGCAGCCACGGGAAGGCCGAGCCCGAGGGGGGGTCCGCTGCCCCCAGCCGCGTCACGTTGAAGCGCAAGTCGGTTACCGAGCTGCGTCAGCCGGTCGTCGCGCCGCGCGGCCCGGCGGGCAGTCCCCGTCCCGCCCCGGCAGTCCGCGCCAAAACCGTGAGCGTGGAGGTGAGGCGCAAGCGTGTCTATGTGCGGCGGGACGAAGAGGCAGCCGCTGGCGTGTCGGCGGGCGAGGGGATCGAGGCCACTCCAACCCCGGCCCCGGTTACGAGCGCCCGTCGGCCGACCGGTGAGCCCCAGAGGACCGGGCGGTCGAGAGAGCCCGCTCGCGGCGCCTCAGACGAGGTCCGCCGCCGCGGTGAGCTGGAGGCCTTGCGCGCCGAGCAGGAGGCCCGTCGCCTGGCCGAGCGGGAAGAGCAGGAACGCCTTCAGCGGGAAGAAGACGAGCGGCGTCGCCTGGCTGACGAGGCTCGTCGTCGGGCCGAGGTCGAGGCGCGCCGCGAGGCCGAGGAAAAGGCCCAAGTCTCTGCGGAGGTCCTAACCGAAGAGCTCGCGGAGCCGGAGGGGGCGCGCGAGGAGGAAAAGGCCGCGCCGCGTCGCCGAGCAGAGGCCCCCAAGACGGTCAAGCGCCCGGCGGTTCCTTCGCCCAAGAAGGCGGCGGAGCTGTCGGAGAAGGAGCGCTCCGTCAAGAAGGCCGCCCGCAAGGACTCCATGCGGGCCCGTGAGCTGGAAGTTCCCAAGGCCGAGTACGAGGAGCTGGACGCGGAGGGGGCGGTCAGTCGCTCGCCCCGGCGCAAGAAGAAGGCCGCCAAGCCCCAGCTCCAGGACAAGCACCTCTTCCAACGACCCACGGCTCCCGTGGTCCGCGAGGTCGAGATTCCCGAGAGCATCTCGGTCGGTGAGCTGGCAAGCCGCATGTCGGTGAAGGCAGGGGACCTGATCAAGGAGCTCTTCAAGCAGGGGATGATGGTCACCATCAACCAGGCCATCGACCGAGACACGGCAACGCTCCTGGTGGAGGAGATGGGACACAAGGCCGTTATGGCCGACGAGCGGACTGCGGAGGACACCCTGATCGAGGAGGTGGAGTCCCAGGGCGAGCAGGCCGAGGCCATGCCCCGGGCCCCTGTGGTCACCATCATGGGCCACGTGGATCACGGCAAGACCTCGCTCCTGGACTACATCCGGCGCACCCACGTGGCCTCGGGAGAGGCGGGCGGCATCACGCAGCACATCGGTGCCTACCACGTGGAAACCGACAAGGGGGTCATCTCATTCCTGGACACCCCGGGTCATGCCGCGTTCTCGGCGATGCGCGCCCGCGGCGCCAGGGTGACTGACATCGTGATTCTGGTGGTGGCCGCGGACGACGGGGTCATGCCCCAGACCATCGAGGCGATCCAGCACGCCCGGGCGTCCAAGGTTCCCATCGTGGTCGCCGTCAACAAGATGGACAAGCCGGACGCCAACCCGGATCGGGTCATGCAGGAGCTCTCGCAACACGAGGTGCTGGCAGAGGAGTGGGGCGGCGACACCATGTTGGTCAAGGTCTCCGCCAAGACCGGGGCGGGCGTCGACGACCTGCTCGATGCCATCCTGCTGCAGGCGGAGGTGCTGGAGCTCAAGGCCCCCGTGGACGGACCCGCCCGCGGGACCATCGTCGAGTCGAGCCTGGACAAGGGTCGCGGGCCGGTGGCCACCATCCTGGTCCAGTCGGGCACCCTGCGTCGCGGCGACGTGATCGTCAGTGGCAGCGAGTACGGCCGGGTACGCGCCATGTTCGACGAGGCCGGCAACCCGGTGGAGGAGGCAGGTCCCTCGATACCCGTCCAGGTCCTCGGTCTCTCGTCCACCCCCAACGCGGGGGACGATGTCCTGGCGGTCGACGATGAGCGTCGGGCCCGAGAGGTCGCCGAGCTGCGCGCCTCCCGGCTGCGCCGCTCCAAGCTGGAGGAGTCCCGGGGGCCGAGCCTCGATCAGCTCTTCTCTCAGCTCAAGGAGGGAGAGCAAAAGGCGCTCAACCTGGTCGTCAAGGCGGACGTGCAGGGCAGTCTCGAGGCCCTGCGCGACAGCCTGCTCAAGCTGGCGAGCGATGAGGTCAAGGTGAGCCTGGTGGCGACCGGGGTGGGCGGCATTACCGAATCCGACGCCAACCTGGCGGTGACCTCCGACGCCATCATTCTGGGCTTCAACGTGCGGGCGGACGCGGCGGCGCGCCGGGTGGTCGAGGAGAAGGGGCTGGATCTGCGCTACTACAGCGTGATCTACGAGCTGATCGACGACGTGAAGAAGGCCCTCTCCGGCCTGCTGAGCCCCGTGGTCACCGAGGAGATCATCGGTATGGTCGAGGTGCGCGAGGTCTTCCGCTCCTCCAAGTTCGGCGCCATCGCCGGCTGCATGGTGGTAGAGGGCGTCATTCGACGCAACAACCCCATTCGCGTGCTGCGCGACAACGTGGTGATCTATGAGGGCGTGCTGGAGTCTCTGCGCCGATTCAAGGAGGACGTCTCGGAGGTCAAGGCGGGCATGGAGTGCGGGAT
>Ga0316580_10000029_pt1 | contig 22637 bp, 21 predicted proteins | sample S0NA_2_FD_204519 | JGI IMG/M metagenome (GOLD analysis project Ga0316580, IMG submission 204519) | Rhizosphere microbial communities from salt marsh grasses in Alabama, United States - S0-2_160517rDrB | ecosystem: Host-associated > Plants > Roots > Rhizosphere | place: USA: Alabama | collected... | reverse complement strand
TGTCCCGAGGCGCGGAGACGGCGCTAGAAGCGCTCCTCGACCCGGATCGTTTCGAATCCGAGCTCATGGGCAACCTCGGTGGCCCGATCCAGGGTATGGAAGACCTTGGGAACGCCGGTGACCGTCGTGTAGGGGACCTGTTCCCCGCTGGGGCTCAGCAGGAACAGCACCCAGCCATCGGATTGGTCGGCCGGTGTAACGACGGCCTCCAGAAGCTGACCGGCATGCACCGCCTCCATGACATGATCGTGCTCCATTGCCTCTATCTCCCCGCCTATCGGCGATCTCGGCTTCCCGACTGCGCTGACGATTGCAGCACCTCCTCGATGCGGCTTCGCGAGCCATGTGCTCCGGGCGCTGGAATCATCGCCAGCCGAGTCCGTCGACTGCCAAGCAAACTCGCTGATCCACGTCCGCCCGCCCCTCCTATCCGAAATTCTAGCGCCGTCGGGCTCGAAAGGTGGATGTCGCTCGGCTCATCCGTCGGGGGCGATCGCACTCGCAGCCGGCGTCCCGCTGCCACCGCCCTTCGCCAGTCATCAGCTCGAACCTACCGCTTGTGATCGGGATCGCTGACCGAGCAGAACCCCTTCTCCAATACTGCGGTCGAGGCCCCGGAAGCCAACCAAATCGAGGACGCAACCGGCCCCGGGGCGGATACTCGGGCCACCCTGCAGCTCCACGGACCGATGAGGCCACACCCAAAAGAGACGCCACTGTGAAATCCGATACGAACCTCTCGATGGCCCCTCGGCGAGACCGGCGCACCCAGCCCAGGGTGGAGTCCAGGATCCAGGTCAGACTGGCCCAGGAAGCGGGGAGCGCGTCGCTCAGCGCCACGAATCTGGACCTGTCTTGGGGGGGCGCCAGCCTGCTGTTGCCGGAAGCGCGTCTACGGGTCGGTGAATCCGTGAAGCTCGAGTTCCCCTGGACCCCGGGGCGCTCGTTCTACGCCCGGGCCGAGGTCGTCCGCTCCCAACAGGTTGCTGACGGTATCCTGACGGGGGTCCGATTCTCCAAGCTGCTGGTGCGGCACGAGACACGGCTCGAACGCCTGTTGAGTCTGTTGATCGATCCCAACCGGGGGCGTGGGGAAGAGCTCTCGCTCGCTCCCCAGATCGATCTGGACTTCATGGACGTTGACGGCATTGCCAGGGCCCTGGCCGACATCCGTGGCGGACGCTACCAGGTCACCTCGTTGCGGCCCTACGAGGTCGATCAGAGTCTGATGCTGGTGCTGATCTGGCAGGGACGGGTGCCGCTTCTGCGGCTGCGGGCCCGGGTGCGGGGACTGCGCAGCGTCCCCCTCAACCGCCCCCATGCCAGCAGCCCGGCCCCTGGGCAGGCGCCCTCGCTGTTTCAGATGGACCTCGCATTCGAGCACCCGCTGGGGGATCTCATACGGACCATCGACCCCCTGGCGGATCGATTGGACAAGCGGGGTTACGTACTGCCAACCGCCGCCTGAGGGCCCCGATCGGCGGGCCGGCCCCCGCACACGGCGTCGGGCGGGGCCGAGGAGCCCATCAGGCCCCTCCGAGCCTGGCCCGGTACAGGGGAGACCGCCGGCTAAGGAGATGCCACTCAAATGCCTTCCTGGCACTTGAGCAGCTCGCGTCCCGAGACGAGGGAGTCTGGGGACGCTCCATTTTTTAGGGCTTTATGCCCTCGAAAATGACGGGCCCTCCTTGGCCCGCGCGGGAAGCGCAATGGATCAGCGCTTCGCTAACCCGTGAGTGCCGCGAAAACCGCCGGTAGCCGCTCCGGGAGCCGCTCGACGTGGTCGACGATCGAGTAGTTGTTCTCACCGAAGATGCGCGCCACGTAGCGGTCGGCGTTCGGATCCAGGGTCAGGCAGTAGGTGTGGACCCCTTGCATGGCCAGGTCCTCCACCGCCTTTTTGGTGTCGTGACGCAGATATTGGGGGTCGCGCTCGTCGATGTCCGCGGGCTCCCCATCGGTGATCACGAGGACCAGGCGCTTGGTGGCGTTCTGCTGGGTCAGGTGCCAGCCGGCGTGGCGCAGGGCCGCCCCCATGCGGGTGGAGAGCCCGCCCCGCATCCCGGCCATCCGTGACTTGGCCTCGTCGTCGTAGGGCTGGGTGAAGTCCTTGAAGCGGTAATACTGGACGTCGTGGCGCCCGTCCGACGCGAAGCCGTGGACCGCGAAATTGTCGCCGATGGAGTCGATGGCCCAGGCCAGCAGGCCGGTTGATTCGCGGGTGAGGTCCAAGATGGACGGCGCCTCCGCGTAGCCCGGCTCTCCCTCGCTCACGCCGACCTTCTCGTTCGTGGACTCGGACAGGTCCATCAGCACCACGATGGCAAGGTCACGCACATGGCGTGTGATGCGGATGTTGATGCGCGGATCGGGCATCACCCCGCGGCGGATGTCGATCATGGCCCGGACGGCCGCGTTGAGGTCCAGCTCCTCCCCCTCCTCGTAGCCCCGCCGGCGCACGATCCCCTGGGGCTGCAGGGCATCGATCAGGTGGCGGATGCGGCTCGCGACCGGTTTGTGCTTGGTGAGGATCTCATCCATCGCCTCCGGGTCCCCCCGACCCTGGCGGCGCTCGATCACCGTGGCCCAATCCGGCCGGAAGAGCTGGGCGTGGTAGTCCCACTCGTGGTAGTGGTAGGGGTCCGAGACCGGCTCCTTGCCCCACATCTCGTTGTAGGAAACGCCCTCGTCCTCGTAGGGGAAGAGTTCGGTGGCACAGACCCAGATCTCCTGGGCGTCGTCGCCGGCGAGCTCGCAGTCCACCTCGTTCGCCATCTCCACGGCGGAGACGTACTTGCGCACCTGCTGCTGGGAGGCTGGCAGGTAGTCGATCCCCTGGGAGAGGAACAGGTTCTCGTCGAAGGCCCAGCAATAGCGGTTGTCGTCCCGGTACGGGATCGGCCAGTTCTCCAGCACCCGCAGGTTGGGCAGGGGAACCTGCTGCGTCACCTGGTTGTAGAAGGTGACCCCTGCCTCCCAGCTGATCCGGTTGTCCTCGGCCCGGTCCTCCAGGGCCCCACGAAAGGCCTCGGCGGTCTCGTTGATCAGGGCAAGCTCGTCCCGGTAGTCCGGGTCCAGCAGGGCCTGGGCCTGACGCATCATGAGATCCATAATGGGATGGAGCTCCAGATAGGCGTCGTTGGGGGTCAGGGGCGCCGTGAAGAAGGAGAGCCAGAGCTTGCGCAGCCCGGGAAAGTCCCGGATCGCCAGGTGCTCCACCCGGGCGTCCTCGAACAGCTCGATGAGCTTCATCTGGGCGGGGGTGAGCTGCTCCGCGCTGAGCGGGGCCGTCGTGTAGACCATGTGCGCCGCGCAGTGGGCCGCGGCGGCGCGATAGGTCTCCATGCCCGAGATGCCCCGATAGGCGTCGAAGGCATCCGGCAGGTGAATCTGGAAGTCCTCCACGAAGGGCTTGAGGCCCAGGCGGGTCTCGTAGTCGCCGGAGGTGGGGCGCATGAAGAAGGCGCGCGCCCACAGGGCCCTCAGATAGAAGTTGAGCTTGCGCTGATTGTCCACGAACAGGGTGCCGCGACGCTCCTTCTGCAGCACCGCCCGGGAGGACTCGGTCTTGAGGCCGAAGTAGGCCATCTGGCCATCCAGGTCCCGGGCGTGGGCCTGGGCACCCCAGAGCGCCCAGCGGCGCAGCCCGCCCAGGGTGAGCTTCCCCAGGAGCTCCTCCATGTTCTCCATCATGGGCCTGAGGCCCCGGGGCGCCTTGCCCGCGAGCAGGTGCAGCAGGTTGAGATAGCCCCGCAGGACCTCGGCGTCCCCCAGTCGGCTGGCCGCCAGGGGCATGTTGCCCATGACCAGGGTGAGCACGGTGCCCGAGGTGTGGGAGGAGAGCTTCATGAGGGCGCCCACCAGATCGGGGATCACGTCCTCCCCCACCTCCTTGGCCACCGCCGGCGCGTCCTGGACATAGGTGAGGATCAGATCCTCGCCCCGGTTCAGGGTGCACATGGCCTTCATGCCCGTGAGGTAGTGCTCCAGGCCGCGCGGGGACATGACCCGGGCGGCCTCGTGGTAGCTCGACTCGAGGGCCTGACGGTGCTCGTGCTCCGGCTGCGTCTTGAGGCAGGAGACGTATTCGCTGAAGTCGATGGACATGGGGCGAGTTGCGAGTAACGAGTGGCGAGCAGTTTAAGGCGGCTCAGCAGGGCCCCGACACCGGGGCGCGTCCGCCCAGTGCGTCAGGATTCGTGGCGGTAGTCGATGGTCAGGCGATCCGCGGCGAGGGGACGGAAGTGGTCGTCCGCGAAGGCCTGGTGGTCCGGGTGATCGCGGTAGGTGTCGATCACCGCGGCGCTCGCGAAGCGTACCAGCCAGCAATGGCGGTAGCGGCCGTCCTCGCGCACGCTGGTTCCGGTGATGACTTGACGCACCCCCGGGATCGCGGCCAGCACCCGGCGCCCCTCGGCCATCATGGCGGCGGTCTGGGCGGGATCGGCGGCGTCCGAGTTGTAGATCACGAGGTGCTCCACCTCTTGCCACGGGCGGCAGGCCTCCAGCAGCGCGTCGGCACGGTTCGCCCCGCCCCAGAGCGCGATGCAGCGCTCCACCTCCGAGCGGATGGCGGCCTGCGCCCCCTTGGTCAGATCCGTGTAACTGTTGCGATCCGGCTCCGCCGCGTTCAATCGGATCGCCACGCCGGCGGCATCCGCGAGGGCCGTGTAGTAGTTGATTTTGGCCACCCCGTTGGCGATCAGGCGCCGGAACTGGTCATCGCCGAGCCCGGTTCCCCCATGGATCACCAGCGGGATCCCGAGCTCCGCGTTGATGGCCGCGAGACGATCGAAGTCCAGCCGGGGCTCCCCGCGCATCCGTCCGTGAACCGTGCCGATGGAGACGGCGAGGAAGTCCACGCCGGTCTCCCGCACGTAACGCGCCGCCTCCTCGGGGGCCGTGTAGACGACATCGCCCGGGTGGCGCTCGGCGTCCTCGCCCTCCACGCCGGCCACGTAGCCCAGCTCCCCCTCCACGGGCACGCCGCAGGCGTGGGCCATCTCCACCACGGCCCGGGTACGGGCGATGTTTTCCTCCAGGGGCGCCGTGGAGGCATCCACCATGACCCCGTTGAAGCCCTGACGGATGCCTCGAACGGCCGCCTCGAGGGAGCTGCCGTGATCCAGGTGGATGGCCACGGGGAGCGGCGAACGCTCGGCGGCCGCCCGCACCGCGGGCATCACGAGATCCGGATCGAAGTAGGCGTAGTGCGATTCCGCAAGACTCAGGATCACCGGCGCCCGCTGACGCTCGGCCCCGGCCAGGATGGCCTGCAGGAAGTCCAGGTTGATGAGGTCGAAGGCCCCGACCGCGTAGCCGTTCGCATGGGCGTGCCGGAGCATGTCACCGAGATCTACCAACATCGCGTCGCTCCCGTCTAATCGTACTGCCTTCGACGGCAGGCTCAGAAATAGGTGTTGACCGCGGCGTCCAGGGTATCGCGCATGTCCGGGTCGTCCGTCAGGGGCCGCACGAGGGCCATCCTGGAGGCCGACAGGGGGTCGATTCCCTTGGCGATGAGCTGGGCGGCGTAGACCAGCAGCCGTGTGGACATCCCCTCGTCCAGGCCGTGACCCTTGAGGTTGCGGCTGCGCTGCGCGACCTGAACGAGCTTCTCGGCGGTCTTGGCGTCCACCCCACCCTCGTGGGCCACGATCTCGGTCTCGATCTCGACGCTGGGATAGTCGAAGTCCAGGGCACCGAAACGCTGTTTGGTGGACTGTTTCAAGTCCTTCATCAGGGATTGATAGCCCGGATTGTAGGAGATGACGATCTGAAAGTCCGGGTGCGCCTGGACCAGCTCTCCCTTCTTCTCGAGGGGCAGGTTGCGCCGGTGGTCGGTCAACGGGTGGATGACCACGGTCGTGTCCTGCCGGGCCTCCACGACCTCGTCAAGATAGCAGATGGCGCCAGTACGGGCAGCCACGGTCAAGGGCCCGTCCTGCCACCTGGTCCCATTGATGTCGAGCAGGAAGCGCCCCACCAGGTCCGAGGCGGTCATGTCCTCGTTGCAGGCCACGGTGATGAGCGGCTTTTCCAGCTTCCAGGCCATGTACTCCACGAAGCGGGACTTGCCACAGCCCGTGGGGCCCTTGAGCATCACCGGCATGCGGGCCGCGTAGGCGGCCTGGTACATCTCCACCTCGTTCGCCACGGGGCGGTAATAGGGCTCTTTCTCGATCAGGTACTGGTTAAGGTCGATGTCGCTCATGGTCTATATCCCTTCGGATGCCCGAGGGGCAGCAGGGGTTTAGGGTCGCTAGGGAAACGCTGACTGATTGCGTTTCCCGTCCGGGCGAGGGATCGCCCGGCATTTTCAGTGGCGATCAGCCACTGAAAATGAAGCGCTTCGAGAGTCGCGCCTCTCCAAGCGCGAGCTGATCGAATGCCAGGATGGCATTTGATCAGCATCTCCCTAGCCGCGATGCCCGGGAAAACAATGGGCCCCTGCCCCTCGGACAAGGAGCAGGGGCCCGCGCTGGTCTAACCGGATCGGCTGTGCTCAGACCGGCTTGCCGCGATAGACGACCATCTCGGCGCCCTTGGACTGGGCGTAGTTGTCGTAGCCCACCAGACGCACGTGGTTCTTGGGATGGGCCTTGTGACAGGCCTGGGCCTCCTCCAGGATGCGGTCCACGTCGGTCTCGCCGAACATGGGCAGCTTCCACATGTACCAGTAGTGGTCGAAGGCATTCTCCGGCTCGGTGTGCTCGATGGCCGGATTCCAGCCCTTGCCGACGATGTACTCGACCTGTTTGCGGATCGCGTCCTTGTCCATCTCCGGCAGGTAGGAGAAGGTCTCGAACTTGCGGCTGTTGACGTCGTCGAGACTGGATTGGTAGTCCTGCATATCGCTCATTGGGTTCTACTCCGAAACTGGGTGTTCTGGATTCGACGCGTGTCGCTCTGGGCAGCGCGCTGGAATCGAGTGGCGCGTCTCCAGTGACGAGTGGCGAGGCAGGAGCCCAGCCACTCGCACCTCGCTGCTCGCGACTTACTTGTGCGCGACGTCCAGCTTGTCGACGGTGTCGAACTCGAACTTGATCTCCTTCCAGGTCTCCATGGCGGCCTTGAGCTCGGGGCTCGACTTGGCGGCCTTCGTGAGGATCTCCTTGCCCTCCTTCTCGATGGCCACGCCCTCGTTGCGGGCCTGGACGCAGGCCTCCAGGGCCACGCGATTGGCCGCCGCGCCGGCCGCGTTGCCCCAGGGATGACCGAGGGTGCCGCCGCCGAACTGCAGGACGGAGTCGTCGCCGAAGATGGTCACCAGCGCGGGCATGTGCCACACATGGATGCCGCCGGAGGCCACGGCGAAGGCGCCGGGCATGGAGCCCCAGTCCTGATCGAAGAAGATACCGCGGCTGCGGTCCTCCTTGACGTAGGACTCGCGCAGGAGGTCGATCCAGCCGAGGGTCGCCTCGCGGTCGCCCTCGAGCTTGCCGACCACGGTGCCGGTGTGTAGGTGATCACCGCCCGACAGGCGCAGGATCTTGGTCAGCACCCGGAAGTGGATGCCGTGATGGGGGTTGCGGTCGAGCACCGCGTGCATGGCGCGGTGGATGTGGAGCAGGAGCCCATTGTCACGGCACCACTGGGCGAGACCCGTGTTGGCACAGAAGCCGCCGGTGATGTAGTCGTGCATGATGATGGGCGCGCCGATCTCCTTGGCGTACTCGGCCCGCTTAAACATCTCATCCGGCGTCGGGGCGGTGACGTTCAGGTAGTGGCCCTTGCGCTCGCCGGTCTCCCGCTCCGCCTTGTCGATGGCGTCCATGACGAAATCGAAGCGCTGACGCCAACGCATGAAGGGCTGACTGTTGACGTTCTCGTCGTCCTTGGTGAAGTCGAGACCGCCGCGCAGGCACTCGTAGACCGCGCGCCCGTAGTTCTTGGCGGACAGGCCGAGCTTGGGCTTGATGGTGCAGCCGAGCAGGGGCCGGCCGTACTTGTTCATGATGTCACGCTCGACCTGGATGCCCTGGGGCGGGCCGTTGCAGGTCATCACGTAGGCGATGGGGAAGCGCACGTCCTCCAGGCGGAGCGCCCGCACCGCCTTGAAGCCGAAGACGTTGCCGACGAGCGAGGTGAAGACGTTGACGACGGAGCCTTCCTCGAAGAGATCGATGGGATAGGCGATGAAGGCGTAGTAGCAGGTGTCGTCGCCCGGGACATCCTCGATGGCGTAGGCGCGGCCCTTGTAGTAGTCCAGATCGGTCAGCAGGTCGGTCCAGACGGTGGTCCAGGTACCCGTGGAGGACTCCGCGGCCACGGCGGCGGCGGCCTCCTCACGGGGCACACCGGGCTGGGGGGTGATCTTGAAGCAAGCCAGGATGTCGGTGTCCTTGGGGGTGTACTCCGGCATCCAGTAAGTCTCGCGGTACTCTTTCACGCCCGCGCTGTAGCTCTTTGCCATTGGCGATTGTCCTCCAAAGCGGATGGATTGACGGGCCGCCGCGGAATCCAGCGGCCAGGAGTCGGGGCTGACGGGGGACTCCGGAGGGGGCCTCGCGGCCAAGGCGCCTGGCACCCCGCAACCTGGCGCGCAATTATAGGCAGCAACCCTATAATTACTAGTCAATATTTCTAATATAATAGATAAGCATAGACTTATGTCTATATATGACTAAAATACTCGCCCTCCTACGATGAACGTCTCACTGCGCCAGCTACGCGTCTTCGAGGCCGTCGCGCGCCTGTCCAGCTACACCCGGGCCGCCGAGGAGTTACACCTCAGCCAGCCCGCGGTCTCCATGCAGGTGCGCCAGCTCGAGGACACCATGGGCTTGCCGCTCTTCGAGCGGCTCGGCAAGGCCATCGTCCTGACCGAGGCGGGACGGGAGATCTACCAGTACAGCCGCAGCATCAACCGCGCGCTTCAGGAGATGGAAGAGGTCCTGGAGGCGCTGAAGGGGGTCAACCGGGGGCGCCTGCACGTCGCGGTGGCCAGTACGGTGAATTACTTCGCGCCGCGCCTCCTCGCGGCCTTCCACCAACGCTACCCGGGGATCGCCCCTCGGCTCGACGTGACCAACCGGGAGTCCCTGGTGCGTCTGCTGGAGGCCAACAGCATCGACGTCGCCCTCATGGGGGCTCCACCGCAGGACGTCGACGTCGAGGCCGAGGCCTTCACCGACAACCCGCTGGTGGTGATCGCACCCCCGAGCCATCCCCTGGCGGCGGAACGATCCATCCCGTTGCGCCGCCTGGCGGACGAGGTCTTCGTGATGCGGGAGGCCGGCTCCGGCACCCGCCAGTCCATGGAGCGCCACTTCCGGGAGGCGGGCCAGACCATCCGCCATGGGATGCAGATGACGCGCAACGAGGCGGTGAAGCAGGCGGTGCGCTCCGGCCTCGGGCTGAGCGTGGTGTCCCTGCACACCATCGAGCTGGAGCTGGAGACGGGCCGATTGGTGATCCTGGACGTCGAGGGCTTCCCCCTGCCGCGGCAGTGGCACCTGGTGTACCGGCGGGGCAAACGCCTCTCCCCGGCGGCAGCGTCCTTTCGGGATTTCGTGCTTCGGGAGGGTCCCCGGATCGCCGCCCCGGTCCGGCTGCCGTCCCAGTCGGCGGACTGAGAGGCACGGAGCGTCTATCCCCTGCGGACCGCGCGGCAAAGTCCACTGCACCCGGGCCGAGCCCCTGGACTAAACTAGCCGATCACCGCGGCCCCCAAGCGAGGGCTCGGGATCTCCGAGGGCGAGCCCTTAGGGCTGCCGGGAAGGCCTCGGGGATCGGCTCCGAAGGACCCTCGGGCAACCAAACCCACCCCTGCGGCCCCCTCAACAGAAATATGCCTCACCCCCTCCTGAATGCGATCGACGACCCCGAGGATCTGCGCCGTCTCGACGAGTCCCAGCTCGCCCAGCTCGCGGCGGAGCTGCGTAGCTTCCTGATCGACAGCGTCTCTAAGACGGGTGGTCACCTGGCCGCCGGGCTGGGCGTGGTGGAGCTCACGATCGCGCTTCATTACGTCTTCGATACCCCGAGGGACCGTCTCGTGTGGGACGTGGGTCACCAGGCCTATCCCCACAAGATCCTGACCGGAAGACGGGCCCGCATGGGGACCCTCCGCCAGGAGGGCGGCCTGTCCGGCTTTCCCAAGCGCAGCGAGAGCCCGTACGACACCTTCGGCGTCGGACATTCCAGCACCTCCGTCAGCGCCGCCCTCGGGATGGCGATCGCCACCCATCTGGCGGGCGAACGGCGCCACGTCGTCGCCGTCATCGGCGATGGGGCCCTGAGCGCCGGCATGGCCTTCGAGGCCCTGAATCACGCGGGCCCCATGGCCCTCGACCTGTTGATCGTGATCAACGACAACGAGATGTCCATCTCGCCGCCGGTGGGGGCCCTAAGCGGGCACCTGGCCCGGCTCCTCTCGGGCAAGCTCTACAACCGGGTACGCGAGGGCGGGAAGAGCGCCCTCAAGGCGCTGCCCCAGCTCAAGGAGCTGGTGGGCCGCTGGGAGGAGCACATGAAGGGCATGGTGATGCCCGGCACCCTGTTCGAGGAGCTGGGCTTCAACTACATCGGTCCCGTGGACGGACATGACGTCACGGCCCTGGTCCGTACCTTGGCCAACATGCGGGACATGCCGGGACCCCGTATCCTGCATATCGTCACCCAGAAGGGCCGCGGGTACGAGCCCGCCGAGGGGCAGCCGGTGACCTACCATGGCGTGAGCCCCTTCGACCGCCAGACGGGCAGGCTCCACAAGGGGCCGCCGGGCGGTCTCACCTACACGCAGGTATTCGGCGGGTGGCTCAGCGACGCCGCCGAGCAGGACCCGCGCCTGATCGGCATCACCCCGGCCATGTGCGAGGGCTCCGGGCTCACCGCCTTCGCCAAGCGCTTCCCCGACCGCTACTTCGATGTGGGCATCGCGGAGCAGCACGCCGTGACGCTCGCCGCCGGCATGGCCTGCGAGGGTTACAAGCCGGTGGTGGCCATCTACTCCACCTTCCTTCAGCGGGCCTACGACCAGCTGATCCACGATGTCTGCCTGCAGAACCTGGACGTGACCTTCGCGGTGGACCGGGCAGGCCTCGTGGGGGCCGATGGGGCAACCCATGCCGGGAGCTTCGATCTGAGCTACGGGCGACCGTTGCCCAACCTGCTCATCCTGGCCCCCTCCGACGAGAACGAGTGCCGACGCATGCTGCGCACCGCCTACGAGCACCCTGGGCCGGCCCTGGTGCGCTATCCGCGCGGCCGCGGCCCCGGGGCCGTGATCGACCCGGACGCCCCGGCGATTCCGATCGGACAAGGCCGCCGCCTGCGCGAGGGCAAGGGAGTGGCGCTCCTCGCCTTCGGCAGCCTGGTGACCCCCGCCCTCGAGGCAGCGGAGACGCTGGACGCAACGGTGGCCGACATGCGCTTCGTCAAGCCATTGGACCTGGGCCTGATCCTCGCGCTGGCCGACTCCCATTCCCTGCTGGTCACCCTCGAGGAGAACAGTATCGCGGGGGGTGCGGGAAGCGCGGTCGCGGAGCTGCTCGCGGAGCACCATCGCTGGGTCCCTTGCGTGCACCTGGGCCTCCCCGACCGCTACTTGGAGCAGGCCGGGCACGAGGCCCAGCTCGCGGCCTGCGGACTGGATTCGGTCGGCATCGCCACCCTCGTAAGGCGCGAGCTCGCGGCCATCAATGGGGACCGTGACACCGCCCCGGTGACCCCGTCCCATCGGCCCTCCAGCCGCCGCCAGGGGACGGGGTGAGACCCATGCCCAGGGAGAAGCGCATCCCTCGGTCCCGGTGGCCGATCGCCCTCGCCGCTGGACTGGTCCTGGTTCTGGCCGGCGCACCTGGGGTCCTGGGCACCCTCGCCGAAGGGGCCTACCGGGAGTTCCTCGGAGAGCTGCTGTCGACCCTGCCGCCCGGCTCGGTCCTGTCGGAACACTACGAGCGGGGCTGGTTCCACTCCCACGCCTCCATGGAGCTCGCCCTCAATCCCCGCCCAGAGACCAAAAGCGCGGCCCCGCTGCATCTTCGGATCGAGAGCCAGATCGAGCAGGGGCCGCTCCACTGGTTGAGCTCCGACCTTCCGCCGTCGCTCGCCCGCATCCACAGCCAGGTGAAGCTGCCAGACGACCCGAGTGCGCCGCCGCTTCTGGTCACCACCGAGCTCGGGGCCAGCGGCAAGACCCTGTCTAGATTCCACGTCCCCGCCGGGGACACCACCGGCAGCCAGGGGGACCATCGGCTCCGTCACGGGGAGCTCACGGGCAGCCTGCGGCTCGACCCCTTCTCGCACACCCTGGGCCTGGATCTGGATCTGCCGGAGCTGGCGCTGCCCACCCCGGCAGGACCGGTCGCGACGGTGGCGGACCTGCGCCTGACCTCCGAGCTGCGATCGGCACCCGCGGCGATCGACCCCGGGGCTCCCGAGACGAAGGGGGGATCCCTCATCGGTCCCGCCCGGGCCCGGCCCGGCGACCTGACCGGCGGGACGAGCGCGCCCGGGACACGAGCACCGCGGTATCCGCTCCCCGGTCCCATCGACCTGCGGGCGCACGCCGAGGCCCGGGGCCTGACCCTCGGGGATCGCGCCTACCGGGAGCCCCGGCTGGGGATCACCGCCGAGCGACTGGACGGGGAGGCGGTGGCCGAGCTGGCCAGCTCCCTCGCCAGCTTTTCATCGGGTGCGATCCCCCGCCCCATGCGGGGCCTGCTCGGGGCGGCCCTGCTGGCCCAGGTCCTGCCGCGGCTCGCCGCGACGCGGCCGCGGATCTCCATCGATCCGCTCCACATGGACACCCCGGAGGGCCCCCTGAGCGCGCGTCTCGACCTGACGCTCGATCCCGGGAGCAACGCGGCGAAAGGTCCTGGCCTCAATCCCATCCGGCCGTCGGATTGGATCGCGGCCATCCAGGCCGAGGGCGAGATCGATCTGCCCGAGCCCCTGGCCCGCCGCTGGGCCACCAGCGAGGGGCTCGGGTCCAAGACCGGGGCGCAGCCCTCCCGGCTTCAGGGCTGGATCGACGACGGCTGGGTCTCCCTGAGGGAGGGTCGCATCGTCTCGGCCTTCCGCCTGGCGGACGGGCTCCTGACCATCAACGGCAAGACCGTCCCCCTGCTGGGCCTGCCGTCGGGTCGGCTGCGCTGAGACCGGGCGCCGAGGCCGACTCCCCGACGCCACCGACGTCCTTTCGCCATGCTCCAGATCAGCCCCATCCCTGCCTTCGACGACAACTACATCTGGCTGCTCGTGGAGCCTCCCGGAAGGGCCGCGGTGGTCGTGGACCCGGGCGACGCCGACCCGGTGCTGGAGACCCTGGAGCGCCAAGGGCTCCGGCTCACCGCCGTGCTCATCACCCACCACCACGGGGACCACGTCGGGGGACTCTCCGAGCTTCGGGAGGCCCAGCCCGGGCTGCGGGTCTTCGGTCCCAGGGACCCGCGCATCCGCAACCTGACCGACCGGGTGGGCGAGGGCGAGTGGGTGCAGCCGCCCGAGCTCGCGACCCGGCTTCAGGTCCTGGAGCTGCCGGGCCACACCGCGACCCACATCGGCTTCCTGGGCGCTGGGTGTCTCTTCTGCGGTGATACCCTGTTCGCGGCCGGCTGCGGCCGGGTCTTCGACGGCACCTTCGAGCAGCTCTCCGCCTCCCTGCGGCGTATCGCCGCCCTGGATCCCGAGACGCTCTGCTACTGTGCTCACGAGTACACCCTGGCCAACCTGGGCTTCGCCCGCTGGGTGGAGCCAGGCAGCCCGGCACTCGCCGAGCGGGAGCTTCAGGCCCGGGAGACCCGGGCGCTGGGCCTGCCCACGGTGCCCTCCCCGCTCGCCCTGGAGCTCGCGACCAACCCCTTCCTGCGCACTGGGGAGCCAGCGGTGAAGGCCGCGGCCGAGGGCTTCGCGGGACGACCCCTTCAGGGACACGCGGAGGTCTTCACCGCCCTGCGGCGCTGGAAGGACACCCGCTACGACTGAGGGCCAACACCTTCACACGATGGAAATTGACCCGGCCCCCCCGGGCTGCTAGAAGGGGCCGCCAATCAAGCGACGCCCCCGACGGCCCAGATGTACCCCCCAACCCACCTCGATCCGAGTCACCCGCGCCGCACGAGCTGGTCCCTCGGCAGGGCCCTCCCGATGGGGGCCGCCCTGGCCGCGGGGGCCGCGACCGTCCTCGGATTCGCCCCCTTTTCGCTGTTCCCGATCGCGGTGGTGTCCCTCGCGATCCTGATCGAGACCCTGCACCGGGGATCGCCCCGCTCGGGCTTCTGGCGGGGCTACGCCTTCGGCCTTGGGCTCCTCGGCTTCGGGGTCTTCTGGATCCGGATCAGCCTGAACGAGTTCGGCAACATGGACCCCTGGCTGGCCAACGGGCTGATGGTCCTCTTCGTGGCCGCCATGGCCCTGTATTACGGGCTGGTGGGCTGGCTCACGCGGCGCCTGGCGTCGGGTCGCCCCTGGGCCACGTCCCTGCTGCTGCTCCCCGGTCTCTATGTCCTGCTCGAGTGGCTTCGGGGCTGGCTGTTCACGGGCTTCCCCTGGCTCAACCTGGGTTACACCCAGATCCAGGGGCCCCTGGCCGGCTTCGCGCCCATCGCGGGTGTCTACGGACTCAGCCTGCTGACGGCCCTCTCGGGGGGACTGCTGTGGGGCCTGGTCCGCTGGGGCGGGTCGGCCCGGATCTGGGCCGGCGCCGGTCTCGTGGCCCTCTGGATGAGCGGCGCCGGGCTTCAGCGCCTGGAATGGACCGAGCCGGCGGGTGAACCCTTCGCCGCCACCGTGGTCCAGGCCAACATCCCCCAGGCGACCAAATGGGACCCGGACGCGCGGCTCGCCATCATGGAGACCTATGTGGACCTGACCCTGGCCCACCTCGACTCGGAGCTCATCCTCTGGCCCGAGACGGCGATCCCGGACTTCCTCCACGAGGTGCGGGGGGCGCTGATCGAGCCCCTCGCCGAGCGGGGGCGGCGAGAGGGGATCGAGATCGCCCTCGGCATCCCGGTCCTGGAGGAGGAGACCGGGCGCTACTACAACGGGCTGGTCAGCATCGGCAGCAGGGAGGACCTCTACGCCAAGCGGCACCTGGTCCCCTTCGGCGAGTTCATGCCCTTCAAGTCATGGCTCGCACCCCTGGTCCACGCCTTCGAGGTCCCCATGTCGGACTTCAGCCGGGGGGACGGGGCGCAGCCGCTGCTGCGGGTCGGCAACCGCATCGCCGGTGCATCCATCTGCTACGAGGACGCCTTTCCGGCGGAGCTGATCCAGGCCCTGCCCGAGGCCCAGTTCCTGATCAACGTGAGCAACGATGCCTGGTTCGGCGACTCCCTGGCCCCCCACCAGCACCTGGAGATCGCCCGCATGCGGGCCCTGGAGACGGGGCGTTATCTGGTACGGGCGACCAACACCGGGATCTCCGCCATCATCGATCATCTGGGCCGGGTGCTGGTGGAGGTGCCGTCCTTCGTACGTGGGGCCGTCACAACGGCGGTCACCCCAAGGGCCGGGGCCACGCCCTACGTGCTGGTCGGAAACTGGCTCGCGATCGGCTTGGCCCTGGTCCTGGTCTTGGCGGCCGTTGCGGTCGGCTCGCGCCGTGCCTGACCCAGGCCCCTCGCCCCGAGACCGATCAGCCGCTCGAACATGATCCCCGCGACTCGGGGCGTGGCGCCTGAATCCCAGCCGGTTATCATTGTTCCTCCTGATCGGCTTGGGGCCACACCTTGCAGGCACTGATCCGCTTCTACGTCGAGCTTTGCCTCCTGCGCCGAGCGCCCCAGGACCTGCCCGCATCCACCGCGCTGTTCTGGGCCGTGCTGGCGGCGGATCTGGCGGTTGGACTGGTGGTCGGTCTCGCGGCCGGGCTTCCCCTGGGAGCCAGCCTGGGTCAGGACCTTATCGAGACGGGTCTCCTGCTCGGGGTCCTCTACACCGGGCTCTACTTCACGGGACACCCGGGGCGGTTCCTCCAGGCCGCGAGCGCCTTGCTCGGCTCCAGCGTCCTGATCAGCCTTGCCGCCCTGGTTCCCCTCGCACTCAACCCCACGGGAAGCGAGGAGACCGATGCGGCGGCCCTGGGGGCACTCCTGCTGCTGGGCCTGCTGACCTGGAGCGTGGTGGTGGCTGGCCACATCCTGCGCCATACCTTTGCCATCAGCCTTGCCCAGGGAGCGGCCATTGCGGTGGCCTTCCAGATCCTCGCGATCTTCCTGCTGGGGGGCCTCTTCGGGGGCTGAGTTTGCCGCCATCACCAGGCACAGCACAACGAATCGCGCCCACGATCCACGTTCGACCGATCCCGATCACGCATGCACCTACACATCCTCGGAATCTGCGGCACCTTCATGGGGGGCATCGCCCTACTGGCCCGGGCCCTGGGTCACCGGGTGACCGGCTCCGACGCCCATGTCTACCCGCCCATGAGCACCCAGCTGGGGGCGGCGGGCATCGCCCTCATGGAGGGCTATGAGGCGTCCCATCTGGAGCCCGCCCCCGACGTGGTGGTCGTGGGCAACGCCATGCGCCGGGGCATCCCCGCCATCGAGTCCATGCTGGACCGGGGGCTGCGCTACTGCTCCGGCCCCGAGTGGCTCAAGGACAACCTGCTTCGGGACCGCTGGGTCCTCGCGGTGGCCGGGACCCACGGCAAGACCACGACGGCGAGCATGCTCGCCTGGGTCCTGGAGGACGCGGGGCTCCACCCCGGTTTCCTGATCGGCGGGGTGCCCCTGGACTTCGGACTGTCCGCGCGCCTGGGCTCCGAGCCCTTCTTCGTCGTGGAGGCCGACGAGTACGACACGGCCTTCTTCGACAAGCGCTCCAAGTTCGTCCACTACGGCCCGCGCACCCTGATCCTCAACAACCTGGAGTTCGACCACGCGGACATCTTCGAGGACCTGCCCCAGATCCAGCGCCAATTCCACCACCTGGTGCGCACGGTCCCGGGCGGCGGGCTGATCGTCCATCCCCCGTCGGACCAGGCCCTGGAGCAGGTCCTGGAGCTGGGCTGCTGGACGCCCCGGGAGGGCTTCGGTGAGGGGGGCGACTGGTCCGCGCAGCTCCTTGCGCCGGACGGCTCGGCCTTTCGGGTGCTGTTCGCCGGGGAGCCCCAGGGCGAGGTTCATTGGGGCCACACCGGCCTGCACAATGTGAGCAATGGGCTGGCGGTGCTGGCGGCCGCCCGCCACGCCGGGGTCCCCATTTCGACGGCGATCGAGTCCCTTGGCCGCTTCAAAGGGGTCAAGCGGCGCATGGAGCTGCGCGGTGAGGCGGCCGGTGTGCGGGTGTACGACGACTTCGCCCATCACCCCACCGCCATCGCTACCACGCTGCAGGGGCTACGCCGTCAGGTGGGGGATGCCCGCATCCTGGCCATCCTGGAGCCCCGCTCCAACACCATGCGGCTCGGGGTCCACAACGCGGAGCTCCCCGCCTCCCTCGGTGACGCCGATCGGGTCTATGTCCACGCCCCACCGGACCTGGGCTGGGACGCCCGGTCCGTCTTCGCGCCCCTGGATTCGCTGGCCCTGGTCCTGGACTCGGTGGAGGCCATCGTCGACCGGGTCGCCGCGGAGAGCAGACCCGGGGATCAACTCCTCGTCATGAGCAACGGCGGCTTCGGCGGCATCCACCAGAAGCTCTTGGATGCCCTGGAGGCCCGCGACCGCAGCTGAAGGCGTATTCTTGGTCCGCGAATGAACGCGAATAAGATGAATACGGCCGCTATGGCCTTCGGCCTTGTCGCGGTTTCTGGTTATCGCCTCCAGCCTTCTCACGGGACCCTGAATTTTCTTTGCGTTCATTCGCGTTCATTCGCGGACAACCCCTCCACCGATTTCCTCCGCACCAGATGACCACAGACCAAGCCACCTGGCCCAAAACAATCGCCGTGGCCCTGACGGGCGCCTCCGGCGTCCAATACGGGCTGCGGCTGATCGAGTGCCTGGTCCAGGCGGGCAGCCGTGTCTATGTGCTGATCTCCGAGGCGGCCCAGGTGGTGCTGCGCATGGAGTCCGGGCTCGCCGTCCCCGCCAGGCCCGCGGAGGCGGAGTCCTTCTTCACGGACCGTTTCGCGGCCCAGCCGGGTCAGCTCCGGGTCTTCGGACGCCAGCAATGGACGGCCCCGGTGGCGAGCGGCTCCAATCCGCCCGATGCCATGGTGATCTGCCCCTGCACCACCGGCACCCTGGGCAACATCGCGGCCGGGGTCTCGACCTGTCTCATCGACCGGGCCGCGGACGTGGCCCTGAAGGAAGGACGCAAGCTCATCCTCGTGGTGCGGGAGACCCCCTTCTCCCCCATCCATCTGGAGAACATGCTCAAGCTGGCCCGCGCCGGGGTCGTGATCATGCCCGCCAACCCGGGCTTCTATTTCAATCCCACTCGGGTCGACGAGATCATCGACTTCATGGTCGCCCGGGTCCTGGACCACCTGAGAGTCCCCCACCAGCTCCTGCCCCGCTGGGGAGAGGAGCCAAATCGCTCAGACTAGTCCCCCGTTCGGAAGGGACAGCTCGTCCGGGCGACCGGGCCAGACCTCAGGGCAGCAGATCCTTCACCAAGAGGGTCTGATTCGGGTGGTCCTGGGGCGCGACCGAGGCATCTGCAGAGATCAATCGCCGCTCGGCGTAGCCGTCTTGGACGGGTCCCCGACAAACCTCCAAGGCCCCGGTCGTACGCCACAGTGGTGTCGGACACCTCGCAGAGGAGCAGGGCACGATCGGGGTGGGGATCGCGGTAGTCCCCGGGGAGTCCGGCCACAATCGCCACGTCCGGCTCGGGCTCCGAGCGATCGTCCAGGGCAAAGGGGAGTTGGACCCGCACCGTGACCCCTGCCCCGAAGACGACCCGCAGGGCATCCCCCACCAGCGTGACGGCCGTCGCGTGCCGGCTCTTCTGCGGCGCCATGTCAATAATCTCCCCCTCCAGCAGCTCAAGCCGACCGCCTCCCGGCCTCCACCATCCGCTCGTATTGAGCCCGGCTGAAACGGTGCCTGGGCGGCTCTCGGACTGCGCTCATCGATTTACTTGGTGACACATCGCTTCAGAAGGCTTTATAGCGCAGCGCAGGTCCCGAGGTCAGCTACCCCGTCGGCTCGCGCGCGGGAGCTCGAAGACGACTTGCGTGCGCCGGCCCCCTGGCTTGCCCGTGGCCGGATCATGAGACACGCGTCCCCCGAGAACCGGCGTCCCAGGACCAAGGAAGCGGTCCCCGGGGCCAGCGTGTTACCCTGACGCGTCGGAGCTTGGGGCGAAAGGCGCTCACTTCGGTTGGGCGTTGGGAGCAACCGTTCCGTTTCGATCATGAGTCAAGAGGGGAGTGGAACATGAGCTTCGTCACGGCAATCAAGACCTGCTTCAGCAATTACTTCACCTTCTCGGGCCGGGCCCGGCGCCCGGAATATTGGTGGTTCTTCCTGTTCATCATCCTGGGGTCGGTGATCGCGTCGTTCATCGACGGGGCCATCTTCGGCGTCGGGACGCCGCAGGAGCCGCCCACACAGCTCGTCAGCCCGATCTTCTCCCTGGGCACGTTCCTGCCCATGCTTGCCGTGGGCTGGCGACGGATGCACGACACCGGAAAGCCTGGCTGGTATCTGCTGATCCCCCTCCTTGTCACCGTCGCCGGAATGGTCGCCCTCATGGTCGGTGCCTTGAGTCTCGGTCAGCTGGACATGGCTGGGGTCAGCGAGGAGACACTTGGCACCGACGGGGCCGGTCCCGGCATGGCAGCCCTCGCCGTCTTCGGGATCGTCCAGCTCGCGGTCTCGATTCTCATCATCTGGTGGTTGACCCGACCGACGCAGCCGGGACCGAACGCGTACGGGGAGGAGCCACCGGTCGCCCCCTGATCAAGACTGGGCGGACAAGCCGCCGATCGACCACCGGCGTTGGCCAACTCAGCGCAATCAGGCAACGCCGAGGGCTCGGCGAAGACCGAGGGAGGGTCGGTGCCCACACAAGCGCGTTGCTGGACACCTGCCCCCGTGGGATGATCCGGCCTCAAGCCCCCACAGCAACCCGCAGATCGGCCTGGGCGTCGTCCCCGGTGAGCCGCAGGTCGTAGCGCTCCTGCAGGATCTTGAAGACGTTAGGCGTCACGAAGGCGGGCGGGGCGGGCCCGAGGACGATGCCGTTGACGCCCAGGTGCAGCCGGGTCAACAGCACCGCGACCGCCGTGACCGCATCGACGATGACCGGGGCCTGCTCCAGCAGGACGGTGCGGTGAAAGCCGATGACCGATTCGCCAACGACCTGCTCCACGCAGGGCTCACCAGCCAGGGCCGCCTCGATCACCGGGGCGAAGTCGCGGGCCTCCAGGCGTCGCCCCCCTGCGCTGGACGAGGCCGCCGAAAGCCGTCTAGGATGTGGCCCCGCCGATCCCCAGGCGGGGATGTCTTGCCTGTCTAACCACGAGGAGTCCCATACCATGCGTTCCAAGTCGAGCTTCTTCGCGGCCGCGGCCGCCGCTCTCTTCACCCTGTCTCCGGTCCTCAGCGAGGCCACGACCACGATCACGCCCATCAAGGCCATGATCGCGGAGTCCGAGGTCTCCGGCGAGGTCACGGTCGTCAACACCGAGACGCGCATGCTGACCATCCGCAAGGCCGATGGTGTCTTCGAGGTCCTGCACGCCCCACCGGAGGTCAAGCGCCTCGGTGAGGTCAAGATCGGCGACAAGCTGACCGTCACCAAGACCACCGCGGCCCTGATCGAGCTCGAGCAGGGCCGTGACGCGGGCGCCATGGGCGCCATTGCCGAGACGGACGTGCAGCGCGGGACCGGCTCCGCCCCCAGCGGCACCATCACCGACGACGTGACCCTGTTCGGTCAGATCGTGGGTGTCGACGCGGAGGCGGGGACGGTCACCGTCAAGGGCTCGAACAGCACCGAGACCTTCCAGGTGGAGGACAAGTCGCTGCTCACCGAACTGAACGTCAAGAAGGGCGACGGCGTGATCGTGCGGATGCGCAGCGAGATCACGGGAGAGATCTCGCGCTAATGCAGCGCTGAATCGCCGCGTTTCCCGACCGGGCCGGGGATGGCCCGGTCGGGCCCTTCTCGCGAAGCCCTCAGGGCTTGATGTAGGTGTAGCCGAGCTGCTGGAGCCGCGAGAGCTCCGCCACCCCACTCGGGACGATGTCCGCCTCACTCGTATCGTAGACGGCGTCCATGGGGACGTTGCGCCCCTTCAGGGTGTTGGCGCAGATCTCGAACTTGACACCCTGGTTCTTCAGCCCCGCGATCCTGGCCTGCATCTCATCGGTGGCATTGGCCGCCTTCATCTTCGTGCCCGCGAGGGCATCGGGCTCCAGCACCAGGGACACCCCGTCCCCGTGCATCACCACCTTCAGCTCCAGGTTCTCGGCGCCCACCGCATTGATGTGGTTCTGGATATTGCCGAGGGCGGCGGCCTGGGTGGCAGGATCGTCCATGTTGATGTGGTAGACGACCTTCTGCTTGCCATACCGGTCATCGGCCTGGACGGCCATCGCGGCAAGGACCAGGGGAAGGGTCAACAGGGTCAGTGATTTCATGGGTCATTCTCCTTCGGTGGTACTGTTATTGTCGACGTGGTGCCCGCCCGGGGAGCGCTGGCTCATCGCGCCTCCGGTTAGGGCAAAGGAGAAGCGGCGAGGGCGCGCATCCCGGGACCTGAGACGATCAGATGCCAGGATGGCGTTTGATCAGTCTCGCCTCAGATCCGCAGCAACAGGCGGGCCGGGTCTTCCAGCGTCTCCTTCACGGTGACCAGGAACTGAACCGCCTCCCGTCCGTCGATGATACGGTGGTCATAGGTCAGGGCCAGATACATCATGGGGGCGATGACCACCTGACCGTTCTCCACGATCGGGCGCTCCTGCGTCTTGTGCATCCCCAGGATCGCGCTCTGGGGCGGATTGAGGATGGGGGTGGAGAGCAGCGATCCAAAGACGCCGCCGTTGGTGATGGAGAAGGTGCCGCCGGTAAGCTCCTCGAAGCTCAGGGAGCCGTCCTTGGACTTCTGGGCGAAGTCCACGATCCCCTGCTCGATGTCCGCCATGCTGAGCTGGTCGCAGTTGCGCAGGATCGGTACCACCAGGCCGCGGGGGGAGCTCACCGCGATGCCGATGTCGTAGTAGCCGTGGTAGATGATGTCGCTTCCGTCCACCGAGGCATTGATCACCGGGAATCGCTGGAGCCCCTCGACGGCGGCCTTGACGAAGAAGGACATGAAGCCGAGCCGCACCCCATGGGTCTTCTCGAACTGCGCCTTGTAGCGGCTGCGCAGCTGCATCACGGCGCTCAGGTTCACCTCGTTGAAGGTGGTGAGCATGGCCGCGTTCTGCTGGGCCTCCACCAGGCGCTCCGCCACCCGGGCCCTCAGCCGGGTCATGGGCACCCGCTGCTCCGGGCGGCCCGCCTCGCCGCTCAGGCTGGGGGTCGGGGGTAGCACCGTCGCGGGCTCGGGCGGCGGTGCCGAAGACGCCCGGGGCACAGACTCCGGATCCCGGCTGGGGGCCGCGCGCTCCTGGGCATCCAGGTAGGCGATCACGTCCGCCTTCTGGACTCGCCCGTCCCGGCCGGTGCCCGGAATGCGGGCCGCGTCCAGGTTGAGCTCCTTGACCAGTCGGCGGGCGGCGGGGGCGATCGGTGGCTCGCCGGCGGCCGCTGAACCCCCGGCCGTCGACTCGCCACCC
>Ga0316580_10000028_pt1 | contig 22787 bp, 22 predicted proteins | sample S0NA_2_FD_204519 | JGI IMG/M metagenome (GOLD analysis project Ga0316580, IMG submission 204519) | Rhizosphere microbial communities from salt marsh grasses in Alabama, United States - S0-2_160517rDrB | ecosystem: Host-associated > Plants > Roots > Rhizosphere | place: USA: Alabama | collected... | reverse complement strand
CAGGGTTAGGTTAGCACTGTAAGGCATCGTCCACAGGATGGGGCCCGTGCGCCGCAGCGCCCCTAAAATCAAGGCTAGGAGCAGCGGCCCACCGGCCAATCCGAGGTAGAAGGTAATGCCGCCGGGCAAAGGAATGGGGATTAGGCCGATGAGCAGGCCGATAGCGATGCCCAGGCCCATGGTTAGCAGGTTGATGTGGCTTAGTTTGGTATAGGAATCGCCGAAGAGCTCTACTAATTCGGGCATGGACTGACGGGGAGCCAAGACGCGGATGCGATCGCCCCATTCCAGAACCGTGTTTGGACCTGCTAGTACTTCAATATCGCCGCGCCGCACGTGGGAGACGATCGCGCCATATTCCGCTTTTAAATTCAGATCAGCTACCTTGCGGCCGGCGATCTCTTCGTTGGAGACAAAAAGGCGGCGGCTGATATAAACGGCGCGATCATACAGCAGGTCTTCGTCCGCACGACGGCCGAAATAATCCTGCACTTCGTCCATGGCCTCTTCCATGCCGGCGATGACAAGCTCATCGCCCAGTTGAAACTGGGTTTTCTTGCCGATCAGGCTTGGCTCGCCATCATGGTAAAGACGGCCGAAAAGGACTTCCCAATCTTCCTCGCGCCACATATCGCCCAAATTTCGTCCCGTGCTTTCCGCGCGGGTTACCTCGATCGTGCGGTAAGTCAAATCCTGATCGATGGGATACTGCTTGCGCAGGCTGAAAGCTTCCGCTTCGAAATTGACCTGTAAAAAACGCAGCATGAAGGCCAGGACCAGGATACGCGCCAGGACGCCCAAGGGATAGGCCACTGAAAAGCCGACGACAGCTTCGGAGGCGGCCGTATCAGGATCGGGACTGCTGCTGTGGATCAGGTCCAGCACGCTGGCCAGGGCCGGGGTATTGTTGCTCATCCCGGTGAAGATGCCGGTTGTGGTCGCCGGGGTCAGGTTGAAGGCGTAATGAACGATGATTAGGAAGATGGCCGGCAAAATCATGATCCCCGTGATGAACAAAACTTCACGCAGGCCGTCACTTTGGAAGCGGCTGAAGAAGCCTGGACCATTGGCCAGGCCGATGGTGTAGACAAAGAGCACGAGGCCTAATTCAAGGACGATTGCCGGAAGCGTCAAATCGGCGTCCAGCGCGCCGAAAGCCAGCCCGACAAATAATACGGCGGCCACACCGACGCTGCTGCCGCGAATAGGGATACGGCCGATCCAGTAGCCGATAGCCACGACCAGAAAAAGCAGCAGGAGGGGATTCTCTTCAAGGATCGCGATCATGGCCAACTGAGATTAATATTGAAGCAGCCCGGAGGTTGCCATCATATGTCAGCTCTCGGCGACGATTGCCATAACCTCTTCAAAGAGGTGACCGTTGGTGGCGATGGCTTCGTGGCCGTGGATTGTCGCCTCGCCTTTCCAGTCGGTGAATGTGCCCCCCGCCTCTTCCATAACCACCTGCAAGGGTCCGCAGTCCCAGAGGTGCATGGCCGGATCAACCATGATATCCGCGCGTCCGGTGGCGACTAGGAAGTAGCCGTAGGCGTCGCCCCAGGTGCGTTGGATGTAGGTCTTATCCACCAGGCGCTGCCAGGCATCCTGGCGATTGGCGGGCCGGAAATATTTCAATTCAGAAGTCAGGAGGACTGCATCGGCTATGTTCTTCTGTTGAGAGACATGAGCGCGACGGCCGTTCCAATAGCAGCCCCCACCGCGTAAGGCATAGATCATCTCATCAAGGGCTGGGAAGTAGACCACGCCAACGAGTGCTTCATCGCCATCGGTCAGAGCCAGTAATGTGCTGTACAAGGGAACGCCGCTGATAAAGGATTTGGTACCGTCGATAGGATCAATGATCCAGCGATAGTGGGCATTGCTGTTCACCTGGCCAAATTCCTCGCCGATGATGCCATGATCCGGCCAATGGTGCGTAATCATCTCCCGTAAAATTCGTTCCGCCTGCTTATCCGCCTGGGTGACCGGCGTGTTATCCGATTTGCGTTCCGCGGCTGCGCCGGTCTGGTAAAGATTGAGCGTTGATCGCCCGGCGCGCCAGGCAGCGTCAATCGCAAATTCAAGCAGGGTTTGAGGAGTGGGTTGTTCACTGTTCATCAAATTATCAACCTTTCTCTCAGAGAGATAAGCGCCCACCGCTTCGTTGATCCCACCAGGTTAAGAGTGTACTGCCGTCGGTGAAACCAAGGGGGAGCAGGGCGCCGATGGTGAAGACAAGTAAATTGTCGAGCAATGCAAAAACAGCTAAGAAGAGCGGCGGGCCGCCAATGAAGCGGAGTAGGAGTGCCAGTATGCCCACGCCAAATGTGAGCAGAAGGCTGAAAATGGGACCGCCGAGAGCACGTTGAATATGCGTTTCCGCGGGCAGCAGCCCCTCATTTTCGGGATAAATCGATCGAGCTATTGGCCCGATGAAGGTCAAGCCTTTCATCGGGTATCCTGTCTGTTCAGCCGCACGGGCGTGGCCGAGGTGGTGCCATAGGTCTGACAGGTAGTGGATTTTTGTAACCAGGATGCCGCCTAAAAGGGTCGCCCACGGACGCCATTTGAATATTTTGGTCAGGACTAAAAAGAGTGCGCCGATAGCGAAAACGGCCGTAATTATTGCCGAAAGGGCGGCGCGAATTTCCAGCCCAAGAAACTTCCCTAAATAGATCTCTCGTTTCGGCATCATCCAGACCGGCTCCTATCTGCCCTATGTCCTTTAACTTTATCCCCCGGCAGCGGATAAGCAAGCAGTAAATTTTCCATCACCAGCCGGGTGTTCGCATTTTGGGCAAGATACTGGATCGCCCGACCTGTCTGCGCCAGATTGGCAACAATTGACTCCAGGGACCATTTACCGGCCAATTCTTCTAGTAGAGGCTGCTGGTCGATATTGGAAATCGGTACCGAGGGCGTTGCCGGACCCTGACCGTAGGCAACCAGGGCAAGATCGCGCCACCAGCTCAACCAGGTACGCAGCAGCAGCGGCAAGTGTTCCGGCTTGCGGCTTAACTTGTCCGCCAGGGCAAAACGACGCACGCGCTTCCCTTCCAGAGCTTCGTGCAGCTGGCTCAAATCTTTCTGGCGTGTCTTCAGTATGTCCGCTTCTTTGCTCGCTTCGATCGCCCAACCGGGACGGCCGTCGGCTAGGCTGGCCAGCAGTAAGGCTTCCTTTGGATGGACGCCCCAATCGGCCATCAAATTCTGTTCGATAGATTCTTTATCCATTGGCCGTAAATTTACGGTCCGGCAGCGTGAGGCGATCGTCGGCAGGAGCGAATCGGCATCGGCGGCGGTCAGCAGCAGGACCACGCTGGGAGGCGGTTCTTCCAGGGTCTTGAGGAAGGCATTAGCCGCGCTGGGATTCGCGGAATCAAATTGCTTCAATATGGCCACACGATAGCGCCCTTCAATCGTTGAAAGCTGCAGCTGGCGCTGTAAATCTCGAATCTGATCTACTTTGATCGACGGCTTACCCCGCTCACTGATTTCGGGGAGCAGCAGGTGGACATCGGGATGGTGGTCCTGGGCAATGAGCCGACATGAGCGGCAGACGCTGCAGGGACGATCGGCAAGCGGTTGTTCGCAGTTTAAGGCCTGGGCGAACGTTCGGGCCAGAGTCGTTTTGCCGATTTGTTCCGGCCCGGTAATCAGGTACGCGTGTCCAATTCGGCCGTTTTTAACGGCCGTCGAGAGGAGCTGTACCGCCCAATCATGGCCTACAATCCTGTCCCATCCAGACATGGGGGAATTGTAAATCGGATAGGCTTAATCAGCCAATAAGCCTTACTATTAGTCGGCCAGATACCTTCTCTGAATCCATTCAACCGTGGGTTCAATATCTACTTCTTTAGCAAATTCCATCAGCTCCGGCATTTGATCGGCATCTGTTGTGCCCACTGGTTTGGGCAGCAGGGGGGCCAGCCGTTGGTAGCGTAGGGGGCCGAGAAGTTGTTGGCACTGGTAATTGCTTATCCCCATCTGGCTGTCAATCATGAGCGGCGAAAGGACAAAAGACCAGCGTCCAAGTCCCCAATCATGTTCCGTGCCGCCGATGAAACGGGGGAAGTAGCCGCTGCTAATGGAGAGAAGGCGGATATTGGGTAAATTCTGCCGCCCTGTTTCCCTATCGATGGCCTGTGTAAGGGCCAGCATGCTTGGATTCGCGGCGACGATGGAGCCATCGATATAACCCTGGTAGGATGCGAATTCAATCGGCATGGCACAGGATCGGGTGACGACATCAACCACCATTTCGCCTTCATCAGCCTGTGGCCCGGTAAAGTTGTGGAAAATCTTCGGTTTCCAGGTGCGTACATCGTCGATTTTGCCATCCAAATCAAAAGCCGGCGTGAGGACATTTTTACTGTGTCGTTTGGCGAGATCAAGTAGGACGGCCGCTCCAAAGTAAGGCGTCATCAGTTTGTGAAGATCCATGATATTAAATTTGGCGCTGATGACCTGGCCGATATTCTGGGCGAGGCTTTTGTGTAAGACAACCTGGCCATATGCGCGCATGATCTCCACCAACTCGGCCGCCGGCAGGCCAAATGCCAGGCCCATTGAAAGTATCGAGCCGGTGGAGGACCCGGCGAAGAATTGAGTCTGCTCAAAAATAGAAGGTACTTGCTCGGCGATTCTGTTGAGCAATACGGCCGTATACAGGCTGCGGATACCGCCGCCATCAATCGAGAGGATGCGAAAAGTACTCATAGTTCTCCCTCATCTGCTGGAAGGATCAAATATGCCAATGCTGCGTACTACCAATGAGAATGGTTCAATTATACAACATTACGTCAAGTTGGCTAGAAAGATACTCAGTTAGGCAGTATTTCAGTAGTTTAGCCATCAGACCATTGAAATTCTGACCAACTGATAAACTGAAAAACTGAAAAACCGAGATGCTTAAACCCTCACATCCCAGATATAATTCCCCCCATGAACCCATACATAGTTTCCGGTGAATCTCTAAAAGTTGACGATGTCGTGGCCGTGGCGCGGGGGCGGCGGGTAGTTCTTGACCCCGAGGCGGTTCCGCGTATGCAGCGCTCGCGAGACGCGGTAGATCAAATCGTGCGCGAGGGGCGTGTTGCCTATGGCATTACCACGGGTTTCGGCCGTTTTAAAGACAAGATCATTTCCACGGATGAAGTACACGAACTGCAGCTAAACCTGGTGCGCAGTCACGCCGCGGGGGTCGGACCTGACCTTTCGCGCGAGGAAGTGCGGGCAATGCTGCTCATTCGCGCCAACACCCTGGCAATCGGCCGTTCCGGCGTGCGCCCGGAGGTGGTACAGCTCCTGCTGGACCTACTGAATAACGATATCCATCCGCGCGTCCCTTCCCAAGGCTCTCTCGGCGCCAGCGGCGATCTCTCTCCTCTAGCTCATCTGGCCCTGGTATTGATTGGGGAAGGGGAGGCGCGTGTCGACGATGAATTATTGCCTGGCGGGGAGGCACTGCGCAAGGCGCATTTGAGTCCGCTCACCTTGCAGGCCAAGGAGGGATTGGCCCTGCTCAACGGCACGGCCATGATGGTTGCCCTGGGCGCTTTGAATGTGCGGCGGGCGATCAATCTCACATTAACGGCCGATATCGCGGCAGCGTTGACGTTGGAAGCATTGAACGGGACCGATCGCGCTTACGACGATCGCGTGCACCAGTTACGGCCTCACCCGCGCCAGATTGATTGCGCGAAATTTTTACGGACTGTTTTAGAAGGCAGCCGCATGCTGCGCGGCCAGGGATCACTCAATGTGCAAGACCCTTATACGCTGCGCTGCGTACCGCAGGTGCATGGCGCGGTCAGGGACGCGATCGCCTATGCTCAATGGGTGATCGATATCGAGTTGAACTCAGTCAATGACAATCCCATCATTTTGGTTGACGAGGACAGCGGCGAGATTGACGTCATTTCGGCGGGCAATTTCCATGGCGAGCCGATCGCCATCGCCATGGATTATTCCGCGCTGGCGATGACAGAGCTGGGCAATATGAGCGAACGGCGAACTGCACGCCTGGTTAATGCCGACAGCAACAAAGGCATTCTGCCCATGTTCCTGACCGGTCGCGGCGGTCTGGAGAGTGGTTTTATGCTGGCCCAATATACGGCGGCGGCCCTGGCCTCGGAAAACAAGGTGCTCGCCCATCCGGCCAGCGCCGATACCATCCCCAGCAGCGCCGATATCGAAGACCATGTGAGCATGGGTCCGGCGGCCGTGCGCCAGTTCGGACAAATCTTGCTCCATTCAGAGACGATAGTGGCTATCGAGCTGCTGTGCGCGGCGCAGGGCATTGATTTTCGTTTGCGGGAACTAGGGCTGGAACTTGACAGCCTGGGGCAGGGTACGCGTATCGCTTATCGCCTGATTAGAGAGCAGGCACCGTTTCAGGAAGATGACAGGCCCCTGGCGCCGCAAATTGAGCAGGTCCGGAAATTGGTTGCTTCCGGCGTGATTAAGCGCGCGGTGGAAGCTGAATTAGGGCTGCGATAGCGCTAGATCCGGCCGGTATTCAGCACGCCTTTCACTTCGGCAATCGCCTTTGTGACCTCGATTTCACGCGGGCAGGCATTGGTACAGTTATATACCGTGCGGCAGCGCCAGACGCCGAAATCGTCGCCGACGACCTTTAACCGTTCTTCCGCTGCCATATCCCGGCTGTCGAAGATGAAGCGGTGCGCCTGGACGATAGCTGCCGGTCCAAGATATTCGTCATTAGCCCAGTAACTGGGGCAGGAGCTGGTGCAGGCGGCGCAGAGGATGCATTTGGTGGTGTCGTCAAAACGCATGCGGTCAGCCTGAGACTGCCGCCGCTCACGGCCGTCCTCCGGCGGCGGCGTGTCGTTCACAAAATAGGGCAGAACCGCGCGGTAATGCTCGAAAAAAGTATCCATATTGACGACCAGGTCTTTGATAACCTGCATGCCTAGGATGGGTTCAACCTGGATCTTCACCGGACCTCTGCCGTTCACCAGGCGCTTTACAAGCATTTTGCAGGCCAGGGCATTGGCGCCGTTGATACGCATCGCGTCGGAGCCGCAAACGCCATGGGCGCAGGACCGGCGCAGTGTCAGCGATCCATCAATTTCCCATTTGACACGGTGAAGTAAATCAAGCACCGAATCGGTCTTATTCACATTTTCAAGCGTGTACTCACCCCACCATGCTTTATCGTCTTTATCCGGGTTGTAGCGACGAATGCGTAATTGTGCTTCCATCTGTTTCTCCTGGTTGGTAGACGCGTAATCCTTTGCGCGCCTGGTTCTCCTGGTTGTCAGAATTCAACTTACCGTAGACGCGTAATCCTTTACGCGCCGGCTGATTATGACATACGTGTATTAGTAAACACGCGGTTTGGGCACATATTCGATGCCCAATTCTTCGTCTTTAAGGACAACAGGTTTATAGTCCAACCTGTAAGATCCGTTTTCGCAATGGCAAAGCGTATGTTTGAGCCAGTTTTCATCGTCCCGTTCAGGGAAGTCATCGCGCGCGTGCGCCCCACGGCTTTCTTTGCGCGCCAGGGCGGAAACGGCTGTTACTTCAGCCAGCTCCAGTAAGCAGCCCAACTCCCACGCTTCTAACAGGTCGGTATTGAACTGCCGGCCCGTATCCTGGATCTCAATATTCTGGTAATCCTCAAGCAGTTGTCGTATATCATCGATCGCCTGGCTAATCGTTTCTTCGGTGCGGAAAACGCTGACGTTTTGGGTCATCGTGTGCTGCATCGCCTTGCGCAGTTCATAAGGCTTTACTTTCCCTTTGCCATTCAGCAAGCGGCCAAATTCAGCCATAACCGCCTCGCCGGCATCTTCCGGTAGGGGCAGCAGCTCTGCTTCATGGCAGTATTCAGCCATATGTTTTCCGGCGACCTTGCCGTAAACAACGAGATCGGTCAGCGAATTCGTACCCAGACGGTTGGCGCCGTGCACCGAGACACAGGCCGCCTCGCCCGCGGCGTAGAGGCCGGGTAAGGCGTTTTTCTTGGCGTCGAGAAGCACACGGCCGTCCAGATCGGTTGGAATACCGCCCATCGCGTAATGCGCTGTCGGCTGTACAGGCATGGGCTCGGTAACTGGGTCCACGCCCAAATAGGTGCGGGTGAAGTCGGCGATATCGGGCAGCTTCGCCTCGATGTAATCGCGGTCAATGCGTCTGGTTTCTCCATCCTTCTCTAAGTAATAGTTGACAGTCTCCGGTGTGATGTCCAGATGGACGTATTTTTGGCCGTTAATGCCCCGTCCGGCGGCCACTTCCAGATAAATGGCGCGGCTGACAACATCTCGGCTGGCCAGATCCTTGATCGAAGGTGCGTATCGCTCCATAAACCGCTCGCCTTCGCCGTTAATCAGCACGCCGCCCTCACCGCGCACCCCTTCGGTGATTAATATACCCAGCTTGAAAATACCCGTGGGGTGGAACTGGTAAAATTCCATATCCTGCAAGGGAATCTGCCGCCGCAGGCAGATGGCTGCCCCGTCACCGGTCAGGGAATGGGCATTTGAGGTAACCTCCCAACAGCGACCCCAACCGCCGGTGGCGAACATCACTGCTTTGCTGTGAAAGATGTGGAAATCGCCGGTGGCAATTTCATAGGCGACAACGCCGCGCACGGTGTCATCGACACGAATCAAATCGATGACATGGTACTCATCGAAGAAATTGACATTGTTCTTGATGCACTGCTGGTACAGTGTTTGTAAGATCATATGCCCCGTACGGTCGGCGGCATGACAGGCGCGCATGACCGGCTTACCGGTTTCATTGTTGGTATGGCCGCCAAATCGACGCTGCGAAATCGTGCCATCCGGAAAGCGGTCGAAAGGCAGGCCCATATATTCCAGCTCGATGACGGTGGGCACCGCTTCCTGGCAGAGGCGGTGAATAGCATCCGCATCGGCCAAGTAATCTGACCCTTTCATGGTGTCGTAAGCATGCCACTGCCAGTGGTCTTCTTCCATATTGCCTAAGGCGGCACCAATGCCCCCTTGAGCTGCCCCGGTGTGTGAACGCGTGGGGTAAAGTTTGGAGAGCACGGCGACCTTGGCATTGCGGCTCGCGTAAAGCGCTGCCATGAGCCCGGCCCCGCCGGCGCCGATGATTACCGCGTCAAATGTATGTATTTTTACTTCCGCCATTTGTCACTATCCTAAGCTACGATCGAAAAAGGGGTTGAATCAAAACGCCAAATTGCGTACCCGGCCCACAATATGGTGGCCACGACGAAGATCAGCAGCAGGATGCCGATCCATTTAACGGCCGTTTTGTTATGTACATAATCTTCCAGGATATTTCGGAATCCGTTGACGCCGTGCGATACGGCAACAATCAGCAGCAGGAAATCAAACAGCTTCCAGCCCCAGGTGTTCCACTGCTCGGCGACAAACTGGATCGTCAGGTTGGTTGAACTGTTGAGCACGTGTTGGATCATCATATGCCCCACGGCCAGAATCAGCAGGGCGATACCTGACAGACGCATAAACATGAATGCGTTGCGCTCAAAATTGCCCTGAATTTTCACCGATCGGCGTGTGATGCCTTGTTGTTCACTAACTGCAGCCATTTTTCACCTCACCGTTTAATTAAACATATCCGCCGGAAAATCGCTCAAGGAAGGAATTTTCCAACAACTAAGTCCCTCGGCCGCCATCTCGCTGCAGTGCCCAACAAGTCCGCTGAACATCAAGATGGCGATGGGGACAAAAATAGCAAAGAATAGAATCCAAACGATCATGGCGCTGCGCTTTTGGTACATCCACCATTCAGGTTTGAAGTCCAACAGGGTGATGCGCAGGCCGTTCATCGCATGGTAGAGCACGGCTGCCATAATGCCGATCTCACCCAGGGCGAAAAAAGGATTTTTGAAGAGGGCAAGAGACCAGGCATAGATATGGGGCGCAAAGAAGGCATTGGCCGTGTCCCATACGTGAATGGTCACGAAGAACAGAATTGCCAGTCCCGATAAGCGGTGGGCTATCCAACTATAGTGGCCACTGCGACCTCTATAGCGAACAGCTTCGCGGATCGTCAACGTCAAAGATGCCATATAGTTCCTCCGGGTTGGGTTAATTGGGAAATTATAACATGCTTCTTTCAATTGGTAAGGGAGGGCAGAATGATCGTATCGTAAGAAGAATATTGGCCTTAGATCTTGTATGATTGCTATCTATCGGTTCTTGCTTTGCTTGTGTCTGACTGTTAAACTACTTGCAAATGGTACGGCCGTTTACCCTCCGCGATTTAGCTCTCGTTAGGCGGCTGAGTGAGCAAGGCCTCTCTCTTCATGCCGAATCTGCATTAGCTGACAATTTACAGCCACTTCGTGGCGCATTGGTCGGCATGGTTGCGCGCAGCGACAGCCCAACGTTAATCTGGAAATCAGAAGACGGAGAGAACGCGGGCTTCATTCAGTTACTCCTTGAGGAAGATCGCCAGCACGCACACATTCTCTACATCAGTCCTGACCTTCCACAGCAGGAAACTGCTCAACTGGCGGATGACGCCGTTAACGCCGTTAATCCCATTAACGATGTTAATGGGATTAACGGTAGTGAGAAAGTATGGTTGTCGTTACTGGATCAGGCCGTAGCAGAAGTGGGAAAATATGGGATTCATAGTCTCATAGCTGAAGTGGATGAAAATGGCCCGGAGCTGCCAATATTACGCCATGCCGGTTTTGCCGTATACGCGCGGCAGGACATCTGGGTTCTAGACCGAGGCACCTCGGTTGATGGTGAGGTGGATGCGACTTACAAATTGCGACCACGTCTCGAAAAAGATGATTGGGACATTCAATTACTATATGCCAACACTGTGCCGCGGCTGGTGCAGCTCGTGGAACCAATTCCACCCATTGCTGCCGGCAGCACGTGGGTACAGAGAGATGAAAAGAATGAATTAGCCGCAATTGTGCAAATACATGAAGGCAGCGTCGCCACCTGGATGCGCTTCTTTATTCATCCCGGCGCTGAGAGTGATTCGGCGGATATTTTAAAAGCCGCTCTCCTGGTGAAGAAACCTAGCCTTTCCCGGCCGGTTTATCTCTGCCTGCGGCGTTATGAAGGATGGATTGCCAGCGTGCTGCAAGAGAGCGGGTTCACTAAGTGGGGCAGCCAGGCTGTGTTGGTGAAGCACACCGTGCATTATCGACAGCAGAAAATGCCCAAAGCGGCTGTGAACCTGGAAGGGGTGCCGGTATCGGCGCCATACAGCCAATTTTTATTAACAGATTTCACAAAGGAACAGGGGGCGTTTGCCGCGGATTCGGACAAGCCTGAGCCGGCTGACCGCATAATCGTGACCCTGATAGCTAAATAAATATAAATGGTAAACGTAAAAGCTAGAGAAGATCTAAAAACCCTGCTGGAAATTTTACCCCATAGTATACGTGAGCGGCTCGAAGATATCGGCCGTGAAGATGATCTGCTTGAAGTGGTGATGGACCTGGGCCGTCCGCCCAGTGCGCGCTTTGTCGATGGCGAGATCGTGATTCGCGATACGGAAATTAGCCAGGAAGAAATTGACCAGGTAGTCAGCCGTATCGGCGATTTCGACGATGATAACCGCGCCGGTATTGCCCGCACGCTGCACCGTATCTCCGCCATCCGCAACCGGCGGGGACAGGTTGTTGGTTTGACCTGCCGTGTCGGGCGGGCTGTTTATGGGACGGTTGACATCATTAATGATATCGTGGAAGAGGGGCACAGTATTCTTCTGCTCGGCCGTCCGGGGGTTGGTAAGACGACGATGCTGCGCGAAATGGCGCGCATCCTGGCCGAGAAAAAGAGAGTTGTGATCGTCGATACGAGCAACGAGATCGGCGGAGATGGAGATATTCCCCATCCGGCGGTGGGCAAGGCGCGGCGCATGCAGGTCCCGCAGCCTTCCCACCAGCACGAAACTATGATCGAAGCCGTGGAGAATCACAGTCCGGAAGTGATCGTCATTGATGAAATCGGTCGTCAGCAGGAAGCAGCCGCGGCGCGTACGATTAATGAGCGCGGCGTGCAGTTAATCGGTACCGCACACGGCAATACCCTGGAAAATCTGCTGCTTAATCCTACGCTTTCCGATCTGGTGGGCGGCATTGAAAGCGTCACCCTTTCTGATGAGGAAGCGCGGCGGCGCGGCACACAGAAAACGGTACTTGAACGGCGCGCGCCGCCAACTTTTGATGTATTAATCGAAATCCAGGATCGTAATCGCCTGTTGGTACACCGTGATGTGACCGATTCCGTGGATGGTATGCTGCGCGGCGAAGCGCTTAATCTGGAATTACGCTACCTCGACAACGATAATGAATTTAAGGTGGATCACCAGACAGTGGTCACTTCCTCACCTGCCGTAACCGGACGGCGGGGTGGGCGTGGGCTGCGCAATGGGTCAGCGAACGGAAACCGGACCGTGTCCCGTTCCAAGAGCGGCCCCGTGTATGAATCCGATCAGAGCGAGGCAGCCGGCCGGCAGCGCAGTGGTTTCCAACCCTCCGTACTTGCGCCGTATACTGCTGATTCGCAAGCGAAGCAGCTCAAGATTTTCGCCTATGGAGTCGCCCGGAACCGGCTCAAGGATGCGGCAAAGCAGCTTGGCGTTGATGTTAACCTGGTAGACCAGCTTGTCGATGCCGATGTACTGGTTACCCTAAAGAGCTACTACCGCCGCCGCAGGCGCCTGATTAATGACGCGGAGCAACTGCACAAGCCGATTTATGTCCTGCGCGCGAATACCATTACCCAAATGCAGCGCTTCCTGGTCGAGGCGATGGACCTAGAGGTGGTCCATACGGACCCTTTTGAGGAAGCGGTCGCAGAGACTGAAAAGGCTATTGAGACGGTTTCGGCGGGCACGCCCAGCGTGGACCTGAAACCGGCCAGCTCGGCTATCCGCCGTTACCAACATCAACTGGCTCGCCAGGCGAACCTGGTTTCTCACAGTTATGGGAAGGAGCCGCGCCGACACGTCCGCATCTACAATACGCGGCGAAATCAATAAAAAAGGCTGTCAGGAATCAGCCATCGTCGGTCATCTGTAAGCCTGATAGCTGATGGCTGACCGCTGACAGCTTGGAATTATTTACTATGTTCATCACATTTGAAGGCCCGGAGGGGAGCGGGAAGTCTACCCAAATCCCATTGTTAGCAGCATTTCTTGAAAAGGCCGGTTACTTTGTTGAAATTACCAGGGAACCTGGCGGCACCTCAATCGGCGATCAGATTCGCAGCTGTTTGCATGACGTGAACAATACGGAGATGGAGCCGCCTACGGAGTTCTTGCTTTATTCCGCTTCGCGGGCGCAGCTTGTGCGCGAGGTGATCCGTCCCGCGCTGCTAGGGGGGAAAGTCGTTCTCTGTGATCGCTACGCCGACAGCAGCATTGCCTATCAAGGTTACGGCCGTGATCTGGACCTGGGCGATCTGCAGACGATTACCAAATTCGCCACCGGCGGTCTGAGGCCGGACCTCACTTTTTTGCTCGATATTGACGTTGAGGAAGGCCTTTCCCGGCGCATAACCGGCGACGAGGAAATGAACCGCCTGGATTTAGAAGCCATTGCTTTTCACCAACGCGTTCGCGAAGGGTACCACCAGCTCGCCGCCCTCGATCCCCGGCGCTGGGTCATCATCGACGCCGCCCAAAGCCCGCATGATATCCAGCAAGAATTACGCGCGGTTACCTTGAGCCGTCTGGGACAGTAACCAGTTACCGGTTACCGGTTGCCAGTTGCCAGTGCTAAACTACGCCGGCGCGCAGAGGGTTGCGCGGCTACCTGAAACACTGATTTACTGAAACACTGACTAACTTCTCCTACAGATCACTCCCCAAATCCGGCATCGATTCTTCAATTGATTCTGGGGATTCCCCTTTTTCCAGGCGCTCGACGACTTCGTTGAATTCTTCGCCCATGTCTTCGCCCATTTCACTGCTCATCTTGCGCATAAAACGGCCGAGTGAACGCGGATCTTCATCGTCTAATCCGGCCAGAGTGGGATCATCCATCAGACTGTCCAGGCGTGAATCCTCGGATTTAGCCAGGGTCACCCGCGAAACAAGCCGTTTCAAATCCGCGCTTTCGCAGTAGGGGCAGTGTGGCTGCGCATCATCATAATCGGCGTAGGAAATAAAAATACGAACGGCTCGGTTACAGGACTGGCAGCGATAATCATAATAGGGCATGAGCACTAACACCTCAAATTTGGATTAATGACAGTTTTATAGTCACCGGCAGCGCCTGCGACCGGCTGCGAATATTGGTACAATGATTATACTGACAAGGCATCATAGAATACAATCGGCCTTTCATGCGGCGTTTATAAAATAGAGTAAAAAATTTATATGGCACCCTCAAACCCTTTTATATGTCCCTCTTTCCCGGTTCTCGTACTGATTTCCGGCCCATCGGCCGTCGGTAAGGACACGATCGCTCGCGGCGTCATCAAAAAAAGGCCGGACGATTTTCATTTCGTGGTCACGGCGACAACGCGGGGACCGCGTGCAGGTGAAGTGGATGGCCTTGATTACATTTTTGTCTCACACGACGAATTCGCAAGCATGATTGAACAGGACGAACTGCTGGAGTACGCAGTTGTTTACAACGATTACAAAGGCGTGCCTAAGAAGCAAATCCAGGACGCTCTGGCCAGCGGCAAAAACGTCATCATGCGCCTTGATGTGCAGGGGGCGGCGACTGTACGCGAATTAATTCCCGAAGCGATCACTATTTTCCTGATAGCTCCCACGGAAGAAGAGCTGGTTAGAAGATTGAAGGAGCGCAAATCGGAAACGGCCGAAGGCATCAACCTGCGCGTGGCCACCGCACGTAAGGAGATGGATCGCATTGACGAATTTGACTACTGCATTGTCAATGCCGATGACGAACAGAGTCTGGCCGTGGAACAGGTCTTGAACATTGTCGACGCGGCGCGCTGCCGCGTGGGCCAGGAACCACTCATCCTATAAACCCTTATAAAGTAAAATGCCGTTTCGCTGCGCGTCGCCAGCGTTGCGTCATGCTGCGTTGCCTAGCTGGAAAGGGCGATGGCCACCCAGATAACCGCGCCAATCACGCCGATAATGGTCAGACCGAGTTTGGCCAGTGTTTTGAGCACGTCCCCTTCACCAGCCTCGGCGACCGTGCTCGCACCGACAATAACCTTGGCCGGCGCAAAATTGCTGCCGATAGCGCCACCGGCCGTTTGACCGGCGAGGATGATCGGCACAGAGATGCCTAATGCCAGCGCCGTCTGCTTTTGCAGCTGGCCGAAGACCACGTTGCTGTTCGTATTGCTGCCGGTCATGAAAGCGCCTAATGCGCCGATAAAGGGGCTGAGGAATGGAAACAGCGGCCCGCTGCGACTTAACACATTGGCCAGCAGTTGGGTCATGCCCGCGTGCTCCATCACCACGGCCATGGCCACCATCGTGTAAATTCCAATGGTCGGTTTAATAGAGCCATGAATCGTCTTGGAGAGAATATTTTTGGCGCTGTAATTTGTTGTCGGGGCAGTGGGCAGGGTGCCGCGCCAGCGATACCAGAGGAAGATCAGCATCGTGGCATAAAAAAGCAGCGCCCCGCCATGCCCGAATAGACTGATCGAGCGGCCCGGTCCTTCCGGCGTACAGACGCTTAAGCTGGTACAGATCTCCGGAAAATGAGGCGCGATGACCATCGCATCTAAGAGATCAGGAATGACCATCGTGCCAAAGACGACAACACTGATCAAGATGCCGTAAGGTATTAAAGCGGTAAGCAGGCGGTTGCGTCTCTGGGCGAATGAATCCCCATCTTCGAAAGCCCCTTTTTTAACGGATTCCCTGGACAGCAGGGGGATGGCGACGATCAAGCCGGCTAGCCCGCCGCCAAGCGCGGCCAGCGAATAGAGCCCGCTGTGGGCGATGAGCCACTGCGTGCCGCCCATGACGGCCGCCAGCAGCAGAACAAAGAGCCCGCGCCGGCGCACGGCCGATTGCTTGTCGACGATCCATAAGATAGCCAAACCTGAACCCAGGGCGGCGACAGCGAGCGCGGCGGCAACCGGATTGGCCAATTCACTCCCGGATACGCCCGTGGCGGCGATCAAGGAGATAAATGAGGAACCAAGCGAACCAAAGGTAACGGCCCAGGTATGGCCTAGCAGGGCGATAACGACCGCCGGCGTGGCCGCGAAACCGATGCCCACCAATAAAGGGGCAACGACCGCCGCCGGTACGCCGAAACCGGTTGCGCCTTGCAAAAAAGAACCGAAGATCCAGGCCAGCAGGAGTGCCTGCGCCGCCCGTCCTTGGGCGATGCCCGGCATCTCCTGGCCGATGGCCGTGATCGCTCCCGCGTCATTAACCGTATGGTAAAGGAGTAAGGCCATCCAGATGATATAGAGGACAAATAAGGAGAGGAGGACTGCTTTTAGCGAGGCGATCCAGATCAACTGCGGTCCGGCGCCGAAAAAGAGAAGGCTGACGACAACGGCCGTTAACCAGCCCGCCGGTCCTGCTTTGCTGCCGCCCCAATGACGGCCGATCATCAGATAGAGTACTACCAGAATCGGTGTGGTAGCCAGGAAGACAAGCAGTGGAAGCGGTAAAGTTGATATCGGCATTCTGCGAAGTATATCTCATTTGCCTACCCCGCCTAAGCCATCGAGAATTTTGCCGCCTGCCACTTACATATTTGACCTGCCCTAACAGCCGATTTAGAATCAGGGATATGAGCAAGAAAGCACTGTATGGCACGCCGCTTAAGCGCTTTTTACGCGATTATAAGCGGGCGAATCCGCAGGATTTCGACCTTGTCGCTCTGCTGCAAAGTATCGAATATCCGGCCAATGTTGGTTCCTGCTTCCGCCTCGCCGACGGCGCGGGCCTGACCGAGCTGGTGTTGACCGGCATCACTCCGACGCCGCCCAATCCAACAATCGATAAAGTGGGGCGTTATAAGAGCACCCGTGTGCCCTGGCGCTATGAGAAAGACCCGTTGACGTCCGTTTACGACCTCAAGGAAGCGGGTTATCAGATCGTTGCCGTCGAGCTGACCGAGGACGCCGTGCCTTATCATCAATTTGACTACAGCCCAAAAACCTGCCTGGTGGTGGGGCATGAGGATCATGGCGTAACCAGGGCGACCTTGGAAGCGTGTGATGCGGCCGTATTTCTGCCCATGTATGGCAAGGGGCTCTCCCTGAATGTGCACGTTGCCCTGAGCATCGTCGTCTATCATATTTTGCACTGCTCAGGAGCACCCACATTGGACCAATCTTAAAGATTGGTTCATGCTAAACGACGCTTTGACCCCGAGCTTGCGCTTACCCTGTTTGTGCCGTCAATCAAATTGCCTTGCTCATAGCCCTCCGGTATACTACCAGCCACCGATTATTGGGTTTAATCTTGAATAAATTTGCGGGAGATGGGGTATGAAAGTTTCTTGTTTGCAAGAACATCTGGGTAGAGGTTTGACAATCGTTTCGCGTGCGGTCAGCACCCGTTCGACGCTTCCTGTTTTAGCGAATGTTCTGCTGGCTACTGAAAACGGCCGGCTGAAGCTTTCGGCTACGAATCTTGAGATTGTTATTACCTGTTGGATCGGCGCCAAGGTAGAAGAAGAAGGCGCGATTACCCTCCCCGCGCGAACCCTGGTCGATCTGGTTAATACGCTGCCCCAGGATCAGGTGCTCCTCAACCTTCATGAAGCGGACCTGAGCGTGCATATCAGCTGCGGCTGGACGGAAGCCAATATCAAGGGCATCGACTACCAGGAATTTCCCATTGTTCCTGAACCTAATGAAGAGGAGCGTATTCGCCTGGAGGCGGACGTGCTCAAGCAGATGATCAATCAGGTGGCTTTTGCCGCTGCCACCGATGATTCCCGCCCGGCTTTGACCGGCGTGCACACGACCTTTGACGGCAACCAGGTACACATGGTGGCCACGGATGGTTTCCGCTTATCTATGCGTTCAGCCTTTATCCCCGGTTATGTGGAGCCCTCCTTCTCGATCATCATTCCCGCGCGATCATTGATGGATGTAGCGCGCGTTATTGATGATGACCTGGAAGCGGTCTTCATGTCTTTGCCGGAAGGACGCAAGCAGGTTGTTTTTGACATGGACAATGTGGTCCTGGTGACCCAATTATTGGATGGCAACTTCCCTGATTACGAACCGATTTTGCCCCGCGAACGGCGAACGCGCACGGTGGTCAATACGGCCGAATTTCGCAAAGCCTGCAAAACGGCCGATATTTTCGCCCGTGAATCGAGCAATACGGCGCGCATTACCGTTGAAGCCGGTGAAGAGATGGCGCCTTCCTTCGTCGTCGTCGCCGCGACGAGCGCCGAGACAGGAGATAATACGGCTCAAATAGATGCTGACGTTGATGGCCCGGCGATCGAAATCGCCCTCAACGTGAAATATATGAGTGAAGTGTTGAATGTGATTGACACCCCCCAGGTCGCTCTGGAAACAACCACGGACCGCGAACCGGGCGTGATCAAGCCGGTCGGCGATCAAGACTTCATGCACATCATTATGCCGATGCAGTTTGGCTAATTACTCCAATTCATCCAACACGGTGCGATAGAGCGTATCGGCGCGCAGTTCAGCCAGGGCATGGCAGGGACCGTCCAATTTTTCGGCCAGAAGCTTGGCTAACCCCTGATCAAACGCCGCATGCTCCATATTGATAACCACGGATCGCACACCGGCATCCCTGATTATCGTGGCGATGCGATGCGCTTCCTCCTGTGGTGGTAAATTGGTCATACTCACATTGCCCGCGCCGTCGGTAAGCAGGATCATCAAGGGCATGACATCGGGGTGGGAGATCGATTCCCGTTTCATCACTTCGTAAGCCATCATCAGACCGGAGGACAAAGGCGTTTTGCCACCAACGGAAATGTCCATCAGCGCCTTTTTGGCCAGCAGCACCGAGTTGGTGGGCGGTAGGACAAGTTTTGAATCGTTCTTATGGAAAATGATCAATCCAACCCGGTCGCGGCGCTGGTAGGCATCGGTGAGCAGGGACATGATCGCCCCTTTAGTGGCCTCCATACGTTCCGATACCGCCATGCTCCAGCTCGCATCAACGACGAAGAGGATCAGGTTGGCCGAACGGCGCACGCGTACCTTTTCGCGCAGGTCTTGTTTTTCCAGAGCCAGGGCTACATCTTTATGGTCGCGTTCTTTCTGGAACGGCGCGGCGGCGCGTAAAGTGGCGTCAAAGGCGAGATCGCTGACACGATCTTTTTTAGGTATGCGTGCCTGAACATAACGGCCACGTTTGCGATCGGTCTTGGTTTGTGAACGGCGTCCCGCTTTACTGCGTGTCAGCCGGTCCAGTTGGGTGTCCAGGCGCCGGGCAGTGAACTCCTGCCCACTTTGAATCTGCTGGCCTCCTTCCCACCACTGCGCGTCTTGCGGCGCCTGGGGGACTGACTGCGGCCCTGCCTCAGTCTGGGCGACTTCGGCTCCCTCGCCCTCCTCAGCCGTATCTAGGGCTTTTTTTTTACAACCTCTTGCGCGTCGTTCTCATCTTCAGACGGCTCACCGGTTTCGCCCGGTCCTAAATCACTTTGCACCTGTTCCAACTGCTCTTCCAGGTCGACAGCCGCCAGCTGCGCATCCTGGAACAGCCGCCCCTTAATGCGGTGCGGAAGCGCTAATTCCGCGGCTAGGACGATATCTTGATCATTGATCCGGCTGCGTCCTTCCAGCGCCGCGTGAGCCTGGGCGCCGCGTAGAATCACAAGATCGGCGCGATGGCCGTCAACCCGGTAGGATGAGGTTAAACCGGCGATAGAGAGCAGATCGCGGCGCGTGTAACTGATGTTATTGACCACTTCACGGGCACGGGCGATCTGATCGGAGAGCTGTTTTTCCTTTACCGACCATTCTTCAATGAAGTCATCGGGATCGATTTCAAAAGCGATGCGCCGTTCAATGATCTGCACGCGTTGTTCCGCGTCTTGCAGCCCTTCAATCTGTACTGAAAAGGCGAAACGGTCTAATAACTGCGGCCGTAAATCCCCTTCTTCGGGATTCATGGTGCCTACCAGAATAAATTTAGCCGGGTGAGAGAAGCTGATTCCTTCACGCTCGACGATATTGATGCCCATCGCCGCCGAATCCAAAAGCAGATCGACCACGTGGTCGTCGAGCAGGTTGACCTCGTCGACATAGAGAACACCGCGGTTTGCCGAGGCTAAAACCCCCGGTTCAAAGTGTTTTTCACCGGATTTAATCGCTTTTTCGATATCCAACGTGCCTACCACGCGGTCTTCAGTTGCACTGACCGGCAGATCGACGAAAGGAGTCGGGCGGGATTCCGTGTCCAGCTCATCGGCGTCCCCATATAGTTCTCGTGTATCGTCGGCCCACTCGTTGGGACGGCTGGGATCGCAGCCGTAGCGGCTGCCGCTCACGACCTCGATGTCCGGCAGCAAGGCTGCCAGGGCTCGAGCGGCTGTTGATTTCGCTGTCCCACGCTCGCCGCGGATCAACACACCACCGATTTGGGGGTTGACGGCGTTCAAGATTAGCGCTCGTTTCATGCGCTCCTGTCCAACAATAGCTGTGAACGGAAAGACAAGTCTACCTGTCATAAAGCGAATTTCTCCGTAAGTAAATCGACCTTAGATTATACTGCCACCGGCAGGCAACGCCAAAGCTAAGCGGTGCTGTCTAGAACAGCGCAGCGGTTGTGAAATACATGTTGCCGGCCTCCCAATCAGGAAGGTTTCGATGACAGGAGCAGAGGCTCCGGTTTGGGAGTCGATTCGGGAATATTTTTGCCTACAGCTTTGGCAATAGCTTTCATTTCCTCTACTAACTGGGCGAATTTCTTTGGTTTAAGCGATTGACGGCCGTCCGAGGCGGCTTCATCGGGGCGCGGGTGGACCTCGATAATCACGCCGTCCGCTCCCGCGGCGATGCCCGCCTTGGCCGCCGCGGCCACGTATTCCCATTTGCCCGTAGCATGGCTGGGATCGGCGATTACCGGCAGGTGCGAGAGATGTTTAGCCACCGGAATGGCATTAATATCAAAAGTGTTGCGCGTATAATTTTCAAAGGTGCGGATACCGCGCTCGCAAAGCATGACCCGGGTATTGCCATGGCTGAGGATATACTCCGCGGACATCAGCCACTCTTCAATGAAGCTGCTCATGCCTCGTTTAAGAAGCACGGGCTGCTGCGAACGGCCGACCGCGTGCAGCAGGGCGTAATTCTGCATATTACGCGCGCCAATTTGCAGGATGTCGGCATACTGGCTGACCAGCGGCACCAGGCCAGGTTCCATTACCTCGGTGACGATAGGCATGCCCGTTTCTTCGCCGGCTTCCTTGAGATACTGCAAACCAACTTCGCCCAGGCCTTGAAATGAATAAGGGGAACTTCGCGGTTTAAAAGCGCCTCCGCGCAGGACATGCGCGCCGGCCTCTTTAACGGCATGGGCGGTCTCTAAAATCTGGCTGCGGCTTTCCACGGAGCAGGGTCCGGCCATGATAATGAAATCATCACCACCTACGCTGTAATCGCCGATGGGGAAGGTGGTGTCGGTCGGTTTAAATTCGCGACTGGCGACCTTAAAAGGCTTTACGACGGGAACGACCCGTTCGACGCCGGGCATCATCCGTACCTGCTCATGATTCATGGGACGGCCGTCGCCGATCACGCCGATGACCATGTGCTCTACACCTTCAAAAATATTCGCCTTACACCCCTGTTCTTCGACCCAGGAGATTACGGCCGATTTTTCGCGCAGCGAGGCGCTGCCTTTCATTATGATAATCATGGTATTATCCTACATCAGTTACCGGTTTTGAGCCAAAACCTTCATCGCTGCTTCCATGTTGTTCATCTGCACAGGGCGGATGGGGGGTATGTTGTCACGATCCGGGCGCAGGGCTTTTGCCTTACGCAGGTAAACGTGGCCGATTTCCTTTTGTCCCTTTGTCGTGTTCCAGTGGATCAGCACGCGAATACACAGCGGCATGCCGTCTTGCACATTCATTTCATGCGTGCAAAGTAGAGCAAGATCGAACCATCCCATCTGGCGGGCGGCGAATGCCGGGTAGGTAGAGGTCAAATCCTCCGTTGTCGTCAATACGATGCTGGCAATATCGTCAATATTGATCCCGTTCACGCGGACCAGCATTGTCAGCAGCTCGCGGGTTGCTTCCAGGACTTCATCCGGGTCGTCATTTTCCACCGTGGTTGCCCCGCGCACGCCGCGAATCATCAACGGCCGTTCTGCTGACAAACCACTGCTGCTGCCATGTCCATTACTTTGTAAGTTGTTCATTTCTTATCCCCTTATCCAAGAAATTACTAAATAAATTACAACAAAAAAGACGCGGCCTTTTGAGCCGCGTCTTGTTGGAAACTGGTCCTTTGCCTTTTCTAGCTATTACATGCTTGAATCGACCGACCTTCTGTGCAACAAGTGCGACTCAGGTGGTTTACCAAAAAAGCTAAAATAAAAGTAATAGCCAGCAAAGGTTTTCATGTTGCGAGAATCATAGCACCCGCATATCCATACGTCAACCCCCAAAATTAGAAAGGGCATCTTGCAAATCGCAAGGGGGAGAGTTATCAGTGACCAGTTACCCGTGACTGGTGACCAGTCAAAATTGGGTCACGGGGTCAGTGACTTGCCGCCTGCCACCTGCCGCTTGCCACTTTTTGAGCATCCCCATCATTTGTGTTACTTTTGAGACATCAGCAATCTAGGGAGAAAAATATGCGCCAATATCTTGATCTGATGCAGACTGTCTTGGATACCGGCGTGCGCAAAGA
>Ga0316580_10000026_pt1 | contig 22947 bp, 19 predicted proteins | sample S0NA_2_FD_204519 | JGI IMG/M metagenome (GOLD analysis project Ga0316580, IMG submission 204519) | Rhizosphere microbial communities from salt marsh grasses in Alabama, United States - S0-2_160517rDrB | ecosystem: Host-associated > Plants > Roots > Rhizosphere | place: USA: Alabama | collected... | reverse complement strand
CTCTGCCTTCGCTCTCACCCACAGGGTGAACCGTCTGATTGCTCATAGGCGCCTCCATGCCCTGGTATTTCCGCCAGTTACGAGTCTGAAGGCAAGGTCAAACTGCCGTTTCTAGGATAAACAACCCTCGACTGCTTCGTAGAGGTTGGCGAGGAGCGCTTCGAAGGTCTCGCCCTGTGTGGCGCAGCCGGGAATCGACGGCACTTCGGCCCAGAATCCGCCTTCTTCGGCCTCGTGGACGACGACTTTGGGCTTCATCGATCTCTCTTTATGAATCCCGATAAAGGGTCATGAACGGTGGATAGCGTTCAGGCCACCGAACGCCGAGCCTCTTCCAGCTTGTAATGCCACATGGGGTCCGCGTCCCGTGCAGTCTGACGAAGGCGCTCGAAGTCCTGGGAGCCCTGTCGCAGGTAGGCGTCGATCGTCTCGCGGTGTGCCAGATAGTAGGCGAGCGCTCCGTACACCTGCTCCAGTGTCACCAAGGGGAAAGCCTGGGCAATGGCTTCCGCCGTCTGACCGTTCAGGTAGGCGTAGACCACTGAATCCAGCGAGACTCGGGTCCCCGCCACCCGGTAGGCGCCGTGCTCGTGGTCAACGTAGGTGGGTCGCACTCGGTTACCTCCGCGGCTATGGGGCCATCGCCACCGTTCTCGTCCGCCTCGAAGCATAGCGCCCGAGGGCAGCTGTCACCACCACCGGGCGAGGGAAGACGCTGCGGGGAAGCCGGGACAGACCATGGGAAGGGCGCGAAGGCAGCGGAGATCGGGGACCGGGCGGTGTTGGCAGAATCACTCCAGCTTGAGATCGCTGCAAACGACGATCATGGCTCTGTAATACGCGCCTGTTTCTCACGGGGCCGGTCCGCTTGCGCCGACGCAGAGTGCCAGCAACCGGTTGGGGACCTGCTCTTCCCAGTAGTGACGGTTGAAGCGGTAGACGAGCTCATCGATGTACTCCTGCGAACGATGCGGTCGCACCGCGCCATGGAAGGTGGCGAGCCGGAAGCGCATGAGGTTGGCGATGACGATGTGGACCCATGGCAGCCACTGGTCGGCCTCTTCGGGTGGTGTGATCTTGGCGATGTGGGTGGCCTGCACGACCAATCCCGACAGCGACGGGAAGGAATCGGTATGACAGATGGCATCCGCCTGCAAGCGGCATTGGGCGAAGTCGACGATCGGCGCCTTGGCGAGCGAGCCGAGTGCCTCGATCGCCACGAATCCGGGCTTGCCCTCGTCGGTCTTCTCGATCGCCACCAGTGCTGGTGTGCGCCTACCGCCGCGACCGGCTCTCGTTCGTGCGCTTCCTCGCGCTGGGGATCGAGGACGAGGGGCCCGACGCCGCCACCATGTGGCGTTTTCGTGAGCGGATCAAGGAGCTTGGCCTGATGGAACCGTTGTTCGATCGCTTCGGCGACTACCTCTCTGCCGAGGGTTTCCTAGCCAAGCGCCGACAGATCGTCGATGCCTCCATGGTGCCCGTGCCCATCCAGCGCAACGGCCGCGAGGAGAATCGCCCCATCAAGGACGGGGAGGTGCCCGAGGACAGGAGCGAGGCCAAAACGCGAGCAGAAGGACGTTGAGGCGCGTTGGACGCAGAAGAACGCCAAGAGCTTCTTCGGCTCCAAGAACCGCATCGACGTCGACGCTCAGCACAAGCTGATCCGCGCCTTTGCCTTGACGCCGGCCAACGTGCACAACAGCCAAGTCCTTGAGGATCGGATTGACCCCGACAACGCGGATCCTGGTGTGTGGGCCGACGCCGCCTACCGCAGGGAGGACACCGAGACGGTGCTCGTGGAGGCCGGCTACGAGAGTCCCATCTGCGAGAAGGGCCAGGCCGGACAACCGCTCACCGCCGAGCAACAGGTGCGTAATCGCCAGTGCTCGAAGATCCGGTCCCGCGTCGAGCACGTCTTGGGCTTCCAGCCAGACAGTATGGGTGGCAAACTCGTGCGCACCATTGGGCTGGCGCGCACCGAAGTGAAGACCGGCCTGGTGAACCTGACCTACAACCTGATGCGCGACCTGCAGCTGACCAAACGCAGGGAAGGTGCCCCTGCTGACGCCTGAAAAGGCGGACAAGCGACCGAGAAGGCCGCTTGGCGAAGCAGATCGCATGGCATTGTGAACCTTTTCGCCCGATTTCAGCATTTTTGGATCAGACCACTATCGGCTGCTAATGCAGCGCGCAAGAAAGCGGAGTTTTTCGGGGTGTCCTCAAGAGGCGCGACTCTTGAAGTGCCGCATGCTCAATGGGTTACAGCCGTTGAGCAGGTTGGGCCATCGGTGGCCCGGACGGAAGCCCCTTTGCTGCGCGTTTCCCTAATCGTTTGCCCCCCGGACTTCGCCGACCATGGATCCCCGTTTCGTGCACCTTCACTTGCATACCGAGTACTCCCTTGTCGACGGGCTGGTGGGGGTCAAGCCGCTTGTGAAGGCGTCGTCCGCGGGAGGCATGCCCGCGGTGGCGGTGACCGACCAGTGCAACCTGTTCGCCCTCGTACGCTTCTACCGGGCGGCGCTCGGCGCGGGTATCAAGCCGATCGCTGGCGCCGATCTCTGGGTGCGTAGCCCGGCCGATGTCAACAATCCCCACCGGCTCGTGCTCCTGGTCCAGAACGAGGTCGGCTACCGCAACCTCACCGGGCTGATCTCCCGCGCCTACGTGGAGGGCCAGCACCTGGGGGTGCCTCAGGTGGAACGGGAGTGGATCTCGGAGTCCGCGGAAGGGCTGATTGCACTCTCGGGCGGTCCCGGGGGGGATGTGGCCCAGGCCCTGCTTTCGGGCGGCAGGGCCCAGGCGGAGACCTTGCTGGACCACTGGCTCCGCGTCTTCGGTGATCGTTACTACCTGGAGTTGATCCGCACCGGACGGGAGCAGGAAGCACAGCTGATCGAGGGCAGCGTCGATCTCGCCATGCTCAAGGGGGTGCCGGTGGTGGCGACCAACGACGTGCGCTTCCTCACGCAGGAGGACTTCGAGGCCCATGAGGTGCGGGTTTGCATCCATGAGGGCCGTACCCTGGACGACCCTCGCCGACCTCGCCGCTACAGCGAGGAGCAGTTTCTGCGCAGCCCCGCGGAGATGGCCGTCCTCTTCGCGGACTGCCCCGAGGCGCTGGAGAACTCGGTCGAGATCGCCAAACGCTGCAACCTGGAGCTGTCCCTGGGCAGGAGCTGCCTCCCGGCCTTTCCGGTACCCGAGGGGATGACCATCGACGGTTACTTCGCCGCCGAGACCCGCCGGGGGCTGGAGCAGCGACTCTCGCGGGGCGCCCACGCCGGTGCATCCGCAGCGGCTCCGGGCGAGGCTGCGTGGCGGCGCGTCTACGATGAGCGCCTGGAGCTGGAGCTCGGGGTCATCGCCCAGATGGGCTTCCCCGGCTACTTCCTGATCGTGGCGGACTTCATCGCCTGGGCCAAGCAGAACGGCATCCCGGTGGGTCCCGGGCGTGGCTCCGGCGCCGGCTCCCTCGTCGCCTACGCGCTGGGGATCACGGATCTGGATCCCATCGAGCACGATCTGCTCTTCGAGCGTTTCCTGAACCCCGAGCGGGTCTCCATGCCGGACTTCGACGTGGACTTCTGCATGGAGGGTCGGGACCGGGTCATCGACTATGTCGCCAGGCGCTATGGCCGCAACGCGGTCTCGCAGATCATCACCTTCGGCACGATGGCCGCCAAGGCGGTGGTTCGGGACGTGGGCCGCGTCATGGGGCATCCCTACGGCTTTGTGGACCGGGTTGCCAAGATGGTCCCCTTCGAGCTGCATATGACCCTGCAGAAGGCCCTGGAGGAGAGCGAGGACCTCAAGGCGGCCTACGAGGACGACGAGGACGTGCGGGTCCTCATCGACATGGCCCGCAAGCTCGAGGGGGTCACCCGCAACGCCGGGAAGCATGCGGGGGGGGTGGTCATCGCCCCCACCCAGCTGACGGACTTCGCCCCCCTCTATTGCGAGGCGGGGGGGGAGAACCTGGTTACCCAGTTCGACAAGGACGATGTGGAGCAGGTGGGCCTGGTCAAGTTCGACTTCCTTGGTCTGCGTACCCTCACGATCATCGACTGGGCACTCAAGACCATCAACGCGGCGCGTCAGGAGACGGCGCCGCCCGTCGACATCGATCGCATCGACCCTGCCGACCCCGACGCCTTCGCCCTGCTCAAGGCGTGCCGGACCACCGCGGTCTTCCAGCTCGAGTCCCGCGGTATGAAGGAGCTGATCAAGAAGCTCCAGCCGGACTGCTTCGAGGACATCACCGCCCTGGTGGCCCTGTTCCGGCCCGGGCCCCTGCAATCCGGCATGGTGGACGACTTCATCAACCGCAAGCACGGGCGGGCCGAGGTGGCCTATCCGCACCCGGACCTGGAGCCCATCCTCAAGCCCACCTACGGGGTGATCCTCTACCAGGAGCAGGTGATGCAGATCGCCCAGGTGCTGGCGGGCTACACGCTGGGCGGTGCCGACCTGTTGCGTCGCGCCATGGGCAAGAAGAAGCCGGAAGAGATGGCCAAGCAACGAGCCATCTTCCAGGAGGGGGCGGTGGCTCGGGGCGTGGAGCCCAGCCTGGCCGCGCACATCTTCGACCTGATGGAGAAGTTCGCCGGTTACGGGTTCAACAAGTCCCACAGTGCCGCCTACGCCCTGGTCTCCTACCAGACGCTCTGGCTCAAGGCCCATTACCCCGCCGCCTTCATGGCCGCGGTGTTGAGCGCGGACATGGACAACACGGACAAGGTGGTCACCCTGATCGACGAGTGCCGGGATCTGGGGCTCAAGGTGGAGTCCCCCGCCGTCAACCGCTCCGATTACCGTTTCACCATCGCGGGCGAGGGCACCGTGGTGTACGGGCTGGGTGCCATCAAAGGGGTTGGCGAATCCGCGATCCAGTCGGTCCTGGAGGCGCGCCGCTCGGGTGGCCCCTTCCGGGACCTCTGGGATTTCTGCCTGCGCATCGACCTGCACAAGGCCAATCGTCGGGTGCTCGAGGCGATGATCCGGGCGGGCGCCCTGGATGGGTTGGCGACCAATCGCGCGACCCTCATGACCCATCTGCCCCTGGCGCTCAAGGCCGCGGAGCAGCAGCGCGACACCCAGGCGGCGGGTCAGCAGGACCTGTTCGGCGAAATCGCCTCGAGCAGCGGTTACCAATCGGATCGGCAGATCACCGCCCCGGTGCGGGAGGAGTGGGACGACGAGCAGCGCCTCGCCGGGGAGCGGGAGACCCTGGGGCTCTACCTTACCGGTCATCCCATCGACCGCTACGAGGCGGAGATCGACGCCATGGTGGGCGCCGCAAACCGCCTGGGCCGAATCCTGGAGATCGATCGTCCCGCGCCCGTCGCGGACGACGAAACGAGCGGGGATTCGGGTCAGGGGGGCGGCCGGAGCTGGGCCGCGACCCGCCGGGAGCGGCGCAAGGTTGCGGGTCTCGTGGTCACGGTGCGTCACGGGAAGACCCAAAGGGGGCGCATGGGCTCGGTGCTCCTGGACGACCGTACGGGACGCATCGAGGTGGTCGTCTTCGCCCCGCTCTACGAGCAGGTGCGCAACCTCCTGGTCCCCGACCAGATCCTGGTCGTCACCGCGTCCCTGAGCTTCGACGAGTTCCGCGACGCCTGGTCCCTGCGGGCCGAGGACCTGCGTACCTTCGAGCAGGCACGGGAGGCGGAGGCCGAGCACCTGGCCCTGACCTTGGATCTCTCGGACCCGCGGGCTCACCAAGGGGGCGTCGCTCTGGTGGACGAGGTGCACGCACTCCTGGAGCCCTACCGGGGCGGGGACCTGCGGGTTCTGATCGACTATCGGCGACCCGGGGTCGTGGGCCGACTCGTCTGCGGGGATGCCTGGCGGGTCCAGCCGGCGGATGCCCTCTTGAAGCGGCTGCGGCGGCTGCTCGGCAATGAGGCCGTCACGATCTCCTATCGGCGTGGGTCAGAGCCCGACGAGTCTCCGAGGCCCAAGGCGACGCGACTACACCTTGTTCGGTAGCGTGGCGTCTGACTCGCTTCCCGCGTTATCACCGGGACTGCCCCCGGGGGCGCAGTCCAACGACACGATGGCATCCTCGGGCCGCCGATTATCCACTCGGGAGATACTGATCAAATGCCTTCCCTGCATTTGATCCGCTCGCGTCCTGAGACGCGCGAGTCTCGGGACGCTCCATTGCATTCGGTCGAGGCCTCGTTAGGCTGCGGCCTTGGCTGCCGAGCCGGAGCAGGGTGCAGCCACCACCCGATTGCGCCCTTTGACCTTCGCCCGGTAGAGGGCGCTGTCCGCCGCCTTGATGCACTCGTTGAAGGGCTGGCCTGTTGCGCAGCGCGCGACCCCGAGGCTCAGCGTGAGCCGCACGGACTCGCCGCCGATGCTGAGCGTGCGGGCTGCCACGCCCTCTCGCAGATCCTCGGCCACCACCAGCCCCCCCTCGAGGTCCGTGTCCGGCAGGAGTACGAGGAACTCCTCTCCGCCCCAACGGGCCACGAGATCCTGGGCCCTTAGGTCCTGTTTGAGCTGTCCGGCAATCTCGACCAGGGCCTGATCTCCGGCATCGTGCCCGTGGGTGTCGTTGATGGACTTGAAGTAGTCCAGGTCCGCGAGGATCAGCGAGCAGGGTGTTCCACTGCGCTGGGCACGCGCCGATTGGTACTCCAACTGCTCGAGCATCGCGCGTCGGTTCATCAGGCCGGTCAGGGGGTCGGCCCGGGCAGCCAGGGCCAGCTGCTCCTCGGCGCGGGCTCGCTCCGACACCTCGTGAAGGAGTCGCTCGTTGGCCTGCATCAGGTCCCGGGTCCGCTCCGCCACCCGCAGCTCCAGGAGGTCCCGCGCGTGCTCCAGGGACCGTTGGGCCTCCTGCGCCTGGGCCCGACTCTCCATGAGTTTCCTCGACATGGTGTTGAAGGCGTCGACCAGCTCCTCGAGCTCGTCGCCACTGCGGATCCGGACCTGCTCGTCCGGGTCTCCCTCGGCGATGGCTCGGCAGCGGGCGATGAGCATGCGCACGGGTTTGGTGACCCTCGAGGAAAGGGTTCGGCTGAACATTATGGCGAGCAGCACCGAGGCGGCGAGCGAAACGGCGCCGGCCGTACGTACCGTATAGAGCTTCCTCTGGACCTCCTCGGCGCGCATGTCGAGCCCCACGAGGTACGCCCCGTTACCGTTGCGCAAAGGGGCGTAACCGGACATGAAAGCGCCCCAGTCGTCCGAATAGACCTGTTCGTCCGCCGAGGGTCTCTGGAATCCACGCACCAGTGCCGGCATGCGCTCGAAGTACTCAAGCCCCGGGGACGCCTGCTCGTCCGACTCGTCCGAGTCGATTACGAAGAAGATCCGCCCCCCCTCGAGCCGCATGATGTACAGGAAGGCGATGTCCGGGTTGGTGGCCCTAAGGTTGCGCAGCAGGGTCAGATAGCGCTTGTAGACCGGTTGGCTGCGGTCCTCGGCGCTGCGGATCGAATCCAGCTCCTTGGCGTCCAGGAGCTGGCCGGAGAGGGCGGCCGTGCTTTCCAAGCGCGCCTGTATGTTCTCGGTCAAACTGTGGACAGCGGTCCAATAGAAGTAGCTCCCGACGCTCCCGGAGACAAGGAGCACCGCCAGCAGGTGGGTCAGGAATAACTTGCTACGGATCGACAATCGCATCAACCGTTTCCCCCTGGGCCAGCGGACGTCTGGCTGCATTTGAGCCCGGAAAAGGCGCACCTCGAACCATTCGAGGTGCCGGTACAGGTCATGGGTGGCCCGCCATTCGAAAGCACCCAAGCGCATGAGAAAATGAGGTCAATCAGAGGACTTACGCTCGGATCCACGGCGCTAGCGGTCCCTGTGACGAGCTCCTCGGGGTCCCCGGGACGCCGCGGAGGGTTTCTCATCAGGCTTCTAGGGGGCCAGATTGCTACCAATTTTAGCGGGGGCATGCGACGGTAAGGCGGACTCTGTCGCACAAGAGGGGTCTCTCGTCAGGCCGGTCGGAAAACGACGGAGGTTGTCATCCATGGAGGCGTTTGGCGCGCTGCAGGACTCGCCGTCGCTGGCATCCCCCGCGACGGTCCATCGTCAGCGGCCACGATGTCGGCGATAATTCGCGCAAATCCCATCACGGACTCGGCGGTTCCATGGCGACACTCAGGCTCGGTATTCCCAAGGGCAGCCTGGAGGAGGCGACCCTCGCCCTCTTCCGGCAGGCCGGCTGGACCATCACCCCGCGCTCGCGGAACTACTACCCGGAGGTGGACGACCCGGACCTCGCCTGCGCCCTGGTGCGGGCCCAGGAGATGGCCCCCTATGTCGCCAGCGGGACCCTGGATCTGGGGCTGACCGGGCTCGACTGGATCCTGGAGACCCGGACCGAGTCCGCGGTGGAGCAGGTCTGCACGCTGACCTATTCCAAGTCCTCCAACCAACCGAGCCGCTGGGTGCTGGTGGTCAGAGGGGACTCGACCATCCGTTCGGCCGCGGACCTCCAGGGCTGCAAGATCGCGACCGAGCTGGTTGGCTTCACGCGCCGCTACCTCGCCGAGCGCGGGGTCGAGGCGAGCGTGGAGTTTTCCTGGGGGGCCACCGAGGCCAAGGTGGTGGAGGGCCTCGTGGACGCCGCGGTGGAGATCACCGAGACCGGAAGCACCATCCGCGCCCACGGGCTACGCATCGTCGAGGACATCCTCTACACCGAGACCCGTCTGATTGCCAATCCTCAGGCCATGGACGACCCGGTCAAGCGGGCGAAGATCGACCAAATCGCCCTCATGCTCCAGGCCGCCCTCGTGGCGCGTCACAAGGTCGCCCTCAAGCTCAACTGCCGGGCGGCGGCGCTAGACGAGGTGGTCGCCCTGCTGCCCAGCCTGCACGCCCCCACCGTCAGCCATCTTTACGACCCCGAGTGGCTCGCGGTCGAGACCATCGTGGACGCAGAAGCGGTACGGGAGCTGATCCCGCGGCTCCGCACCGCAGGGGCCGAGGGGATATTGGAGTACGAGCTGCGCAAGATGGTTTGATGGCGCTCCCGGTCCCGGAGCCGCTCGGCCAGGCGTCCTCGCGGCGATCGTCGGCGCCGCGGGTGGCAAAGGTCCATTGGCGGTCCCGGGGGGCTCAGCCCTCCGGTCCCAGGTAGGCCCCGAGCATGTGCGTCCATTCCGGGGTGCGGGTGATCTCCAGGATCTGCCGATTGATCTCCTCGCGCAGGGGAGAGCCGGGCGGCAGGCCGATCCCATACTCCTGACGTGCCAAGACCGTCGGCAGGACCCGCAGGGACGCCGCATGGTGCTCGTTGACCAGGTAGCGAAGGATGGGCGCGTCGTAGACGACCGCGTCCGCGCGCCCGGCCTCTAGATCCCCCAGGGCGTCATCGAGATCGGGCGCGGACCGGTAGCGGATCAGCTTGTCCTCCAGATAGGCGGCGCTGGTGCTGTTCTCCAGCGTGAGGACCCGCTTCCCGCGCAGGTCGTCCACGCCGCGAATCGTCTGGTCCAGCTCCCCCAGGGTGAGTGAGCTGGCGATCGCGGCCGTGAACCCCGAGATCAGGATGACGCTCGCGAACATCCAGACCAGACCGATGATGCGGCCCGCAAGGGTCAGAGGGGCCTTGTCGCCATACCCGACGGTCGTCATGGTGACGGCCGACCACCAGATCCCCGATCCGATCCCTTTCAGTGCATCCTGCTGGAACTGGTGGTTGCGGCGGCGCTCCGCGACCCAGACCAGGACGCCCACCAGGGTAAGCACGCCCAGCAGGGCCGCGAGGGATTGGACGAAGGCGCCGGAGCCGATGCGCTTCAAGGCCGAGAGCCAGGTCACCTCGGAGCGCTGGCGCACGGCGACCCCCAGACCCGAGGTATAGAAGGGGTGCGAGAAATCCATGACCCGCTCGCGCTCCGCCGTGATCGTCAGGGCGGCGGCCACGGCATCGACCTCGCCCTTGACGGCGGCATCCAGCATCTGTGCGAGCGTCATTTCCTTGAGGTCGAACGCCTTGCCGGTCCCATCGGCGATCCGGCGCAGCAGCTCGATGGCGATACCGTCCCAGCCCCCCTCGACCCGCATGGCGAAGGGGGGGACCTGTCGGGTTGCGACGGTCGCGTGGGCACCGGCGGCGTCGCCGGTGTCCGACGCCGCGGTCGCCGCCGAGAGGGCGGCCAGCAGGAGTGCCAGGAAGGTTCCGTGCGTTACGGGCATGGAATTGGCTCCTCATCTTGGACCCGGGATGTGCCGGGGGGAAGAAGACCCATGATACCCAAGCGGGAGTGACGTTCCCCCCTGCCGGCCTCCCCCGGGGATCGATGGGTCGTGCCGGACCCGGTGACCAGGGTCGCGGGAAAGTTAGAATGCCCCATCGGTCGTCACGGGGCTCCATCCCATGCCAATCCCTCAGCTCGCTCGCCGGCTCCTCGCCCTGATCTGTTTCGCCAGCGCCCTGGGATTGGCCATCCATCTCATCGGAGAGCTCAATCGGATCAAGGTGCTCAAGACGGACCTGGCGGAGATGCACAACGTCCGCTATGGGCTGCTGGATGCCGACCAGTGGGTAACGCGGGTCTCGGCGGTGCTCGAGCGGCGGATAAATGACTTCGAGCTCACCGAGGCCAATCGGCCCCAGATCAAGCGGGCGGTAGAGCACGCCCTGGGGACCCTCCTGGTGCAGGTCGAGCAGTACCTGCGCCGACGCAACCTCGAGGCGGGGGGGTCCTGGCTGGATCAGCTCAAGGGGGCCGTCCAGCAGGGGCTCCAGGACCTCCTGATCGACTTCGATGCGCTGCGGCGCAAGGTCCCTGAATACGCCGACCTGGTGGTGGAGGAGCTCTCCAAGCCGGAGGCCAGACGAGAGATCCAGGCCCAGCTCAGGACCTTCCTTCAGGAGGCGGCCGACTCCTCCTTTGCCAAGACCGACAGGACCCGACTGGAGTCCCTGCTCCTTCGCTACGGCTGCACGCAACCGCAGGACTGCGCCACCGGGATCGATGCCCGGATCGGGGACGCGAGCCGGAATCTCCCCTATCGGGTCGCGGCGCTGTTCGCCCTGGTGGGTGCCCTCTTCCTGATCTGCCTGAGCCCCCGCTCGGTCGCCCCGGGGACGCCTGAGACCCCGCGTCTCGATCGCTATCAGCTCACGCTGCTGACCGCCGCCACCCTGATCCTGCTCGCCGGGGGAATCCTGACCCCCATGATCGAGATCGAGGCGCGCATCACGGAGCTGCGTCTTCTGCTCCTGGGAGAGCCGGTGGTCTTCACGGACCAGGTGCTCTACTTCCAGACCAAGAGTGTCTTCGACGTGGTCTCCATCCTGTTACGGGCGGGCGGTGCCGACATGATCCTCGTGGCCGTTCTGATCGTTCTGTTCAGCGTGATCTTTCCCGCCCTCAAGGTCCTCGCGACCTACATTTACTACTACGATTTTCACGGGCTGCGCCACGTGGCCCCGGTCCACTTCTTTGCCTTGCGCTCCGCCAAATGGTCCATGGCGGACGTGCTTGTGATTGCGATTTTCATGGCCTACATCGGGTTCAGCGGGCTCGTGGGCAGCCAGCTCGGGACCCTGAGCCGGGCGGCCAAGGCGGTGGAGTTGCTGACCACCAACGGTACGACCCTGGCCCCCGGCTTCTATCTCTTCCTTGGCTTCGTGCTCGCCAGCCTGCTCTTGTCGAGTCTGTTGGAGAGCCGTATCGGAGAGGGCCACGCTACCTGAGCCAGACCCGCAGCCGCGGATGCGAGCCCGTAGGAGCGCCTCTTCACCCATGGCCTGCGACGCCCTGACGACCAAGGCCCGGATTCGGCCGTCCCTCCTTCGGCGGCTGCTTCTGGCTGGTCCCCTGGGGGGCCCTGGTCCTGGTGTTGTGGCTCTTGCCCGAGCACTGGCTGACCTTCGATTCCCCGCGTGGCCATCGGGAGCGGCTCGCCGAGCACGGTCTGGAGGCCTGGCGTCGTCACCGCGCCCGGAATGCGCCCCGCGGATCGACCGAGACGCTATGATTAGCGTCGAGTCCCTCCGGTTTGCCGAGCCAGCGTGAAGTCCCCAATGTCGCCTGCTACCGTCCTCCCATTCGTGGCCATCGGTCTTGCGGCCCAGCTGGCGATCCCTGCGGTCGCCCACGGCTGGACCGGGACGCTGAGCAACGGCAGCGAGCTGCGGGTCGACCCGGGCACCCATCGGGCCATGCAGGTGGACGGGGACAGGGCCAGGCCGCTTTGGGATGGCGTGCATCGGTTGGATGATGGCTCAGTGGTCATCATCCGGGGGGGGACGGCGGTGCCCACCGAGGAGATGCTGCGCTCCTGGGAGGGTGGCGTCGCGCCGGTCGACGAGCTCGAGGGCCGTCCCTGCGAGCAGTTGGAGCGCCGGGTCTGCGGACACGACAACCGGTGCCGGGCCACGGCCGCCTGCCTCAGCGCCCGCAGCCTCCTGAACTCGGAGCGGGAGGCCCAGCGGCGGGCGCCCTTTGGGGCAGGGGCCCGCCCCGCCACCGAATTCACGTCGCAGTGCAGGGCGGCCCTCAAGGACCCGGAGTTTCCGCCCTGCGCCAGCGCATCGAAGGGTGCCAGCCCCTGTCAGATTCTTGTCGAGCGGGTCTGCGGGGACTCCGATCGCTGCGCGTCCAGCCCCGCCTGTCCCCCGGCTCGTCAGCTCCTGGCTCAGGAAACCGACGAGCGAGCGGCGAGCCACCGGCCGGATTCAACGACACCCTCCGGCGCCCAGTGTCAGGAGGCCCTGGGTAATGCCTTCTTCCAGCCCTGCGAGTGAATCTGAGGGTCTCCGGCCGCGGCGGGGACCCCGGTTGGCTCCTCGGTCGTCGACCCCCGTAATCCCCGGGCCCTGCGCCGGTGGCCACTGGCGATTGAGGGCTGTTCGGCGTCGCGGACCCTCAGGGGATCAATAGGGTCATCCCGGGGATCAGCTGGCTGGGGTCCGGAATCACCAGGCGGTTGGCCTCCCGTATCTCCAGCCAGCGGCGACCATCCCCGTAGAATCTTGAGGCGATCAGGTCGAGGGAATCGCCGGGCCCTACCCGGTAGACGCTGCGTGCCCCGGATAGCAGGGCCGCCCGGAGCTGCCAGCGACGCAGCTCCTGGGACGCATCCCATAGGGCTCGGCGGGCCTCTGGATCGGATCCCTCCTGGAGATGCGCCATGGCCTCCAGCAGGGATGCGGCCGCGGTGCCCGCCCGGGTCTGCACCTCCTCCAGCGTGGTCGCGCCCCAATCCGATGCGGGGCCGGCAAGGCTCAGGGTCTCCACCCGGCGGTTGAGGGCGTCCCGCTCCGCCCTGGCCGCGCGCAGGTCCGCCTGGACCCGCTTGAGGTCCGCTTCCCGTTCAGATAGCGATCGGCGGAGGTCCAACTGCTGCTCCCTCAGCCTGCGCAGCTGCTCCCGATTCACCTCGTCGCCCGGTCGGCGAGGCGCCGTCCGGTCTTCCGCGGTGCCCGATTCCGACACCTGGGCCTCGCCATCGGGGGCCGGGCGGCGCCCCGTCTCACCGGCCGGGGGCAGGACCTGGTCGGCGATCCGGGCCTGGCCCGAGCAGCGTTCGAGCCGTGCCTCCAGGGCCAGTTTGGCGTCTTCTAGCAAAATGACTTCCGCCTTCAGTCGCGCGAGGTCCTGGGTGCCCGCCGCGAGCTGCCGCTCGGCCTCCATCCGGGCCTGATCCGCGCTCTTGCGGGCGGCCGCGGACTCCCGAAGCTTGTCCTCGGCACCCTGGAGATGCTGGGTCAGCTGCTCGACCCGGGACCGGAGCCCCGCACAGGACTCCTCGCCCGGGGGCAGATCCGTGGCCCCTCCGCCGAGGTCCTGGGCTTCGACCCCCAGGCCGAGGGTGACCAGAAGCACGCCCAGTCCGGGCCAGCCGCCGCGGATGCCCGCTTTCAGCATACGGAGGGCAGCCCTGCCAGGGCCATGGCCACCTCCGACTCGTCGTACTCCAGGTCCTTGAGCTTCCCGGCCAGGTAGTCCGTGTAGGCCTGCATGTCGAAGTGGCCGTGGCCGCACAGGTTGAACAGGATGGCCTTGGACTCACCGGACTCCCGGCACTTCTCGGCCTCGTCGATGGCGGCCTTGACCGCGTGGTTGGCCTCGGGGGCGGGGATGATGCCTTCGGCCCGCGCGAACTGGAGCCCCGCCGCGAAGCACTCGAGCTGGTTGTAGGAGCGCGGATCGATGAGGCCGAGGGCCGTCAGGTGGCTGATCTGGGGGGCCATGCCGTGATAGCGCAGGCCGCCCGCGTGGAACCCCGGCGGCACGAACCCCGAGCCCAGGGTGTACATCTTCACAAGGGGGGTGAGATGGGCCGTGTCGCCGAAGTCGTAGGCGAATTTTCCCTTGGTCAGGGTCGGGCAGGCAGAGGGCTCCACGGCGATGAACTGGGTGCCCTTGCCCTCGCGCAGGCGCTCGCCCAGGAAGGGAAAGGCGATCCCCGCGAAGTTGCTGCCCCCACCGGTGCAGCCGATGACCATGTCCGGGTAGTCGCCCGCCATCGCCATCTGCTCCTGGGCCTCCAGCCCGATGACGGTCTGGTGTAGCAGCACGTGGTTGAGCACGCTGCCCAGGGCATATTTGGTGTCGTCCCGCTGGGCGGCCATCTCCACCGCCTCGCTGATGGCGATGCCGAGGCTCCCGGTGCTGTCGGGGCGTCCCGCCAGGATGGCGCGCCCGGACTCGGTGGTGTCGCTGGGGCTCGCGATGCATTGGGCCCCGAAGCTCTCCATGAAGGCCCGCCGGTAGGGCTTCTGCTGGAAGCTCACCTTGACCATGTAGACCACGATCTCCAGGCCGAAAAAGGCCCCGGCGAGGGCAAGGGACGACCCCCATTGCCCGGCGCCGGTCTCGGTGGTGATCCGCTTGACCCCCTCCTGCTTGTTGTAGAAGGCCTGGGCGATGGCGGTGTTGGGCTTGTGGCTCCCAGCGGGGCTTACGCCCTCGTACTTGTAGTAGATGCGGGCCGGGGTCTGGAGGGCCTTCTCCAGGCGGCGCGCCCGATACAGCGGCGAGGGTCGCCATTGCCGATAGACCTCCCGCACCGGCTCGGGGATCTCGATCGCTGGCTCCGGGCTCATCTCCTGCTCGATCACCGCCCGCGGAAAGATCATGGCGAGGTCGTCCGGGGTGATCGGCTGCTTGGTGCCGGGATGCAGGACCGGTGGCAGGGGTTGTGGCAGGTCCGCGTTGATGTTGTACCAGGCCTTGGGCAGGTGCTGCTCGTCCAACAGGTACTTGACCGAATCGCTCATGGTCTTTGATGGTCTCGTCGGTGGTTGCAGGGGGGCCGGCGGGCGCAACGCCGTCGGTCTCGGTTCCGAGCGCCAAGTGTGCCAGTTTCCGACCCGCCCTTGTATCTCGGGCGTCGGGACGCGATCTGGACTAGAGACTGGCGGCAAGCCGTCACGGGTCCCCGTGCGCGTCGGGAAACGGAGGACGCCGTCCCGGGGGCCCGGCGCGCCGGTCTGTTCTCCGTCACGGAAGACGGCTATAAGCGCAGTCCAGCGGCCGCGCGAGCCCAGCAACTTTCGACCACCGATCGTACCCGAGGCCCGAAAGGGCCGAGATAAGGAGGAACCATGACCGCCACCGATACCGCCACCGTGGCTGCTGCCGAGGCCACCGCCAACGTTGCGTCCATCACCGCGTCCCCCATGCAGTACCTGGAGCGGGCCATGAACGGCCTGCACGACCTGGGGCTGGTGCCCACCGAGGGGGACAAGCAGGCCGAGCCCATCATCGCGCTGCTCAATCAGATCTCGGAGCTCGACGAGGCCCGGGTGGCCGCCATCGCCCGGACCCTCGACCAGGCGTCGCTCTTCAACGACGTGGTCCGCGAGCAGGTCCAGGCCATGCAGATCGGTGAGCGCTACGAGGAGATCACCAACGCCTTCAACAGCATCCGAGACGACGCCAAGTCCATGGTGGATCAGATCGAGGACGGCAGGATCGACACCTTCGAGCGCATCGGGAACATCTGGATGAAGGTGACGCGGGGCGACATCGCCACCCGCTTCGACAAGATCAAGGATACCTACCTGGACGTCACCGCCTCGACCAACGACCAGATCCAGCGCGAGCAGAAGATCCTGGAGGCCTATCAGGACTTCCGCGGGGCCTTGAAGCAATCGGAGGTCCTGGCGCTCGAGGTCCTGAAGACCGCCCAGGCGAGGCTCGACGCCGCCAAGGCCGGTGTCGACGCGGCGATGAAGGCGGTGGAGGGCTCCACCACCGAGGATCCCGCCGAGCGCGCCAAGCTCGAGATGGCTCGGGACGAGAAGGTGCGCGCCCTCCAGCAGGAGGAGAAGCGCTTCCAGATCGCCAAGGACCTCTCCGACAATTTGACCATCTCCTACAACACCTCCGAGGTGGTCATGGCGCGCCTGCTCCAGACCACCAATGCGAAGGAGCGGGTCTACGCCCAGGCGGTGACCTTCTTCAGCACCAACGAGGTGGTCCTGACCGCGCTGACCGCCTCCTTCACCGGGATGTTCGGCCTGCACGAGGGGACCCAGACGGTGGAGGCCATGAAGGAGGGCGTGAGCCAGTCCTTGGACGTGCTGGCCGACATCGGCGGCAAGGTGCAGGAGGCCGCGGTCAGGGCCGGCTATGGGCCCACGGTACGGGCCGAATCGGTCAAGCGCCTGGTGGACTCGGTGGTGACCTGGCAGACCAAGTCCCACGAGATCATCGAGGAGATGCGCAAGGCGAGCACCGAGAACGCCAAGGAGATCCGCGACGCGGTCGAGGAGGGCAAGCGCAAGCTCGCACGCCTCGCCGACCAGGGCAAGGGTCTCGAGCTGCCGGCGACGTCATGAGCGGGGACGCCGCCCTGAGCCCGGCCGCCCCCACGTCCGGGGGGGCGCCGGCCTTGCCGACGTCGGGCGCCAAGCCGCCTTTGGACGACGTGATGCTTGCCATGGACGTGGTCGATACCCTTCGCCGGCGCGAGCGGATCGTCAAGCGGGAGCTCGACGAGGTCGGCCGGGAAGAGGACCTGAAGGAGCGTCTCAAGAAGATCTACGCGACCCAGGGAATCGAGGTTCCAGACCATGTCATCGAGCAGGGGGTCGCCGCGCTCAAGGAAGAGCGCTTCACCTACAAGCCGCCTCCGGAGTCCATCTCGACCAAGCTCGCCCGCCTCTACATCAGCCGGGGGTCCTGGGGCAAGTGGCTCGCCGGGCTGGGTGGCGCCGGGGTCCTGGCGGCCGCAATCAATTACGTGAGCGTGGTCGCCCCCAACGCGGCGCTGCCCGAGAAGCTCGCCGGGATCCACACGGAGGTGGTGGCGCTGGCGAAGACCGATCAGGCGCGGGAGACGGCGAAGCGCTATTTCAACGCCGGTCAGGCCGCGTTGCGCATTGAAGATCGGGATTCCGCCAGGGAGGCCATCGAGCAGCTCGAGGATGTCCGAGCCATCCTGGAACAGGAATACACGGTGCGCATCGTCAATCGCCCTGGTGAGAACACGGGTGTCTGGCGCATCCCCGACATGAACACCGGCGCGCGGAACTTCTACATCATCGTCGAGGCCCTGGATCCCACGGGCAGGGTCCTGACCGTCCCCATCCGGAACGAAGAGACCCAGAAGACCGAGCGGGTGACGCAGTGGGGACTGCGGGTGGATGAGAGTACCTTCCGCGCCGTCGCCGAGGACAAGCGCGACGACGGCATCATCGAGCGCGACCGCTTCGGCGCCAAGGCGCGGGGTGAGCTGGTCCCCCGCTACGAGATGAAGACCACCGGCGGGGCGATCACGAGCTGGTAAGCGGGGGGCAATGATGGTTTCCGGACGACAGACCCTGGCCAACATCGATCAGGCGGTGACCGAGGCGCGCCGAAAGATCGCCACGGTCGAGTCACAGATCGAGACGGTCAACGGGAGGCTCGGCGAGCTCCGCCGGGCCCAGACCCAGGACTACAAGGACCTGGCTCGGGTGCGGCTGCGCCTGATTTCGGACCCGGAGACGGTTCGCCATCTGGATCAGGCGGAGCAGCAGGTGCTGGCCCTGTTGGCTCAGCGCCAGGCGGACCTTCAGCAGCTCGAGGGCCAGATCCGAGCCGCGGATTCCCAGCTTCAGTCTCTGGAGGCCGAGCGGACCGCCCAGTCCGAAAAGGTCAATGCCGCGGCGGAGGCCGTGGATGCCGCGGAGGCCAAGACGCAGGAGCGACTCGACGCGGACCCCTCCTACGGGGCCCAGCGCGACCGGGCCCAGGAGGCGGAGCGGGTCGCCCGGCACGCGGACGAGAAGGCCGGCCGCAGCGAGGCGGAGCGGGAGCAGAAGGGCGCGTCCTACCGGGGCGACCCGCTTTTCATGTACCTGTGGGAGCGCCACTACGGGCTGCCCGCGTACAAGGCCTGGGGCCTCACGCGGATGCTCGACGGCTGGGTGGCGAGGCTGATCGGGTTCGCGGACGCCCGGGCCAACTACAGCCGGCTCAACGAGATCCCCGCGCGGCTGCGGGAGCACGCCGAGGGCCTCAAGGCGGCGGCCGAGACCGAGTTCGCCGCGCTCAAGGCGCTCGACGAGGCCGCCCGGCGGGCGGACGGCATCCCGGCCCTGGAGCAGAAGGTGGCCGAGGAGCAGGAGCGGCTCGACGCGATCGACGCACGGATCGGCAAGGCGGAATCGGACTACCAGGCCCTCGTGGTTCGCAAGGCCCTGTTCGCCACGGGAGAGGATGAGCATACCCGGAAGGCCATCGAGTTCCTGGCGGCGGAGCTGGGGCGGGACGACCTGATGGAGCTGCGACGGGAGGCGCTCGCCACGCCGCTGCCGGAGGACGATCTGATCGTGAGCCGCATGCTCCAGCGGGAGGACGAGCGCCGCCAGATCGAGGCCAGCACCCAGGGTCTCAAGGAGACCATCGCCCAGCAGCAGAAGCGGCTCGGTGAGCTCGAGGCCTTGCGCGCGGACTTCAAACGCAACCGTTACGACCGCGCCGGCTCCACCTTCGGGGACGACGCCATGATCGCCATGATGCTCGGCCAGTTCCTCAACGGCCTGCTGGACCGCCAGAACCTCTGGCGCATCCTGCAGGAGCAGCAGCGCTACCGCCCGCAACACTCCGACCCGACCTTCGGCTCCGGCGGCTTTGGCCGGGGCACCGTCTGGGGCGGCGGTGTGGGCGACCTGGGTGGTCTCGGGGACATCTTCGGCGGCCGACGGGGGCAAGGCGGTGGATTCGGCGGTGGTGGTGGTGGATTCCGCACGGGCGGTGGATTCTGAGGGGGCGAGTCGCCCCATCTCCCCGCGTGGTGTCGGGGAGATCGCCCCGAGGTCAACGGCAGGCCCAGGCGGTCACTCGGCGACCGAGGGCGGCGCGAACGCCCAGAACTTGCTGAGCAGGAACAGGAGGCCGGGTACCACCAGCACCATGAAGACGATGGCTGCCGTATGGGGATAGCCGAGCACGTCGATCACCAGGAAGACAAAGACCGAGTTCAGCGCCAAACCCGTCAGGGCCACGGCGAAGAACCGGTACAGGCTGCGTTGCCATCCGGCCAAGTCGCTATCCCGTGCGTCGCGAAAAGTCCAGGCGTAGTGACCCAGGAAGCTCACCAGAAAGGCGACCAGGAAGGCGATCAGGTTTGCAAGGAGTGGAGCCAGGTCCAGGTGGCGGACAAGGGAGTCGAAGACCAGCACATGGGTCAAGGTCGCAAGGCCGCCCACCCAGCCGAAACGAATCCCCTGGCGAAGGGTGAGGAGCCGATTCCCCATGGCTGCTGCTTTAGCTGGCGGGATCCAATCCAATGGATTCCCTGATCAGGTATAGCGGTCGCCCCTTTGTCTCCAGGAACACGCGCCCCAGGTACTCGCCGATGATGCCCAGGCCGACCATGTTGATGCCGGAGAAGAAGAGGATCATGGTTGCCAGGGACGCATACCCGGGAATATCCACCCCGAATAGCACCGTGCGAATGACGATATAGGCTCCGTAGGAGAGGGAGACCAGCGCCAACAGCGCCCCGAGGTAGGTCCACATGCGCAATGGCAGGGTGCTGAAGGAGAAGAGACCGTCGAGGGCCAGGTTCCATAGCCCCCAGAAGCGCCATTTGGTGTGGCCCGCGGCGCGCTCGGGACGCGCGTAATAGACCTTTGCCTGCTTGAATCCCAGCCAGCCGAAGAGCCCCTTCATGAATCGGGTTCGCTCGGGCAGCTTTCTCAGGGCGAGGACCACCCGGCGGTCCAGGAGCCTGAAGTCTCCCGCGTTCGCCGGGATGGGCGTGTCGCTCAGCCTGCTGGCCAGCCAATAGAAGCCGCTTGCGCTGGTCCGTTTCATCAAGCCATCGGAGCCGCGCTCCTGGCGCACCGCGATCACCATGTCGAAGCCCTCGTGCCATTTCTCCACCATCCTGGGGATGAGCTCGGGTGGGTCCTGCAGATCCGCGTCCATGGGGATCACGGCATCGCCGCTCGCATAGTCGAGGCCGGCCGTCAGCGCCGCTTCCTTGCCGAAGTTCCGCGTCAGTGAGAGGACCTTGATACGCGGGTCGGCCTGGGCGAAGTCGCGCAGGTGCTCCAACGTATCGTCCGTACTCCCATCATTGACGCAGAGGATCTCGAAATCTTCCGTGATCTCCTTGAGGATGGCCCTGATCCTGGCGAAGAAGACCCCAAGCGACTCGCCCTCGTTATACATGGGCACGACGACGCTGAGCGAGTGGGGGTGGTCTGCCATCCTGACTCCGAAGGATTGAATCGGTGCCCTACTGGGCATGGTCCGGGTGGGGGTCCGGTGCGTACGGCGGCGATTCCCAGGCCCAACCGCCATCTTCATCGATGCCGAGACAGCGCGCCACTCCACTTGGACAGGTCTCGACCACGACCACCTGGCGTGGGTCGAGCCCCAGCCGCCATGCCAGTCCGGCGGCGCCCATGGCGTAGAAGCGCTGCGCGTCGGCACGTCGGACCAACAGGAGGATCGGGATCTGCTCCCGCTCGAGTGCCGCGAGTGTCGCCTCGGCCCATCGGGCCCGCCCGATGAGGCCGGGGTGGTCGAGCCAGCGGGTGCCCTGCACCGCGATCAGGGAGGAGAGACCGGCCAGGGTCACGCCGAGCAACAGCGCCCTCGATCGAGCGAGGCCATGGGCCAGAAGGATCGCCGGCAAGGTGGCGGCGACGGCCGCGTAATAGGCGTAGCTGTTCCAGGCCAACGGGAGATAGGGCGCGTAGGCGATGAGGACGAAGGCGACCGCGGCGAGCCATTGGCGGCCCCGCAGCCCCGCGCGCAGGTGCCGGGCGGCGACCGCCCAGGCCAGCAGCAGGGGCAGGGCGGCGGCGAGGGCCCAGGCGGCCCCGAGGAGGGCCTCTCCCGACACCACCAGGCGCAAGCCCTCCCGCGGCACGTTCATCAGCCAGGAGAGGAGAGACGCCAGGTTTCGGATCAGATTGACACCGAGTGCCAGCTGGTACTCCGAGTCCGCCATGCCGGCGAAGCGCGACCGCAAGGCGAGCCAGATTCCGACGATGAGGCAGCCCGCCAGCCAATACCCGGCCTCGAGGCGTCCCGGGCGTGCCCCGGGCGGGACGAACAGGCTCAGCGCCAACATCAGCCCAGGCGTCATCACCGCCGACTCCTTGCTGAGCAGGGCGGTGGCCAGGAGCACGACCATGCCCAGCAGGAGAAACGGGCGGGCGACACGGCCGGCCCGGGGGGCGGCGACCCAGGCGGCGAGGGCCAGGGCGGTCAGCAGGGCGAGGATCGAGCTGTTGGCCGCGCTGACCCAGTGGACCGGCAGCAAGTGGAGGGCCAGGGAGCCGTAAAGTAGGCCTCCGAGGATGCCGATGTCGGCGGGCCGCGTCCATTCGCAGGCCCACGCGAGCGCCGTGCCAAGCAGCCCGACAGCGCAGGAGGCGAGGAGCAGCAGACCCAGATTCATGCCGTGCGCCAGCCTCGGGGCTCCCGCAAAGGCCTTGTCCAAGAGACGCCAGTAGCTCTCCTGGGACAGGGGGCGCCAGAACTTGATCCTGTCTTCTGGCCAGAAGGGTGCCAGCCAGCAGTCGCCCGACAGATTGGCGGAGCGCGCCTGCTCCAGGAACAGATAGTCGTCGCCCCAGTAAGGCGTGTTGAGCGCGGGCAGCCAAATCAGGCCGTTGAGCACCAGCAGCAGGATCGCGGCGATCAGGGTGGCTCGGGATAGGTGCATCCGCGCAACGCTCATTCGCTCCTCCCTTCCTGCAGTCGGCCGCCGGCCCCGTTTCAGTCCCCTACAGCTCCACCCACGGGCCCGGCACTGCTTGATCGGCCAACCATGCCCGCGACGCCAGGGATTCGCAGACGCCCCGGATCGAGGCCATGACCAACTCGGGGTCGTTGTTCTTCTCGCTGATGTGGGCGAGACACAGTTGGCGGATCCCGGCGTTTGGCAGCTGATCCAGCAGCGACGCCGCCTGAAGGTTGCTCAGGTGGCCGAAGGCTCCCTCCACCCGCCGTTGAAGTGCGGCGGGATAGGGACCGCGCCGGAGCATCTCCGGGTCATGGTTGGACTCCAGCAGCAGCGCATCGCAGTCGGCGAGGACGGCGCGGATATGGGAGGTGACGCCGCCGGCGTCGGTCAGCAACCCCAGCCGAGCCTCGGGACACTCGAAGACGAACTGGACCGGCTCACGGGCGTCGTGGGGGACCGGGTAAGGGAGGACCCGCATGGGCCCCAGGCGGATCGAGCCGTTATGGCCCGAGAGGAGCCGCAGTCGCGGAACCTCGGGGGCCCCGAGGGCCCTCCAGGTCCCGGGTGTGGTCCAGACGGTGACGGCATAGCGATTGGCCAGCGCGGCGACGCCCTTGGCGTGGTCCCCGTGCTCGTGGGTGAGGAGCAGGGCCTCGATCTCGGAGGGATGCACCCCAAGGGACTGGAGGCGGCTCTCCAGCTCCCGCACGCCAAAGCCATTGTCCACCAGGAGACGGCAGCCTCCGGACTCGATCAGTGTCGCATTGCCGCGGCTACCGCTGCCGAGGGTCGCGAAACGCACCGCGCTCAGGCCCCTCC
>Ga0316580_10000025_pt1 | contig 22977 bp, 20 predicted proteins | sample S0NA_2_FD_204519 | JGI IMG/M metagenome (GOLD analysis project Ga0316580, IMG submission 204519) | Rhizosphere microbial communities from salt marsh grasses in Alabama, United States - S0-2_160517rDrB | ecosystem: Host-associated > Plants > Roots > Rhizosphere | place: USA: Alabama | collected... | reverse complement strand
TTCCAGCGGGGGCCAAGGGTGAGCCGCGAGCTCGCGCGGCCACTCCCCGACTGGCCAGGATGGCAGTGGATCAGATCCCTCAGAGATGCCGGCGGGAGATCTCGTCCAGTAGGCCTTGGGCGGCCGCCTCGACCATGTCGAAGACCTGCTCGAAGCCCTGCTGACCCCCGTAGTAGGGATCGGGAACCTCGCGGCGCCGCAGCTCGGGCGCGAAGTCCATGAAGAGCATCAGCTTGTCCTTCATCCCCCGCGGACAGATCCGGGCGAGCCCGCGATAGTTGTCCTGGTCCATCGCGAGGATGTAGTCATAGTTCAGGAAGTCCTCGACCTCGGCACGCCGGGCCCTCAGGTCGCCGATATCCACCCCGCGGCCGCGTGCCGTCTCCTGCGCCCGATCGTCCGGCGGCGCGCCGACGTGATAGCCGTGGGTGCCGGCGGAGTCGATCTCGATCAGGGTCTCCAGGCCCGCCTGGCGTACCAGGTGCCGGAAGACCCCATGGGCAGTTGGCGACCGGCAGATGTTGCCCATGCACACAAAGAGGACCTTGACCTTCGCGGATTCACTCATCGCGGTGAACTGGACATTGAAGAGGGTGAGGTTGGTGAGATGATACCAGCGGCCCCGGGGGGCGGACGTAAGCGCCGCGGGAGCCCGTCGGGGGCCGCTAGGGAAAGGGGTACCGGCCCCGGGGAGATCCGTGGATACGCCGATCCAGCTGGCGGCGCAGCTCCAGCGCATCCCGCGCGCGTTGCTGCTCAAGCAGTCGACCTTGCAGCCGGGCCTCCGGGCTCGGCCCTTGAGCCGCCCCTCCATCCGACCTCCGCTCCTGCCGATCGAGAATTCGCAGCTCCCGTTCCTCCGTCTGGAGCCGCTCCCGGTAACGGGCCCGCTCCTGCTGCTCGATGACCTGAAGCCGTCGAGAGTCTGAAGGACTCAGGGGCGTTGCGAGATCCCGGGACGCACGCTGTCGCGACTCAAGCCGAAGCCACCCCTCAGCCGCACGTTGCCTCTGGGACCCGGAGGCCCGAACCGCCGCCGTAGGCCCCTCGGCATGGGCATCGAGAGGGAATACTCCCCCCAGAACTGTTGCGCCAATCACGCACAACGTGGCTTTTTCCCTCCAGCCATGCACCGTCCTGGTGCGTGTCTCGGAAAAATGCGTCCGTCTGCGTGCAAGCCCGGCGCTAACCTGTCCAGCGCATTCGGGTAAGGGCCACATAACGCATTGAAAGATGGAGCCTAGGAAACTTTGGCATCGGAACTGCTAGAAGACGAGTGAGACGGAACATGTTCTCTGCCGTTTCCGTTCTCTGACCTCCTCAGTGGTGATTCGCCCCGCGACAGCGGGGTTTTTTTTGCCCATCAGGGTGCTTCCGACCCCTTGGGACCGCCCTGCCTAGGGGGTGGTTCCCCCGGGGGCAACGCCCGGGGACTCGTCCGCGATCTCGGTGATGAAGCGCGGGGGAACCTGGATTGTGCGCTTGACGGCACAAAGCTCCATCGCCCGCAAGATGCCCTCGCGATAGCGCTCCGGGAAGCCGGGCGGGAGAGTGAGCCGTAGCAGCACCACGGCGGCAGCGGGATCGGACTGGTTCCCTTGCCATTCCAAGGCCAGCGACAGACCATCCGTGGAGATCTTCCGGGTCTGACAGAACTTGAGCGCATAGATCCCGGCGCAGGTCGCGATCGAAGAGAGGAACAGGTCGTAGGGCTGGGGCGCGCTTGCGTCCCCACCCTGCTCGGGTGACTGATCGGTGGCGATGATGAACCCCCGCACCCGCGCATCCACGCGCTGTCCCCCTGGGAAGCCGACCTCGATGCGTTCAACGCTGCTCATGTGACTGCTCCAGCTGCGGTCAATCGACGTGCCTACGGACGATCCCCCGGCTCGCCGAATCTAGGACCCAAGTCCCCGAAACGTCACCGCCTCGGGTCCAGCGCGTCAATCGTTGTCCTTGCCCCCCCCAAACATCTTCATGGGGTTAGGCATCATCTTCATCGGGTTGAAGCCGCTACCGCCGCGATCGGAACCCCGGTCCCTTCGCTCGTCCGGGTAGTCTCCGTAGGGTCCCGGCCCATAGCCCGAGTATCCCCCTGGACCACCGTAGCCTGGACCATATCCGCCGGGGTCTCCGTACCCTCGGTCCCCGTAGCCGTATCCTGGCCCCCCGTATCCGGGCCCCGGACCATAGCCGCCTTGGGGCGCGCCCCCTGCCGGTGGATAGCCGTAACCCCCTGCGGATCCTGGCCCATAGCCCGGCGGGCTGCCTGCCCCACCGTATCCGGGACCCTGGCCCATGCCAGGCCCCGCACCATAAGCCGGTCCCGAGTAATCCGGTACGTTGTAGCCTCCCCCGCCAGGCCCCTTCTGACCATAGGCGGGACCCGAGTATCCGGGCATCTGATAACCGCCTGGAGCCCCGCCGGGCCCCTGCTGACCATAGGCGGGACCCGAGTAACCCGGCACCCGATTAACGCCGGGACCCCCACCGAAACCCGCCGCCGAGGCACCGAGGCCAACCGACGCGAGCGCTGCGAGCAAGGCTCCCGCAAACATGGATTGCATAGAAATGACTCCTCTGTCACTCACTCTGGGTGTGGCGCGGCGATCCCGGCACCCCGGACGCCGTCGAAGCGAGTCGCGCGGCCCACGGGGGAGAGTGCCAAGCCGATTTCGGTCACCACTTGGACCGCGTGGCATGGTACTCGCAATTAGATGCCCCAGCACGCACTTAGGGAAATACCGAGCTCTTGAAGGTTCCCACGCGGTCGAAGTCCGTGCTCCGAGCCGCGCGGGACAGCGAAGCGAAGCCCGGGCCCGAGGCCCGCGCGTCCTAGGACCGTACGCTGATCCGATGCCGGGACGGCATTCGTTCGGCACCCTTGGACGAGGGAGCCGGTCGATCCAACACCCCGAAAGCTTCCGATGCTCTGTCCCGAACTGAACGATCAACTGACCGGACTCCTTGGGCGAACCTGGCGCCGCCAAGGGCACTATTGGCGGATCATCGACCTGCTGCCCGAGGCGGGGCTGCTGGTGCTGGAGTCGGCCGATGGGTTGCCCGCGATCCAGCTCGACCAGTTCGGGCGCGCCTCCCACCGGGCCAACGAGCTTCGCCAGATTCCGCTGTTCGACGCCGGGGGCGGACTCTCGAAAGACCTCCGGGTGCTGCTAGGGGACCTTGGCCTCCCGGCCGCGGACTTGAGCACCGCGGCGCCCCAAGTCATCTCGCAAGCAGGGCCGCCACCCGAGAGAGATCCCGGGTAGTGTCGATCCCTGGGCCAGGCCTCTCGCTGGCCACCCCAACGTGAATGCGCTCCCCGTGCCACAGCACCCTTAGCTGCTCCAGGGACTCCGCCAGCTCCAGGGGCGACCGACTCCATCCCACGTACCGTTGCAGAAAGCCTGCGCGGTAGCCGTAGAGCCCGATATGGCGCAGGAAGGGCACCGACGCCGCAAGGGTCGCACCCTTGCCCAGGAACTCGTCGCGATGCCAGGGGATCGGGGCCCGGGAAAAATAGAGGGCGAAGCCAGCCGCGTCGGTCACCACCTTGACCACGTGGGGGTCGAACAGCGTCTCGGCCTCGGTGATGGGGTAGGCCAACGTGGCCACGCCGACGCCGGGGCGCTCTGCGAGATCCGAGGCCACCTGGTCGATCAGGGCCGGGGGCATGGTCGGCTCGTCCCCCTGGAGGTTGACCACGATCGTCGCCTCTTCCCATCCGCGGGCCTCGATCACCTCGGCGACCCGGTCCGACCCACTGCCGTGGTCCGCTCGGGTCATTACGGCCTCGGCCCCGAAGGCGGCGCAAGCGTCCAGGATGCGTCCATCGTCGGTGGCCACGATCACCTCCTCCGCTCTGCTTCTTCGGGCCTGCTCCACCACATGCTGGATCATGGGCTTGCCCGCCAGTGGCAGCAGGGGCTTACCAGGCAACCTGGTGGAGCCGTAGCGCGCCGGGATCACGACCTTGAACCCGCCAGAACCTTGCGAGTGGGACGCCGAGCCAACGGGTGGGGTGACACCGCTCAAGGCTTGGGAACCTCCTCATCGGCGGCCAGCTCCCGGGCCTCCTCCTCCAGCATGACGGGGATATCGTCGCGGATCGGATAGGCCAGGCGGTCGCCTCGGCAGATCAGCTCCTGGGCCGCCTTGTGGTAGACGAGGGGGCCTTTGCAGAGGGGACAGACCAAGATGTCCAGCAGCTTCTTGTCCATGGGTCAGACCTTTGGGATGAAAAGAGAGTCGAGCCGAGCAACCAGGGTGTCGGCAAGGGCCGAATTCGGCACGGCACGCACCGGGCAATACCAATGATTGCGGGCGCCAAACTTAGCGCACTTCACCGCGTCTTTCTCGGTCATCAGCACCGGCCCCGGCGGCCACGCCGCCAGGTCCTTGGGGGTGAAGGCGTGGTGGTCGGCATAGGGCCACTCCTCGACCAGCATGCCATGGGCACGCAACAGGGCGAAGAATCGGCCGGGGTTCCCGATGCCCGCGACCGCCGTGACCCGAAGGCCCCGGAATGCGCTCAAAGGGCGAGTCGCTCCCGGGTCCAGCAGGCTCACCGCCGAATCGGGCTCCAAGGTGAAGCCGTAGTCTCCCCCCCCTGCGCCGTTGCGCACGACCAGATCGACGCTCGCGAGTCGGCCCCGCGGCTCCCGCAGAGGCCCCGCCGGCAGGCAGCGGCCGTTGCCCAGTCCCCGGTCCCCGTCGACGACGGCCACCTCCAGGTCCCGTTCGAGCCGGTAGTGCTGGAGCCCATCGTCGCTGATGATGAGGTCACAGCCGTGGCGGGCCACTGCGAGCTGCCCGTCCGCCACCCGGTCCGGCCCAGCGATCACCGGGCAGATACCGCGCCGGGCCAGCAGCGCTGGCTCATCGCCCACGAGGTCTGGATCGTCGTCCGGGGTCACCGACCTCGGCCAGTCCCGACCCCCGCCTCGATAGCCGCGGATGAGGATGGCGGGCCGCAGTCCCCGCTCCAGCGCCATCTCCGCCACGAGCAGGACCAGCGGGGTCTTTCCGGTCCCCCCGACGGTGAGATTTCCCACCACGACCACCGGGCATGGCAGACGCCAGGTCTTGAAGCAACCGCTGCCGTACAGACGGCGACGCAACCGCGCGACCCCACAATAGAGCCAGCTCAGGGGCAGCAAGGCCAACGACAACGGGTGGCGACCGTACCAGACGGCGGCGGGGTTCATGCCGCGGCCCCCCGTCGCACCGGGACCCCGACTTCCGCGGAATCGGACGCCCCGGTCTCGGTCTCGACCCCGGGGGTGCGGCTGGCCGTCTCGCCTCCCTGTCCCCGCGCTGCGGTCCCTTGCGTCGCGTCGCGGCCAGCTCGTCCGCGCAGGGCCCCACCGACCATCAGTCGTCCACCGACTCGGTCGCACTGTGAAACTGGAGCCGATATAGCCGTGAATAGTAGCCGTCCCGGGCCAACAGATCCGCGTGCCGGCCCTGCTCGACAATGCGGCCCTCCTCGAGGACCAGAATCCGGTCCGCATTCTCGATGGTGGAGAACCGGTGGGCGATCATCAGGGTCGTGCGCCTCGCCATGAGTTCGGCCAGGGCCGCCTGGATGTGACGCTCCGCCTCCGTGTCCAAGGCCGAAGTGGCCTCGTCCAGGATCAGTATCGGGGCATCCTTGAGCATGGCGCGAGCGATGGCGATGCGCTGCCTCTGCCCGCCCGAGAGCAGCACACCCCGGTCGCCCACCCGCGTCTCGAAGCCCTGGGGCAGCTCGCGAATGAAGACCAGGGCATGGGCCGCCTCCGCCACCTGCTCCAGCTCCCCCTGGCAGGGGGGCGCGGGCAGCCCGTAGGCGATGTTGTTGGCGATGGTGTCGTTGAAGAGCACCACGTCCTGGCTGACCAGGGAGATCTGATCCCGCAGGCTCTTGAGCGACAGCTCCCGGATGGGGATGCCGTCGATCAGGATCTCGCCGGCCGTGGGGTCGTAGAAGCGCGGCAGCAGGCTTGCGATGGTACTCTTGCCGCTGCCCGAGCGGCCCACCAGGGCCACCTTCTCACCGGACTCCAGCACCAGGTCGAGGTCCCGAACCGCGGGGGCCTTGTCCTCCGCGTAGACGTGGGTCACCCCCCGGTACTCGATGCGGCCCTGGGCACGGCCCAGCACACGGGTACCCGTGTCGGACTCCAGCTCCGAGTCCAACAGCTCGAACAGGGTCTCCGCGGCGATGATGCCCCGCTGCAGATGGACATTGACCCCCGTGAGCCGCTTGATGGGGGGCAGCAGCAGACCCATGGCCACGACGAAGGACATGAAGGTGCCCACCGAGATGTCCTCCTTGAGCCCCTGCATGGTCGAGAGATAGACGATCACCGCGATGGCGAGGGCCGAGATCAGCTGAACCAGGGGGACGCTTGCCGCCTCGGTGGCGATCATCTTCATCTGCAGCGAGCGGGTCTTCTCGTTGATGAAGCCGAAGTGGGCCGCCTCGTAGTCCTGTCCGCCGAAGGCCTTGACCACCCGGTGGGCGTCGATCGCCTCCTGGGCCACGTGGGTGAGCTCACCCACCCGGTCCTGGATGCTGCGCCCATAACGCCGGAACCGCTTGCTGGCGTATTTGACCGCGGCCGCCATCACCGGGCCGAGGATCAGGAAGATGGCCGACAGGGTCGCGTTGAGCCACAGCATGTAGCCCATGAGGCCGATGACGGTGAACCCGTCGCGAACCAGGGTCGTGACAGCGGTGGTCGCGGCCGTGTTGACGTTCTCCACGTTATAGGTGAGCTTGGCGAGGATGTGACCCGAGCCATGGCGGTCGTAGTAGCGGGTCGGGGCGCGCAGCAGGTGCTCGAACATGGCCTGGCGCAGGTCAGCCACCACCCGGCGGCCTACCCAGCTCAGGAAATAGGTGTTGATGAACCCGGCGATGCCGCGCACGATGAAGAGTCCCAGCAGGATCAGCGGCATGGTGCGCACCACCGTCTCGTCCTTCTCGATGAAGCTGCCATCGATCAGCGGCTGCATCAGCGCGGCGAACAGGGGCTCGGTGGCGGCGAACGCGAGCATGCCCAGGATTGAGACCGCGAACGTCCGCCAGTAGGGTCGAGCGTAGCCGAGCAGGCGCCAATAGATCTGTCGCGAGGGGATCCCGCCGGGGCGGGGCTCCGAGATCACCGGGCCTGTCCCGCGCCGCCGGTGCCGCCGCGCCGGTCGACGCCCTCCCCGCCACCTCGGGAAGCGCCGAAGGCGATGCGTCGCAGCCCCAGCTCCGCGGCGGCGTCCATGGCGGTCATCACCGCCTGATGGGGGGTGTTCGCGTCCGCCAGGATCAGCACAGGCAGGGCTTGCTCCCCGGGAGGGCGGTCACCGAGGGCGCCATTGAGGGCGCGCACCAGTGTCAGTGGGTTGCGGTCCACGACCGCGCGGTCGTTCACGAAGAAGTTGCCCGCCTGATCGATCAGGATGCGGATCTGTTCCTGCTCTTGGGCCGGGACATCCTCGCCCTGGGCCTGGGGCAGCTGCACCCGCAGCCGCGCCTCGTCCTTGAAGGTCGTGGAGACCATGAAGAAGATCAGGAGCAGGAACACCACGTCGAGCAACGGCGTGAGGTTGATCTCAGGGGGCCGACGGCGGTAGGGGCGCAGATTCACGGGGCCTCCTCGCGATCGGCGCGCTCCCCCTTGAGGACCTCCACCAGGCGCAACGCCTGCTCCTCCATGTCGAGCGCGATCCGGTCCACCTTGCTCTCGAGGAAGCGGTGAAAGAGGAGGGTGGGAATCGCCACCGAGAGCCCCGCGGCGGTCGTGAGCAGGGCGGTGGAGATGCCCCCCGCCAAGAGCCCGGCGTTGCCGGTGCCCGCGTTCATGATGACCCCGAAGATGTCGATCATGCCGAACACGGTACCGAGCAACCCCAGCAGCGGGGCGACCGAGGCGATGGTTCCGAGGGTGTTGAGGTAACGCCCGAGCTGGGCCACGACGTGACGACCGGCATCGCCGATGGCCTCCTTCATCACCTCCCTGGAGTGGTTGCGATTCGCAAGACCCGCTGCCAGCATGCGACCCAAGGGGGACGCCTCGCGGATCTCATCGATACGTTCGTCCGTAAGCTGGCCCTGACGGTAGAGTTGCCAGATTCCCGTCACCAGCTTGTCCGGCATGATGCGGGAGCGCCGCAGCGTCCAGCCGCGCTCGACGACAATGGCGGCGGCGATCACGGAACAGGCGGCGATTGGCCACATGAGCCATCCGCCGGCTTGCATCAACTCGAGCAAGGGAATACCTCGGTGCTTTGGGCAACGGCAGGGACCTGGCTTCCAGGCGCCCGGCCCCGACTCGGTGCCCTGCGGGAGCCAGATATCCGGGCATGATACTCGAAAGCGCGGGGTACCAAGTCCATGAGGGACTCACTCCGGGACCCGGTGCGTCCACAGCCGCCCGGCGCGCTCGCGCCAGGACCAGGGCCCGTGGACGGAGCCATCCGCGTCCAGGTGCAGCTCGATAGCCCCGCTCCTTCCGGTGCTCAGTGCCCGGATGCCCCGCATCGCGACCCGTTCCCGAACCTCGCGCGCGGGGAAGCCGAAGGGGTTGGCATAGCCGGCGGAGTACAGCACCAGGCTCGGTCCCACCGCATCGAGGAAACGGGAGCCGCTGGAGGTGGCGCTCCCGTGGTGGCCGGCTACCAGCACGTCGCTCGCCAGCGCGTGCCACTGCTCCCGTACCAGGCGTGCCTCCACCGTCCGGCCGATATCGCCGGGAAGCAGCACCGAGCGCCCACCCGCCTCGATGCGCAGCACGCAAGAGGCGTCGTTACCCTCTCCCGGCAGCTCTCCCGGATGCAGGAAGCGGAAGCGCACGCCGGACCACTCCCACCCCTGCCCCGCGCGGCAGGGCTCGACCGTGGCCAGCCCGACGGCCTCGGGCTCACCACTGAGGATCCGGGCCACCGGCAGACGCCCCAGCAGACCTGCCGCCCCGCCGGTGTGATCCCGGTCCGCGTGGCTCAGCACCAGGGCATCGACCCGCTCCACCCCCCGGGCGAGCAGGAAGGGGACTACCACCAGGGTACCCGTGTTGAATCCGCTGTCGAATCCCGGGCCGGTGTCATAGACGAGGACGCCGTCTCGCGTGCGAATTACGGCAGACAGGCCCTGACCCACGTCCAACAGGGTGACCCAGGCCTCTCCCGGTCCCGGCGCCGGGGGACGCAGGAGGAGCACCGGGAGGGCCAGCACCAGCCCCAACCAGCGACCCGGCAGGCCATGGGGGGCGAGCAGCAGGCCCATCCCAAGCGCAGCAGACGCCCAGACCCACCACGGGCGTTCGGAGAGGCTCGCCGCCACCCAGGGCCAGGCGGCGACGTGCTCAAGGCCCTGGATGCACCAGGCGAGCAGGTCTGCGACCCAGACGAGCGGCGCACCCAGCCCTGGGATCAGGGAGAGCAGGCCCGTCACCAGGACCATCGGCAGGAGCACGAGACTGAAGAAGGGCACGGCGACCAGGTTCACCAGGGGCGAGATGAGGGACGCCCTCCCGAAGAGGGCGAGCAGCAGGGGCAGGAGCCCGATGCCGACCACCCATTGGGCACGCCCCCAACGGGTCCCGAGGTCGCGGCCCGGCAGACGCCCCCCAAGGGCGAAGAGGAGTACTGCCACAGCCCCGAAAGACAGCCAGGCCCCGTAGGAAAGGACCGCGCCGGGGTCCACCAGCAGCACCCCCGCGAGGGCCAGGCTGAAGGCGTGCCACGGCCTCAGGGTGCGCGCCCAAATCAGCGCAGCAAGGACCACCGCCAGCATCACCAGGGCGCGTTGCGTCGAGACCGCGAAGCCCGCGAGTCCCGCGTAGGCCAGGGCGGCGAATATCGCACCCAGCGCCCCTGCCCGCGGCGCCGCGAGGGCAAGGACCAGGCGTGGGCTGAGACCCCATAGCCGGCACACCAGGAAGTAAGCCGCCGCGGCGATGAGACCCACGTGCAGACCGGAGATGGCGACCAGGTGATTGGTGCCCGTGCGGGTCAGGATCTCCCAGTCCTGGGGCTCGAAAGCAGAACGCTCGCCGATCGTGAGGGCCTGGACCAGTCCGAGTGCCGGATGGTCCTGGAGGACGCCCGAGAGGTGTATCGCCAACTTCTGACGCAAGCGATCCAACCTGTGGCCGCCGGGCCCCGGGTCCAGGAGCAACGGATCCGTGCCGGCCCTGCGCAGATTTCCCGTGGCCGCGACCCGCTGCTCGAACAACCAACGCTCGTAGTCGAACCCCCCGGGGTTGGAGAACCCGTGGGGCGGCTTCAGCCGCGCTGGCAGCCGCCAACGCTCCCCCACCCAGAGATCCGCGGGGCCACGGTACCAGGACAGCCGCACCAGGCCACGGAAGGGGACCTCCGAGAGCCCGCCGTGCCGATCCTCGACCAGGGTTCGCTCGACACGGAACAGGAAGCGCTTGGCGAACCCGGTGTCGGCCGGGATCGACGCGACTCGCCCCTCGATGATGAGGGGCCTGCGTGCAAGGTCCTCCGGGAACGGCGACCAGGCCAGAGTTCCCGCCTGGAGTAAGGCCCACAGGACGCCCAAAACGGCAAGGCCGAGTGGTTTCGCCAGCCGCGACCAAGGAAGCGACAGCGAAAGTAGGGCCAGCCCCGCCAGGGGAAGGGCGACCCAGCGGGGTGGTACCTGGGGAAGCAGATAGAAGGCGCCCACGCCAACAGCGAAGGCGAGACCCAGGGACGCCAGACTCAGGGAACGCGCACCGCGGACCTTCCGAGCAGCCCCATCGGGCTCGGGCGACTCCCGGCGCCCGCCACTGTGAGGCGGGGGGTGATGTCTGTCGTCGACCTCGCCGACGGCTTCGGCCAGGGAGTGCCGAGTCGAGCGCGACGTTGCGGCGCCCCCGTTCACCGGAGTCAGACTACCGCGGACGGGCCCGACAAAGGAATTTCGCGGTGCGTCCCGTATACTTCGCGACCGACGCTCATCCAAGAACCACGCCGGGTCGTCATGTGAAACGCTGGCTGAGGCGCAACCTGCCGAACCCCAGGGCCATCCGGGAGAACCGGAACCTCTCGGTCTTCGGCAAGCTGCTGCACGATCCCAACCTTTGGCACCTGAACCGCCGCTCTGCCGCCGGTGCCTTCGGGGTGGGCCTCTTCATGATGTACATGCCGCCGATCGGCCAGATGCTCATGGCGGCCGCGGCGGCCATCCTGCTGCGGGTCAACCTGCCGATCTCGGTAGCCCTGGTGTGGATCACCAACCCCCTGACCATCCCCCCGATGTTCTACTTCGCGTACCTGGTGGGCTGCGCGATTCTCGGCGCCCCCGCAGTCGATTTCAGCCTGGAGTTCTGGGCCGATTGGCGCAACTGGATTGCCGTGCTCAGCCCTCTGGGCGTCGGCATGCTGGTGTGTGCCACCGTCTGCTCGGCGGCTGGATACTTCGGGGTGCAGGCCCTGTGGCGCTGGAACCTGATCTGCGAGATCCGCCATCGCAAGGAGCGCTTTCAGGCCATGGGCGGGCCCACCGCCGCCATCTCCCCCAAGGGCGCCAAGGCCAGGGCACCGTCCTCCAGGCGCCAAACCTGATCCATCCGCGCCGCCAGCCGCAGGTCGTGGGTGACGACGATGAGGGCGGTGCCGATGTCCGCGTTGAGCTCGAGCATGAGGGCATAGACCTGGGCGGCCGTGTGGCTGTCCAGATTGCCGGTGGGCTCGTCGGCGAGTAGACAGGCGGGGCGCGTCACCAGGGCCCGGGCAATGGCGGCCCGCTGCCGCTCGCCCCCGGAGAGCTCGGAGGGCTTGTGGCGGCCTCGATGCTCAAGCCCCACCCGCTCCAGCACGGCGGCCGACTTCCGCTTAGCCTCGGCGGGCGACTCTCCGCCGATGAGCAGCGGCATGGCCACGTTCTCCAGGGCGGTGAACTCAGGGAGAAGATGATGGAACTGGTAGACGAAGCCCAGGTGTCGGTTGCGCATCCGGCCGCGCCGCACCTCCGAGAGCCGTCCCACGTCCTGCCCCTGCCAAGTCAGGGTCCCCGCGGAGGGACGCTCCAGCCCGCCCAGACAGTGCAGCAGGGTGCTCTTACCCGAACCGGAGGCCCCGACGATGGCCACTCGCTCCCCGGCCCTCACCTGGAAATCCACCCCCTTGAGGACCTCCACTTCCAGGGGTCCCTGGCGGAAGGTCTTACACAGGCCCCGGGCCTGAAGCACGGTCCCGCCCCGGTGCGCGCCTCCGTCACTCATAGCGCAGGGCCTCGGCGGGTTGGGTGTTGGCGGCGCGCCAGGCGGGGTAGAGGGTGGCGATCACCGACATGAGGAAGGCCGCCGCGGCGATGACGACGACATCGGACCCATGGACGTCGGAGGGTAGCTCGCTGATGTAATAGATGGTCGGATCCAGGAAGTGGATGCCCGCAAGTCCCTCGATCCCGGCGATGATGGACTCCAGATTGAGGGCGAGCAGGACACCGGCGATCACCCCGATCAGGGTCCCCACGAATCCGATCGCGGTCCCCTGGACCATGAAGATCCCCATGACCCGCCCCGGCGAGGCACCCAGCGTGCGCAGCACGGCGATGTCCGACTGTTTGTCGGTCACCACCATCACCAGGGTGGAGACGATGTTGAACGCGGCCACGGCCACGATGAGGAACAGGATGATGCTCATCATCCGCTTCTCCACGGCCAGGGCCCGGAAGAAGTTGGCGTGGACCTGGGTCCAGTCCACCACGCGGTAGACACCCCCGAGGTCATAGGCGATCTCCCGCGCCAGCTTGGGGGCCAGCCACAGATCCGCGAGCTTGAGCCGGATTCCCGAGACCTTCTCCCCGAGGGTCATCAGCTTGGCGGCATCGTTCATCTGGATGAAGGCGGCGTTGCGGTCATAGTCCGCCATGCCGACGGCGAACAGACCACTCACGGTGAAGCGCTTCAGCCGCGGCATGATCCCCACGGGCGTGGCACTGACCTGGGGCGTGACCACGGTGACCTTGTCCCCCACCCCGACCCCGAGATAGCTCGCCAGGTCCCGCCCGAGGATGATCTGGAATCCCCCGTCCACCAGGTCGTCCACGGATCCTTCCACCATGTCCCGGCGCAGCTCCGACACCTGATCCTCCTCGTCGGGCAGGATACCCCGGACCAGGGCGCCGCTCACGTTGGAGCCCCCCACAAGCATGGCCTGGACTTCCACGAAGGGTGCCGCCCCCACCACGTCCGGGTGGGTCCGCAGCTGCGCCAGCACGGGCTGCCAGTCCGCCATGCCGCCGTAGGGATCAGAGAGGGTGGCGTGGGAGGCCATGGCGAGGATGCGGTCCCGGATCTCCTTGTGGAAACCGTTCATCACCGACAGCACCACGATGAGCGCCGAGATCCCCAGCATGATCCCCAGCATGGAGATCAGGGAGATGAAGGAGATGAAGTGATTACGGCGCTTGGCGCGCGTGTAGCGCAGGCCGATGTAGAGCGGGAGGGGGTGAAACATGGCGCGGCATTTAACCACACCTGGCTGTCCGCGTGGCGTGCGGTCGCAGCATGATCCGATGGGAGATCAGAGCACGGCGCGTGACGCGAGGCCCTCCACCTCAGCCGCCGAGGAGCTCTTCACCGCCCATATAGGGCCGCAGGGCATGGGGGATCGTGATCCGGCCATCCCCCCGCTGATAGTTCTCCAGCACCGCCACCAGGGTGCGCCCCACCGCCAGACCGGATCCGTTGAGCGTGTGCAGGAGCTCCGGCTTGCCGGTCTCGGGATTGCGCCAGCGGGCCTGGAGTCGGCGCGCCTGGAAGTCCCCGAAGTTGCTGCAGGAGGAGATCTCCCGATAGGTCTCCTGGGCGGGGAGCCAGACTTCCAGATCGTAGGTCTTTCGAGAGGAAAAGCCGAGATCGCCGGCACACAGGCTCACCACCCGATAGGGCAGCCCCAGCCGCCGCAGGATGGCCTCCGCGTGGCCGGTGAGCGCCTCCAGGGCCTGGAAGGAGTCCTCGGGCCGCACCGCCTGGACCAGCTCCACCTTCTCGAACTGGTGCTGCCGGATCATGCCCCGGGTGTCCTTCCCATGGGAGCCTGCCTCGCTCCTGAAGCAAGGGGTGTGGGCGACCCAGCGACACGGCAGGGCGTCGGCGTCGACGATGACGTCCCGCACCAGGTTGGTGACGGGCACCTCGGCGGTAGGGATCAGATAGAAGTCGCGCCCGCCCGAGGCGCCGAGGGGCACCTTGAACAGATCCGCCTCGAACTTGGGGAGCTGGCCGGTGCCGTAGAGGCTATCCGCGTTGACGAGATAGGGGACATAGGCCTCGGTATAGCCGTGCTCGCGGGTGTGGACATCGAGCATGAGCTGGATCAGGGCGCGGTGGAGCCGTGCCAGGGGTCCCGTCAGGACCACGAAGCGGGACCCGGTGAGCTTGGCCGCCGCATCGAAGTCCATCCCGCCGAGGGCCATGCCCAGGTCCACATGGTCCTTGGGGATGAAGTCGAAGTGGGTGGGCTCCCCCCAGCGCCGCTCCTCCCGGTTGTGGGTCTCGTCGGCCCCGTCGGGGACGCTCTCGTGGGGCAGATTGGGCAGGCTGAGGGCGATCTCGGTCAGCTCCCCTTGAATGGCGGCCAGTCGTTCCTCGGCCGCCTTGAGCCGGTCCCCGAGTTCCGCCACCTCGGCGAGCAGGGGCGCGACGTCCTGGCCCGCCGACTTGGCCTTGCCGATGGACTTGGCGCTGGTGTTGCGACGGTTCTGAAGCTCCTGCACCTGAACCTGAAGGTCCTTGCGCTCGGCCTCCAACGCCGCCAGGCGGGTCCAGTCCAGGGTGACACCACGACGGGCGATCTCGGCGGCGACCCGGTCCAGGTCGGTGCGTAGGAGGCGTGGGTCTAACATGGAAGGTCCTCGATCTCGGCGCCGTGGGCAAGGGGGCGCCCCACCCCATCGGTGGCGACGATTCTACACCGCGCGTGAAGGTTGCCGGATGGCGCGCGGCATCCGTCGATCGACACCGCGCGGGTTGCCGCGGCCCCCCGCCGAGGCTCCCGGGGGAATGACACCCGCGGCGGAGCCAAGGAGACGCGCGTCTCCTTGGCTCCCACGGGGAGCGGGATATATTGGCGCTTCCCTATGGACGGAGCAGGCAGAGGGGGACCAGCATCTCGGACTCCGTGAGCCCTCCGTGCTGGCCGATGAGGTGGTGACGCTCCTCGAAGGGCAGCCATTGGCGAATCACCCGATGTCCCTTGGGCAGCAGGCAATAGTCGCCGATGCGCTCGCCAAAGCGGGGATGCGCGGGGCCCGGACCGAAGAAGCCAGCTTCCCGCAGCAGCGGGCTCGGCCTCACCTCGACCAGGGCCCCCAGGGGTCCGGCACAATATTCGAGAAAGGCCGACTCCTGCCCCGCCCTGAGATAGGCAAACGCGGCACGACCCTCGCCGCAGAGGGGCAGGGACAGACACGCCGCCAGCCGTGGGTGGTCCGCCAGGTCGATCAGATCCCCCGGCCCCGCGTCCACTTGGCCGTGGTCGGCGCACACCACCACGAGGGTGTCCGTGCCGGCAACGCGGTCCAGGAGTTCCTCGAGCGCCGCCTCCAGCACGCCGAGATGGTCGGCCGCGGCCCGGCTCTCCATGCCCTGGTGATGACCGATGGAGTCCAGCTCCGGCCAGTAGACGTAGACATACTTCGGCTCCGGGTGCCGTCGCAGGAGCCGCGCGGTGTGGCGCACCAGCCCCGAGAGCCCCTCGTAGCCCACCACCCGGGCGGCGCCCGTGTGGGCCAGGTTGAAGTCCGAGCGGGCGATCCGCTTCGAGGTGACCACCCAGGAGCGGGTCGCGATGCGGCCGAACAAGGAGCGAGCGCCGAACAGCCGCGCCGTGTCGACACCCGCGGCACGGTAGGGGACGCCCCCGAATCTGGGGGTCCCGGGCAGAACCGTCATCACGCATCCGAGCTCCCCTATCCAGGTGTGCCAGCCGGTCAGCCCGTGCCGATAGGGGGCGTCACCCGTGAGGTAGGTGGGGATGGCGCTGGCGGTGGTGGAGGGGAAGACCGAGGTGATGACCCCCAGCCGATGCCTGGACAGGAGTCCGCCCGGAGAGCGACGTGCCAGCCACCGATCCCCCAGACCGTCGATCACCACGAGAACCAGGTTGGTCGCGGCGGCGAGGGCGTCGGGCGACAGCAACCGCAGGGGAGGATGCTCCAACGGTCCGCCACGGGCCTGGATCAGGGTGGCGACCAGGTTGAGGATGCCGCCCCCGTCATAATCGGGCGCGACACCCGCTTGGGATTGTCCAGCCAGGACGGAGGTCATAGACGCAGCTCTGCGAGCCCAACGTGCCGCGACGGCACCCCGTCCGGCAAGGCTAGCACCCTCGGGCCGCCCCACGCGCATCCCCCGGCGGATGCGCCTCGCCGCCGACGAGAGGCCTGGGCGCAGTTGAGCGAATGCCCCCCTGGTGCCCGATCAGCCCGCGTCCCGAGCGGCGCGCATCCGCGCGTACCGGTCCGCTCAAGCCGATTCGGGGTCGAGCGGCCCGGGCTGGGACCCGCTCAGCCCGCGCGTCTTACCATTGGTCCCCTTCGGTCGGCGGGCGGGGCGCGCGGCGGGAGCAACCTTCTTCGGGGTCGCCTTGGAGGTACCGCCGGACCGCGTCTTCCGAACAGGAGAAGCCGCCGACGGGGTTGCACTCGCGGCGGCACCCCGCTTCGCCGGGGCCGTCTTTCGGGCCGGTCGCGGCTTCTTGGGGGGCGCGATCTGCCCTGGGTCCTGGGCCTCATGAGAGGCACCCGCCCGGACCCCTTCCCCCGGACCGGCCTTCACGGACCCGACCTCGGTCGGCCCCTCGGGCGCGAACGAGGGCAATCGTATCGCCTCGGTCCCCCGTGCCCCCACCCCACCCGGGGCCGGAGTCGGCAGGCCCGGGGAGCCGGATACGGGGGGTGCGCCAGCGGCGGGGGCCGGAGACCCACTGATGGGCGACCCACCCGGGGGCGAGGCGCTGGATCCACCACTACGCCGGCGATCCCAGAGCCCCTTGAGCCGCCCCATAAGCCCCATCAGACCTCCAATCAGCCAGAACAGCGCCGAGACCAGGAGGCCCCAGACCCACAGTAGGGCCCGTAGCCAGCGGGGCGTGGGCTTGGGCGCCCTCGCCATGGTCGGGGCGGTCGCGGGCATACCGCCGGGCAGTCCCTTCGGGGCCGGCGCACCAACCTCCGTCTCGAAGTAACGCTGGGAGAGCTCGATCTCCCCGGTCTCCGTCTCCACCAGATAGAAGCGCCGGCGCATGGAGATACAGCCGAGCGGGATCACGATCACCGCCAGCAGGGTCCCCACGGAGGCGCCAAAGAAGACCGACACCGCCATACCCTGGAAGATGGGGTCGAACATGAGGGTCCAGGCACCCCCGATGGTGGTGAGCGAGGTGATCAGGATGGGCCGCATGCGGATCTCCGCCCCCGTCAGGGCCGCATCGGTCACATTGCGCCCCTTGGCCACCTCGATCTTGACGAACTCCACGATCAGGATCGATTGGCGCACGATGATGCCGCCCAGGGCGATCAGACCGATCATCGAGGTGGCGGTGAACTCGGCACCCATGATCCAGTGCCCCGGGATGATGCCGATGAGGGTGAGCGGGATCGGGGCCATGATGAGTCCGCTGAGCGCCAGGTCCCGAAACTGCCAGACTATGAGGCCATAGATCAGCAGGAGCGCCGCCATGAAGGCCAGCCCCATGTCCCGGAAGGTCTCGTAGGTCACGGTCCACTCGCCCGTCCACTCGAAACCGGAGACGGAGTCGTCCTTGGGCGGCCCGATCAGTCCCCAGGGCATACCGGTGATCTGGGCGCCGTCGGCCGACCGGTAATCCTTCAGTCTGTCCTCGACGCCGAACATGCCGTAGATGGGGGCCCCCAGGAAGCCCTCCATCTCGCCCACCACATACTCCATGGGACGCAGATCCTTGTGATAGATGATCGGGTCCTCGGGAACCTTGACGAAGTGGCCCAACTCCGCCAGGGGGACGATCTCGCCGCTCGGGGTGGCGATGGGCAGGCTTCCCAGCCGCGAGAGCTGGGCACGGTTGGCAAGCGGCACCTGGAGGACGATGTAGGTGGGCTCGAGCACGGTGCCACGCTTGACGTCGCCGAGCCGGAAGCCGCCCATCGCCATGGCGATGTTCTGATTGACCGCATCCACCGAGACCCCGCGACGCACCGCCTTTTCCGTGTCGACCTGGAACCGCCAGTAGTCGTGGGGCTCCGCCATGTAGGTATCCACGTCCACGATGTTCGGGACCTCCGCGAAGATCCCCCGGAGGTCCCGCGCGGTCTGTCGACGTACCTCGGCCGTCGGCCCATAGACCTCCGCCACCACGGTCTGGAGGACGGGCGGCCCAGGCGGCATCTCCACCACGGCGATGCGCGCCCCAAGGGACTCGGCCACCGGGGTCAGGAGGGTCCGGGCGGCGGTTGCGATGGCATGGCTGCCGCGCTCCCGCTCCTTCTTGTCCTTGAGCATCACCAGCAAGTCCCCCTCCCAGGGGTTCTGGCGCAGGTAGTAGTGACGCACCATGCCGTTGAAGTTAAACGGCTGGGACGTCCCGGCGTAGGTTTGGACGGCGGTCACCTCCGGGATCTCGCGCACCTTGTTGGCCAGCTCATGGAGGACGTTCGCGGTGACCGGAAGGGCGGTGCCCTCTGGCAGGTTCACGACCACGCTGAACTCCGGCTTGTTGTCGAAGGGCAGCATCTTCACGGGCACCGTCTGCGTATAGAACAAGGCGCAGACAGCAGCGGTCCCCGCGATGATCCCGACGAGAAAGACCCGCCCGAGCATCGGATGCAGAATCAGCGGCGTCACCAGGGGGCGGTACATCCGGCCGATGATGCGCCGGGTCTTCTCCTCCCGACGCTCCGCTTGGTGGAGTGCCTCCAGACGCGGTCGTACCCTCAGGGTGAACCAGGGGGTGAAGACGAAGGCCGCGAAGAGCGAGAAGGCCATGGCCGAGGAGCCCAGCACGGGGATGGGTCGCATGTAGGGGCCCATGAGCCCGCTCACCCAGCCCATGGGAAGCAGGGCGGAGATGATGGTCAGGGTCGCCAGGATGGTGGGATTGCCCACCTCATCCACGGCACGAACCGCCTCGGCAATCGAGGTCTCGCCCTCCTCCAGCCAGCGCCGGAAGATGTTCTCCACCACCACGGTGGCATCGTCCACCAGGATGCCGATGGAGAAGATCAGGGCGAACAGGCTCACCCGATCAATGGTGTAATCCACCATCATGGCCCACCAGATGGTGAGCACGATGACCACCGGGATCACGGTGATGACCACGAAGGCGGCGCGGGCCCCCAGGCCAACCAGGCACAGGATCGAGACGATGATCGCCGCCTCGAACATGGCCTTGAGGAGCTCATTGACCTTGTCGTTGGCGGTCTTGCCGTAGTTGCGCGTCACCTCCACGTGAACGTTGTCGGGAATCAGGCTGCCCTTCAGGGTCTCGAGCTTCTCCAGGATGGCCCGCGAGACGGTGACGCCGTTGGTCTTCTCCTTCTTAGCGATGGCCAGGGTCACCGCCTGCTCCGTCTCGGCGGGGAGCGGTCCCTGGTAGGCGGGGCCGGTCGAGTGGGTCACGACCCGCACCGCGTCCTCGGGGATGTGCCGCACCTCGGCCACATCGCTTACATAGATGGGCCGGCCCCCTTGCGTCCCCACCACCAGGCGCGCCACGTCGTCCGCCGTGCGCAGGAAGGCCCCGGAATAGACATCGTAGGCCGCACCGCCAGACTCGGAGGCGCCGGTTGCCAACTCCGAGTTGGCCCCCTTGATGGTGTTGGCGATGCGGTCCAGAGTGATTCCATAGCCCGCCAGGCGCTCCATCAGCACCTCGACCCGGATCTGGTCGGCCCGCCCACCGACCACGAAGCCCTTGCCGGTATTCGGCACCGACCCCAACCGCTGCAGCACGTCCAGGGCCAGGGTCCGCAGCTGGGAGTCCGACACCTCCTTCGACCAGAGGGTCAGCGTCACCACCGGCACATCGTCCACGCTCACCGGCTTCACCAGCGGCATCCGCACATCCGGCGGCATCTTGTCCATGTTGGACTGAAGCTTGTCGTGGACCTTGACGATGGACTCGCCCATGTCCTCGCCCACCTGGAAGCGCACCGTGACGATGGCAGCCCCCCGCTGGGTCGCGGAGTAGAGGTGTCGCACCCCGGGTATCTCCATCATGATCCGCTCGAGCGGCTCGGTGACCAGGCTCTCGACCTGCTCCGCCGAGGCGCCCGGGTACTGGACGTAGACGTCGATCATCGGCACCGAGATCTGGGGGTCCTCCTGGCGTGGCGTGAAGAACAACCCGATCAGGCCCAGACACATGCACGCGATGAGCAGCATGGGGGTAACCGGGGTGTTGATGAACATTCGGGCGATACGCCCGGCGGGACCCACCTCGTGGGCGGCCTGCGCACGGGGCCCGGGGGGGAGGGACTTGAGCGTGCGATGATCCGACATGGACACCACCCTCGAGGGCGATGGGGGCGTCCGCCGCGTGGGACTCGGGCCGCCACGGCGAAGGCGCAACCGGGAGGGTTCCGGTCTAGATCCTGACCCTCCGACTCTTGTTGTGCTTGCGACGCGGTGTCGAGGAACACCGCGGAAATTGCATTGACAATTCGCAAGCCCTTACAAAGCTAGTCCACCGGGCGGGATCTCACAAGCGGCGATCGGTCTTACCTATCTGAATACTGATCGATGTCACCCATCGGGCACTTCAACCAAGGGGTTGCTCGATTTCAAAAGGTACAGCTTGTAATTACATTAGAAAATACTTATTATCTAAACCTGCGTTTCCCTCGCCAGCGAGCGGCGAATTATTCGCCTCGAATCAATGATCGTTGACAGCCTAACCGTAGCCGGAATTCTTGCCGGCACCCTGTACCTCGTGGTGTTTGCCTGGTTCGGCAAAGAGACCCTCAAGGTCGACGAGCCCTCCGAAAATCGCGACGATCGCGCGACGGGGGCGACCGAAATCCCCTGCACCGACAGCTGAGATCGCGCCCTGATGGGGACGAAGGATGGGGTGGCCGCACCCTGACCCAGGGGGCGGCCACGCTCGCGGACATCGATAACGAACGCGGACGCGAGCCGCGAGTCCCTCTTCCACTGGGCGCCCGGCAGTCCTTGGAAGGCCGCGAGGGCAATCGCTGAGTCAGGCGCCGGCGGGAGCTCGCATGCGAGGCTCCCTAACTTCGGGACATATTCGCCCTGGAGCAGTCCGCAGCGCAGAAACCGCAGATAATTCTGGACGGCGGTTGCTGTACCCTCAAAAATTTTTCTGCAGGCGAGCCAAGACCCCAGCCCTATGCGCTTCGAAGTCAGCAAAGAAGAGATCAAGAAGGCCAACGTCCCGCATGAGATCTTTCTCACCAATTTGATCGGCAATCACATCCTGATGGCCGTGGCAGCGGGGGGGGTCGCCGGTAGCTTCCCCTGGGTGATGGCCGTCATACCAGCGATCTCCTTCAGTCTGCTCGCCTATATCCTGTGGCGGGCGAACAGGTCCCTCGGCCGGGACCCCTGGTACGTGATGTGTCACTGGCAGGTGACCGCGAGGCGCAGCCGGATCTTCCTCGGCATGCTCTTGCTGCTGCTGGTCGTGATGGGCCTGGGTTGGGTCGGATACACCTACGGCGGGATGATGAAGGAGGCCGTCTGGGCCCTCATCGGTGGGACCGGCATCCTGCCCATCATGGTGACGGTGCTGGTGTTGGTGATCGTGGAGTCGGATGCCCTCTACCACGCCAATCAGGCCAAGCTGCCCAAGTGGGTCGTTGAGCGTTACCCGAATCCGGAGGCCAGGGTCATTCCTGAGGATGACGCGATTCACGCGGCCCCTTGAGCCCTGGCGAACCGCTGCCCTATCGCGCTTCCCGTGCGGGGCAGGAATGAGCGGTGAGTGGGCGCAACGCCTGACCGACAAGTCGCGCAGGATTGAGCAGGGAAGCCGGGCCCGCGATGCTCAAGGGCCTTAGGCCCTCGAACAGGGCGCGACTCGAGACGCGCACCTCTCCGGACGCGAGCTAGTCGAACACCAGGACGGCACTTGACCAGCGGCCCGGAAAAAGGCGTCGAGAGCCGCCCCGCCCCAATCGCACGCCGATCGAATGCGCGCGTGGCATCGAATCGGCGTCCCCCTGGAATCGATCGCCGTTCGGCTCAGCTTCCCGGCGCACCCCTGCCCGCCGTCGCTGGTCCCGCCACCGGGGACCCGGATGCGCCCCCCTTGGCCGCAATCTCCTGCCCAACCAGGGTATTGAGCACCTCCACCAGGCGATCCTGACTACCGGTCTGCGACGGGCTGGTCCGGTACTTGCCGTTGATGATCAGAGCCGGGACCCCGTCGATCCCGTAGCGACGCCCCATCTCGTCGGCCTTGCGCACCCGCGCCTCCACGTAGAAGGAGTTGTAGGCGGTGCGGAATTCCTCCGGGTCGATCCCGACCTCTCCGGCGAACTTGACCAGGTCGTCCTCCTTCATGATCGGGCGCTTCTGCACCTGCATCGCCTTGAACAGGGCGTCGTGGAAGACGTCGAGCTTGCCGAGGGATTCCGCCGCATAGTAGGCGCGGGCGTGGGGCTCCCAGCGGGGCCCGGTTGCGGGCATGCGGCGGAATGCGACCCCCGCGGGCTTGGTCGCCAGCCACTGCTCCATGACGGGCTCCAGGTGCCAGCAATGAGGGCAGCCGTACCAGAAGACCTCCAGCACCTCCACCTGATCGCCGGTCTCGGTGGGCTGGGCCGGCTTCAGTACCGTGTAGTCGATGCCTTCGTCGGCGGCCCAAATGGTGGCCGGAAGCAGGAGGGCGGTGAGGAGAAACACGAGACCGGTCAGCCCGGCCAGAGGAGTCTTGAGACGCATGGTTAGTTCCTCGTCAGAGAATGCAAGGGGTTGGAGACCGAAGACTCCACGGTCGTTCAATGGTCAATCCGAAAACCAGAAGATCAAGCTGCGGAGG